>WNFM01186035.1_pt4 | contig 12507 bp, 14 predicted proteins | sample 5400271 | NCBI WGS metagenome assembly WNFM01 (sample SAMN13153352, study PRJNA577476) | soil metagenome | isolation source: 60 cm saprolite on Douglas fir-dominated hillslope | place: USA:California | collected 2013-09-17 | reverse complement strand
TATCACGTGCTGCCGGTGAGCTACGACGCCAACAAGAAGACGCTCCTGATCGCGGTGTCGGACCCCGCCAACGTGGTTGCCCTCGACCAGATCCGCGCGCTCGCCCGCGAGGACCTGAGGATCGAGCAGGTCCTCGCCCGCGAATCCGACATCACCATCGGCATCGAGCACCACTACGGCTTCGAGCTCTCGATCGACGGGATCTTGAACGAGATCGAGACCGGCGAGATCGACTACCAGTCGCTCGCGGCCGACTTCGACGAGTACAGCCAGCCCGTCGTGCGGCTGGTGGACGCGCTGCTCAACGACGCGGTGAAGCGCAGCGCCTCCGACATCCACTTCGAGCCCGAGCAGGGGTTCCTGCGCATTCGCTACCGCATCGACGGGGTGCTGCGCCAGATCAGGAGCCTGCACAAGAATTACTGGGCCGCGATGGTGGTGCGCCTGAAGGTGATGAGCGGCATGAACATCGCCGAGACGCGCGCGCCGCAGGACGGCAGGATTTCGCTGCTGCTCTCGGGCCACCAGGTCGATTTCCGCGTCTCCTCGCAGCCGACCACGCACGGCGAGAACATCGTGCTGCGCATCCTCGACCGCGACAAGGGCATCGTGCCCCTCGAGGAGCTGGGCCTGAGCGTCGAGGACCTGAAGGTGCTCAAGCTCATGCTCGCGCGCCCCGAGGGCATCATCCTCGTCACCGGGCCCACCGGCAGCGGCAAGACGACCACGCTCTACTCGATCCTGAGCTACGTAAGCACCGAGGGCATCAACATCATGACCCTCGAGGACCCGGTCGAGTACCCGATGGCGATGATCCGCCAGACCTCGGTGAACGAGGTCGTGAAGCTCGACTTCGCCTCGGGAATCCGCTCGATGATGCGCCAGGACCCGGACGTGATCCTGGTGGGCGAGATCCGCGACCAGGAGACCGCCGAGATGGCGTTCCGCGCCGCGATGACCGGCCACCAGGTGTATTCGACGCTGCACACCAACTCGTCGATCGGCGCCGTGCCGCGCCTGACGGACCTGGGAGTGCTACCCGACATCATGGCGGGCAACATCATCGGCGTGATCGCGCAGCGCCTCATGCGCGCGCTCTGTTCGCAGTGCAAGGCGCCCTACACGCCCGACCCCAACACGCGCCGCCTGCTCGGGCTGAGTGAGGATGACTCGCGCCCGATCTACCAGGCGGTCGGCTGCGCGCGCTGCGAGAACATGGGCTACAAGGGGCGCGTGGCGATCATGGAGCTCTTCAAGCTCGACGCCGAGATCGACGAGCTCATCGCGCGGCGCGCCACCGGGCGCGAGATCCGCCAGCACGCCGCGGCCAAGGGATTCCGCACGCTCGCCGACGACGCCATCGCGCGCGTGCTCCTGGGCCAGACCAGCCTCGAGGAGATCTCGCGCGTGGTCGACCTCACCGACCGCGTGATCTAGCGGCGCCGCAACGATGGCGCTCTTCGCCTACCGCGCGGTCGACGCCGACGGCCGCATCTCCACCGGCAACCTCGACGCCGTCAACGCGATCGACCTCGAGCTGAGACTCAAGCGCCTCGGCCTCGACCTGCTCACGTTCGAAGGCGTCAAGCGCTCGACCGCGGCGCGCACGCGCAACGTCTCACGCACCGAGCTGATCACCTTCTGCTTCCACCTGTCGCAGCTGCTCAAGGCCGGGGTCAACATCATCGAGGCGCTCACCGACCTGCGCGACACGGTCGACAACGCGGGCTTTCGCCAGGTGATCGCGAGCCTGCTCGAGGACATCGAGGGCGGCCTCAAGCTCTCCGAGGCGATGGCCAACCACTCCTACTGCTTCGACAACGTGTTCGTCGCCCTGGTGCGCGCCGGCGAGCAGAGCGGCCAGATGAACGAGGTCCTGGACGAGCTCGCCGAGAACCTCAAGTGGCAGGACGAGATGTCGGGCCAGGCGAAGAAGGCGATGGTGTACCCGACCCTCGTGCTGGTGGTCATCATCGGCGTGATCTTCGTCCTGATGACCGTGCTCGTGCCGCAGCTCGCTTCCAGCTTCAAGCAGCTGGTGCCGAAGCTGCCGCGCGAGACCGAGGCGCTGATCTTCCTTTCCAACATCTTCGTGCGCTGGTGGTACCTGATGCTGGGCATTCCCGCCGCGATCATCGGCTTCGGCTGGTTCTTCGGGCGCACAAACGAGCGCGTCCAGCGCGCCATCGACGACATGGCGCTGCGCTTGCCGGTGCTCGGGCAGATCCGCCAGAAGATCATCCTCGCGCGCTTCGCGACCTACTTCGCGATGCTCTATCGCTCCGGCATCAGCGTGCTCGACTGCATCCAGATCTGCGAGAAGATCGTCGGCAACCGCATCATGGAGGAAGGGCTGCAGCGCGTCGGGCGCAGCATCTCCGAGGGCCAGGGGATCTCGCAGGCGTTCATCGCCACCAAGCTCTTCCCCCCGCTGGTGCTGCGGATGCTGCGCGTGGGCGAATCCACCGGCGCGCTCGATTCTGCGCTGCTCAACGTGAGCTACTTCTACAACCGCCAGGTGCGCGACTCGATCTCGCAGATGCAGACCCTCCTCGGTCCGGCGACCACGGTGGTCCTCGGCCTGCTGATCGTCGCCATCCTGTATTCGATCTTCCTGCCGATCTACGACGTGATCGCGAAGATCAAGTTCTAGGCCGCCATGCGCCATTTCCTCTACCTCACGAACACGCGCATGGTGAGCATCATGACCAGCGGCAAGCGCATCGCCGCGCGGCGCGAGTTCGCGGTCTCCGGCGCGGGGGCGGTGGAGTTCGAGCGCCACGTCGGCGGCATGCTCGACGTGCCGACTCACCTCTTCACCGACCTCTCGGAGGAGGATTTCCGCCTCGACACCATCCCGCACGTGGGCGCGGGCGATCGCGACGCGCTCCTCGCGCGCAAGCTCGCGCAGATCTTCCGCAACACGCCCTACCGGCACGCGTTGCTCCAGGGCCGCGAGGCCGACGGGCGGCGCGATGACCGCGTCATGTACACGGCGATCACCAATCCGGAGGTGTTGCGGCCGTGGGTCGAGGTGCTCGATCGCCTCAAGGTCCCGCTCGTGGGCATCCACTCCGCCGCGGTCTTCAGCGAGGTGCTCCTCGACGAGCTCGACCTGCATTCCGCGCACACGCTCCTGGTGACCTTCACGCCCGGCAACGCGATGCGCCAGACGTACTTCCGCAACCGTGAGATCAAGTTCAGCCGCCTCACCCCCATCGACCTCGAGGAGGGCCAGACGCTCGGTTCCATGATCTCCGAGGAGACGACGCGCACCTGGCAGTACCTCGACAGCCTGCGCAACTTCGCCGAGTCCGACCGGCTCGAGGTGTGCGTCCTGGTCCACGCGCACGACCGCCCGGCGGTGGAGCCGGCGCTGCGGGATTTTTCGCAGATCCAGTACCGCATCCTCGACATGGACCAGGTCGCGGCCAACCTGGGGCTCAAGCCCCCGCCGCTCGACTCCACGGCCGAGGAGGTGATGATCCACCTCTCGCTGCTGCGCCGGGCTCAGAACCACTTCGCGACGCCCGAGCTGCGGCGAAATGCGATGCTGCGAAGCGCGCGCATCGTCGTCGGCCAGATCTCGGTCGGGGTGCTGGCGGCGAGCCTTGCGTGGGGCGGATGGAACCTCTGGCGCGTCTTCCAGTCGACGGAGGCCGACCAGAAGGTGACCCAACAACTCAATTCCTTCAACCGCGAGACCGAGGACATCACGCGCTCACTGCCATCGTTCGGCGTGGGCGGCTCGACGATGCGCGACGCGGTGACTTTCTACAACGCGTCGATGCGCGGATTCCCGACCATGGTCGAGTTCCTCGTTCCGCTCTCGCAGGTGCTGCGCGCGCACCCCGAGGTACGCCTCACCCAGGTCACCTGGCAGGCCACCGACGACCCCAAGGCCACGCCGAAGATCCAGGCGATGGCTCCGCGCGTACCGCCGCCGGTGAAGGCGCTCGCGCGCGCCGGCGAGGGGGCGCAGCTCGCACCCGACGAGGGCAACAACCCGCCCTTCGCCGGGGGACGCTACGAGGTCGCGCTAGTCGAGGCCACGGTGCGAGTGGGCAACAACGATTTCCGCGGCGCCCTGGCCGAGGCGGAGCGTTTCGCCGCCGATATCGCCACGGCTGGATTCCAGGCCGACGTCGTCGAGAGCCCGCTCGACGTGCGCACCGCGCTCACCCTGCAGGGACGCCACGGCGAGCGCGAGCCCGCCTTCATGGATCCGCGCTTCGTGGTGCGGGTGACGCGCGAGCGCCGGGGCGCGGCATGAGCCAGGTTTTCAGCGCTTCCGGGTTCAAGGCGATGAGCGCGTCGTGGCTGCTGCTCGGCGCGGCGATCGTCGCCGGCGCGGGAATCGTCCTCGGATCACAGTGGTACTACGACAAGGAGAAGCGCGACAGCGCGAGCGCCGGCCGGCGCCTGCAGGAGGCGCGTGGGCGCCTCGACAACGCCCGCCGCGAGCGCGACAGCCTGCAGGCGTCCTCGGAAGTGTTTCGCAAGCTGGTCGACCGCGGCGTGCTGCAGGGCGAGAACCGGCTCGACCTCGTGGACCTGGTAAATACGCTGCGCGCGCGCAACCAGCTGATCGCGCTCGACTACGAGGTCGGCCCTCAGCGCCCGCTCGCGCTCGCGGGCGGCCGCGTCTTCGCCTCCGTCGACGTGCTTGCGAGCCGCGTCAAGCTCAAGGTGCGCGCCCTGCACGAAGGCGACATCCTCGGCTTCATCGACGGGCTCTCGCGCACCGCGCAGGGCTTCTATCCCGTGGACCGCTGCACGATGCGCCGCGTCGAGGCGACGAACGCGGACTCGCTCCAGCCGCGCGTCGAAGCCGATTGCGCGCTCGAGTGGATCACCCTGAAGGAAAAGCGTGGCAGCCGCCCGAGCTAGGCGCGCGCTCGGCGCCGCTCTCCTCGCCTTCGCCGCGCCCGCGGCGCTCGGCGTCGATTTCGGCACGCTCTTCACCTCGGCCGAAGAGCGCGCGCGCCTCGATCGGTTGCGTCGCGGCGAGCCCGAGGCGTCGCGCACCGCGCCTGCGCAAAGCGCAGATCCCGCGGTGACCGGCTATGTGAGGCGCAGCGACGGGCGCAACACCGTCTGGATCGACGGGCGTCCCGTGGTGGTCTCGACGCCCGAGGCCTCCGCCCTGGTCAAGGCGCACCCGATGGCCAGCGCGCCGCTTCCCGACGGCTCGCTCAAGATCGAGCGCCGTCCGCCGCGCTAGTCAAGCGAACATCCGCGCAAGGCGTTGAGCATTTCCGGCGGCGCCTGCGCTGTCGCGGTGCTATTCCTGGCGCTCGCAACATCCGCGCGGAGGGACCATGGAAGGGTGCGCGGGCGAGCGCGGCGCAGCATTCCTGCTCGCCATCCTCGCCTTGCTCGCGGGAATCGGCATCGCGCTCGCGGTCGATCTGACCGCGCACGCCGGAGCCTCGCGCCGCGAGCGCGCGAGCGAGCGGGCCCTCGCGCAGGCACGCGAGGCGCTGATCGCCTACGCCACCGATCGCCCGATGTCGCGCGAGGTCGGTCCCGGATACTTGCCGTGCCCCGACCTCGACGGCGACGGCTGGGCGGAGGCGACGTGCGGATCGCAAAGCGGCGACACCGGACAGGCGCAGCGCCTCGGGCTGCTTCCCTGGAAGACTCTCGGCCTGCCGGACTTGCGCGACGGCTACGGTGAGCGCCTCTGGTACGCCGTATCGAGCAAGTACAAGGGACTGCTCAATTGCGCGGTGAGCCGCGCGTGTCTCGACATGACGCCCGACACGGCGCTCGGCACGATCAGCGTGCGCGACGCATCGGGCAAGTTGCTCCACGACGGTACGATCGCCGAAGCGCACCGCGCCGATGCGGGCGGCGCGCTCGCGGTCGTGATCGCGCCCGGACCGGTGCTCAGTCGCCTCGAGGCCTCGGGCTCGCCGAGCGAACAGCGCCGCCAATGCCCGAGCGGCGAATGCGATGCCGCCGGCCGCTGCCTCACCGATCCGCCGCAACGCGCGACGGCATGCAATCCCGTCAACTATCTCGATCGCGCGCCCGACGGTCCGCTCGGCGGCGAGGACAACGCCGACTTCCGCGATCGCAACGACGCCGCCGGGCGTCCCGGCAACCGCAACGGATTCATCGATGGGCCGGTAGTCCTTCCCGGCGGGCGCGTCGCGGTCAACGATCGCCTCGCCGTGATCGGCTATCGCGACGTCATGCCGCGCCTCATGCGACGCATCGCGCTCGAAGTGCGCCAATGCCTGCGCGTGCACGCAGCAAGGAGCGGCGGGCGCTATCCCTGGCCGGCCGCTCCTTGCTCGCAACGCGATCCCGATCCGGTCGCGGCCTGGAAAGCGGCGAGCGATACCTACTTCGGACGCATCGCCGAGATGCCGTTCGACGCCGCCTGCAACATTCCCGATACAGCCGACCACACGTGGTGGGCGTCCTGGCGCCCTTTCGTCTTCTACGCGCTCGCGCCCGATTTCGCTCCCACCGCGAGCGCCTTTGCCGACTGCGAGCGTCCCGGCGCGTGCCTCGCCCTCGCCGATCGCGCCGGCCGCGCCATCGCGCCCGCGAGGCATTTCGCGGTCCTGGTCGCCGGTGCGCCCGTGGCGCGCGCCGAAGGCTTGCAGGCAAGAACCGGTGCCAACCTCGCGGCCGTAGGCGAGTGGCTCGAGGACACGAATGCCAGGCTCGAAGGTCCGGCGGCGTGTCTCGCCGGCCCAAGTTGCGCCGACGAAGGAACCTGCGGGCGCCTGACGGTAGGCCCCGCGGCGCGCGATTTCAATGACGTGGTCGTCGCCCAACCGTGAAAACCGCGCGCGCCTTCTCCCTCATCGAGGTGATGGTGGTGCTGGTGGTCCTCACCATCCTGCTGAGCGGGCTCGCCTTGCCGCTTGCCGCGCAGTTGAACTTGCGGCGGATGGATGAGACCCGGCGCCAGCTCGACGAGGCCAAGGAGGCGCTCCTCGGATTCGTCGCCGCGCATGGGCGCCTGCCGTGTCCCGCGGCGCCCGGAAGCCTCGGGCTCGAGAGCTTCGCCGCGGGCGAGGACGCCGCGAGCGGCGGCTGCTCGGCCTTCCATGACGGCTTCCTTCCCGGAGCCACGCTCGGGCTCGCGCCGCTCGACGCTGAGGGCTACGTGCGCGACGGATGGTCGAGCCGCATTCGTTACGCGGTGTTCGGCGCCGGCGCGACCATCAACGGCGTCTCCAATCCGCTCACCCGGGCCGACGGCATGCAGGCGGCAACGCTTCCCGAGCTCGCCGCGGCCTCGCACTACCTTTTCATATGCTCGAGCAGCGCGGCAGCCACGCACTCGAGCTGCGGCCCGGCAGCCAACCAGCTCACGCGGCGCGCGGCCTTCGTGCTGGTCTCGCTCGGGCCCAACGCCGCCTCGACGCCCGCCCCGGGCAGCGACGAAGCGCGCAATCTCGCGGGCGATCCGGTCTTCGTCCACCACGATCCTTCGATGGGCGGCGACGCCGCATTCGACGACCTGCTGCACTGGGTGCCCATTCACCTCGTCGTGAACCGCCTCATCGTCGCGGGGCGGCTGCCGTGATTCGGTAGAATGGGAGTCTCCCGCGAACCGGGAAGACCCCGATGAACCAGCGCGACGCCAAGCTTCCGATTCCCGACGTCCAGGCGAGCCCCGACACGCGGCGCCTCGCGATCGACCGCGTCGGCATCAAGGCGATCCGCCACCCCGTGAAGATCCGCGAACGCGCGGGCGGCGTGCAGGGCACGGTGGCGACGTTCAACATGTACGTGGGGCTCCCGCACCATTTCAAGGGCACGCACATGTCGCGCTTCGTGGAGATCCTCAACGCCCACGAGCGCGAAATCTCGCCAGACACCTTCCGCCTGATGCTGCGCGAGATGGTGAAGAAGCTCGAGGCGGCCAGCGGCCACGTCGAGATGACCTTTCCCTATTTCGTCACCAAGAAGGCGCCGGTCTCGAGCGTGAAGAGCCTGATGGACTACGAGGTCACGTTCGTCGGCGAGATTCTCGACGGCCGCGAGACGTTCACGCTCAAGGTGCAGGTTCCGGTGACGAGCCTGTGCCCGTGCTCGAAGAAGATCTCGGAGCGTGGAGCGCACAACCAGCGCTCGCACATCACCATCGCCGCGCGCATCCGCGAGTTCGTCTGGATCGAGGAGCTCATCGACCACGCGGAAGGCCAGGCGTCGTCGCAGCTCTATGGGCTGCTCAAGCGCCCCGACGAGAAGTTCGTGACCGAGAGCGCCTTCGACAATCCGAAGTTCGTCGAGGACATGGTGCGCGACGTGGCCGCGAGCCTCAATCGCGACCCGCGCGTCCTCGCCTACGTGGTCGAGTCGGAGAACTTCGAGTCGATCCACAACCATTCGGCCTACGCGATGATCGCGAAGGGAATGGACGCCCCGTCCGCTCTCGGCTAGTAGCGCTTGGTGAGGGTGAGATTCTGTCCTTCGCGCCGCATCTCGGTCCGGTTGAGGAAGCTCATCCCGAGGAGGGCCGCGTCCATTCCGCCTTCGCCCACCGAAGCGTCGACGTTGAGGAGCGTGAGGTCGCCGATGGTGACGCTGTCGAGCTTGACGCGATATGCCGGCACCTGGCGGCCGTCGGCGACGACCGAGTAGCCGCGCACGCCCTGGCGGTAATCGATCCCGAGGCGCTGCGCCTCGCTCGTGGAAAGCCGCACATAGGTGGCGCCGGTGTCGACGATGAAACGCACATGGCCGCCGTTCACCTGCCCGTCGACGAAGTACTGCCCGCGCGAATCTGGCGAGAGCGTGACTTCCTGGCGCGTGCCGGCCGACGAGGACGACGCGAAGTGCTGCCCCAGCTCGAGCGTCTCGCGCTTGCCCTCGATCTCGACCACCGCGCCGCGAGCATCGACGGAGACAAGGAGGACGCCCTCGGCCGTGCGCTCGCCCACCGAGAGCGTTCGCGGAGCGCCACGGTTGATCGTCACCACGGCCTTCCCGGGAAAGAGCCCGATCACGTTCACGTCGAGCGCGGCCGCGCCCTGTGCGAAGAGCGCCAGCGCGGAGAAGAGGACGCCGTGAGTTTTCATCGGGGGAGGCCGTGAAGCCCGTCGTTGTCTTTCGTTATTCCGACACCGAGGGTCCAGGACATTTTGCCACATTCCTCGACGCGCGCCGCATCGCCTGGAAGCTGGTGAAGCTCGACGAGGGCGAGCCCGTCCCGGCCTCGAGCGAGGACTTCGCGGGCCTCGGGTTCATGGGCGGCCCGATGAGCGCCAACGACGAGCTCGCCTGGACGCAACCGGTGCTGGCGCTCATGCGCGATGCGGTCGAGCGCAAGGTTCCGGTCATCGGCCACTGTCTCGGCGGGCAAATGCTCGCGCGCGCGCTCGGCGGCAAGGTGAGCGTAAATCCGGTGAAGGAGATCGGCTGGAATCCCGTCCGGGTCGAGGACACGCCGATCGCGCGGCGCTGGTTCGGCGAGGACCTGCGCGAGTTCGTCACCTTCCAGTGGCATGGCGACACCTTCACCATTCCGCCTGGCGGCGAGCGCATCCTCACCGCGGTCCATTGCCCCAACCAGGCCTACGTGGTGGGCGATCGCCACCTGGGTCTCCAGTGCCACGTCGAGATGACGCCGGAGATGATCGCGAGCTGGATCGCGAGCGGGCGCCGCGAGGTCGAGGCCAATCTCTCGAGCCCGGCGGTGCAGCCGGTGGCGAAGATCCAGTCCGAGGAAGCACGCCGCCTTCCGGTGCTCAACGACGTCGCGGAGAGACTCTACCGGCGCTGGGTGACGAACCTGCGGGACTAGTCCGGCGCAAGCGCAAGCCTTCAGTCGCGGAAGTTCTGGTAGGAGAGCGGAACGTCGGTCACCGTGGCGCGCACCAACTGGATCGCCTCCTGCAGACTGTCCTTCTTGGCGCCCGTCACGCGCACGACGTCGCCCTGGATCGATGCCGTCACCTTGAGCTTCGCGTCCTTGATCGCCTTGACGATGCGCTTGGCGAGCTCCATCTCGACGCCACTCCTCACGACCATCTTCTGCTTCATCTTGTCCCCGCCGATCTTCTCGGGGTCCTCGGCCTTGAGAAACCGCGTGTCGACGTTGCGCTTCGCCATCTTCCCGTAGAGCACGTCGCGGACCTGGCCGACCTTGAACTCGTCGTCGGCGTAGATCGTGACTTCCTTCTCCTTCTCCTTGAGCTCGAGGCGCGCGTCCGAGCCCTTGAAATCGTAGCGGTTGGCGATCTCCTTGTTCGCGGTGTCGACGGCGTTCTTCAGCTCGACCGCGTTGGGCTCGCACATGATGTCGAATGAGGGCATGAGGTCCGCCTCCTTATTTGTCCGAGTCGTCGCCCAGCAGGGGAACGCCGTCGCGCGCGCCGAGCAGCCCCGCCTTCGAGTAGATGCGCAGCTTGTCGCGCGTATCGGAAATGTCCAGGTTGCGCATCGTGAGCTGTCCGATGCGGTCGGCGGGGGTGAAGAACGCTTCGCCCTTCTCCATCGTGAGGCGCTCGGGCCTGTAGGTGAGGTTCGGGCTCTTCGTGTCGAGGATCGAGTAGTCGTTGCCGCGCCTGAGCTCGATCGTCACCTCGCCGGTCACGGCGCGCGCGACCCAGCGCTGCGCGGTCTCGCGGAGCATCATCGCCTGTGGGTCGAACCAGCGCCCCTGGTAGAGCAGGCGGCCCAGCCGGCGGCCGTTGTTGCGGTACTGTTCGATGGTGTCTTCGTTGTGAATCCCGGTGACGAGGCGCTCGTAACCGAGATGCAGCAGCGCCATGCCGGGCGCCTCATAAATTCCCCGGCTCTTCGCCTCGATGATGCGGTTTTCGATCTGGTCGCACATGCCCAGGCCGTGGCGCCCGCCAATGGCGTTCGCCTCGGCAAAGAGGGCCACGTCGTCGCCGAACGTCTGACCATTGAGGGAAACCGGCCGGCCCTCATCGAACGCGACGGTCACGGTCTCGGGACTCACCGCGACGTCCTCGCGCCAGAACGCGACGCCCATGATCGGGCTCACGATGCGCATGCCCTTGTCGAGGAACTCCAGGTCCTTCGCCTCGTGCGTCGCGCCGAGGATGTTCGAGTCGGTGGAGTAAGCCTTTTCCACGCTCATCTTGTAGTCGAAGCCGCGCGAGATGAGGTACTCGCTCATCTCCTTGCGCCCGCCCAGCTCGTCGATGAAGCGCTGGTCGAGCCACGGCTTGTAGATCCTCAAGTTCGGGTTGGCGATGAGTCCATAGCGGTAGAAACGCTCGATGTCGTTGCCCTTGAAGGTGCTGCCGTCGCCCCAGATGTGGACGTCGTCCGCCTTCATCGCGACAACGAGCATCGTCCCCGTGACGGCGCGCCCGAGCGGCGTGGTGTTGAAGTACGTGGCCCCGGCCGTTGCGATGTGGAACGCGCCGCACTGGATCGCAGCGATGCCTTCGGCCACTAGCTGCGGGCGACATTCCACGAGCACGGCCTTCTGCGCACCGTGCAGCTTCGCCTTTCGCGGGATCGCCTCATAGTCCGCCTCGTCGGGCTGGCCCAGGTTGGCGGTGTACGCGTACGGAATCGCGCCCTTCTCCCGCATCCACTTGAGGGCCGCGCATGTGTCGAGCCCGCCGGAGAAGGCGATGCCGACCTTCTGGCCGGCGGGCAACGTCTGCAGGATGGTGGCCAAGGGCTCTCGATGCCTCAGGTTTCGATGCTCAAGTCTCAATTCTGCCGAGCAACAGGTATTCCATCAGGGCCTTCTGCACGTGAAGGCGGTTCTCGGCTTCCTCCCAGACCACGCTCTGCGGGCCCTCGAGCACCTCGGCCGCGACCTCTTCACCGCGGTGCGCCGGCAGGCAATGCATGAAGAGCGCCTCCGGGCGCGCGCCGGCCATCATGCGCGCGTCCACCGTGAACGCGCCGAACGCCTTCTTGCGCGCGGCCTCCTCGGCTTCGAATCCCATGCTCGTCCAGACGTCGGTGTTGACGAGGTGGGCGCCCTCGACCGCTTTCATCGGATCGGCGCAGACCTCGAGGTGGTCCTGCGAGACGCCGCGCGCGCGCGCCGGATCGATGCCGTATCCGGTAGGCGTCGCCACCTTCAGCCGGAATTCGAAGATCTGCGCCGCCTGGATCCAGGTGTTGCACATATTGTTGCCGTCGCCGATCCAGGCCACCGTCTTGCCCTCGATCGAACCGCGGTGCTCGACATACGTATAGATGTCGGCGAGCACCTGGCATGGGTGGTAGTCGTTGGTGAGCCCGTTCACCACCGGAACGCGCGATTGCGACGCGAAGCGCTCGATGATGGCGTGCTCGAAGGTCCGGATCATCACGATGTCGACCATGCGCGAGATCACGCGGGCGACATCCTCGATGGGCTCGCCGCGCCCGAGCTGCGTCTCCCCCCAGTTGAGCACGATCGAGGAGCCGCCCAGCTGGTGGATCCCCGCCTCGAACGAAACCCGCGTTCGCGTCGACGACTTCTCGAACACCATCGCCAGCATGCGGTCGACCAGCGGCTGGTAGGCGACGTAGTTCTTGAACCGCTCCTTGATCAGC
>WNFM01194787.1_pt1 | contig 12509 bp, 11 predicted proteins | sample 5400271 | NCBI WGS metagenome assembly WNFM01 (sample SAMN13153352, study PRJNA577476) | soil metagenome | isolation source: 60 cm saprolite on Douglas fir-dominated hillslope | place: USA:California | collected 2013-09-17 | reverse complement strand
CATATGAGGAACTGCATATTTGATGCCACGCCAGACACCACCGAGATTAATGTTCAAGACGCGGTTCCAGTCATCCTCGCTGATTTCATCCGCCGACCCCGAAATAGCGACCCCAGCATTATTGAACATTATATCGAGCTTGCCATAGCGCGTTACAGTAGCCTCAATTACAGCCTGCACATCGGCACTTTTGCCTACATCCGTATGCTGGAAGAACGCTTCACCGCCTGCCTGACGGATCTCCTCGCTTGTGGCATTTCCCGCAGCATCATCGAGATCAGCGATGGCGATTTTTGCGCCTTCCTTCGCCATCGCAAGCGCCGCTGCTCTCCCGATTCCCATCGCGGCACCCGTGACGATAGCCACTTTGTTGTCAAGCCGCGATGCAATCCACGCCGCAATACCTACCAACCCGCCTGCTGCGAGTGCAACTGGTAGCAACTCACCCTTTAAGCTAAGTGCCTTGAATAAATTGAGGGCCTGGCTCGTCGCATTTTTGGTGGGCGATAAATTAAGCTGACGCGCTAATTGCAAGACAGAAGCGTATCGCTCCTCGTTACTTGCCTGTGCGATTAACCCGTATTCCGTTGCTTCGCTGGAATTGTCATCTGACATCTTGCGCTCCTCTTATCGTCGTTGGATTAATTATAGCTGACGCCATCAGTCGACTTGATTTGCCAGAGGCATCTGAGAGATTGCAAATTCCCCTAAAAGGTCCATTCTAAGAGGCCGCTCACTGAACGCCCGTTTAGAAAAAAATAGGGATGAGGGCTTTGCCGGAATATCTGGGATTTTGCACACATCGCATCCGGCCTTTATCTTCTCGCTATAACAGGACATAATAGAACGGATATTCACATAAAGGGGTTTGCATGATAGCAGAGATATCCGAACAATTATATGCTGCACTTCAGCCACGGCTGGTGAGTGCCTACCTGTCAAGTAAAGGCTGGAGCACAACTGAAGAAGGCAGTGAGAGCCGATGGTCACATCCAGATTATCCAGACCATTTGGTTGTTCCTTCAGACGACACCATCCCCCCTGAACTGGTTCAGCAATTAGCTATTCTAGAGCAGCGCCCGGAAAGACGGGTACTAACGGAGCTAAAACATGCTGACGCAGACTTCCTGCGGATCTTGCCGATGGGTGCGGGACCAGATACGTTGCTTCTAGAGCAAGGCAACCGGTTGTTACGAGGCACACAGCGGTTATTGACGGCTGGAGCCAGGACAGTCATGGAACCAATGGCTAGCCTGGTGGGCAAAAAACCTCGTGAAGTGACAGCCTATCTGCGGACATTACAATTGGGCATTGCTGAACCAAACGCCTATACACTGACCGTCCTCTCGCCCTTGCGCGAGACAGATCAGGAAAGCTTGGCGCGTCAGACATTTCTGAGGCTAGCAACGACTCTGCAAGAACTCCAACTGACGACCAGGACTGTTCTAGCCGATGCTGAGAGGCGTCGGAGCTTGATTACAAGCGGGCTGAGCGCTGAATTATGTGATGCACTGGTACTACTGATAGGCCCATCTTCTCGGAAAAGCAGCGGAACGGGGGCAGTTTCTTCCCTATCTCTTGAGTTTGTCTGGTCGCCGCTGCTCTTGCCGCCAGCCGGAACGGTATCCAACCTCAGCTTTGAGCCTGAGCTTGGTGAGGATCTCAAGGAACTGGCTGAGTTATTGCGTGAAACTGAGCCACAGTAAGGTTTTCAGTTGCGAGGAACTATTTCAGATTTGAAGCGTGCCCATCATGCGGGCACTGGTAAGGTCATTGTCCACAATATTACAGGGGAGCAACCCGACAAAGTTAGCCTGGAGCTAGAAGAAGACTTATACGCTTTGGCTATTCAGGCCCATCAGATGCAGATGCCCGTGCTCTGTGTCGGTGCATTAGCAAAAAAGGGTAAGGCCTACGAAATGTTAAATGCATCCCTCGCCCCAGTGGAAACAATAGCAACAGCCGAAGGTGCCTGAAAGAACCGGTTTCGCTTGTCTAACGTGTAATACTTCGTCCAATAACCCTTATCTCCTTCTAAGAAATGAGAAGCAGATAAGGACCACACCGCAGAATTCGAAATGTCAACAGAATCTCGCCAAAGTTTAAATAGGACGAGGAATTCATCAGAATGCGTCAGGGAGGCATTATGGTCACAATGCAAGGGAAAATCTGCCTGATCACAGGCGGAACAAATGGGATTGGGAAGAGCACAGCCCAGGCACTCGCCGGGATGGGCGCAACGGTCGTGATCGTGGGGCGCAATGCTGTAAAGACTGCGCAGGTTGTCGAGGAAATTCGCGCCGCTAGCGGTAATAAAAACGTGGACTCGCTGCTGGCGGATTTGTCTTCGCAGCAGGAAGTCCGGCGACTGGCGGACGCGTTCAAGAGCAAATATGCACACCTTCATGTCCTGCTCAACAACGCGGGTGCCGTGTTCATGCAGCGGCAGATGAGCGTCGATGGGATCGAAATGACTTTTGCCCTCAATCATCTGGCCTATTTCCTATTGACCAATTTGCTGCTCGATACACTTAAAGCCAGCGCTCCGGCACGGATCATCAACGTGTCGTCGGGAGCGCATACTGGCGGCAAAATCGAGTTCGATAACCTTCAAGGCGAACGTGCTTATGGTTTCGGGGCCTACGGCAATTCAAAATTGGCGAATATTCTCTTCACGGTTGAACTGGCCCGCCGCCTGGAGGGGACAGGGATAACCGTAAATGCGCTGCACCCTGGCTTTGTGGCAACGGGTTTCGCAAAGAACAACGGCAAGGTCATCGGCGCGCTCGTTGGCTTGTTTGGGCCACTTGTGGCCCGTTCGCCGGAAAAAGGTGCCGAAACATCGATCTTTCTAGCCTCTTCACCGGAAGCCGAGGGTGTCACCGGGAAGTATTTCTATGATTCAAAAGTGACCTCAACGGCTCGGCGCGCCACCGATATGACTGTCGCCAGGAAACTTTGGGACGTTAGCGCTGACATGGTTCATCTAGCGGATTTCGCACCAGCAAGCGCATAGGAGTGTAAATTAAGGCAACCTACTGTTTCCGGAATTGGAAATTACAGTGTTTGACTGCTGACTTGCTGAATGTTGGCGAATACATTCAAGCAGCGGGAGCACGTTTAGCAACTCGCCCTTCAACAAACTGATCAAGCCATTGACGAATTCAACGGTTATTCGAATTGCGCCAAAGTACGGACTGCTCCAACCCATACGTTCAGGCATTACGTGCAGAACGCGGTGATAACCTCACTGTAGATGCGAGCGCAGGCTTCGACACTTGCCAGATCCACCCACTCTTCCATCGCGTGCGCACCCGTCCCAGCTGGTCCCAGTAACAGCGCCGGGATACCAGCCGCCCAGAGCGTCGCTGCGTCCGTCCAATACGCTGCACCCGCTTTTTCCAGTGGACGCCCTAACACCTTTGCACCCGCGCTTTCGGTCAGGCGGACAATGTCTGAGTCCTGTGGGGTTTCGAGCGGCGTGCGTACCATGCCGCGCCGCACTTCGGCCCTGAAGGTTGTATCTGTCCGTGTTAACTCATCCACGATGGTTTGTAGTTCAGCTTCGACCTGTTCTACGGTTTCGCCAGGAATGGTGCGTCGTTCAACCGACACAATACACCGTTCGGGATAGCTTGCCATATCCTGCCCACCCCGGATCAACGAGGCGTGAACCGATCCGCTGTGCAGGTAAGGATGCGTTGGATGCGCTTGCAGAGTCTGGTTCACCTGTTCCAACGCCATGAGGACTCCGCCCATCCTGGCAATCGCGTCGACTCCCAGGTCGGGACGCGAGCCATGTGCCGCTTTGCCAATCGTTTCCACTTCCAACCAGACAAAGCCTTTGTGCGCTGCGATTAACTGTAATTCAGTTGGCTCAGCGACAATTGCGCCGTCAGCGTGGTGTCGCTCGACGAGTGCCTGTGTGCCTAACCCTGCGTATTCTTCATCCATCACGGCACTGAAGATCACATCACCGCGTCGGGACTGCTGTACCGCTTCCACGAGGGCCAACATACACGCGGCGATTCCTGCTTTCATATCGTATGCACCCCGCCCGTACAGCCGCCCATTGCGCACCGACGGTTGGGAGGCTTCGCGCGCCATCCCAGCAACGCCGACAGTATCGATATGACCATTCAGCAGCAGCGTTTTTCCACCGCCTGTGCCGCGCACTATACCAATGACATTGGGCCGACCAGGGCGCACTTCCTCGTGATGGACTTCGCACCCAACATCCTCCAACCAGCGTGCGATGAAGGCGGCGATCTCGGCCTCACCCGCGCCGCCGTCCACCAGATCCGGGTTAATCGAGTCGATAGCCACCAAATCACTGAGCAGGGCAACAACGGATGATTCGTTAAATCTTGAAGAGGACATTGAGCTGTCCGTGTCTAGTTATGCGACGTGTTGAATTGTATGCCAAGATCGGCGCACTGACGATGATCCGCAACGCGGGCTTGTGCGTATAGTTTTTTCGCTCAGCAGGTCAAGCGGTTATTGCGCTCTCGTACCGTGGATAGTGGGACAGGCCCTCTTTGCGCTGCTGCCCAAATACGCCGCGCGCCTGGGTGCCAATTCCACGGAGATCGGAAACTATCTGGCGTTCGCTTTCGTCGCGACGCGATTCGTATACGAGCTGGGTTAATACTTTTTCTCGCGTGCAGCGAGACGTTCAGTCACAATGTAGTAGGAATTATGTCCCAAAGAATTGCGTGAGCAATGCCGATTTCATAGTCGTCTCATTTATTGCGTGTCCGGCCCGGACACTTTTTGTTTTCGTAAATCCTTTTCCTTTGTCCTCGAGCGTACGGACCCCTATCAAAGCCCTTCAATTCTCATTATGGCATCGCTATATGGGTCGACGGAGACTGCATCAATATTTCCTTGCACTCCAATTCCACTCAAGGTTTTGGCGATGCCACGATGACCAAAGAATGGCAACACAAGGCTGTAGATGAATATTTATTCGCTACATGCGAAGTAGCCAGCACACGTCGTTTTTTTTGCTTATCTGTTGGGATCAATATTCAACCCTATTGACAAACTAGACATTCCATTTTATGATTTACACGAGTAAATTTACTCGTGTAAATCATTTGCATCAAGGTATGTATGGTTAATCAATCCCGCAAAAAAGCACCTACTCAAGCTGACGTTGCGCGTCTCGCTGGTGTTTCACGACCGATGGTTTCCTACGCACTGAACAACCCAAGCTCGGTTTCGATTGCAGACGATACGCGTCAGCGAATCATGGAGGCGGTTGAGGCCCTGGGGTACGTTCCGGATCGTGTAGCACAAAGTCTACGTACCCGTAAGACTCGCACCATTGCTGGCATCATCCCGGATATAACCAACCCTTTCTATCCGTCGCTTCAACGGGGGATTAAAGACGTTGCGCGTCGCCACAATTACAGCGTCGTGACTTATAACACAGATGGTACGCTCGATGAAGAAAGACAATGTCTGGAGTGGATTCAACAGGGACTGGTCGATGGGATGATTGGTAGTCTGTTTCATTATAATCTGGAAGCCATGCGCCCTTTTGTGGAACGCGGCATCGCCGTTGTGCGGATGACGGTTGGTCCAGAAGTTGTGGACGACCTGCCGATAGACTGTCTGTACGTTGACAACTTCAAAGCAGCCTACACCGCCACAAACTACCTGATTGGGCGTCAACATACGCGCATCGCCATGATCGCTGGACAAGAATCGCCAGTCCGTGAGCAGCGTGTCCAGGGTTATCGCGCCGCGTTGTTAGATCACCATCTTCGACTAGACGAAATTTTGGTGCGGGGTTCAGACTTTACCGAACGTGGTGGCTATGAAGCCATGAGCGAACTGCTGCGCTTGTCGCCGCTCCCAACGGCAATTTTTGCCGCCAATGATTTACTTGCTATTGGAGCCATGCTTGCTATTCGTCAAGCCGGATTGATTATTCCAAACGACATTGCCGTGGTTGGACTAGACGACATTCCCGCCGCGCGATTGGTTACTCCAGCCTTAACAACTATTAACCAATTTGCTGGTCGCCTTGGGCAGCGAGCAGCGCAAATGATATTCGAACGCCTGGCGGATCCCGCTTTAGGACTTGCACGTTCGGAAGAAATGCCCTTTGAGCTAATTGTTCGGGAGTCTGCTTAATAACCCAGTTTGGTTGCAACAACACACAACGCCCTGGTTGCCGCCGAATGTTGTGTGTTGATAGGAAGGTCATGCGTTAGATGGCATTCCCTTCAAGACTTGTTGCATTAGCTTCGGTTTGGTCAGTGGCCCATGATTCCGGCTAGAAAGGATAAGGTACCAACAAAGATCAATACCGCCTTCTGCAACTACCGTCTATTTTAGCAAACCTGAGCAATGTTTTAAAACTTGCCATTAAGCTCGTTATCAGCTAATAGATGAAAGGAGCACGTATCGGCAACGGTATAAGCAATATACCGTGTCGTTACCTCACAAAAACTATGAAACTCTTGCGTTACTTTACTATGCTTAGCGTTATAGTCGCTATTTTGTTGCAAGGACAGCTCTTTGCAAAGGCACAGACTGCCAAAAGCGAAGTCACGGTTTGGCTCGATGCCACAGGCGATAACGCCTCTACCGCAAAATGCCAAACCGATAATCTGGTTACGCCCTTTAACGATCAGAGTAAAACAACAGTCTTAAAGGCACAGCTTTTACCAAATTCGTGGGACGCGACACGAACCGCGTTGGCCGGGGGTGGCGCGCCTGACATCATTTCTACGCCGGGACCGTCGTTTGCCTATGAGTTTGCCAAGGCGGGTTATTTGGCACCGCTTGATGACATTGCGGCGCAAAATAACTGGTCAAAAACGTTCGCCCCTTGGGCGTTGAATCTGGGCAAAGTCGATGGCAAGTTGTACACCATTCCTGCCGAAGTTGAAACGATGGAACTGTATTACAACAAAACCCTGTTTGCCGCCAAGGGCTGGACCGCGCCCAAGACAATGGATGATCTGGTTGCACTGGCGAAGAAGATCAAAGCGGCGGGGATTATTCCATTCGCCCATGCGAATGCTGAATGGCGTGCCGCCAACGAATGGTTCGTTACTTCGATGCTTAACAATGTTGCTGGCCCCCAGAAAGTCTATGACGCGCTGAGTGGCAAAGTCAAATGGGACGACCCCGACTTTGTAAAGGCGCTCGATATCCTTACCCAGTGGCAGACCGACGGCTACTTTATGGGCGGTCTTGACCGCTATTACACCGCGACCTTCAATGAATCCCATGCCGCACTTGGGGACGGCAAAGCCGCCATGAACATAGAAGGGACCTGGTTTTTAAGCACTATCGCTAATTTCTTTGGCGACGCCGCTAAGAACAAAAATGACTGGGACTGGGTTCCGGTACCGTCGACGACGGGTGACGCGATCTATCCCCTGGGCATTGGCTCCACATGGTCGATCAACAGCAAAGCCAAAGACGTTAAGGCAGCGGGCGAGTTCATCAACTACATGTTCTCCCCTGACACGCAAGCACGCTTGCTGGTGAAATGTGGACTTGCCCCGGCTGGCGTTAAGTTGAGCGCTGACTCGCTAAAGGATCTCGACCCACGCGCAGCAGCCATGCGTGTCGCCTTGAACGATGCAGCAGCAAAAGGCAGCTACGGCTACACAACGTGGACGTTCTGGCCTCCCAAGAGCGATACATATATTTACGAAACGATTGAGAAGGTGTGGGCCGGTTCGATGACCTCCACTGAGTACCTACAAGGGTTGCAGAAAGTTTTCGACACGGAGCTGAAAGCAGGAAATATCCCGCCATTGCCGACTCGCTAATGATTAGGTCGATCCGCTGGTTGCTGCGAAAACGGCAGCCAGCGGGTACGAGTGTTTTCAATAAATGTTTGTCGAGAAATTTAGTTCGAGAAAGAAACAACAATGGCTCAAGTCTTACCGATCAACAATCCGGTCACGAACTCATCGTTAGTTCGCGTGCAGCAGCGAGGTCGTACGTTTCGCCTCAAAGTGTTGCCCTGGCTGTTTGTTTTACCGATCTTGTTAATTAACTTTGTCGTTATTATTGGCCCCTCGCTAAGCGCAATTGCAGCCTCGTTTACCGATTGGAATGGCATCGGCACGGCGAAATTTATCGGACTCGATAACTATCAAACGATGCTGACCGATCCGGACTACGGCGCTGCGTTTCTTCATAATCTAACCTGGCTCCTGGTGTTTCTAACCATCCCGATTGCAATGGCGCTAATTGCGGCGAGTTTGCTGGCACCAATAAAACGTGGCGGGCTGCTCATTCGGACGGCGTTGTTTATTCCCTATGTGCTGCCGAGTGTGGTGACTGCGAGTATCTGGCGAAACCTGCTCAGTCCTACGCTGGGCATTGGGGCGGCACTGACGCAAATTGGCGTGGTCGGCCTTGATCACGCATTCCTGGGCGACCCTCATACCGCGCTTCTGACAGCGGCGTTTGTCGATAACTGGCACTGGTGGGGCTTTCTCATGGTGCTTTTCCTGTCAGCGATGCAAAGCGTGCCGCCTGAGCTGTACGATGCGGCGCGTGTAGACGGTGCGAACCGCTGGCAGGAATTCATCAATGTAACCATTCCAGGCATTCGCCCGACGTTGGTTTTCATGCTGCTCATGACGGCGATCTGGTCATTTTTGGCATTCGATTATGTTTATATCTTAACGCAGGGTGGTCCGGCAGGCTCCTCAGAAGTGTTGGGAACGCTTGTCGTCAAGGCTGCCATCCATAATCAAGCTTATGGCTACGCTTCGACGATTGGTTTATCGATGGCCTTTCTGGCGGGTATCGTCATTGCCATCTTTACCTTCTTGCGTCGTAAAGGATGGGAGATATGAAAGCCGAACGCCGTCAAAGCCCATTGGTGAATTTGACACCCAATTACATAATACTTGGGTTGCTGCTGCTGTTTGCCTTATCCCCACTGGCAATGCTGTTCTTCAACGCCTTCAAGAATTCATCAGAAATCGCGCATAATCCGCTTGGTTTTCCAAACGAGATTATCCTTTCAAATTTCGCCAACGCCTGGGATACCGGTGGGTTTGCGACTACCGTACCCAATACGCTGACATTGGTGACGGGTACAGTAATTGGGATACTTGTCTTCGGCGGTATGGCAGCCTACAGCCTCGCCAAACTCAATCTGCCGGGTACTGGTCTCTTGATGGGTTACTTTTTGGTAGGGTCTAGCTTGCCCATCCAGCTATTCCTGGTGCCGCTGTTTATTCTCTGGCGTTCGCTGGGATTGGTGAATAACCTTTTTGGACTGATCATCATTTATATCGCTATCCAGTCTCCGTTCGCGATCTTTTTGCTAAGATCGTACATGGTTCAGATCCCTACCGATTTTGAAGACGCGGCGCGAGTCGATGGGGCCAATTTGTGGCAAGTTTTCTCGCGGATTGTCGTACCGCTGTCCTGGCCCGCCTTTCTCACCGTTGGTCTGGTCGTGGCCCTCAGTGTGTGGAATGAATTTCTACTGGCAACTGTTTTCCTTACAGACAGCCGATTATTTACGGTAGTGACAAGTTACTACAACTTCACCACTCGGTTCAGCCGCGACTGGTCGCTGACCAGTGCTGCCGCCGTGATGATGACTCTGCCAATTCTGATTATTTTCCTGTTGCTTCAACGTCGTTTTATCGCTGGCCTAACCCAGGGCGGGCTTAAAGGCTAGTGCTGCGCTTGTCTCCGTAAAGACAACGAAAGGTTATCATGATACTTCCTAACGACTACCTTGAGCATACCTATGCAGGCGTGCTGGGGAAAATTATCGGCGTGTATCTTGGTCGTCCCGTTGAAGGGTGGTCATATCAACGCATTATGGACGAACTGGGGGAAATCACCGGTTACGTCCATGCCAAGCGCGATCAACCTTTGATTGTCACGGACGATGACATCAGCGGCACCTTTACGTTTCTGCGTGCCCTGGCTGATTACGACTACTCACCCGATCTCACCCCTGCACAGATTGGTCAGACATGGCTCAACTACATCATCGAACAACGCACGATTTTGTGGTGGGGTGGGCTGGGAAATTCAACCGAACACACGGCTTTCCTCCGGCTTAAGAACGGCATTCCCGCGCCGCGCAGTGGTTCTATCGCCCTGAATGGTAAAGTTGTCGCAGAGCAAATCGGCTCACAAATCTTCATTGATGGCTGGGCGATGGTCTGCCCCGGCGATCCCGAACGGGCCGTCGAATTTGCCCGTCGCGCCGCCAGTGTTAGCCACGATGGCGAGGCGATTTACGGTGCGCAAGTCGTCGCCGCGATAGAAGCTCAAGCCTTTATCGAGCGCGATCTGAATAAACTGATCGATACGGCGGTTGGGTTTATTCCCCACGATTCGGTCATTTGTGGCACGCCGAGTATCCTGACTGGCATCAGACGCGCGCCCAGATCGAAGCGTACTATGGTTACGATAAATTCGGCGGCAACTGCCATATGGTTCCTAATCACGGCCTGATTATCATGAGCTTGTTACATGGTGGCGGAGACTTTGACCGATCCCTGATGATGGTCAATACCGCTGGATGGGATACTGATTGTAATTCTGGCAATGTCGGCTGTATTCTGGGTATCCGAAATGGTCTCGACACGTTCAACGGGGGCGACTGGCGCGGCCCGGTTGCGGATCGGCTGTATCTCTCAACTGCTGACGGGGGGAGTGCGATCAGCGATGCCGTGCAAGAAACCTATAAAATCGTCAATACGGGGCGTATACTGGCGGGCCTTGCTACGCTTCAACCCAAGCAAGGGGCACGTTTCAATTTTTCCTTGCCTGGTTCGCAGCAGGGCTTTCAGCCAACAGCGATAGGCCGGGCCACGCTTTACCTCGATAATGTGGGCCGACCCGAAGAGTCTGGCGCACGGAGCCTTGCCCTGCGTTTTGATCATGTCGGAGCAACCGATTATGTAGTAGCTGGGACACCGACATTTGTGCCGCCCGATGCGCTGACGATGCCCGGCTACGCGCTGGTAGCATCCCCCACTCTCTACCCAGGGCAGACCGTTCGGGCGCGGCTCTCCGCCGATGCAAAAAATAGCGGGAGTGTAAACGCTGGTCTTTATCTGAAATACTATGGTGAAGGCGATCAGGCGGTCACATTAGAAGGATCGCCCGACAGTTTAGTCGCTGGCTCAACTGTCGAACTGACCTGGAGAATCCCTGATCTAGGTGGATGCCCGATTTTTGAGATCGGGATCGTGCTCCGGGCAGCGCAAACGAGTTCTGGTTGCGTTTATCTCGATTACCTGACCTGGGAGGGATCGCCCGACATCACGCTAAGTCGCCCATTGGAAGACAGTACCGTATGGCAACGAGCCTGGGTCGATGCCACTGATCAACACAACAATCACTCACCAGAAGCGTATCGCCTGGTACAAAACCGTGGACGAGGATTGATGATCCAGGGAACACATGACTGGGATGATTATACTGTATCGGCAGCACTTACCCCGCACATGGCGGATGCCATTGGTATTGCCGCACGGGTTCAAGGATTACAACGTTACTATGCCTTGCTAATTTGTAATGACAGCACGGTTCAATTGGTGAAAGTTCTCGACGGCGAAACCGTGCTGGCCGCTTCGCATGTGAACTGGGAATTAGGACATCTATACGCTTTGAAACTTACCGCGCATAAGAATCAGGTACGGGCTTATCTTGACAATCAGTTGCTATTCGATTTCACCGATCTGGAACGCCCACTGCTGAATGGTGCTATTGCGCTGGTTTGCGACGAAGGACGCGTTGGCTGTGATGTGGTGGAAGTGCATCCCGTTCAAAATACGTGAGCTTGTGTTTCCGGAAAGGTGATCTACTCAATGGCTGTTGTGGTTTTCGGTAGTATTAATATGGATCTGGTGGTACATGCATCGGCGTTGCCAATTCCCGGACAAACGGTAAGCGGGGAAACGTTCTTCACAGTGGTCTCATTTCTTCCATGTCCGGTTTGACAGGCCGGGCATTGTTTGTTCTCGCAAATCCTGTCCTTTTATCTTTAGGTGATTATCCCTTGACTGTAGGTATGATTTGTGATAAAATGTAGCTATTGAAGGTAAAAGGATAGCGCAATGAAAACGTACACGCTCAAGGATATGCAAGCCGAATTCCCCGATGATAAGTCCTGTCTTGATTGGTTGCTTCAGAATCGCTATCCAAATGGTATTACCTGCAAACAATGTGGCACTATCAACGCTAAGCATTATTACATTGCGAGTCGCGGATCGTACAGTTGCCAGGAATGCGGACATCATGTACATCCCACGTCTGGCACTATTTTCCACAAGTCTAGCACTCCGTTGACATCGTGGTTTTATGCAATCTACCTCATGTCGCAAACTCGCACTGGCATCTCTGCGAAGCAGTTGGAACGCGAACTTGGAGTGACTTATAAGACAGCATGGCGCATGTTTAAGCTGATCCGCAGTCGTTTGGATGAAAATGGCGACGCTTTTGGTAGCGATAACAATGATGTTGAAGTTGACGAAATGTATGTTGGT
>WNFM01262918.1_pt1 | contig 12511 bp, 11 predicted proteins | sample 5400271 | NCBI WGS metagenome assembly WNFM01 (sample SAMN13153352, study PRJNA577476) | soil metagenome | isolation source: 60 cm saprolite on Douglas fir-dominated hillslope | place: USA:California | collected 2013-09-17 | reverse complement strand
CGATGCCGACCAGGCAGACGGTCCCGAACCCGCCCAGCCAGCCCAGCAGCCGGGCGTAGCCGGCCGGGGTGACGGGGAACTCCGCGACGCCGAGCAGCCCGCCGACCGGATCCAGCGCGGCAGCGACGTGCACGTCCGCATGGGTGTCCACGCCGCCGGTGATGGTGGGTGTCTCTACGATGGCCAATGCCATCTCTTTTCTCTGGTGAAGGGATGGCACGCGCCCGCTCGCCGCCGGAGCTGTGAATCCCGGCCTCTTCCCAGGCCGGGCAGATCAGGCCGGCACCGCTGGCGGGTGCCGTAAACCTGGGGCCCGGCCGACAGATCGTCTCGCAGGACAGCCCGAGCGGCGTCAGCCGATTCGGAGGTTGGGCCGGGACCCAGGCCCCCGACCCTACGCCCGTACCACGCCAAAACCGCGGAAGCAGGGCCGGAGCCGGAAGCACTACCCACATCCTCCCTGCCGACTATGAGCGTCTAAGATATGTGACGGCCCTCCTGGTAGCAGCGAACAGATCTGCCAGTTCTGGTCGTCCCAGTTCAGCATCGAGGGCCGCCCAGGGCAACTCATCACGTTGGCAGCGAAGTACTAAATAATAGCGGCAGCGACGAGGGGTTTGCGCCAGGCTGCGGCGTAGACAGCGCTTCAGATAACGTATCTGTGCTGAGACTAATACCTTCCGCCATCTCGTCCCGGCGCGTCGGGTAGGTGGCGGGAAGTAACCGATGTCAGGGATCTGGCCGACACGCCGACGACGCAATCTAGCCAGACTTGCAGATCCCTCGCCTTCCGGGATGTATAGCACTCGTTCTGGGATCTGCATAATGCCCCGACTGCCGAAGATAGTCGATTGCGGGGATAGCACAACTCGGGGCTGCGGGTAGAAATCCCTAATACGGACGTTGCAGGCAGCGAGAGGATCGGCCATGTCTCGCATGACGCATCCCACTGCGGCCCGGGCCGTCACGGCAGAGCACCCGGTGGCCATCGCCGGCCGGCTGGTAGTCCGGTATGGGCTCGTAGTCGTGATCGCCTGGATCGGCGCTTTGAAGTACTCCTCGTACGAAGCGACGATTATCCAGCCGCTGATCCACAACAGCCCTCTGATGAGCTGGCTTTACCACATCTTCAGCGTGCGCGCGTTCGCCGACGTGCTCGGCACTTTCGAGATCATCGCGGCGCTGCTCATCGCGCTCTGGCCGCTCTGGCCCCGGGCCTCGGCCCTCGGCAGCGCGATGGCCGTGCTGCTGTTCCTCGGCACGCTGAGCTTCCTGTTCACCACGCCGGGGGTCACCGTGGCGTCCGACGGCGGATTCCCGGTTCTGTCGGGGGTGCCCGGCCAGTTCCTGCTCAAGGACCTCGTGCTGATCGGCGCCTCGCTGTGGACGCTGGGCGACTCGCTCGGCGCCGCCCAGCGCAAGACGAGCTCGACCGGGTAGACGCAATGCAGCTGCGGCGCCCTGGATGCGCCCGGTGCGCCCGGCGATGCTTCTTGTGAGCTGGGCTAACCGCGGACACAGGAACTGAGTGGTAGCTGGCCTTGCAAGTCTGGGTGTCAGGTCAGCAGCGGAGACCCGCGACGCTACCGGCGACTAACACTAACGACCTGGTGCGCAATAGGACGATCGTCTGGTATCCGTGATCGTCCTGGCGTGTCGGTCCCTGGGCAACGGACAGCCGCACAAGATCATGAACCGGTGTCTAGCCGATCATGGGCTCGTGCGGCCGTGAGCCATTCTGCCTTCATCGGGATCTCCCGTCACCAACTGGGCCGGGTGGTGGCCGAGCTGTCCGGTCCCGTCCAGGGGCACTGTCATGCTGCCGACACTGCCACCCGGGCCGCATGCCCATTCTGCGCGGCGTGCCTGGCCCCCCTCGGCCGGGCGCCAGGATCGCTTAAGGCCGGTCACATCATCACTGTTGATCTGTCAAGTTGCCGACGCCCGAGCTGGCGGCGACCCACCGCTGGGTTGCAGTTCTGGTCAACCCGTGGGCATCATGCATCGGCGGTGCGATGCAACAAGACGACTACAGGCGTGCCATCGAGGATGCCGGGCTCGAATTGCGCACGATGCGAGAAAACCCTCAGTACCACTTCATCTCGGACTCGGGCCGTCCCCGCGACGGCGCGGTGGGTCATCCCCAGCGTGGCCTCGATGAGGGCGTCGGGGATGTCGACCGGGCGGGTGAAGGCGGTGCGCATGGCCTTGCGGATGGCGGCCTCGGTTCGCAGGCGCCACAGCAGCCGCCCGGGGAACTGGGCCAGCAGGAGCCCGCCGAGCAGGCCCTGGTCGATGTAAGCGTCCGGGCTGGGGCCGGTGTTGATGAGCGCCTGCGCCGCCACCGCGTCGGGCCGCTGCTCGGCCAGGGCGGTGGCCACCGTGCCCCCCGTGGAATGCCCGATGACCGTCACCCGGCTCACGCCGAGCCGGTCCAGCGCGGCGCCGACCCGGCGAGCCTGAGCCGCGATGTCGTACGCGCTGGCGGGGGCAGGCACCCGCCAGCCTCGGGATCACCGGGTCCCACCAGGCCGTCGAGGCCGCGGTGCCGTGGATCAGCAGCAAGGCGGGCGTGCCCGGCTTGCCGTCCTCCGCGACGTGCATGTCACCATCGTCAAGCCGAACGAACCGGCCGCCAGCGTCCGGATCACCGGGCATGTGCTCGACATTGCGCTGCCTCCTGATGAGTGTTAGCGGGTCCGCAGGGCGGCAGACTGGGAGTGTGGTGGCCGCCGGCAGGTGAGCACTGTTGCCTCCCGGGCCTTGAGCCCTGGTGACAGGTACGGGTTGCCGCGTCCGGTCAGGTTCCCGGTGTCGGACAGGCCCTCGGAGAAGGCCATGCTGACGCCGGCGCCGAGTGCGGTGGCCAGCCCGGCGAGGAACGCGTAGTGCGGCTGGTGGGTGGCGAACGCGACCGCGAAGATGGGCGCCAGGGTGGACAGCGATCCGTCGATCAGGCCGGTCATGGCGGGCTGCGCCCGCTGCAGCAGGAACGATCGCTGGTCCTGGCGCCTGGGCGGGCGGGCCGGTGTGAGGATGGTCACCGCAGGGCTCCTTGCTGATCATTCAAAGCTGCAAGGACTGGGACGGGTGGGGTTGGAGTTGCCTCCGCGGGCGGCTCGATGGCCAGGTGCGGCAGGCGGCGGTCCAGCCAGCGGGGCAGCCACCAGTTGGCCCGGCCGCACAGGTACATCACGGCCCGTACGAGCACCGTCCGCAGGACGAAGGCGTCCAGCGCCACGGCGACGGCCAGCCCGATGCCGAACTCGGCCACGCTGCGCTGGCCCATGAACACGAACGCGATGAACACGGCGATCATGACCGTTGCCGCGGCGGTGATCACCCGCGCCGTCTCGGTATGGCCCGCGAGCACCGACCGGGCGTTGTCACGGGTGTGCGACCATTCCTCCGCCATCCTGCTGACCAGGAAAACCTGGTAGTCCATGGACAGGCCGAACAGCACCGCCAGCACCATCTCGGGCATGTAGCCCTCGATCGGGCCCGCCCGGCCCAGGCCGAACACGCTGGTTCCCCAGCCCCACTCGAAGAACGCGGTGAGCACGCCGAACGAGGCCGCCGCCGCCAGCAGGTTCATCACCGCCGAGATCGCCGGGATGAGCAGGCTGCGGAAGGCCAGCACGAGCAGCAGGAAGCCGAAGCCCACGATCGCGGCGAGGAGCAAGGGCAGCTTGGCGCTTGTCACCGCCGCCAAGTCGGCGAACCTGGCCGTCAGGCCGCCCACGTAGACCCGCATCGTGGTCCCGTGCGTGTAGCGCGGTATGACCGTGTTCCGCAGTTGCGTGATCAGATTGGAGGTGGCCTGGGCCTCGGGCGCTGTGGTGGGGATAACCTGGGTCACCTCGACCGCCGGCCCGGCACCCGGCCTGGTTTGCGCGGGCCCGGCCTGCACGGCGGCCACCCCGGGCACGGCGGTGAGCGCGCGGTCGAGCCGGTCAAGCGCGGCGCGGTCGGCCGCGGACTGAGTCTGGGCGACCACGAGCAGCGTGCCGTTGAAGCCCGGCCCGAACCCCTCGGCGAGCATTTCGTAAGCCTTGTACGTGTGGCTTGACGTGGGGTCGTTGGAGAAGTCAGAGGCGCCAAGCCGCAGGTGCAGCACGGGAATGGACACCACGACCATCACCGCGACCGCAGCGGCGGCGAGCACGGCCGGGAATCGTGCCACGGTGCGTGACCAGCGCGCCCACAGGCCGCTCCCGCTCCGCGCGCGGTCCGGACCGTCGGCCCGCAGCCTGCGACGCTGCCTGCGGCTCAGCACCCGCAGGCCGAGCACGCCGAACAGCGCGGGCAGCAGCGTGACGGCCGCGACCACGGTGCACACCACGGTGATCGCCGCCGGCACGGCCAGCCCGTCGAGGAACCGCAGGCCGAGGGTGAGCAGGCCGAGCAGGGCGATGCACACCGTGCCGCCGGCGAACAGAACTGCACGACCCGATGTGTTGACCGCTTGCACGGCCGACCGCTCCGGGCCCAGCCCCGACTGCAGGCCGCGGCGGTACCTGGTCACGATGAACAGGGCGTAGTCGACCCCGACGCCAAGGCCGATAAGCGCGCCGAGGATCGGCGCGATGCCGTTCACGGACATCAGGTGGCTGAGCGGCGCCATGAGCATCAGGCCGCTGCCCACCCCGGCCACCGCCGTCACGATCGGCAGCGCCATCGCGAACAGCGACCCGAACGCGACGAGCAAGATGACCGCGGCCGCGCCGACGCCGATCGCCGACGCGCTCGACAACGGCGCCTGCTCGGTGTTCGAGATGGCCTTCCCGCCAAGCTCAACCGCAAGGCCCGGCTCCCGGGCGCCCGTCGCCACCGCGACCACCCGGTTGATGTCGGCATTGTCCAGGTTGTCCGCGGCCTGGGTGAAGTTCACCGTGGCGTACGCGGTGCGCCCGTCCCGGCTTACCTGGACCTTGCCGCCCGGCAGGTAGGGGCTGGCGACCGAGGCCACCTCGGGCAGATGCGACACCCGCGCCAGCATCGCCGACATCCGCTGCTCGATAGCGGGATCGGTGACGCTGCGATGGCTCACCTGCCAGACGATCTGGTCGGAGTCACCCGCCTGCGCTGGCGCCGACCGGAGCAGCAGTTGCTGCGCATTGCCGGAGCCGGTGCCGGGCAGTGTGAGCGAGTTGTCATACGACGTTTTCACCGCCTGCGACATCACCGCCAGGCCGATGAGCAGGCCTATCCAGGCAGTGATCACGACGAAGCGGTGCTGGTAGCACCAGCGTGCAAGAGCTGACATGATCTTCCAGTCCTTTCGGTTCAGCTGCTCATCGTCCGGGACTCAGCCGCGGTCGTCGGCCAGCGGCAGCGATTACCCCGATCGCGACCGCGCCGCCTGCGCCGTTGGGGCCGAGGAAACCGGTCACGTGGCCGGGGCGGGCGGTGAAGGTGAGACCGTCGACGGCGGTGACCGGGCGGTAGCGTTTGGTGAGCTTCTCTACTTCGATCATGTCTGGCACGCTAGGAGCGGGCGCCTGGGCGGCGCTTCTGTCACGGTGACCGGATTCGTCGGCTGGTCGTGTCCGGCGGTTAGGTAATGCCGGGGCGAAGACGGATGGCTCAGGTCCTTGGCGGCTTGTGCGGGCGGGATGGGAGCCGATGCTGTGCGGGCGGAGCGAGCAGCTGGCGGCCATCGGCCAGCTGCTGGAGGGGATGCGGTCGGGCCGCGCCGGCGCGCTGGTGCTGCGCGGCGAGGCGGGGATCGGCAAGACGGCGCTGCTGGAGGCCGCGGCGGATAAGGCGGCCGGGGCGCGGGTGCTGCGGGTGACCGGGGTGGAATCGGAGGCGGAGCTGCCGTTCGCGGCGCTGCACGCGCTGCTGCGCCCGGCGCTGGATCAGATCGGCGCGCTGCCCGGGCGGCAGGCGGCGGCGCTGCGCGGCGCGTTCGGGCTGGCGGAAGAGACGGTCCCGGACCGGTTCCTGGTCGGCCTGGGGGTGCTGAGCCTGGTCGCCGAGCTGGCGGAGGACCGGCCGGTGCTGGTGCTGGCCGATGACGCGCAGTGGGTGGACCGGGCGTCGGCCGATGCGCTGGTGTTCGCCGCTAGGCGGCTGCAGGCGGAGCGGGCCGCGGTCCTGGTGGCGGCGCGGGATCAGCCGCCCGGTGTCGGCCTGCCGGGGCTGCCGGAGCTGCGGGTGGGCGGGCTGGACCAGACGGCTGCGGAACAGCTGCTGGCCGGGGCGGGGCTGGTGCGCGCGGTCCGCGATCAGCTGATCGCCGAGGCGGGCGGTAACCCGCTGGCGCTGATCGAGCTGTCCCGCGGCCTGTCGGCGGCGGAGCGGGCCGGGTCGGTGACGCCGCTGATCTTGCCCGCCGCTTCTCCGGTTAGCCGGGTGCGGCAGGCGTTCGGTGCCCGGATCGGCGGGCTGCCGCAGGAGTGCCGCCGGGCGGTGCTGGTCGCGGCGCTGGGCGGGCTGGCGGATCTGGCGGAGGTCAGCCGGGCGATCGCCGCCTCCGGCGGGTCGCTGACCGACCTGGCCGCCGGCGAGCGGGCCGGGCTGGTGCGGGTGACCCCGGCGGGGGTCATCTTCTCCCATCCGCTGGCCCGGGCGGCGGTGCTGGCCGACTCCGATGTCGCGGAACGGGCAGCGGCGCACCGGGCGCTGGCCGGGGTGCTTGACGGTGACCGGCGGGCCTGGCACCTGGCCGCCCTGGCGGACGGCCCGGACGAGCAGGTCGCCGCCGAGCTGGACGCCGCCGCCCAGCGAGCTGACCGCCGGGGCAGCCGCGCCGCCGCCTCCGCCGCCTACGAACGAGCCGCCGCGCTGTCGGCCGGCCCGGCGGCCAAGGGGCGGCGGCTTGCCCTGGCCGCCGAGGCGGCGACCGACGCCGGTCAGCTGCCCCGGGCCGCGGACCTGGCCGGGCAGGCCGGGCAGCTGGTGACCGATCCGGCGGCGGCTATGGTGATGGCCCGGGTGCGGGCGCAGTTGGAGTTCGAGGCCGGCCGGCCCGCCGATTCGGTGGGCATCCTGCTGGAGTGGGCCACACTGCTCGGCCCTGCGGACCCGGGCGCCGCGCAGGCGGTGCTGGCCGGGGCCGTTCACATACTGTGGCTGGCCGCCGGCCCGGCGCACCCGGAGCTCGAGCGGCGGGCTGAGGCTATGACGCCGCCTGTGGGAGCGAGGCTCGTGGAGTTCCTGCAGGCGGTGCGGCGGTTGCAGGACGGCGATACCGACGTGCCGGTCACCGTTCCGGCCACGCCGGACCCCGGCTCGCCTCCGTTCTTCGCCGGGTTCTCCCAGCTATTCTTTGACTTCGTCCGGGGGGATGTGCCGGCCGTCGGGCGCCGCGCCGCCGACATGGCTGCCGAGTGCCGTGACACCGGGATCGCCGGCCTGCTGGCGTACGCGCTGGTCTATCTCGCCACCTCGCAGCTCCTGCACGGCGAGTTCCTGGACGCGATCGCAACCGCCGAGGAGGGCCTGCGCATCGCCGCCGACACCGGGCAGACCAACGTGACCCGCGAGCTGGCCTCCACCGCCGCAGGGCTGGCTGCCATCACCGGTGACGAGGAGGCGTGCCGGGCCCGCGCGGCCCAGGTGCGAGAACTGTCTGCCGGGGTGCAGACCCTGGCGCCGGCGGGAGCGGACTGCGCGCTAGCGATGCTCGACCTGGGGTGCGGCCGCTACCAGTCAGCCCTGGACTGGATGCGGGCAGCAACGCACGGCCCAGCCCGGCGCAACCCGGAGGTGCTGTACGCCTATCCAGTACATGTTGAGGCGGCGGTCCGGGCCGGCCGGACTGATCTTGCGGCCCGGCCGCTGGCCCAGTTCACGGCCTGGGCCGGCGCCATCGGCCAGCGGTGGGCCACCGCGGCGGCCGCGCGGTGTGCCGCGCTGACCGCGGATGACGCCGATGCTGAGCCGCTGTGGCGGGAGGCGATCGCCGCGCATGAGGGGGATGGCCGCCCGTTCGAGCAGGCGCGCACCCGGCTGCTGTACGGCGAGTGGCTGCGTCGCAACCGGCGCCGCGCCGGCGCCCGCGAGCACCTGCTCGCCGCGGCGGCCGCCTTCGCGCGGATGGGCGCCCGGCCCTGGCAGGAGCGCGCCGAGGCCGAGCTCCGCGCCGCCGGCGCCGGGGCGCCGGCCGTGACGGCCGATGACCCGCTGGCCCGGCTGACCCCGCAGGAGCTGCAGGTCGTCCGGCTGGCCGCGGCCGGCGCGTCGAACAAGCAGATCGGCGCCCGGCTGTTCTTGTCCCCGCGCACCGTGGGCTTCCACCTGTACCGGGCCTTCCCCAAGCTCGGCGTCACCACCCGGGAAGAGCTGGCCCGCTACGCGCCATGACCTAACCGCCCGCCAGAACGACCGGGCGGATCAGGTCATCGTGGCAGAAGCGGCCGGCCGGTACCGGTTCCTAGCGTCGAAGATGCACTGAGCGTCTGCGGCGGAGAAAACGAGATGGAACTCCCCAGGTACTCGCTGGCCGAACGGGACCGGCGCTGGGCGCCGGCCCGCCAGATCACGGCGGCCGAGAACGTCCAGACGCTGATCACCTACGGCGGCCCCGGGTGCGCCGGGACACCCTCCACCTCTACAGCAAGCAAGGGTGACGCGCTGCACCACCCGACGGCGACCAGCAATGACTGGCCAGCCCAGCGCCCCGCGACCGCGGTCGGCCAGACCGGCCACCGCCATGTGATGACCCAGCAGATGAAAGATCACCGCAGGAAGGACATCTCAAATGACAGAGCCTATGTCCGGCGATTCGGCCGCTGACGAACGGTTCGTGCGGCTTGACGATGGTGACATGCACGTCGTGGCGGACGGCAAGCCTGCAGCGCCCGCCTTGCTGCTGATCCACGGCACCGGGGCCTCGACGGCGTGGTGGGACCCGGTGGTCCCACGGCTGGCGGGTGCCTACCGCGTCATCCGGGTCGACCTGCTCGGCCACGGGAGGTCGTCGAGCCCCGCCGGCGGGTACGACATCCCTGCCCAGGCCCGCCGGGTCGGCGCCGCGCTGGACCGGCTTGGCGCGGGCCGGGTGACGGTGATCGGGCATTCCACGGGCGGCTCGGTGGCCACCGCCCTGGCCGAGCAGCGGCCCGACGTGGTGGTGGCGCTGGCCCTCATCGACACCGGCCCCAGCCCGGACGCCTCCTACATCGATCAAGACTTGCTCGGCCGGCTCTTGCTTGCCCAGTTGCCTGGGCGGCTGCTGTGGGGTCTGCGAACCGAGGCCACCATCCGCAAGGCCATGCGAACCGCTTTCACCCGGCCTGTCGAGATCCCTGACGCCTTCATCGCGAGTGCGCGGGGGATGACCTACCGCGCCGTCGCCGGAACGATGCGTGGATCCCTGAACTACCTGAAGCAGCGGAGCCTTCCCGACCGGCTAGCCGCGCTGGGCCTGCCGGTGCTGGTGATCTTCGGCGCCGAGGACCAGCGGTGGCGCTCCTCGTCGGCCGACGCCTACCGCGTGGTACCCGGCGCCCGCGTCGAGCTGCTGCCGGGCGTGGGTCACACCCCGATGCTGGAAGACCCCCGAACGACCGGCAAAGTGCTGCTGGACTTCGCGGCACCCGCCGCGCACCCCCAGCTGACAGCGCCCCGTATCGCCGTCCCCGTTCCCCGCCCGACAGGACAGTCGTGCAGGACTTCGGATCACCCCGGGAACCTTGGAGGCTCTGATTCCTGGGACGATGCAGGGTCATGGCGGCACACAAGAAGTACCCCAAGGCCGCGTAGTTAAGGCTTATGCCCTGCCGTCAAGGGTGTCCGGGCGTGGGGTTCTTCGGTATGCAACGGAACTCCTGCGTTCAGTACAGGAGCGAGCGGGGCGTGGGAGCTAGTGTGAGTTGCTGCGGCTCACGCGTAAGCATTGCCAGCAAGGTGGGCCGGGCCTGGCCGTGCCAGTCGCCGCAACGCGCCAGGGCATCACGGTGGGCGCGGAGGGCCGCCGGGCCGGCGAACCGCGAGAACCACACGAACACGTTCTCGCCCGTACGTATGGGCAGAGCCGGGTAGGTGTTCTCGGCATGTTCGGTTTGCAAGCACGCCAGCGGAGCGGCCCCCGTCTGGCTCATTACCGGCTCTACCTGGCTGGCGAAGAAGTCAGCGAATGCCTCATCGAACGGCCGATCGCGGTAGCAGAGCGTGGCAGCGATGAGCGAGGCCGGCAGGGTGCTGTGGCCGACTGGGGGCCGGGAGGCGGGCGGGGCGGGAAACCCGAGCCGCGGCTCGGCTGGCCGCATCAGGAGCACGTTGTCAGAGTCGATCATCGTGGCGTTGGCCTCATCACGGTGTGCCCTCCAGACCGGCCCCCCATAGAAGCGGCGGAGCGCCCCGGCCCGTGCCGCCATGTCGGGGAATCCGCGGAGCCAGACGAAACGGTCTGGGTCGTCGATGTCGCGGAACTGGCCCAGCACGGCCATGCCGGCCGCCTCCTGCGACTCGATGAGTTCCCTTTCGAACAGGCCGATCAGGTGGTCGCGGCTGCCCGGGTGGAGCGCGTACTGCCTGAGTTCAACAACGGGGTACCGAGCGCTTGTCATTACTTCTGGTTCCCTTCAGTCCCAGAACTGCTCCTGTTGCTGGCAAGGGCTGCTTGGACACGCCACCCTGCGGCCGCTATCGCGCCCGCAGCGTTTCGCGCAGCACGTCGGCGATCGACGTGCCGCCGAGTTCTCGCCGCAGAGCCTGCTCGGCACCGCCGTAGACCCTGTGCAGGGCGGGCCGGATGCCGCTGCCGACTGGGCACTCCAGGTTTGGCTCGGCGTGGTGCATGGCAAACAGCGGCTCGAGTTCCACGGCGTCGTACACCTCGAGCATGGTGATGTCCTCCGGCCGGCGTGCCAGGCTCCAGCCCGCCCCCGCCCCGCGGCGGGCCGACACAAGGCCCGCCCTGCGCAGATCGCCGAGGCTGCGCCTGATGATCACCGGGTTGGTGTTGATGCTGGCGGCGACCTGGTCTGATGTCAGCTGGCCACGCCCACGCTGCTGGGCAAGTGCCAGCCAGGCCAAGGCGTGTACCGCAATTGTGAGCCGACTGTTCGCTGCCATGATCTTCCTAACGTAACAGGATCGATTACAACAGCACACGCCGGCCCGCGGCCAAGGCACCCGCCGCTCGCCCTGCCCGTCCCGGCTACCAGGGCCTGTCCGGAGTCGTGATCACGTGGCGGAAAGGGGTGGGCGGGATCGCATCGGCTGGTAGGTTCGGGTGGACCGTGACACCGTCCGACGAGGTGAGACCCATGAACGCTGTATCGATGTGGGTGCTCCCTCTGCCGTCACGGTCGGGCGATTGACGTAGGTATCGCCGGGAGCGCCTCGATAACAAGGCACTCCTGGAAGGCGAAACCTATGGTTCACAATGTTGCTCTGGTTCTCGGTGGTGGTGGGGCTGCCGGACAAGCGTGGCAGATCGGCGTCATCGCAGGTCTGGCCGAGGCTGGTCTCGATCTGACAGAGGCCGCCGATTTGGTGGTCGGCACCTCGTCCGGTTCCACCACGGCAGCGTGGGTGCGCAGCGGTATACCAGCGGCCGAACTGTTGGCTTCGGTGCTGTCCGAGCCGGTTCAGCCGGTCGGGCAGAGCCGGGAACTGCCGCCGTCCCTGCCGATGGCCACGGTGTTCGAGCGGATGCGTGCCATCGGCGCCGCCGCCACCTCGGCGGCCGATCTACGACGTGCGATGGGCGCGTTCGGGTTGGAGAGCGACTCCATACTCGGACCTGCGGCGGCGGGACAGCGGCGGGCAATGGTCGCCGCCAGGTTGCCTCGCCCTGAATGGCCGGACAGGCCGATGATCGTGGTGGCCGTCGACGCGCATACCGGCGAGTTGGCTGCGTTCGACCGCGATTCCGGCGTCGACCTGGTGGACGCGGTCACCGCGGGCACCGCGCTGCCCGGTATGGTCCCCACGCACAGCATCAACGGCGCTCGCTACATCAACGGTGGCGTGCGCTCCGGCGAAAACGCCGACCTTGCCTCGGGCTTTGCGAACGTCGTGGTGCTCTCGCCGTTCGGCGGATGGAGCCAGACACCACCGCAAGCAGGCCAGTTCGAGGGCCTGCGCAGAGACCCGGAATGGGGCACGGACCTGGCAAGCGAGGTCGAGGCCCTGCGCAAGCAGGGCAGCCGCGTCGAGGTGATCACACCGGACGCCGATTCCCGAGCCGCAATGGGCACGAACCAGATGGATCCGGCGACCCGCGTCCCCGCCGCCCGTGCCGGTTTCGCCCAAGGCAAGCAGGAAGCGACCCGCGTGACGTTCCTCTGACGATTTGCACGCCGCCTCCTGGTCTGACGTGCGCGGCCCAGGTTGAGGCTGCGCACCCAGATGATGGATCCGCGTAGCTGGAGCCCCGCCATGTAGCTCGCGGGCCTCTTGTCGTAGCACGTGGCCAGGCCCCTGTACCGCTTCAAAACCCATCGCATGGTGTTTAAGCTGGGGATTCATGAGATCAGCTACGCCGCCTGGTAGTACTCGTTGATCACGCCACCGAGCACCTTCCGCCGCTGAGCCGGCAAGTCCAGCGGAGCGC
>WNFM01071718.1_pt1 | contig 12511 bp, 10 predicted proteins | sample 5400271 | NCBI WGS metagenome assembly WNFM01 (sample SAMN13153352, study PRJNA577476) | soil metagenome | isolation source: 60 cm saprolite on Douglas fir-dominated hillslope | place: USA:California | collected 2013-09-17 | reverse complement strand
CCTGCTGCGCGTCGTATCGGCGCGCGAAACCATCGAAACCGCCCGTCAGTTGCGTGTGCGCTACAACCTGTTCATGGTTATATTTTCGGCGCCCGGGTCGCGTCCGGATTCGGTTGAGCATCCCTCGATAAAGCAAGAAAATTGGTTGCAGGAGCGCACTCGATGAGTGTCCAAATGCGGGATTCGAACTGCCGGACCGACGGGTTCCTGCTGCCGCTCTACCTCGCGCGACCCATCGGGCCAGCCGCGCGCGCGCCCTACCCGGCAATGGTCATCCGGCCCTTGCTCGAGCGCTATGGTTTCGACGGGCTGAGTTATGTCGTTTCACGGGGAGAGGGAAGCGCCACGACCGGGGAGATCGCCTGGTCGACCCACCCGCGTTCGTGGTCCGCGCTCTATCGCCGGGAAGCCTATGCCGCCGTCGACCCGCGGCTCACGAATACGCGCCATCGCGTGACGCCCTACCTGTGGGATTCCGCTGATTCCGCCATCGATCCATTCGAGAGGCATTTCGTCCGGGACGCCGCGCGCTTCGAGATCCGCAGCGGCATCGCAATTTCATTGCACGATGGTGCGTCCGGACACGTCACGCTGACTTTCGATTCGTCGTCTTCGCTGACGGATGCGCGCAGGGATGAAATGATGGCGATTGTCGGCGACCTGACGCTGATCGCGATGGCGTTGCACGAGGGTGTGCTGTCCTGGCGCGTGGCAAAGAAGACTGCGCGCAGGCATGCCGGGCCGCGCCTCACGCAGCGCGAATGCGATTGCCTCAAGTTTGCCGCGCGCGGAATGACCAGCGCCGACATCGGAAACAAGCTGTCGGTGACCGAACGCACCGTCAACTTCCACTTCAGCCGGCTGCGGCGAAAATTGGGTGCGCTCAACCGCCCCGAGGCGATCGCAAAGGGCGTGACGATGGGCTTCGTAACACTGGATTAAGGACCCCCACGCTTGCGGCCGCAGTCTCCGTGGCCGCAAGCGTGGGGGTCCATTCCGGTTCAGGCATTTCGCGCCAGCCACTCCCGCAACTCCGGAACCGAATGCACGGTTGCGAGCGGCGTCCGCGTTGCCAGATCGTCATGCGGGTGGGCCCCGTACGTCACCGCGAGACACGCAGCCCCGGCATTCTGCGCAAGGTCGAGATCGTGCGTCGTATCGCCGATCATCAATGTCGCGTGCGGCCCGACGCCGAGCAGATCCATGAGATGCAACAACATTTCCGGGTGGGGCTTCGGGAAGCCTTCGTCAGCGCAACGCGTCGCATGGAACGCGCGCTCAAGTCCGTTGTGCTCGAGCGAGCGGGCGAGGCCTGCGCGCGACTTGCCCGTCGCGACGGCGAGCAGATAGCCCGCGCCGTTGAGTTCGGCCAGCAGTTCGCGCGCGCCCTCGAATAGCGGGATGTCGGCCTCGCGTTCGAGATAGTGGCGGCGATAGAACGCGCCAAGCTCCGGATAGCGTTCGGGTGGCAGCCCGGGCGCCACCAATTTCAACGCGTCGCCCAATCCCAGTCCGATCACGTACCTCGCGGCCTTGTCATCCGGCACGGGCTGACCGACGTCGCGACAGGCATTCTGCAGCGCCTCCACGCGATGAGATTGAATCGGCGCGATGCGGCGTCACGCATCGGTTGATCCCGCCGGTGTCGCGTCGAGGCGCGCGACGAATTGCGCCAAATCGCCGGGCAGCGGCGATTCGAACCTTGTCGCCTCGCCGGTCAGTGGATGCACGAAGCCCAGCGAACACGAGTGCAGGAACATGCGCTTCAACCCTTCCTTCGCGAGAACCTTGTTCCATGCAAAGTCGCCGTATTTGTCGTCGCCTGCGAGAGGAAAACCGAGATGCGTGAGGTGCACGCGAATCTGATGCGTACGCCCAGTCTTCAGTTCCGCTTCGAGCAGCGCGAGCGGAGGGTCGCGGTCGAACCACGTGTGGCGGCGATAGAAGACGGTCTCCGCGGCTTTGCCCTCCTCCTCGACACGCACGCGGCGCTCGCCGTCCTTCGTGGCGAACTTGTGCAACGACAGCCGCACGCGTCTTTTTTCATCGCGCCAGCGGCCGCGCACCAGCACGAGATAGCGCTTGTCGAACGCGCCTTCGCGCAACTGCGCATGCAGTCCGACCAGCGCCGCGCGCTTCTTGGCCACCAGAAGGACGCCCGAAGTCTCCCGGTCGAGCCGATGGACCAGTTCCAAAAATTTTGCGTCGGGCCGCGCCGCGCGCAACTGTTCGATCAGCCCCTGGGCGATTCCGCTGCCGCCATGGACCGCGAGCCCGGACGGCTTGTCGACGGCGATGAGCGCGTCGTCCTCGAACAGGATCGGGAGCTCCGGCCCCGACCGTGCAAAGCCGCGGACGGCCGACGCCGCCCGCGACGGCGTGGCCGTCCGGACCGGCGGCACTCGAACGACGTCACCCAGCGCCAGTCGCGCGTCCGGGCCGACGCGCCCCTTGTTGATCCGGACCTCGCCGCTGCGCACGATCCGGTAGATATGGCTCTTCGGGACGCCCTTCAGCACCTTGCCCAGGAAATTGTCCACCCGCTGGCCAACCGCGTCCTCGCCAACCGTAAGCCAGCTGACAGCATCCTTGCTTAACTCATTCATTCGCTTATAATTGTGCCGTACCGCGCGTTTGATGCGACCTTGAAGTCCTCGCGGCCCCCTGATGGGCCTGCCTCAAGGACCTTGGAGCGCAACGCGTGGACCCGCCCTAACAATGACCATGGCGGAACAATCCGGCTAAGTCGCTCACCGGTCGGGGGTTTTCCCCCGGGGAAGTAGCGATGGTAAAGGAAGAGCGCAGTCTCCGCACCCGGCAGTGGCCGGTTCGAAGCGGCGATATTTGCGCGGCGCCCGAAGCGAGAATTTCATAAGCTCCCGGCCGCCCTCTCCGCCGCGCAAGCGATCCCGGACCGGGCAACCGATAGCCCCGCTTGTTTGCGAACAGAAGATCCGACGGAACCACGAGAACGCCACGCCCTGCGATCCGCAGGGCCCTTCAAGATGCCGACCGTACCTAATTCATCGCGCACCGCTCTCGCCCCGCCGGCAGCTCCCGCTGCCCGTAGCAGTGTCTTCACCCGCAACCGCCGTTAGCTAAACGCCCGCACCGCGAGAATTCGCGGCGCCTTGCTTCGTTCCTCCCGCTTGCCCGCGGCGCATTGCGCCGGGGAAAGCCCATGAAACGCATGCTATTCAATGCCACCCAGGCGGAGGAACTCCGGGTGGCGATCGTCGATGGCCAGAAGCTCGTCGACCTCGACATCGAATCCGCCGCCAAGGAACAACGCAAGAGCAACATCTACAAGGCAGTCGTCACCCGCGTCGAGCCCTCGCTCGAAGCCTGCTTCATCGACTACGGCACCGAGCGGCACGGCTTCCTGCCGTTCAAGGAAATCTCCCGCCAGTATTTCCGCGAGCGCGATGCCGATCCGGGCAAGGCGCGCATCCAGGACCAGATCAAGGAAGGCCAGGAGCTGATCGTCCAGGTCGACAAGGACGAGCGCGGCAGCAAGGGCGCCGCACTTACGACCTACATTTCATTGGCGGGGCGCTATCTTGTCTTGATGCCCAACAACCCGCGCGGTGGCGGCGTCTCGCGCCGCGTCGAGGGCGAAGAGCGCAACGAACTGCGCGACGCGATCAACGGCCTCGACGTGCCGCAAGGCATGAGCGTCATAGCCCGCACCGCGGGCATCGGCCGCAATACCGAAGAGTTGCAATGGGACTTGAATTACCTGATGCAGCTTTGGCGGGCGATCGAGGACGCGGCCAAGATGCAATCCGGCGCCTATCTCATCTACCAGGAATCAAGCCTCGTCATCCGCGCCATCCGCGACTATTTCCATCCGGACATCGGCGAGCTCCTGATCGACACCGAAGCCATCTTCGAGCAGGCGCAGCAGTTCATGGGCCACGTGATGCCGGCCAATGTGAATCGCGTCAAGCTCTACAAGGACGACGTTCCGCTCTTTTCCCGATTCCAGATCGAGCACCAGATCGAGACCGCGTACGCCAGGCAGGTTCCGCTGCCCGCGGGTGGCGCCATCGTGATCGACCACACCGAGGCGCTGGTTGCCGTCGACGTCAACTCGGCGCGCGCAACCAAGGGTGGCGACANNNNAACACCAACCTCGAAGCCGCCGACGAAATCGCTCGACAATTGCGGCTGCGCGACCTGGGCGGCCTCATTGTGATCGACTTCATCGACATGGAGAGCACCAAGAACCAGCGCGAAGTCGAGAACCGCCTGCGCGATGCGCTGAAGTACGATCGCGCCCGCGTGCAATTGGGCAAGATCTCGCGCTTCGGCCTCATGGAATTGTCACGCCAGCGACTGCGGCCGGCGCTGGCGGAATCGGCGCACATCGCGTGTCCCCGGTGCCACGGCATCGGCCATATCCGCGGCGCCGAATCAACCGCACTGCACATCCTCCGGATCATCCAGGAGGAGGCGATGAAGGAAAACACGGCGCAGGTCGTCGCCCAGATGCCGGTCGACGTCGCCACGTTCCTCTTGAACGAAAAGCGCCAGGATGTGCTGACGATCGAGACTCGCTTCAAGGTCAACGTGCTGCTCGTCCCCAATCGCCATCTGGAAACGCCCAACTACAGCATTGAGCGCCTGCGCCACGAAGACTTGAACCAGAGCGAACCGCTGCCGTTGTCCTTCGACATGGTGAAGCAGCCCGAACAAGTCGATCTCGCCCGGCAAAAAAAGGAAGAAGCCACGGCCGTTCCGCGCCAGGAAGCAATGGTCAAGGGCATCACGCCGGCGCAACCTGCACCGATTCCCGTCGAACGCGCGGTGTCGGCCGCGCCGGCAGCCGCGGGCGAGACCTCGTGGTTCGCGCGCATGATGAGCTGGTTCAGCCTGAAGCCCGAAGCGCCCGCTGCGACTCCCGCGCCGGCGCAACGCGACCTTCGCGGCGACGACCGGTCGCGTGACGGACGGCGCGATGCTCGCGGCGGGGACAATCGCGGCCGCAACCGCGGCGATTCCCGAAACGAGGGCCGCGGCGAGTCACGCCGCGGTGGCGAACAGCGCGATGGCCATCGTGGAGATGCGCGCAATCGGCGCGATGGTCGCGATCAGCGTGGGGACAAGCGCGGCGACAAAGGAACCGAGCAGCGAAACGAGGGCGCGCGGCAGGCGCCACAACAGCGCGAAGGCAAGCCGCAAGGCGAAGGCCGCCGCGATGCGAACCGCCCGCCACGTGATTTGGACAAGTCGCCCCGCGAATCAGGCAAGCCGCAACGCGAACCCCGCGGCGAGCCCGCGCTCATTGCAGACACCGTGAGCTCGCCGGAATCCGCGCAGCCGACGCAAGCCGGTCACGCTGGTGAAGCGCGCGAGGGCAATCGTCGCCGTCGCGGCCGTCGCGGCCGTGGTGGCGATCGTCCGGATCACGCGGCCCCGGCCAACGTCAATCCGGTTGCCTCGGAAGAAGACGCGCCGAGCGTTTACGATGCGCTGTCGATGGTCGCCGCCGGTGATACAGCGGTTTCCGAGACGACGCCCAAGCCGGAAGCGCGTGCACCGCGTGAACCGCGCCCGCCGCGCGAGCCTCGTCCGCCGCGCGAGCAGCGTGAACCGCGGCCGCCACGCGAGCAGGCTGCGCCGGAACCGCAAAGCGCAACCGTCGATCAGGCCCCGTGGAATCGATACCGATCGCCGTCAAGCCCATCGAGTCCCTGCGGCCCCCTGCGCAACCGTTGCCGGTGATCGCGTCAACGCTGCCCGCAGATTCCGGACTGGAACTGGTGGAAACGCGTTTCGCCCAGCCGGCGCCGGCCGACGAGTTGCAAGAGCCCGCGCGCCCGAAGCGCGTGCGCCCGCCGCGAGCGGAGGCCGCGAGCGAACCGCTCGAAATCATCGAGACACGCAAGGAGTCGTTGCCGCGTTCGAGCTGATCGCGCGGAAGTCTCAGGAGAAGGGGTGGACGTTCGCGTCCGCCCCTTTTACATCAGCGTCGCTCGGCCACGATTCGCTGCACAAGCGCGGTGCTCGCCTGCTCGACTAAATCCAGCACGCGCTCGAAATCCTGCGGCGGGCCGTAGTACGGGTCGGGTACTTCGTGGACGCCGAGTTCCGGCGCCAGATCGAGGAACAGCGCAAGATCGCCGCGGTAATCCCTGGGCCGCAGGTCATTCAACGCATCCAGATTCAACCGGTCCATCGCGTAGATTCGTTCGAATCGCGCAAAGTCCGCGACCCCGACTTGCCGCGCACGCAACGATGCGATGTCGTAACCGCGATTGCGTGCGGCCAGCGTGGCGCGCCGGTCGGGTGGCGCACCGCAGTGATAGTCATGCGTGCCCGCCGAGTCGATGTGCAGGCGTTCGATCAGTCCTGCGCGCGCCGCGGCAACGCGAAATACGCCTTCGGCAGTCGGCGAACGGCAGATATTGCCCATGCAGACGAACAGGATTCCGGTCTTCGGCATGATCAGCTCTGCGCCATCACGTCGAGAGCGTCAGGGCTCCACCGGTAGCGCGACGCCGAACATCTGCTCCTTGAGCGAGTACAGGCGGTCGCGCAACTCGGCCGCCTTCTCGAATTCGAGGTTTCGCGCGGCCTCGAGCATCTGCTTTTCCACCGCCTTCAGTTCCTTCTGCATGTCCTTCTCGGGCATCGCTTCGTACTTGGCCTTCGCCTGCGCGGCACGCTGTTCTTTCTTTGCCTCGTCCGGGTCGTAGGCGCCCTCGATGATGTCCTTGATCCGCTTTTGCACGCCGATCGGCGTGATGCCCATCTTCTCGTTCCAGGCGACCTGCTTCACGCGTCGCCGGTCGGTTTCACCAATCGCGGCCTTCATCGAATCCGTGACGACGTCGGCGTAGAGGATCGCCATGCCGTTGATGTGCCGCGCGGCGCGGCCGATCGTCTGGATCAGCGAGCGTCCGGAGCGCAGGAAGCCCTCCTTGTCGGCGTCGAGAATCGCCACCAGCGAGACTTCGGGAATGTCGAGACCCTCGCGCAGCAGGTTGATGCCGACCAGGACGTCGAACTCGCCCAGGCGCAAGTCGCGAATAATCTCCACCCGCTCGACCGTCTCGATGTCCGAGTGCAGGTAGCGCACCTTGACGCCGTGTTCCGCTAGATAGTCGGTGAGGTCCTCGGCCATGCGCTTGGTGAGCGTAGTCACCAGCACGCGCTCGTTGCGTTCCACGCGCAGCCGGATCTCCGACAGCAGGTCATCCACTTGCGTCGCCGCGGGGCGCACGTCGAGCGTCGGGTCGACCAACCCCGTCGGCCGCACGAGCTGCTCGACCACCTGCCCGGTATGAGTCCTCTCGTAGTCGGCGGGCGTGGCCGACACGAAAACCGTCTGCGGCAGCAATTTTTCGAACTCGTCGAAGCGCAGCGGACGGTTGTCGAGCGCCGACGGCAGTCGAAAGCCGTAATTGACCAGATTTTCCTTGCGCGCGCGGTCACCCTTGTACATCCCGCCGACTTGCGGGATCGTCACGTGGCTTTCGTCGACGATCATCAGCGTGTGCTGCGGCAGGTAGTCGATGAGCGTCGGCGGCGGCTCACCCGCCTTGCGTCCCGACAGGTAGCGTGAATAGTTCTCGATGCCCTTGCAGTACCCGATCTCGGTCATCATCTCGAGGTCGAAGCGCGTGCGCTGCTCGATCCGCTGCGCCTCGATCAGCTTCATCTGGCCGACGAAGAATTCCTTCTGTTCGTGCAGCTCGACCTTGATCTGGTCGATCGCGCCCAGCACCTTCGCCCGACCTGTTACATAGTGCGAGGACGGGAATACGGTGAAGCGCGCCATCTTCTGCTTGAGATGCCCCGTCAGCGGATCGAACAGTTGCAGCGTTTCCACCTCGTCGTCGAAGAGCGAGACGCGGATCGCGACGCCGCGCTTGAACTCGACGTCGTTGCGCGTGTATTGCATCTCGGTCAGGCGCTTGATGGCGTCGCGCTGCGTCAGCTTGTCGCCCTGGCGCACGTGCAGGATCATGCTGTGGTACTCGGACGGGTCGCCGATGCCGTAGATCGCCGACACCGTCGCCACGATCACGCAGTCCGGCCGCTCGAGGATCGCCTTGGTCGCGGATAGGCGCATCTGCTCGATGTGCTCGTTGATCGACGAATCCTTCTCGATGTAGAGATCGCGCGACGGAACGTAGGCTTCCGGCTGGTAGTAGTCGTAGTACGACACAAAGTACTCGACCGCGTTGTGCGGGAAGAACTCGCGGAATTCCGAATAGAGTTGCGCGGCGAGTGTCTTGTTCGGCGCGATCACGATCGCCGGGCGGCCCGTGCGCGCGATGACGTGCGCCATCGTGAACGTCTTGCCCGATCCCGTGACGCCGAGCAGCGTCTGGAACGACAAGCCGTCGCTCAGGCCCTCGATCAGTTTCTCGATGGCCTCCGGCTGGTCGCCTGCCGGTTCGAAGGGTTGGTGCAGCTCGTAGGGACTGTTCGGGAACGTGAGGATGGCCATGGACTTTAGACGGAAAGCGGCGGCGAACCGATCATTGTACTGCCGCGGGCCAGTCCGGCGCGATCTCCTCGTTGGACGGACGGGCAAGACCCGCACCGAATTGCAGCGCCGCCAGCCGCGCATAGAGCGGATTGGTCTGCGTCAGCGCCTCGTGCGTGCCCGTGGCGATGATGCGCCCATGCTCCATCACCGCGATGCGATCGGCGTGACGCACGGTGGCGAGCCGATGCGCGATGATCAACACCGTGCGCCCGGCCATCAGACGTTCGAGCGCCAATTGCACGGCGCGCTCGCTTTCCGCATCGAGGGCGCTGGTCGCTTCGTCCAGCAACAGCACGGGCCGGTCGGCCAGAATGGCGCGCGCGATCGCGATGCGCTGCCGTTGCCCACCAGACAGACGCACGCCCCGCTCGCCCAGGTAGCTGCCGAAGCCATCGGGGATGCGCTCGATGAATTCCGTCGCGTATGCAGCGTCACACGCCGCACGCACTTCGGCGTCGGTCGCTCCCGGCCGGCCGTAGCGGACATTTTCCAGGACGCTCGCCGCGAAAATGACGGGATCCTGCGGCACCACGGCCAGCCGCTCGCGCACGACGGCGGGGTCGGCGGCGCGAACATCGATGCCGTCGATCGTGACCGATCCTAGCTGCGGATCGTAAAATCGCAGCAACAACTGGAACACCGTGGTCTTGCCGGCGCCTGACGGGCCTACCAGCGCGACCTTTTCGCCGGCGGCGACATCGAGCGAAAAATCGCGCAGCGCGGCCGTGTCGGGTCGCGACGGGTAGTGGAACGTGACATCGCGGAAGGCCACGGTGCCGCGCGCCGGAATGGGCAAAGGCGTCGGACTCGCGGGCGCACGAATCGCCGAGTCGACCTCGAGCAATTCGAACAGCCGCTCGGTAGCGCCGGCCGCGCGCTGCAGATCGCCGACGACTTCGCTGATTGCGCCCGCAGCGCTGGCGACGATCACCGCATAGAACACGAACGCCGACAATTGTCCCGGGCTGATCCGGCCGGCGACGACGTCGTGGCCGCCAATCCAAAGGATCACGCCCACCGCGCCGAACACGAGCAGGATGACCGTCGCGACCAGGATGGCCCGCTGCCGTATTCGCTGAAGCGCCGTCGCGAATGCGCTTTCGACGCGCGCGCCGAACTGGTGGCGGTCTTCCTCCTCATGACCATAGGCCTGGACCGTGCGGATTTCGTGCAGCGCCTCGTCGACGTAGGCGCCGACATCGCCGACGCGATCCTGGGTCGCGCGCGCGAGCCTTCGGACGCGGCGGCCGAAGAGCAGGATCGGCACGACGGTCAGCGGAACACCAACCAGCACCATCAGCGTCAGCTTGGCGCTCGTCAACGCGAGCATGACGAGCCCACCGACCATCAGCAGAACATTGCGAACGGCCATCGATGCGCTCGACCCGATGACTGTCTCGAGCATCGTCGTGTCGTTGGTCAGGCGCGAGATGACTTCGCCCGTGCGCATGATCTCGAAGTAACCCGGTGGCAGCGCCAGCAGGTGGTCGAATACCGCACGCCGCAGGTCGGCCGTGACGCGCTCGCCCAACCACGACACGCAATAAAAGCGCGTGTACGTGGCCATCGCCAGGATCACGATCACCGCCAGCATGAGCGCGAGCGTGCGGTCGAGTTCCGCCGCATTGCCGGCGGCGAATCCGCGATCGATGACGAATTTGAGACCCTGCCCAATGGCAAGCACCGAAGCCGCGGCGAACACCAGCGCGATCCCCGCGAACACGACCATTCGCTTGTAGGGGCGCATGAACCGGCCAACCCGCGCAAGCGTTCGAAGCGCGGTGACCGGAGGCAGTTTGGGGGCGTCGATCGGAATTGCGGCGCTGTAACGGGCCATGGAGTCTTTGCTGGATTGAGGAACGAATTGCCTGCGGAGCGTTATCACGTTAGCCTTGCGCCCGACGAAAGTCGAGCCTGCAAGACTATCCACTTGGGAGAACTCCATGCCGCTGGCCCTTCCCGCGCTGATGACGCTGCTCGCCGTGCTTTGGTATTTCTACACAACAGCCCATGTGGCGCGTGCCCACGCCAAATACAAGATCTACGCGCCGGTCATGACCGGCGATCCGGGCCTCGAGCGCGCAATTCGGGTGCAGACGAACACGCTGGAGCAGATCGTGGCGTTCCTTCCTGCCATGTGGATCTATGCCTGGTTCGGCAACCCGCGCTGGGCCGCCATCGGCTGCGGCGTGTGGATCGTCGGGCGGATCATCTACGCGGTGGGCTATTGGGAGGACGCGAAGAAACGCACGCTGGGATACGGGATCACGGCGGCGGCACTCATCGTTGTCTGGCTGGCCGCGCTGATCAGCGTCATTCGCGCACTCATGATCGAGTGAACTCAACCGACCACCTCCTGCGGCAGTGGGTTCCGCTGGGGTAAAATGGGATTCCTCCGCGTCGAGTCCACCATCATGAACGCCCCTCACACGCCGTCCCTCTTTGCCGCCGTCGAATTGGCGCCCCGCGATCCGATTCTTGGCATCACTGAATCGTTCAACGCCGACCCGAATACGGGCAAGGTCAATCTCGGCGTGGGCGTCTATTACGACGACAACGGCAAGCTGCCGCTGCTCGAATGCGTGAAGCGCGCCGAGCGCGAGCTGGCCGACAAGGGGGCGCCACGCGGCTATCTGCCGATCGACGGCATCGCCGCGTATGACAAGGCCGTGCAGGCGCTGCTGTTCGGCGCACAAAACGAGATCGTTACATCCGGCCGCGCCGTGACGGTACAGGCGCTGGGCGGCACCGGCGGGCTCAAGATCGGCGCCGATTTCCTGCGGCGATTCGCGCCCGACGCGTCGGTGTGGATCAGCGATCCGAGCTGGGAAAACCATCGCGCACTGTTCGAGGGCGCGGGATTCGTCGTCAATGACTATGCGTATTACGACGCCAAGGCCCACGGGCTCGACTTCGACGCCATGCGCGCGTCGTTGCAGCGCATACCGCGCGGATCGATCGTCGTGCTGCATGCCTGCTGCCACAATCCCACGGGCGCGGACCCCACTGATGCGCAATGGACCGAGATCCTCGAGCTCGTGCGCTCGCGTGGACTCCTGCCATTCCTCGACATCGCCTACCAGGGCTTTGCCGACGGCATCGAGCAGGACGGCACGGTCGTTCGCCGTTTCGCCGCAACGCCGGGGCCGCTCTTCGTGTCGAGTTCGTTCTCGAAATCGTTTTCACTCTACGGCGAGCGCATCGGTGCGCTAAGTGTGGTGACCAGCGACCGCGACGAGGCCGCACGCATCCTGTCGCAGTTGAAGCGCGTGGTGCGCGCCAATTACTCGACACCGCCGACGCATGGCGGGCAAATGGTGGCGATGGTGCTGGGATCGCCCGAATTGCGCGCAATGTGGGAAGCCGAGCTTGCCGCCATGCGCGAGCGCATTCGCGCGATGCGCCACGACCTCGTGACCAAGTTGCACGAACTGGCGCCAAAGGCCGACTTCGAGTTCGTACTGAGGCAGCGGGGAATGTTTTCGTACTCCGGGCTGACCAAGGCACAAGTGCACAGGCTGCGCGACGAATTCTCGATCTATGCGCTCGATACGGGCCGCATCTGCGTTGCCGCGCTCAATTCGCACAACATCGGCAAGGTCGCCAAGGCGATCGCGACGGTCATCGCGTAACGTCCAATGTGATCACGCCGTTTTGACTTGAAGAGAATTTCCGCTATAATTCAAGGCTGTCCGATGCGGGAATAGCTCAGTTGGTAGAGCGCAACCTTGCCAAGGTTGAGGTCGCGAGTTCGAGACTCGTTTCCCGCTCCAGAATTCCCGAGGGAGAGCCCCGTCGTTGGCAGATGCGGCTCTCCCTTTCGTTTGCCCGACCTGCGCGCCTTCACGCGGGTCGTCGCCCCGGGCGGGGTGGCAGAGTGGTCATGCAGCGGCCTGCAAAGCCGTCTACGCCGGTTCGATTCCGACCTCCGCCTCCATACGACCTCCCGCTCAAACCGTCGGGATCGGAAGCGGCCCAAAAAATATCCGCATGATCTTGTCTCTGCCG
>WNFM01346718.1_pt1 | contig 12516 bp, 10 predicted proteins | sample 5400271 | NCBI WGS metagenome assembly WNFM01 (sample SAMN13153352, study PRJNA577476) | soil metagenome | isolation source: 60 cm saprolite on Douglas fir-dominated hillslope | place: USA:California | collected 2013-09-17 | reverse complement strand
TCCGCCGCGACCTTGGTATCCGCTGAGGGATCACCTGCAGCCAGCGCCGCCCGATAATGCTCCATGGCAAGGCTGCGGTTTAGCTGAACGTCATAAATCCGGCCCAGATAAATATGGCTCCAAGCCAGGATGCGTGAATCGTGCACGGACTCGACAGCCTGCTCAAAGCTGACGCGGGCCTCCTCCATTTTGCCGGAGAGCGTGGCGATTCGCGCCAGGATGAAAACCGCGCGGCCGGGCTGATCTCCGCCATGATTGTGTTGCAATACCTGGTTCGCAATCTTTGCCGCGCCCTCACGATCGCCGGTGGCCAGCTTCTGTTCCGCGATGTTCAGCAGGCGCTCTTCATCCGGCGCGGTCTGCAACGCACTTACAACCTCTGACGAGGCCTCTGACCGGAACACCACGTCGCGGGCGCGTTTTCTCTCCCGCTCCAGGCTGATGCCGTGCAGCAAATCGCCATACGCGTTCTTCAGCCCCATGGATTCCTTCTCAAAGTCCGCCAACTCGTCATAGAAGACGCGGGTCAACACAAACCCTTCTTCGACGGAACGTTTGATCGAAGCGCTTCGCGCCGCTTCATTCGACTTGGGAATCGCCGTCCGCGCTTCAATGGCGCGGATCAGGCATTCATTCACCAGCAATGAGATATCGTTCTTAAACGACTGCGCCATAGGGGCCCTGCGCACATCTTCCAGCAGTGGCTCCAGCGCTTTCAGGGAGTTGGCATGGCTCATGGCGAGAGGATCGAGCACAAAATGAAGATAGGTATGCCGGATCTCAGGGAACCGTATGTGCCCTTCACGGTCAGGAGAGAGGACCATGTAGTAATTGTTCCCATAATTGCGTGCATCCACCTGCGCGGGTGAGAGCAGCGGTTCCAGGTAAACCACCATACGCTGTCCGGGATAGTTGCTGAACGGCAGCTTCAGATAGAGATCGGTTTGCTTCAGCACGTCGGAAACGGGATCATGGAACTGCAACACCAGGCCCTCATATTGCACCTGAAACTTCTGCCAGATGGCGTGAAGCCCAGCCGACTGATAGAACTTTTGCAGCAGAAAAACCACTCCCATCACGCGCGCGGCGTCGGGCGCCAGATCGGCTTCCGGCAACGTGGGAGCAAAACCCGGCGGAGGCCCTAACTCCAGTCCCAGCGATAAATAAGGGGTCACATCGTTCGTAGCGCCCGGCAACTGGTGCTCGGTCCAGAACTGGCAAATTGCGTTCCGCTTCTGCTGCCCCTCCGGCGATTTGCTGATCGCCGCCTCGACTTCTGCCCGCACCGCCTGGCGCAGCGGCAAAGAAGCTTCCAGGCCTGAGTCATAGCCACAACTGTTGAGGGCGGCGGCCAGACTGAAAAAGGTCTCACTGACTTCCAGTTGCGCCTTGGTGGCCTGGGCCACAGAGTTCCGCGAGGCCGCGGCCAGCAGCAGCAAACAAACCAGTGTTTGAATTTTCCGCTTCAGGTCCCCTCCAAATGTGTGGGAAAGCTTAAGTTTAGGCCAGAAAATCAAAAAGGGTCAAACTCAAGGTTTGACCCTTCGGAAAGCAATGTAAAGGACCTATCCCTTCACATTGATGTGTGAGAATGACATGATCGCCTTGCCCGCCACAGGGCGTCCAAAGGACTGTGCCGGAGCAAAGATGGTGAAGAGCAGGGCGCGGTTCAGTTGCGCTCGCACTTCCTCATCGTCGCGACCGGAGATAATCCGGTAGTTCTCCACCCGCCCGCTGGCATCCACATAAGTCTCGATCACCACCGGCGAATCCAGGTTCAACTGGCTCTCAGGGTATTCTGAGAGCTGCAGCCTTGGCGGTGTGTAAAAGGTTGATGGCACATCATCATAGGCGCTGACCCGGGCCGGAACCAGCAGCCCAATCAGCGCGCCAAAGAAGATGATGGCGGAAAGAAGTCCCGCGGTCGCCGGAAACATGAACCCATTGAATGCGTTTTCCAAACGTACAACGTACCCTTGCAGGATTCCCCGGCCGCTGCGCGAACGTGCGCTGGAAATGGCTACACGGATCTTGAGCGCCAGGTCAGAGGGGGGCTGGCGGCGTCCAAGCGATGAAACCAACGAGCGCGTATTTTCCAAAAGAGCGTAGTCTGACTGGCACTCCGCGCATTCGCGCAGATGTCCGGAGACCTCGTGCATCTCCGCGCCGCTCACGGCGCCATCCAGATACAAAGAGAACAGGGGCTTGGCCTCTGTGCACCTCATGACTGTGCCTCCACTTCTGCTTGCGCCGGTGATCTGCGAATCGATTCCGGCTTGTTACCCCCCACCTCAGAATTCATTTCCCTGACAAAGACTTCCAATCTTTTCTTCAATGCGTCGCGTCCGCGGATCAGCCGGGATTTCACTGTCCCCAGCGAAACCTGCAGGACCTCGGCAATCTCCTCATACGCAAGGCCCTCAATATCGCGCAGGACCACGGTGGTGCGATAGGGCTCCGGGACCTCTTTCAACTCCTGCTCTACCCGCGCGCGGACCTCTTCATGGGCAAATATCTCCATCGGCGATTCCCGCTTGTCGGCCAGAGTGTCACACAGGCCGAAAGAATTCCCTTCTTCGTCCACGTGCGCTTCCATCGAGGTCTCTTTGCTCTTGTGCCGGAACCACCAGCGCCTCTGGTTTGAGGCCTCATGGATGGCGATCCGATAGAGCCAGGTCTTCAGGCTGCACTCGCCGTTGAAGCGCTTCATCCCGCGAAAGACTTTTAGAAAAACCTCTTGTGTGGTGTCCGCGGCATCTGTAGGGTCGGTCAGAATGCGGTACACCAGGCTGTAAATCGGCTGGTGATAATGCGCAACAAGCCAGTTATAAGCCTCTTCGGAACCCGCTTTCAGCTCCGCGATAATAGAAGCTTCTTCGGCCCTTATACCGATTGCGCTGGCAATATTTCCCAATGCTGTTACTCCCGCCATTCTTCGCATGGCGTCACCCCAATTCTCTCAGGATATGGACGCCACTACAACTGCTCGACTTGGTAACGGCGGTAACCATTCACGGGATACAGCAATTCCTTCATAGAGATAGACCCCGGCTGGGGCTGGCAAGTTCCAGAAACTTGGGAATTTAGTGCGGGTCGCCGTCGGTTGCAGTGGTAGCAGGGACCTTCGGCGGGGAAGTCTTTTTCTTCGTTGATTTTACGGCCGGTTTAGGCTTCTGCGGGGGAAGATCGTTTTCATCGATCACAACAACCTTCTTGCCCGGCGCCAATGCCCGCGGGCCCCCCGCCGGGATGGGAATCGTACCGGAGGATGCCAGGTGATTCGCACTCTCCAGCCTCCCCGCCGCCTGCTCTATGTACAGAGACAGGTTCTTGCGGGCCGATTCGAGCGAAGCAGCGTCCGCCGCCAGGGGCTCAAATTCTTCCTTTTTGCCCAGGCCGCCGGCAACATCGGCCAGGTAACTCAGGTTTTCATAGACCACATTCAGGTTGTGATAGAGCTTGAAGCTGGACAGAACTCCGCCGCGGCTCGCTTGCACATCATTGATCATCCCCGGAATGGCGTTGGCGATGTTCTTCTGCAATGACTCAGCTATCTCCTGCAATTGCCGCTTCTGTTCCGAATCCGTCTTCCATCTTTCGATGCGGAGCTTGCCGATGTTGACGCTGGTGGAACTTGTGGCTTGTTGGATCTGCAACAGAATCGCGTTCAGGGGCGTGGCTTGCGGCGAAGGCTGCGCCGGTTGGCTCGCGCCGCCCTGCGCCATCGCGCCGGACACTGCTGAGAGCAAAAGAACGATGACTGCCAACACACTCTTCATGGGGACTGCTCCTGCTCTAGCTTGAGATGAGGATCGCCGCCCCAGGGGTTACTTCCCTTCGAGCTTTTGCACACACTCTCATTAGGCCGCGATCACACCCAAAGAGCAACATAATAGGATACACAAACCCGGCGTGCGCCGCTGGACCACTCCGATACGAAACAAGAGCCCTTTTTGGCGCCCCTTCACCAAAAGGATTAAGAATTGTCAGTTTTGTTTGCCCGCTGAATCCGTGTCACTCGTGTGCCATCCAATAATTGACTAAAGCGTTAAATTCATTCGAACTGATTTTTTAACCGCTTTTTTTGGAGGCGTATGAAAAAGGCTCTACATATATTTCTAGCCATGGCTCTTGTCGTGGGAACCACCGGAATGGCGCTGGCAAACTCCCTCGACGCCAAAGTTGCTTCGAACGGGAATCCGAGTCTGGAGCAACGGCTCTCCGGCGAGGTCCGTCATGAGCTCGTGATGATCCCGCAGTACACCCTCTTTGACAACCTGGCATACCGCGTCGACGGCGGCACCGTCACTCTTACCGGCCAGGTCCGCGATGCAATCGTTAAGGACTCCGCCGAGCAGCGGGTCAAGCACCTGGAAGGCGTCGAGCGGGTGGACAACCAGATCGAAATTCTTCCGGCGTCATTCAATGATGACCGCATCCGCCGGCAGGTGGCGCGGGCGGTATTCAATGATTCGCGCTTGTCCATGTACGCGATCCAGCCGGTCCCGCCGATTCACATCATCGTGAAGAACGGCCACGTGAACTTGGAAGGCGTGGTGCGGACCCAGACCGACAAAGACGATGCCTTCATCCGGGCCAACGGCGTCCCTGGCGTGTTCTCTGTGGAGAACAACCTGCAGGTGGAACAGCCAAGGGGAAAGAAGGGATGACATCGTAAACAGCTAGATTGAAAAGGAGGCGCAGCTTGCGTCTCCTTTTCTGTTCTGCGCAGTCCATAGTCGCGAGCTATGGATATTGCAATTGCCATTACCTCTACCACTCCGCCATCAACGTCAGAATATTTGGGCACTACTTCATCGTCAGGAATTGCGGCAGGCCTTCCGCGGCATTGCCGATCGCACGCGCCAGACTGAGCTTGGCAAGGTTGTGCGCGAACAGACTGTTGATGTAATCGAGATCTGCCGCCGCCAATGACTCCTGAGCCTGCACCAGCTCAACATTGTTGGTTACACCCGCCTGGAACCGTTGTTTTGTCAGCTCAACCGACTCCGTCGTCACCTGAGTATTTCTCTGCGCCACTGCAACCTGGCTGGAGGCAGCTTGGAGATCGAGATATGCGTTGCGGACTTCGGCTTCAATCTGGCTCTTGAGATCTTCGATTTCAGCCTGACGCTGCGCCAGCGCTGCGTTGGCCTGCTCGGCATCGCCTTCGGCGCGTCCTCCCTGCCACAGAGGAATACGTACGGTGCCGGACAATGTGAATGTCCCATGTGATTGCGCTGGATTGGTGCCGATCACGCCGTAGTCTCCGTTCAATGACGCGGAAGGCAGGCGTTCGGCTCTCGCCGCCGAGACAGTGCGGCGGGCAGCGCGTATCTGGGCTTCCGCTGCTTTGAGATCCGATCGCTGTTTGAACGCCTGGTGCAAAGCATCTTCAAAGGTGAGTGCCGGCGCAGGCGCAAACGGAATTTCGCCGGCGACGTCATATTGGTCGGTCGGCGGCAGGCCCGTCATTCGCGCCAGATTGATTTTCTGCTTGGCCAGATCGTTTTGCAGAGAGAATAATCGTTGCTTTTGGGTCAAGAACTGGACTTCACTGCGATCAACGTCGACCTGCGCGACTAATCCTACGTGCCGCTGTTGCAGCGTTTGCTGGTAGAGGGCGTCGGCGGTTTCGATTTGTGCGCGGGCTGATTGGACACGCGCCCTGGCGGCGATCACCTGGAGATATGCGCCGCCAACCGCGAGCACGACCAGGTCTCGCGCGTCACGCACCGAGAACTCACTCGCCCGCACCAACTCGGTGGCAGATCGATAATTGTTCATCGCAGCGCTGTCAAATAATGTCTGCGAAAGCCGCGCCCGCAGATCAAAAAAGTTAAACGGCCCCACGATGCTGGGAATGCCTGCGCCCGGTATCGGTATGTTGATGCGAACGCCATTCGCTCGCAGATTCACCTGCTCCACAGTCTCTCCAAGGCTGCCGTTCACGTTGGGGAGGAGAGTGCTGCGCGCCACGCGGCTTTGGCCATGGGCAAAACGCGCTGCGTGGGACTGGCCCACGGCGCCCAGGTTGTACTGCAGGCCGCGTTGAATCGCCTCGGCTAGCGACAGCTTGCCGGAAAAGGGCATGGAGGCGGTGCTGCGCGTGCTTCCCGCAAACGGCCCCTGTACCTGGACGACCGGGTTCACCGTGTTGATACTGGTCGTCGTTCCCGGTACGGGCGACTGAGTGGTGGTCACCGACCCGGTCTGTCCCGTTTTTCCCGAGAGCGGAAGCTGGTTTGCCGTGGCGCCCTGTTGCGAACTGCCGGTCGCGCCTGGCTGTGCCACCGCGCCGGTTGCAAGAAACAGGATGAAAAGCAAGCCGGTTGTTCGACGAACCAGATTCAAAATGACAGATTGTTCGCGAATGATCATTTATGAGACCAGACCTTTCTACTAGCTAAGCTGTTTTCTGAAGCGCCACACGCTCAGTGAAACCAGGACCAGCGTAAAGACAAACAAGGCAAGAAAATTCGGCCACAAATCGGCGAAGCCGCTGCCCTTGAGCAGGCCTGCGCGTGCGATGGCGGCAAAGTGATGGATCGGGTTCACCACCGTAGCCGGCTGAAGCCATGAGGGCATGGCCTCCACCGGGGTCAGCGCTCCTGAAAGAGAAACCAGCGGAGGATTAATAAAGAAGGCAGTCAGTTGCGCCTGCTGGGCTGACTTGCTGAAAGTCGCAATCACCGTCCCCAGGCTGATGCCGGAGAGAATGCACAATACGCCTCCAAAAAATATGAACAGCACCTTTCCATGAAATGGAACATGGAAAACAACCTTGAGCACTACCAGCGCCAGCAGCATCATGGCGCACAGAAGCACAAACAGCGGAGTGATCTTGGCGATGATAATTTCTGATGTGCTTGCCGGCGACATGAGCAGCTGCTCGATGGTGCCTGCTTCGCGCTCCCTCACCATGGCGGCCGAAGAGATGAGCGAACTGTTCAGAATCAGCAGCAGCCCGAAGACGCCGGTGACAATAAACCATGAGTCGACCAGACCGGGGTTATAAAGAAAAGCAGGAATTAGAGTGATGCGTCCACGGTGATTAATGTCCACTGCTCCTATCCGCTGAAAGCTGGCGTGAATTCCCTGGCCTTGTAAACCGGCGTTGTAGCTCTGAATCACTCCTTCCGCATAGGACTGGCTGATGCTGGCGGTGTTGGCGTTCATTGCATTCAACAGCAGCTGCACCGTCGTTGGCCGGCCACGGCGCAGATTGCGGGAATAGTCGTATGGAATCACGACACCAGCATCCAGCCTGGCCTCGCTGATGGACGTGCCCAGTTGGTTGACCGAGTCGTAGTAACCCGCCAGACGAAAACTTTTGCTTTCGGTCAGAGTTGCAATCAACTCACGGCTCTCGGGCGTCCGGCAGTCATCCACGATTCCCAGGCGCATGTTGGTCACGGTCGCGCTCAGGGCGAAGCCGAACAGCGTCAACTGCAGGACCGGCGGCAGAATGAGAGAGATCGCCAGACGGCGGTCACGGCGGATCTGCCCGAATTCTTTGCGAATCAAGGCGCGAATGCGGTTGTTAAAAATGCGACCGAAGAAATCTTTCATGCCTCACACCTTGAGCTGCATACGGCGCATACTGCGCCATGCCATGAAGTAGAAAATCAGCCCGATCACCGCGATGATCAACACCTTGAACCAGACCGCCGGCCATCCGCCGCCTTGGAGAAGAGCGTCGCGCACCACCTCAATGTAATAACGCCCCCAGACGAAGTTTGAAATCCAGCGCAATCCCGCAGGTATGTTTTCGATGGGAAAGATCAAACCGGAGAGCAGGTTTACCAGCAAAAATCCGCCAAAGGCCACTACCTGGAGCGCCGCCGCCTGGTTGGGGATGGTGGCTCCGACCATGGTCCCAAACGACGCCACGCAAAAGGCGTAAAGAACGGTGGCGATCAGGAAAGGCGTGGGATCGCCGGCCAGACTCAGACCGAAATAGGTCAAAAGCAAGGCCATGCCGCCGGTCCACTCGGCAAGCATCACCAGCATGAACGCCAGAATCTTTCCCAGCAGGAACTCATGCGCGGAGATGCTGGACACATAGACTTGCAGGATCGTCTTCTGCTCTCCTTCCCGGGCCATCGCCAGCGCGGCCAGCAGTGGCGGGAACATGGAGAGGCCGAGCACAAATACTCCCGGACCATAAAACTTTTTCGATGAAAGCCCCGGGTTATACCAGAGGCGAACCGCTGTCTGTACCGGCTCGGGATTCACCGCACCCACGGTCTGCCGGTTATAAGCGCGCGTAATCTGGCGGGCGTAGCCGGACGCCAGTTTGGCGGTATTGGCATCGGACGCATCCACCAGGAGTTGTACCGTCGCGGTGCTGCCGCGGGCCGTGTCTCTGCCGAAGTGAAAAGGAATGATTAGGGCCGCATGCGCGGCGTTTGAAACCAGCGCCTCTTCCGGCTGCCGATTCGTTGGCCAGGAGATAACGTCGAAAGTTACCGAGGCGCGAAAAGCGTTAATAAAATCGTGCGACGCCGGGGAATCGTCCAGGTCCTGGACCACCATGGGAAGATGTCTCACGGTGAGGGCGAAGGCCGTGCTGAGGAGCAAAAGAAGAACCGTGCGCCAATCGCGAACGATCTGGATCAGTTCTTTGCGGGCCTGGGCAATAATTCGTCTCATGCCAACTCCCTCTCTGGCGCGACGGCCGGTGCTTGCTGACGCGCTTTCTCCACCACGCTGATGAATACATCCTCAAGCGAGAAACGTTCCTCTCGCACACTTTTGACGTGAATGCCGGCGGCCATGAGCCACTCGCGCAGCTTGCGTTCCAGCTTTTCGATTTCATCGTCTGTAATCAAATGAAGGCGGTCGCCGAAGAGAGAAACCCGCCAGCGCTCCATCCGCTGTTTCAAAAGGTCTGCAGCCGCTTGAGGCTGGTCCACAATGATCTCCAGCAGATGGCCCGTCTGCTGCCGCTTGATGCCGGTGGGAGTGCCTTCAGCGACGAGCTTTCCGGCAGCCATAAAGCCCAGACGGTTGCATTGCTCTGACTCTTCGAGATAGTGCGTGGTCACCAGGATGGCGGTGCCGGCATCGGCGAGGCTGTTGATCATTCGCCAGAAGGCGCGGCGAGCGAGCGGATCGACACCCGAGGTGGGTTCATCGAGGAAGAGCACACTGGGCTCATGCATGATGGAAGCGCCAAAAGCAACGCGCTGTTTCCATCCGCCGGGCAGGCTGCCCGTGATTTGCTCCTGCTTGCCCTGAAGCCCGGCGAACGAGAGCACCCAGCGTATTTTCTCCTCGCGCTCCGCCCTGGGTACTCCGTAAACTCCGGCAAAAAAATCAAGGTTTTCCCGGACTGTAAGGTCGTTGTACAGAGAAAACTTCTGCGACATGTAACCAATCTGTTGGCGAACATCCTGGGAGCGAAGGTTGCCGCGCTCGCCTGCCAGTTGCATCTCGCCGGAGGTAGGCTCAAGCAGGCCGCAGAGCATTTTGATGGTGGTGGTCTTCCCTGCTCCATTGGCTCCCAGCAGCCCGTAAATCTCTCCATAGCGAACCTGCAAGCTGAGATCTTCCACGGCCGTAAATGAGCCAAACTGTTTGGTGAGATTGCCGGCGCCAATCGCAACCTGCCCGTGTTTATCTGTGTGTTCGCGGCGGCTGGGAAAAGGTTCGGCCAGCAGTTCGTCGCCCAGCGACCGCAGACTGGCGACAAAAACATTTTCCAGAGTCGGGTCGTCTACGTGCACGTCGTCGATATTAAGACCTGAGGCGCTCAGTGCCTGCTGGACAATGCCCTTTGCCTCTTCCGGTGAATGCGCGAGCACATCCAGCCGGTCACCAAAGCGCTGAACATCAATCAAATCGTGCTCCGGGCCGCTGATGGCTGAGAGCACCTGCTCGGCTTTGCCCAGATCACGCGTGCGGAGCTCGAGCCGCTTTGCCTGTAGCGCGTTGCGCAACTCGGCCGGTGTTCCCAGCTGCCGGATCTCCCCCGCATGCATCAGAGCGACCCGGTAGCACCTTTCGGCCTCGTCCAGATACGGAGTTGCGACCAGGATCGTCAAACCATCGGCGGCCAAATGGGCCAGCGCGTCCCAAAATTCACGGCGCGAGACCGGATCGACGCCGGTGGTCGGTTCATCGAGCAGCAACACTTTGGGCTGGGGCACCAAGGCGCAAGCCAGCGCGAGTTTTTGCTTCATCCCGCCGCTCAACTGGCCGGCAAGGCGCTCCGTGAAGCGGTCAAGATCAAACATCTCCAGGTAGCGCTGCCCACGTTTGGCGATCTCTTCCACGGGAACGCGACGAAGATCGCCGGTGTAGCGAATGTTCTCTGCTACGGTGAGGTCGGGGTAGAGACTGAAAGTCTGTGTGAGATACCCGGTATGTGACCGCGCCTCGCGCGCGGGACGCCCGAACACCTCCACTGATCCGCTGCTGGCCTCCATGACTCCGGCAAGGATCTGAAAGGTGGACGACTTGCCCGCGCCATCCGGGCCAATCAAACCAAATATTTCGCCTTCGCGAACTTCAAAGCTGATTCCACGAATTGCCTCAACTGCACCGTAGCGCTTCCACAGGTTCGCGACTCGAATGGCGGGCCCTTGCCACGCTCCTAAGTCATTCTGCAATGGTGCGCTGCTGGAGACGAGGCTGTTCACTTCCGCCACTTGCCTTCCGGCCACCGGTCGCCCTGAACCAGAATTTCGCCATCGGCGGGCATGCCCGGCTTGGCATAGCCAAAGGCGCCCTTCAGTTGCAGCTTCATGCCAACCACTTGCTTTACGCGATCGTCGCGAAAATAGGTATTCTCAGGCGTAAAAGTGGCCTGCGGATCGATGCGTGAAACATAGGCATCAACGGGCTGTTTGGGATTTGAATCCAGATAAACGTGTGCCGGCTGGCCCACTTTCACTTTGCCGATCTGTCCTTCCGGCACGAAACCGCGCAGATACACCCTGCTGAGATCAATCAGCGTGATGATCGCCGTCCCCGGAGTCACAACCTCACCGGGCTCAGCCGTGCGCGTGGCAACGGTCCCGTTGAAGGGAGCAATTACGGTGAGATCGCGCCTGTTAGCCTGGGCTTCATTGAGCTGGGCCCGCGCCTGTTGCGTATTCGCCATGGCGCTGGCAATTTCGGCTTGCTGCTGGGCCAACTGCATCCGCGTTCCCGATACGCGACGCTTTGCCGCCGCAACCGCGGCGGCCAGCTGGTCGGCGGCGCTCTCAGCCTGTTTGCCCTGACGCTCAGAGACAGCGCCCGTTTTGGCCAGCCGCGTGTAGGCTTCCTTATCAAACAGCGCAAGCTGGTATGACGCCTCTTGCTGCGCGACCTCCGCCTGGCCTTGCTGGAGCTGTTCTTCCAGAACGGCTATCTGGTCATGCGAGGATTTTGCTCTCGCCTCAGCCTGCAAAAGAGCGGCACGGGACTGGTCCTCTCGTGCCCGCACCTGCTGGTCGTCGAGAACGGCGATGGTGTCACCGGCGCGGACTGAGTCGCCTTCGCGCACCCGAATTTCCAGAATGCGCCCGCTGGTTTTTGGAGCAACGGCAGAGTCATCCCCTTCGATCCGCCCGCTCAGCGAAACTATGCTGTCCGGCACACGCGCAGTGGCAAAGAACTGCTGCCAGATAAAGTATCCGGCCACGGCAAGTACGGCGAGCACCACCAAAATCACGATCCCGCGTCGAGAGCGGCGCACCGGCTTGCTGGCCCCGGGCGCCGGCGGCTGGCTCTGTTTCCGTTCCGGTTCGTGTATCTCGAGATCGGGTTCGTGTTCGGGCGTCTGCTTAAGCGCTTTCATACATTTCTTTCCTTATGCCCGCGGTTTTGCCATGCTTCGATCTGGGTCTTTTTTGCGAGCGGTTATTCGTGGCGGCTTCGGCTGCCGCCCAGAAGTCGATGAATGTCTCCTCCAGCCAGGCATGGAGGTCTTGCCTGGGGTGCATGGCCCAGAGCAAAAGAGTTCCGAGCACATTACGCTGAAAGGCCATGGCCAACGCCAGGGGGGCGCGGTTCGTGCGGATCTCACCACGCTTCTGGCCCAGTGTGATGATCGCAGCCACCTTCTCACGGCCGCGTCCCATGGTGTCTCTGACAACATCACGAACCTGGTCCGTAGAGATGAATGCTGTCATCAAGCTGCGCGCCATCGCCTGGGTGCGCCCGGGTTCTTCAGTAATGCGATGCATTAAGCGGCGCAGCACTTCACGGATGGGAGCATTCCCCGCTTCCGCTTCCTGCCACGCCGCAGTCACTTTTTCCATCTGCTTTTCGGAGAGGACAGTGAGCACGTGATGCTTGGTGGGAAAGTAGTTGAAGAACGTGCCCTGGCCGACATCGGCCGCTTCCGTGATGTCTTCCGTTGTGGTTTGGGAAAATCCGCGCTCCGCGAAGAGCTGCATGGCGGCACGGAAGATTTTCTCCCGCGTCTCCATCCGGCGGCGTTCCCGCCGTCCGGGCGCGGCCCGGGATAGGGATTTTTTAGCAGACATCATTTGCAACGAGAGTGAGCCGATCTTCAGAGTT
>WNFM01016120.1_pt1 | contig 12516 bp, 9 predicted proteins | sample 5400271 | NCBI WGS metagenome assembly WNFM01 (sample SAMN13153352, study PRJNA577476) | soil metagenome | isolation source: 60 cm saprolite on Douglas fir-dominated hillslope | place: USA:California | collected 2013-09-17 | reverse complement strand
CCGCGGGTCCCTCCTATGCACTACGTGGATAAGTCTAATCGTCCAGGGGGGTCGGAATTGGACGCGAAGGCGGGGTCGCTATTCCAAGCGATTTGACAGAAATGCAATGGCATAAGTGCGAAATGTGCCTATAAAATATGGTTAACGTGAATATCTTTTGCTCTCAGCGCATGTCATAACGTATCGTGCAATTTCAGCGAACCCTTACTGTGGAACAGGAGGTCGGTGGTTCGAGCCCACCCAACTGTACCAGTAAAACAATCACTTAGGTTCGATAGCTCGCCGGTAGCAAACGGCCAGGGTGGACGCTGAGGTGGACAGGAGCAACAGACGTATTACTCGGCTGTCCATCGGCCAGTTGTGCGCCCACGGGGGTGGCAGGGCTCCGGCGACTGGGCTAGTTCAGTGCGGTCAGGCGCAGCAGACGTACCGGTGAGTCTCTAATGCGACCTGTGTGGCCAATGCGGCCATTCCGCACGTTACAGGGGGATGCCATCCTCCTCCTCTTTGTTGGGTTCGCCCTCCTTCACCAACGCTTTGAGTTGAGCGGCGACCTCTGGCGGCAATTCACCTTCGCGCTTCATCAGTGACGCGTAGAAGCTGTGAACGTCAGGATCCCCTATGATCCAACCCACCTGACTGTTCGACCGAGCAATCTGCACGAGCTCCTCGATTTGAAGGGGTGAAAACTCTGAGTGCTTGAGCAGCTTGGCTATGACGGAATGGGTTCGGGTAAAATTCCAGCTTTCTCTTAACTCCTCAATCAGAAGATCCCGTTCGACCTCACTGCGATCTTTATGTTTGGGAAGTTCGTTCTGAAGAAGTCGGAAATTTTCGTATAGAAAAAGATCTCTGACTTTTTTCGTTCCTTCCACTCTTCATCTAGGAATTCGCTGAACTCGGGTGACAGCTGCGATCGATAGTCCTTGTCCTCCGAAACGAGGTGGACGTCCGCGCCGTCGTCAATTGTCGCAAGTAGGCACTCCCAGCTGATAGCGTCTCCCAAGGAATTCTCCTTCCCGGGTGGATTGCCCAGTCGAACGCGCTTCAAGGCATCTAAGTAAATATCGTCGGAGACAGGGATCATGGTCGCCTTCTTGAAAAGATCGGCGACGAGCGCGTCGGCCTTCAAGTCTCCTTCGATTGCATCCTCCGTTACGGTCTCGACGAGTTCGGCGTGCTTCTTCCCAGCCTTGTCAAGCAGCGTCCTGAGTTCGTCGTATTCAGGGTAATCCTTTGCGAAGGCTGGAAAGGCGATCTTAAACCGTGCTTCCTGCAACTTCTTCATGGCGTCCGCGATTTTGGCGGCTCGATTACGCTTGAATTCGTCTTTGACCTGTTCGGTTAGAACAAGCTTGATCTTGGTTGTGTCGATCAGTGCAACGAGTTTTCGCAGCTCCTCAAGGTCCTCACTCGTGAGATGGTAGAACGAGAGAAGGATATTCGTGTCTACGAACAAAGTTTTCATAATTAGCCCGGACGCTGAGCGGCTCCTATTCTACCTGATGTTGATTGCAACGGGAAACGAAATCCCGTCCCCCTCAATCAGCAGCGGGCTGACGGCAGCAGCTCTGGCCACTGGGCTACTCACTCGATAGTTGCCGGAATGGCATCCTCTATATGCTGCAGCATTTCCAAATGAGATTCAGTGCTGACGGGGGCGACAGTAAAATACCTATTGTCAGAAAATGGTGATCCGGATCTCCGCTCTAAAATAAAGTCCGTATACTCGACGGTATCTATAGAGACAAACGGGCCAGCATCTCCCTCCGGGCCTAAAGCAAGCCGCTTAATGGCAATGCCGTCAACGCGCCCCGTGGCTGACTGCACAATGTTTTTGATTTTGTGCAACGGCGCAATGTAATCTTCAAAGTTGCGTTCGAATTTGACCACAAGAGCGCTTACGTAGAATCTTTTGACTTCAGCATCTCTCAATCTAAAGCCGAGATCAGAATCTAGAAGTCCAACAAGATGATCCATAATCTTTCCGGCGGCTTCCGTATTTTGGGCAGTTGCCATAAGCCCGTTGCCGGCAAACATGATTTGAACGATTGAGTAACTCGTGTCTCCATCAGTGAACTGACCACTACCAAAACTCAAGGGCGGTGGTTCACCCGGCCCCGGAGGTTTTAACGTCATTGCAGGCATTGGCTTCGCTTGGTAAGTGGATTGTATCAAAGCCTGCACTTTTGGAATTTGAACGCCACTCAGCGGACTGACTTCTTCCAGAGAAAACTTGATTATGCAGACACCTTGGAGCGTGCCGATCAGCTTCATTGTTCAGTCTCGTGCTCAGGTAGCGCGTCAGGTAAGCCAATTCTCGGAAAGGTCTGTAAAACACCCCCGCTGAGAGCCACGGTTTGTTGTGGCTCGATCTGTGGCCAATCGTCTACGTTTAGTATCCATTTAGACCACAACTCGTTCGAGAGCTTGCTGTCGGTTATCGCAACAGGAATTGCTCGTTGGCTTATGTCAAAAGTCCCCATAGACGGTGTCTTTGTGTTCGGAGCTGCTTCATAAATTCTTTCAGCCCAACTTTGCGTAAAATAGGTAGCACTCACACTTCTACTCGTGAGCTTGTTTGCGCCGCTTTGATCAAAGGAAAGCGCGACCAGATAATCTGCATCAAAACTGCGTCTTTGCAGATTTGTCGCAGACATATCTGACATCCGGGTAAACCATTCCTCCCATTCTGGAATCTCAACGAGCAATGGCAAATCAAAGGCCGCAACAACTTCGAACAAGGTCTGCAGCGAAAGTTTGCCGTAGTCGGGATCTTCAACTCGCGAAATTACGCTTTGGGGCTTACCCGCTCGTCTTCCTAATTCCGTCTGAGACCACTGGCGCCCGGCTTGTTCCCGTAAGGCACGTATTTGCAGCGCGATCCTCGTGCGGACTTGATCGGCAACAAACTCGTTTCGAAGCTCCTTGTCCTCGTCGAGCTGACGAATAAGCGTTTCACTCCAAGGCGAGCCAGCAGACATGAGATCTTCCTGGGTTGGTCGTAGTTTCTGTCATTCTTGCAAGCGCGGTGGCGCAAGCATTCGCGGGGACGAATTGATCACTCTGCTCTTTCGCGCAAAAAGTGAGCGTAAATACCGCATCCCCGGATCTGTATCCGAGAGGGCGATGCTGTACTTTTTGAACTTCGAAACGAATTTCTCCAAGTGGGACGGCATCCCGGCGAAGCCAGCGAAATATAGGGAGCTTCCATTCCGCCAATTCCAATTGAGCGAGCGTTTTCAAGCGAGATTGGAATTTGCCCTTAACTTTTCCCGATTGTTGGTCGTACCAAGCGCGAATCTCATTTGCCTCTGCCGAGCCCCCGTAACATCGAAATTGCCACCTGATCGTCATCTCATATCACATTTTTGCTATGGATATTCAAGCGCCGTTGACGCAGTATCGCAATTTTGATATATGGTGAACGAATCAAGAAAAACCCGTCTAATCTATTGAGATTAGACGGGTTTCTATGATGGGGGTAGCAGGGTTGCCGGAAGGGCCCTTCCAAAGCACAGCCGGTCGGTTCAATTCCGACTACCTCCACCGAAGCTGAGAGCCCATGATCACCACACCTCGAGATTGAGCCCGCCGCAAATAACCATTTTTATAACTTAGATCAATACGGGTTCATTTTCCAGCATCACTTTCGTTCTATCCTGCTGGTGCCAGCCACCGGCTTGGAGGAGCCGCGCTGTTGTTTCCGATATGGACAATCCCGCACCACCCCCCACTGGGCGTGCCTGGCGATAAAAGAGGGAAACCGGGCTCCGCACCGTCTGGCTTGGATGGCGGTACGGATCGATACCAGCGGGCGTCGGTAGGTGTGCGTTGATCTTGACCATGCGTCGTCTCCCCATCGTGTTCAGGCATTTCCAAATGAGATTCAGTGCTGACGGGGGCGACAGTAAAATACCTATTGTCAGAAAATGGTGATCCGGATCTCCGCTCTAAAATAAAGTCCGTATACAGGTCGGCGCCCTTGCCCGCCACGCTTGCCAACCCTCCGCCACTCACTCACAATTCCAAGGAGCAAACGCTTGGGGGATTCATGTCTGTCATCCGGTCCCAAAATTTCCAGTTTGGTTTGGCGCTGGCAACGGCACTTGCGGCTTCGCTGTGGTCTGCCGCAAGCCATGCCTACACCCCCGAGCAGCAGCAAGCGTGCAGCGGCGACGCGTTTCGGCTTTGTAGTTCGGACATTCCGGATGTCGACCGCGTCACGGTCTGCATGATCAGGAACAAGGCGCAGCTCAGTCCGGACTGCCGAAGGTTCTTCAGAAACGACCCCGAGCCCGCGGCGACGCCGGTTGCCGCGGGAAGACCTCTCAGCATCAAGCCCGCCACCTCGCGAAAGCCGGTCAGCGCCAAGTCGCGCAAGACCAAGAAGCCGAAGCCGGCCGCGACCTGACCGCGATGCCGAAGCGCTGCCGGCGTTTGCCTGCTTTGAGGCGTCCGTCGCCGCGATCTGGACTCGTTTTGTTCGTTTTTACCGCTACCAAGTCATCAAAAGAGTCGTCAGCAGAGTCGTCCGCAAGGCCACACGGACAGGTAGAGCGGGGACAAAAATCGGCGTCAGCCCGCAAAAAACTCGCGCCACGACTCGTTCAAGCGCATTTTCGAATCGATTTTCGCGATTTTTCGCGCTGTTGCGATGCACGGTGTGACTCAAAAGCCAACCTTGCCGATTATTCCGAGCTTTGCTGCCATATTCAGTAAATTTTTCTTTCACGAATCACCGCGCTGATTCATTTTCGCGTTCTGGGGTCAATCTGGAGGCCAAGGTAATGAACGTCATTGTTTTCGCATCGCGTAAAGGTGGCTCGGGAAAAAGCACCCTGGCTGCTCACCTCGCTGCCCATGTCCATAAAGCAACAAAACCCTGTTTATTGATCGACGCCGATCCGCAAGGTTCGTTGACGCTGTGGCACAAGCTGCGCGGCACCAACGAACCGGCGATCAAAACCGCCGTCAATTCCGTCAGCGGGATCATCGCCAATGCCAAGCGCGACGGCATCGAATGGGTATTCATTGATACGCCGCCGAATATGTCGGCGGTCGTGGAAGACGCCATCAAGAGCGCCACGATGGTGATCATTCCGGCGCGGCCGGGCGTCTTCGACGTCAACGCCGTGCAGGAAACCATCCAAACCTGCCGCACCGCGCGAAAACCCTATGCGGTTGTGCTCAACGGCGCGCCGGCGCGCCGCGACGACGTCGAGAGCCCGATCGTGACCATCGCGCGGGAATCGCTGACCAAGTTCAAGGCGCCGGTTTGGGGCGGGCAGATCACCAACCGTGCCGATCTTCTGATGGCGCTCAGCCATGGCGAAGGCGCGCGCGAATATTACGCGGAAGGGCGGGCGGCTGCCGAAATCGGCCGGCTGTGGGCTGCGATCGAACGCTCGGTCAAGGCGATCCGCGGCAATGCGCCGGCGACCGGCGCCATGCACAAGCAGGCGGCGTAACCACGCCGCATTGCAAGGGCCGGCAAAGAACGCGCGAGCCCCGCGTTTTTCTGTTGCTGTTTGCATGCAATGACGCCTCGCCGTCATTGCGAGGAGCGCAAGCGACGAAGCAATCCATTCCTCCTTTTAGGAGGCATGGATTGCTTCGCGGAGTTTATCATCGGGCGGCGCTTTGCGCCGACCCGTTGGCTCGCACGCAATGACGAAGAGGGCGCGCGAAATTACGCGACCATCAGCACATAGAAGACAATGACCGGCGACAGGCCCAGGATCACCGACCAGATGCCGAGCGCCCAAAGGATGTCCTCGGTCCTAAAGCCCTGTTGTTCAGGAACAGGATTTTCTTTGGTGTTCACGACGCCCCCGCGCTGTTGTTCTTCTCGGGAACCTTGATACGCCGTCGAATTTTAAAAAGCCGGCCGCGATTTCGCTTGCATTTGACCACAGGCGCTACCGCCGATTAACCACGGCAGCCGCTCGGTTCGTCTAAAGCGTTTTCAAGCGAAGTGGAAACCGGTTCGCGTCAAGAAAACGCGTCAAATCAGGAATCGCGTCAGCTTCCCGCGAACAGGCGGAAGGCGAATACCGGCATCAGGCCGAGCAGCACTGCCCACACGCCGAATGACGACACCAGAAGAACATCGTGCATTCCCTGGGATCGCTCGGAACTAATGAATTTGGTGTTTTGCGTGTCCTGAGTGCTCATGGTTTCCCCCCGTTTTTGGTTTGAGGGAACTTCAATAGGCCTCAAGTCCTAAAGTCACGCGCGTCGCATCGCTCGGATTTTGGACGTGTGCGACACCGGGGGTTAACCAAACCGGCTTGTGCAGTGGCTTCATCCTTCGCAACGCATCGCTCCGCGGTGCTCCTCGGGATGAGGTCTCAGACCCTCATGGTGAGGAGCGCGGCAACGCCGCGCATCTCGAACCATGCGGCCCGGATGCAACCTGCCGACTACCGATCGGCGCGGCCGACCACGTCCATCAACTCCGCAATTTTGCGGCGCTGGTCGGCCTTGTCGCCCGAAGAGATCGCGTGCTCGACGCAATGGGCGACATGGTCGCGCAACACCTCCTCCTCGACCCGGCGCAACGCCGCCCGCGCCGCTGCGATCTGCGTCACCACGTCGATGCAATAGCGGTCGTCCTCGACCATCCCGGCGAGGCCGCGGATCTGCCCTTCAATTCGTTTCAGGCGTTTTAAACAGGAGGTCTTGATCTCGGTGCGCATATCACTCATATACCCCCCTAGGGTATGTTGTTCAAGGTGCCGGAGAGTTTTTGTGACGCAGCTGGATCAAGATCGTGCTCATGGCGCGGCTCACGCTGGCCATCATCGTGGCAGCGAGGCGGGGGCCTGCTGTGGCAAGCATGGCGCCGGAGACAAAGCCGCTGTCGGTGCCGCCATCGATCCGGTTTGTGGCATGAGCGTCAACCCACAGACCGCAAAGCACCGTTTTGCATATAAGGGCCAGGACTACTTCTTCTGCTCGGCGAGATGCCGCGAGCGCGCCTGAGCCCGCGGCGCCGGCGGGCACCATCTACGCCTGCCCGATGCACCCCGAGGTCCGTCAGGTCGGCCCCGGCAGCTGTCCGATCTGCGGCATGGCGCTGGAGCCCGAACAAGTCTCGCTCGACGACAGACCCGATCCTGAACTGATCGACATGACCAGGCGATTCTGGGTCGCGCTGGCGCTGACGCTTCCGGTGTTCGCGATCGAGATGGGCCGCCATCTCGGCCTCGGGCATTTGGTGCCGCCGATGTGGTCGAACTGGATTTCGTTTGTGCTTGCGACGCCGGTGGTGCTGTGGGCGGGCGCGCCGTTCTTCGTCCGCGGTTGGCGCTCGCTGGTGACCAGAAACCTCAATATGTTCACGCTGATCGCGATGGGCACCGGCGTCGCCTGGCTCTACAGCGTGGTCGGGACATTGGCGCCGCAACTGTTTCCGCCTGCGTTCCGTGACATGCACGGCATGGTCGCGGTGTATTTCGAGGCGGCCGCCGTCATCACGGTTTTGGTCTTGCTCGGGCAGGTGCTGGAATTGCAGGCCCGCGCGCGCACGTCAGGCGCGATCCGCGCGCTGTTGGGGCTAACGCCCAAAACCGCACGGCGCGTCACCGATCATGGCGACGAGGATGTCGCGATCGAGATGATCGCGGTCGGCGATCTGTTGCGGGTGCGTCCCGGCGAAAAGATCCCGGTCGACGGCATCATCACCGAAGGCCGCTCGGCAGTCGATGAATCCATGGTGACCGGCGAATCGATGCCGGTGTCGAAGCTGGAAGGCGCGCGCGCGATCGGCGGCACCGTCAATCAGAGCGGCGGACTGGTGCTGAGGGCCGAAAAAGTCGGACGCGACACCATGCTGGCGCGGATCGTCGACATGGTGGCCCGCGCCCAGCGCTCGCGCGCGCCGATCCAGCGGCTCGCCGATCGGGTCGCCGGCTGGTTCGTGCCGGCGGTGATCGCGGCGGCGCTCGTGGCGTTCGCGGCCTGGATGGTGTTCGGGCCGGAGCCGCGATTCACGTTCGGTCTGGTTGCAGCAGTAACCGTGCTTATCATCGCCTGCCCCTGTGCGCTCGGGCTTGCCACCCCGATGTCGATCATGGTCGGCGTCGGCCGCGGCGCGCATTCGGGCATCTTGATCCGCGACGCCGAGGCGCTGGAGCGGTTCGAGAGCATCGACACCATCGTGCTCGACAAGACCGGCACGCTCACCGAGGGTAAGCCCAAGGTAGTCTCGATCGTCACTGCAGACGGTATCGACGAGGCCGAATTGCTGCGGTTCGCCGCCAGCGTCGAGCGCGGCAGCGAGCATCCGCTGGCACAGGCGATCCTGAACGCGGCCAAGGAGCGCGGCCTGAGGCTCAGCGAGGCGAGCGATTTCGCGTCGTCCTCCGGCAAAGGGGCGACCGGGACCATCGACGGCCGCAAGATCGCGCTCGGCAACGCGATGCTGATGGCTGAACAAAACGTCGCAACGCATGATCTAGACGCCGCCGCGGAGGCCGCGCGACAGAAGGGCGCGACCGCGATCTATGTCGCGATCGACGGCCGCGCCGCCGGGGTCATCGCCGTCGCCGATCCGATAAAGCCGTCGACGAAAGCGGCGCTGCAAAAGCTGCGCGACGAGGGTTTGCGCATCGTCATGCTGACCGGCGACAATCCGACCACCGCGCGCGCGGTAGCCTCACAGCTTGGCATCGAGGAGATTGAGGCGGGGGTGTTGCCGGAACGCAAGAGCGAGGTGGTGCAGCGGCTGCGCCAGCAGGGCCGCCGCGTCGCCATGGTCGGCGACGGCGTCAATGACGCGCCGGCTTTGGCGGCGGCCGATGTCGGGGTTGCCATGGGCGGCGGCACGGACGTGGCGATCGAGAGCGCCGGCGTTACGCTTCTGACCGGGGATTTGATGGGTCTGGTGCGGGCGCGGCGATTGTCGGTCGCGACCATACGCAACATTCGCCAGAATCTGGCGTTTGCATTCCTGTACAATTCCGCCGGCGTGCCGATCGCCGCCGGCGTGCTCTATCCGGTGTTCGGCATCTTGCTGTCACCAATGGTCGGCGCCGCCGCGATGGCGCTGTCCTCGGTCAGCGTGATCGGCAACGCGCTGCGGCTCGCAAGGACGAAATTGGATTGAGATCCGTAGGGTGGGCAAAGCCAACGGGTCGGCGCGAAGCGCCGCCCGATGACGGGCTCCGCGTGTCCACCATTCTCAAGAGAGGTGGGCACGGCGCAAGTGCGCCTTTGCCCACCCTACAGGTCTGGTGCTAGCGCACCATCCACGATGCGCAATTGCGCATCGGGGAATGACGGTGTGGAGGTACGTCGCTCGATCTCCAGATCGATCCGCTTGGCCAACTCACCGCTCACTGCCGGTACGGACCGATTGCCGAACTCGTGATGGTGCGAGCCTCCGACCTCGCGCGACGTTGATACGATGTGAGGAAATGTTTTTCTTTTAGCGGACCGATCGCTTCACCATTTCCATAGCCAACCCAAACGCCGTTAGCTTGCTTCGGAGAAATTGACATGAAAAAACTTTCGCTTTGCGCAACGGCAACATGCTTTTTTGTTGCCCTAGCGAGTACCGCACACGCGCGATCGGCCTACGATGGTTCCTGGGACCTCGCCTTCGTGACGCAACGCGGCGCATGCGATCCTGCCTACAACTTCACTGTCAATGTTTCGAACGGAGTTGTGACGCATCCCAACCTCGTGAGGTTCAAAGGATACGTCGCGAAATCCGGCGCGGTTCGAGCTTCGGTGACCGTTCAAGACAAATACGCCTCGGGCTCAGGCAGACTCTTCAGCACCTCTGGCCGCGGGACATGGAACGGCTACGCAGGAAATGCGCGATGCTCGGGCTACTGGACCGCGCAACGAAATTGACATCTTCTGACGGCGGGGTTTCTCCCTCTCCCCGCCCTTCGCGGGGCCGAGACGAGCGAAGCTCGCTCTGAGAGCGTTGGGGTGGGGGCTCTTTCCACGCATTCGGACTCGCGGAGAGTCCCCCTCACCTGTCACTTCGTGCATAGCCGAAGCTCTGCTTCGGCGTTCTCTTCTAAGAACGGCCGCTAAAGGCGGCCTATGCTCGCCCCGCCAGCGGGGAGAGGCGAACGGAGCGAGCGCCGCTCGATCTCGCGCTCGATCCGCGCCGCCAACTCCTTGCTAACCTCAGTCATCGGCAGCCTTACCTCCGGGCTCTCGATCAAGCCGGAGCGCCACAGCCCATACTTGATCGGCGCCGGGCTCGGCTCTGCGAACAATAATCGCGTGAGATCGGCGACCGATTGCCAGCAAGCCAGCGCCGTGTCGCGTTCGCCAGCCACCATCAGCCGGTGGACCTTCGCAAACGTTTCGGTCTCGAAATGCGCCGAGGCCAAAATGCCGCCATCGGCGCCATCGCTCAGCGCCTCATGATAATGAGCATCCTCGCCGGTAAGAACGGCGAAACCTTCCGGACGCCGGCGCAACAGATCGAGCGATTGATTTCGGTCCGCGCAACAGTCCTTCAGTCCGACTATGTTCGGATGCGTGGCCAGTCGCAGCATCGCGTCGTTGCCGAGATTGACGCCGGTCCGGTAGGGAATGTTGTAGAGCGCAACCGGATGCGCGGCGCGATCCGCGAGCGCGCTGAAGTGAAGCTCGAGGCCGCGCTGCGATGGCCGCGAATAATACGGGCAGGAAATCAGATAACCGTCGATCGGCCACGCCGCATTTGTCTCCAGCGTCTCCGATAGCGCGGCGGTGTCGCTACCGGACAGGCCAAGGCAAACCGGAAGCTCTCTCGTCCCAAGTTCGTCCCGGACCGCGAACACCAGTCGTTGGGTTTCCTTCGGCGTGAGTGTGAGGCCTTCGCCGGTGGTGGCCGCAAGGATCAAGCCATCGACGGGGAGGGTGGTGTAGTGCCGGACCAGCCGCCGCAGCGACGCCTCATCGAGCCTGTTGTCTCGAAATGGCGTTATCAGAGGCAGCCAGAGGCCGTGCAACATAGATCGAAGGTCGGAAGATCGAAGGTCGGTCATTTGTCCATCTCCTGAAGAAGGTGCGCCGGAGACGGGACAAATAAAAAACCCCGTCCAGACGGCGGGGTTTTGCGGATCGGTGAAGGGCGAGAGGTCTATCGCGCGCGTCGATCTGCGGTCCCCGGAAGGGGAGCTTTTTTCGACAGCGCTGCTGTGCACGAATTCGTGATCATGAGCGGATGATGAGGCGCGGCACCAAAACTGTCAACGGCTGGAATGGGTGCAGCCGCATGCATGAAGCTGCCGAAGCGAAGTGCGATCAGATGTGCTGGAGATCGCTGTGTCGCCGACCGCGCGTAGCGATGACGGCGGTTTGCACGCGAGAGGTTCCGCGCGAAAAAAAGCCGGGCTCGAACGAGCCCGGCTTAAGGTATTGGCCACGTGAGGCCGACACAATCACCTTCCAAGAGGGATTACTGAGCTGTCGCGCCACTGGAGGAGGGGGACAAATGCGCAACGCGACCGCTCAGCGTCCAAACATTATGGTCCGCGTTAGCGCCATGCAGCAACCACCCACGTCGCATGTCAGTCATGCGGAGACCGGGGGCTGTGTTGTCTGAGCCTTGCTACCGTCGCTCCACCTCTGGTGGTGGCCGGGATTCGAAAGAACATGAATCTAAAATTCTGGCAGTTTGGGCTTGGAAATTCTCCTTAGCGGCCCATCAACGAAGTGCAAATTGCTTCCGGGCCGTGGGCCATCGTGACCGCAGCTCACGACGGCCAGCGCTGCGCCTTGCTGACCACGAAGTCGCGGAACACCTGCACCCGCGCCACCGTCTTCAACTCTTCGGGATAGACGAAATAGGTGTCGACCTGAATCGAGTCGGTCTCGCCGAACAGCTGCACCAGGCGGTTGTTTTCCTCGACCAGATAATCCGGCAGCGCCGCGATGCCCAACCCCTGCTGGCACGCGCGCACCAGGCCCAGGATGTTGTTGACCTTGAAATAGGCCTCGCGCGGACCGGAGCCATTGCGGCCGGCATCGATCAGCCAGTTGCGGTTCGCCAAATGCGCCGGGACCTGTGAATCGCTCAGCATGATGATTCGGTGCGCGTCGAGGTCGTCGAGGGTGCGCGGCGTGCCCATGCGTTTGATGTATTCCGGCGAGCAATAGGCATGGAAGCCGATCGAGAACAGCTTGCGCTGGATCAGGTCGGGCTGGGTCGGCTTGCGGGTGCGGATCGCGACATCCGCCTCGCGCATCGACAGATCGAGTTCCTCGTCGGTGACGATCATCGAAATCCGGATATCTGGATAAAGCGCGGTGAATTCGTGCAGCCGCGGAATCAGCCAGTTGATGCCGAGCGCCGGCGGCGTCGTGATCTTGAGGTCGCCGCTCGGCCGCTCGCGGCTGTCGGTCAGTTTCGCGCGCGCCGCCTGCAACTGCATGAACACGTCATGGGCGGTGCGAAATAAGAGGTCGCCCTGCTCGGTGAGAATGAGGCCGCGCGCATGGCGGTGAAACAGCGAGACCGAGAGCTCCTGCTCCAGCGCGCTGACCTGCCGGGACACGGCC
>WNFM01227803.1_pt1 | contig 12520 bp, 12 predicted proteins | sample 5400271 | NCBI WGS metagenome assembly WNFM01 (sample SAMN13153352, study PRJNA577476) | soil metagenome | isolation source: 60 cm saprolite on Douglas fir-dominated hillslope | place: USA:California | collected 2013-09-17 | reverse complement strand
ATGAAAATAGCTGGAAAGAAAAAAATATTCCTTCTGATGTTTATTATCTGAAAGGTATTGTGATTTCTGTTTTAAATTTGTTGGGAATAAAACCGGATACAATAGAAACAATGCAGGTTCTTAAATTAGATAATCATATTGTATTCAAATTGGGCGGGCAAATTATTGCTGGTGCAGGAGAAGCGGGTAAAAATGCGCTGGCTAAGTTTGATATTAAACAGCCGGTTTTTTTTGCCGGGCTTAACTGGGCTTTATTATCAGAGCTATCTTCAAAACAAAAAACGATAGTCAAAGAAATACCAAGGTTTCCCGCAGTGCAAAGAGATATAGCTATGATTGTCTACAAAGAATTGCAATATCAGGAAGTGGAGAAAACCATTCAAAAGATTGCACTGGATAAACTGCAAGCTGTAAAACTGTTTGATATATTTGAAAGTGAAAAATTGGGCGCCGGGAAAAAATCAATGGCCATTAACTTTACCTTTTTAGATGAAGAAAAGACACTGACAGATAAAGAAATTGATGGATGGATGAATAAGATTATGACAAGTTTGGAAAAAGAATTGCAGGCTGAAATAAGGAAATAAGTAAAATGTTTAAAAGCAGGATGTAACATTGAGTCAAACTGAACAACATCTCAAAAGAATACAGGATAAACTTCAGCAATTGCTGAAACAATACACTGTTTTACAAAAGGAGAACAGCCTGTTGAAAGAAGAATTAGAAAAAAACAAAAACCAATCTTTACAGCATCAGCAAAGTGTAATTCATTTAAAGCAGCAGGTAGATGTTTTAAAATTAAATGCGGGGGAAATGAACGAAACAGATAAAAAGGATATTGAAAAAAGAATTAATTCCTACCTCAAAGAGATTGACCGGTGTATTGCATTACTGGGTGAGTAGTTATATTCTTTTCACCAGGTTCATTTTCATTTCATCTTCGCCATGCGAAAGTTCAAGCGTATATCTTCCGTAAGGCAGATGATTTAATCCGGTCCACATAAATTGCTCCTGGTCAATTACAAAATCTTTTTCAATAGTGCTGCAAATACTTCCTGAATCGTCTTTTATTACGCCGCGAAGGCAGTTACCTTTTGGGGCTGTAAGTTCTAATTGTAATGCATCAATAAACATTGATGACCTAACTTTGATAAACATAATGGCAAACGTTTTAAATGAATTAAATCGTTTCCTGGGGTTATGACCTTAACTTATAAATTTTCAGTGGATGGACTGGTTTGGGCAGACGGGACATCCAATATAATAAAATGATTTTGAAATTTCCAACATTATGAATGATTTAATTGCAATTTCGGCCCTTATTGGCGATAGAAGCTACCGCATCAAAATACAACCAAGTGATGAAGAAGTGGTGCGACGGAGATTAAAAACTATTAACGATAAGATTATTGAATTCAAAACTCAGTTTGCCGGTAAGGATATGCAGGACTACGTTGCTATGGTATTGGTATGGTTTGCCACGGAACAAACAGAATCTCTTGCCGCTGATGTGGAAAAAGAGAACCTGGCAGGTATATTGAATTCAATTGAACGATTACTTGATAACCAATTAAGCAGTAAATAATTCATTTGTTTTAAGCTCTTCTTTAACTTAGCAGTACTCTAACAGGCTGTAATTTCATTCATTAGTCGCTGTTTTGTATCTTCGTCAATCAACCCGATGCAAATCGGGAGTTTTCAATATGAAATTATTATTAATACCCGTCCGACCGCCGGATTTATATAATCAAATGTATCGGGGTAATCCGGATGGGCACAGCATTGTGGAATCAATAAACAAACAGATTCATGGATCCGAATATCATATCTATCATAGTTGGTGCAGCAGCATTGATCATTGGCATTATAGCAGGTAAATTTATTTTTAATAAAAACACCCGTAAAAAAGTTGAAGAGGCTGAACTTCAATCGCAAACAATTCTGAAAGAGGCTGAGTTAAGAGCCGAAACTATCCGGAAAGAAAAAGAACTGGAGGCTAAGGAAAAATTCGTCCAGCTGAAGGCCGCTCATGAAAAGGATGCACTGGAAAAAAACCGGAAAATAAATGATACGGAAAACCGTATCCGTCAAAAAGAACAATCCATTAATCAGAAAGAAGGCAATCTTGAGAAGCAAATCAAAGACAATGAAACTATCAAAGAAACGCTGAACCGACAGATAGAACTGGTAAATATTAAAAGAACAGAATTAGAAAAACACCAGGAAGAACATATTCGCCGGTTAGAAAAAATTGCGGCACTTTCTGCCGAGGAAGCTAAAGCACAATTGATAGAAAGTCTGAAAAATGAGGCACAAACGCAAGCTCTCGGCATTCAGCAGGAAATAATTGATGATGCCAAACAAAAAGCCAATAAGGAAGCCCGGAAAATTATTATTCAAACTATACAGCGAACGGCCGCAGAGCAGGCAATTGAAAACTCAATTACTGTTTTTAACCTGGAAAGCGATGAAATAAAAGGCCAGATTATCGGGCGGGAAGGCCGGAACATTCGGGCTATAGAAGCCGCAACAGGTGTTGATCTTATCGTGGACGATACACCCGAAGCAATTATACTTTCTTCCTTTGATCCGCTTCGCCGTGAAATTGCCCGTTTAAGTTTGCAAAGACTGGTTGCTGATGGGCGTATTCATCCTGCCCGAATTGAAGAAGTAGTTGAAAAAACAAAAAAACAAATAGAAGACCAGGTAATGGAAATTGGTGAAAGAACTGTGATTGAAATGGGCATTCATGGTTTGCATAAAGAACTAGTAAGAATGATAGGCAGAATGCGGTATCGTTCTTCTTATGGACAGAACTTACTCATGCATAGCCGGGAGACCGCTAATCTTTGCGGTATCATGGCATCTGAATTAGGATTAAATGCTAAACTTGCCAAGCGTGCTGGCTTGTTACATGATATAGGGAAGGTACCTGATGAAGAAACAGAATTAAGTCACGCTTTACTTGGTGCTAAACTGGCGGAAAAATATGGTGAGAACCCCGCAGTGGTCAATGCTATTGGCGCACACCATGATGAAATGGAAATGCAATATGTCATATCTCCTATTGTTCAGGCTTGTGACGCGAGATTATGCAACAATACCTGAAGCGTATTAAAGATCTGGAAAACCTGGCATTAGCTTACACCGGGGTTGAAAAAGCTTATGCAATACAAGCCGGTCGTGAATTGCGTGTTATTGTGGAAGCTGATAAAGTAAGCGACCAGGATTCTGAAAAACTTTCTTTTGAAATAGCCCAAAAAATACAAACAGAAATGACTTTCCCCGGCCAGATAAAGGTAACTGTAATAAGAGAAAAAAGAGCCGTGAATGTAGCCCGGTAGTTTTAATAGGATTGGTAATTAGGAATCTGGTCTTGTTTTGAAATGATTTTTCAAAGGCATTTTCTCTATGGAAAGGTCTTCGATAAAAAACTAACTCCCAATTCCTAATTCCGCTGCTTTCCCCTTACCTTTGCCCTCCCTAAAATCAGAGTTATGAACCCCATAGAATATGTACATGAGCAGTTGACAGGCAAAAAAGATTTTCCGTCTTTTAAACCCGGTGATAATATTACTGTGAATTATAAAATTATTGAAGGCAATAAGGAAAGAATTCAGTCTTTTAAGGGCGATGTGCTCAAAAAACAGGGGACCGGTCATACTGCCAGTTTTACGGTACGGAAAATTTCTGATGGTGTGGGAGTTGAAAGGGTATTTCCTTTTTATTCTCCTAATATTGATTCTATTGTATTGAATAAAACCGGCCATGTCCGTCGTGCTAAATTATTTTACCAGCGTAAACGCAGTGGTAAAAGCGCCAGGATACGTGAAAAACGAATGGCTACGGAAACTGCAGAATAAATTAATTCGCTTTATTAGAAAGATTGCGATTTGTTCAAATTTATCAGCTAAACATTCACTACAAAATTTTTTATCTGCCGGCGAAAGTTGGGATTGTTTTAATAATATTAATTAATATACTTTTCGGGTTACTTAGTATCTTTAATGTCTAATTTTTCTGATTATGATACAACCTACATTATTGGGTGTGCTGGGCACTAACGAAATCATCATTATCCTGATTATTGTTTTGCTGCTGTTTGGTGGCAAAAAAATTCCGGAATTGATGCGTGGATTGGGTAAAGGCGTTCGTGAGTTTAACGATGCCAAAACCAATGTAAAAAGAGAGATTGAAGAAAGTACTACTGATAAAAATTAATTGGTACAGGTAAATTTCTTTTCCGCTTAACCCTTTTTCTTCACTGAAAAAAGCAATGGCATTTGTTTGTTTTCTCTTCCATTGAGCAGTATCATGCCCAATTGCAGGAAGAAGCCATCACCTGTTTACAGGCAGTTGAGTACTACCTGCAAAAAATAAAAGCTACCAGCCACCTGAATGCTTTTATTGAAGTATATGCTGACGAAGCATTACAAAAAGCAAAAGAATTAGATGAAAAAAGAAAAGCAGGTAACTCTTTAGGCAAACTTCATGGCATCGTGGTTGGATTAAAAGATGTGATTTGCTATAAAGATCATAAGTTATCCGCTTCATCAAATATTCTAAAAAAATTTACTTCCATTTATTCTGCTACAGCTGTTGAAAGATTACTCGCCGAAGATGCTATAATCATAGGCAATCTCAATTGCGATGAATTTGCTATGGGCTCTACCAATGAAAATTCCGCGTATGGCAAAGTGTTGAATGCATTAGATGAAACAAGAGTTCCCGGTGGGTCATCCGGTGGTCCGGCTGTGGCAGTACAGGCAGGCCTTTGTATGGTTTCATTAGGAAGTGATACGGGCGGTTCTGTTCGTCAACCAGCAGATTTTTGCGGTATTGTTGGATTAAAACCAACGTATGGAAGAGTTTCCCGTTATGGTTTAATAGCGTATGCTTCTTCATTTGATCAGATTGGAATTTTTGGAAATAATATTCCCGACGTCGCAGTTGTATTAGAAGTAATGGCCGGAGCAGATGAATATGACAGTACTGCCTCTTTAAAAAAAGTAGAACTATATTCATCACAGCTAAAGGATAACAAAAAACATCGCTTCGCTTATTTTGAAGTAGCATTAAATCACCCAAGTCTTGATCCTGAATTTGCCTCTGCTATAAAAAAAAAGATTGAGTTGTTAAAAAAAGAGGGGCATGAAGTAAAACCTGTTGAATTTGAATTACTCGATTATATTGTTCCTGCCTATTATGAATTGACAACAGCAGAAGCTTCATCTAATCTTTCAAGGTATGACGGGATAAAATATGGGTACAGAACTCTCACACCGGCATTAGAGTTAACGGAATTTTACAAACAAACAAGATCAGCAGGTTTTGGGAAAGAAGTAAAACGAAGAATTATGCTTGGCACATTTGTGTTAAGTTCCGGCTATTACGATGCATACTTTACCCGTGCCCAAAAAGTAAGAAAATTATTAACCGATAAAATGCAACTGATCTTTAAAGACTTTGATTTTATACTGCTTCCCACCTCTCCCACCACTGCATTTAAGACCGGTGAAAAAATGAATGACCCAATTGCAATGTATCTCGCTGATATTTATACAGTGATGGCTAACCTCGCAGGTATTCCTGCTATATCCCTTCCTCTTTTTTGGCATAGTAATGGCATGCCATTTGGCCTGCAGGTGATGTCAAACCGCTTTAACGAGCTATCTTTACTGCAGATTTCAACCCGGCTCATGAAAAAACCCTTCCGAAGTATTGAACGAACCGAAGTACCGGGACTCTAAAGGGGTTACAAAAGATTTTTAAAAGGTTGACTTGACCATAATAAAGCAAATATCATTATTAGTTATTGGCAATATACTGCTAATTCGATCCGCCGATGCAGGTAAATCACAGCAGGGTTTAAGAGCCAAGCCTGTATTCGCAATTGACACTACACTTAAAAAAGATTCTAATCAAAACATCCGGGTTGTAAATGATCCGAAACAAGGATTCAAAGACTTATTTGTTACTGCCACTATTGGCAGTGGCATTAATGTGGATCAATTGAATCCGCTTGCCTTGAATTTTGTACAGGATTACATGGAAAAGTTTGGTAAGAAAATGGAGAGTATGAAAACCTGGGGCCGCCCTTATTTTGATATGATGGATGGTATTCTTACCCAACATGGCTTACCAAAAGAATTAAAATATCTTGCTGTTATAGAATCCCAACTGAAATCGAATGTGAGATCCTGGGCGGGTGCAGTGGGACCATGGCAATTTATGCCGGTCACCGCAAGAAATTTTGGATTGCGGGTAAGCAGGTATTATGATGAAAGAACAGATTATTTCAAAAGTACACATGCCGCCTCCCGTTATCTTACAGATCTCTTTTCTATTTATGGCGATTGGTTGCTGGTAATAGCTGCTTACAATGGCGGACCAGGCAATGTCAACTATGCTATTAAAAAAAGTGGCAGCAGGGATTTCTGGACTTTGCAACGCTATCTGCCAGCTGAATCAAGAAATCATGTAAAGAAATTTATAGCTACGCATTACCTCATGGAAGGACAGGGCGGCATCACTACTTCCACAAAAAATGAAGCAAAAAATCTTATTCTTGTAACCAATTCAGGAAAAGAGGAAATAGCTGACGCAAAAATAGAAGTTATTAGTGGCCGCTATAATTCTTTAGTGATCGTAAAGTATATCACGATGGATATTGCTGCTTTCAATAAAATGAATCCTGATTTTGATAAGTTAATAGCCGACAACGGTAAATATGAATTAAGACTTCCTGATGATAAGATGAATATTTTCCTCGCAAAAAAATTTGATATTTTAAATGAATCAGTGCAGATGCTGCTGAAGTCGGTAAGTAATACCAATCATTAAATATTTTTTTTAAAATTGTGCGGGAAGTTTTTTCTGAAAGCTCCTGAATAAATTATCTGCCCAATTGAAGTAAAGAAATAGCATTGTTTTGATTAATTATCACTTAATATTTTTTTTATTGCCTCTACCTTCAACAAACATTCATCCCACTCTTTTTCAGCATCACTATAAAATGTGATACCCGAGCCCGCCTGAAAAGAAAGATAGTTTGATGAAGCATTATACATGATGCTTCGTATTACTACATTAAAATCAAAATTGCCACCCGGCGTAATATAACCGGCAGCACCTGAAAAGATTCCTCGTTTAGTTTTTTCATATTTTTCTATTAATTCAACAACTCTCTTTTTGGGTGCACCTGTCATAGAGCCCATAGGAAAAGTTGCTTTAATAATATCACTGAAAGTAACATTCTCTTTTAGTTGACCACTAACTGTTGAGATCATCTGGTGCACCTGCGGAAAAGAATAAACGCCATATAATTCATCTGCTTTCACTGTTCCTTTTTCACAAACTTTAGCCAGGTCATTCCGAACGAGATCAACCACCATTACATTTTCCGAACGATCTTTGGCGCTGCGCCATAGTTCTTCTTTATTGAGTTTATCGTTTTTAATGTCGCCGATAATTCGTTTTGATGTCCCCTTAATTGGTTGTGATAAAATTTCATCTCCCTGTTTTTTTAAAAACCGTTCCGGGCTGGCGCAGATCAGCCATCGATCATTTATTTTGTATAAAGCAGAAAAAGGATTGGGTGAAACGGCGCTGAGTTTTTTATAGATAGCAACCGGATCAATAACAGCATCCTCTGCAAAAAATTCCTGGCAAAAATTTATTTCATAACAATCGCCACGGAGTATATGCTGTTTTAATTGATTGATAATGGAAATATATTCTTCCTTTGAAATACGGTAGTGTATTGTAACTCTATTTGATGTTGGTAAAAGCAATGATTCCTGTTCAATTATTTCACTAAAAATTTTTTCTGCATCATCCGCTTCAATAAAAAGTTCATTTTCATCCAGGCGAATTACAATCTCCGGTTCAAAGAAAAAAAGATCGGGAAATTGAATGTGATCCGGATGTAATGAAGAAACCTGTTCGATCTCATTTTTCAAATCATATCCCAAATGACCAAACAGCCAATTGTTACTTTCATCAATAAATTGCTGCAATTGCGCTAATGCACTACCTGCATTACACCTGATTTTTCTTTTTATCCCGGCACCCAGCAAGCATTCTATTGTATGCCCTTCAAGATGGTATTGGTGATTATCCAAAAAACAAAAAGTGTCGAACTGTTGTACCCAGTTCAACACTTTTCTCTTTGTCTCTTTAAAATCACTGATCGTAAAACTGCAGTTAGTAAGAGTTGTATTGATCAATGTATATGAATAGATATGTTCAATTAATAATCATCTTCTTCGTCATCATCATAACCTTTATCATTGAAAAGATCTTTGAATTCGTCATCCTCAAATTTAAAATCATCTTCTTCAGTAGCTTTTTTACCAGCGACAGGGCTTTTCTTTCCCTTTGATTTGGGAATATCAAATTCTTCAAAGTCCGGATCCCAATTCTCTTCTTCCTCCGGTTTTTCCCACTCATCCGGCGCATCATCTACTTCATCATCATCCTCATCTTTGCTTTTTTTTGAAGATGCTGCAGTTTTACCGTTCTTTTTAGAAGCCGGAGTTAGCTCTACCTCATCATCGGGGTCTGCGTCTTCATCATCTTCTTCTAACTGTTTCTTCGGTTTGGAAGAAGCTTTTGCAGACTCTTTACCGGGTACGGGATTTGTTTTCCCTGCGGATTTTTTTTCTTTATCAGGTTTTGATGTCATATTCTAGCAGGATTATGAGTGTAAAATTTCAGCGAAGTTTTTAATCCGCCAAATTTTTAAAACAATTTTTTTGATAATAATATTTTGAACTTAATCCACCTCAATAATCTGTTCCCGGCCCGGCCCATTTGATATAAAATGTATGTTTACCCCCAGATATTGGTTGATGAAATTCACATAGGTTTTCATGCTATCAGGCAAAGTATTATATGATTTCGCTGCACTGGTAGGCATGTTCCAGCCAGTAAAAGTTTTATAGACAGGTTCGGGCTTTTGCCTGTCCATCTGAAAAGGTACTTGTTTGCATTCTTTCCCATTCGTTCTATAAGCAGTACAAACCTGTAATTCTTTAAAGGCATCCAGCACATCAGCCTTCGTCATTACCATTTTTGTTACGCCATTTATCATGCAGGCAAACTGTAAAGCCACTAGGTCAATCCAACCGCAACGGCGGGGCCGGCCCGTGGTAGCACCAAATTCATTACCGCTTTTCCTTAACTCTTCTCCTATTTCATTTTCCAACTCTGTAGGAAACGGTCCGCTGCCTACTCTTGTACAATATGCCTTGGTAACACCTATCACATCTTTGATTTGTTGCGGAGCTACACCTAAGCCACTGCATACCCCGGCAGATATTGTGCTGGATGAAGTAACATAAGGAAAAGTTCCAAAGTCAATATCCAGCATACTGCCCTGTGCGCCTTCTGCTAATACTTTCTTTCCTGATTTTATCTGGTTGTTGATAAAATATTCTCCGTTTACTATATTGAGTTGCTTTAAAAATTCCAGTGCTTCAAAAAATTCTTCTTCCCATGCAGAAATATCTTCGGGAAATCCGTAATTGTCGAGTAAGCGTTGGTGCTTTAACCGTAATTTAATATATGATGTAGTAAAATTTTTATCAAGCAAATCACCAACCCGTAAACCATTGCGGCCTGTTTTATCCATATAGGCCGGGCTAATGCCTTTCAATGTAGATCCTATCTTTTGACTGCCTTTTGATAGTTCAGCAGCTTTGTCCAATGCACGATGGGTAGGAAGAATAAGATGCGTTCTTTCAGCAATAAAAAGATTTTTTTTTACGTCAATACCAAAAGAAGCAACAATATCACATTCTTTTTTTAAAGTAACAGGATCAAGCACAACACCATTGCCGATAAGATTAATGGCCGCTTCATGAAAAACACCGGAAGGTATCTGGTGCAATACTACTTTTTTATCATTTACATAAAGTGTGTGCCCTGCATTTGGTCCACCCTGAAACCTGGCAATGAGATCATAGTTTTTGGCGAAATAATCAACAATCTTTCCTTTTCCTTCATCGCCCCACTGGAGACCGAGTATTACATCAACCATGTTAGTTTTTTATTTACCTGTCATTGTAGTCATATAAGTCATAGAGTCAATTTTATTTTTTGACTTTTTTGACCCGTTGACGTTTTTGTTGGTCGCAAAAATAAGCTATCAGCAAAAGGTCACCGAATAATTCCGGCGACCTTTTGTAAATTTTATTCCCAATGAGAAAAAACTTATCAACGTATCAATTTTTGGGAATGTCCTCGGTATCATATCGCTCTACGGATTCAATGCCGGGAAGGTCCATTAAACTTTGTACCAATTTATCCAGCTCTTCTCTATCATGCACATACAATTTAATATTGCCCTCAAACAATCCTTCTTTAGCCTCGATAGTGAGTGCAGAAATATTTATTTTTAATTCCCCCGAAATGAGATTTGTAATTTTATTTACTACTCCCACATCATCCATCCCAACTATTTTTATACCGGTAAGGAAAGATATCTCTTTATTCTTGGCCCATTTTGTTTTCACTACTCGATGGCTGTAACTGGCTAAGAGCCTGGCAGCATTAGGACAATTGGTACGATGAATGGTTAATCCTTTGCCTGTCGTAACAAAACCAAACACATCATCACCCGGAATGGGTTTGCAGCAATTGGCTAAATGATAAACGATTTTATCGCTGCTTTCCCCAAAAATGATGAGCTCGGCATCTTTTTTTACAGGATGCTGGTGCGGAATAAAATCAACTTTATCCTGGTGAATTTTTACAGGTTTGGGCGCCTCAATTTTATCGCCCAGTACCTTAAATTCTTTCAGTTCTTTCAAATCAATATTTTTTACCGCTACCTGGTAAAAAAGATCCAGATTGGATGCCAGTTTATACCACTGTATAAGCTCATCAATATTATGTTGGGTAAAAGCAGCACCCACACCTTCCAATTTTCTTTGCACAGTGTATTTTCCTTCATCCGCCACTTTTCGTTTTTCTTCCTTCATGGCATCCTTAATTCTTCCTCTTGCTTTGGCAGTAACTACAAATCCCAGCCAGTCTTCAGAAGGTTTCTGTTTATTGCTGGTAATAATTTCTACCTGGTCGCCGCTACGCAACTTATGGCTGATAGGAACTAATTTATGATTCACTTTGGCGCCAATCGTTTTTATCCCGATAGCGCTGTGAATACTGAAAGCAAAATCCAGTGCGGTAGAACCAACCGGCAACATTTTTACATCGCCTTTAGGCGTATAAACATAAATTTCTTCCGCAAGAAAACTGGTTTTAAAATCCTGCAAAAAATCAATGCTGTCTGTCTCCTGGTTACTTATTACTTCACGTATCTGCTGAAACCATTTATCAAAACGGCTTTCGTCGGCAGCATCTTCTTTATATTTCCAATGTGCGGCCAATCCTTTTTCAGCAATTTCATTCATGCGTTTGGTGCGTATCTGCACTTCTACCCAGCGGCCTTGCGGCCCCATTACTGTTGTATGCAGCGCTTCATAACCATTACTTTTAGGATTGCTGAGCCAGTCTCTTAGTCTTTCAGGCGAAGGTGTGTATTCATCAGTAATCATCGAATAAACTTTCCAGCAATCTTCTTTTTCTTTTTCCGGAGGTGAATCAAGGATAACACGAATGGCAAAAAGATCATACACTTCTTCAAAAGCCACTCCTTTCTTTTTCATTTTATTCCAGATGGAGTGAATACTTTTAGGACGACCATATATTTCAGCATTAAAATCTCCTTTATCTAATTTGTCTTTTATAGGTTTTACAAACTCATTGATATATTTTGTTCTTTCTCTTTTCGTTTCAGCTAATTTTTGAGCAATCTCTTTATATGTTTCCGGCTCCATATACTTCATCGCCAGGTCTTCCATCTCTGTTTTGATATTGTATAAACCCATGCGATGTGCGAGCGGTGCATATACATAAACTGTTTCGGAAGAAATTTTCAATTGCTTTTCCCGTTTCATACTGTCAAGCGTCCGCATATTGTGCAAACGATCAGCAAGCTTTATCAGGATAACACGGGGATCATCTGTAAGTGTAAGCAGGATTTTTTTGAAGTTCTCTGCCTGTTGCGAAGCATTTACATCAATGACATTAGAAATTTTAGTGAGCCCATCAACAATACGGGCTATCTCCTGTCCAAATTCTCTTTCCACATCTTCCAATGAAATATCAGTATCCTCAACCGTATCATGTAGTAATGAACATATAGTGGATCGGACACCTAATCCGATTTCCTCCACGCAAATTTTTGCTACTGCGAGCGGATGCAAAATATAAGGCTCACCGCTTTTGCGGCGCATCGTCTTGTGAGCTTCGGCAGACATTTCAAATGCCAGGCGGATTAAATCTTTATCCCCGGGTTTTAATTTAGTTTTTAGATCCCGCAGCAGGGAACGGTATTCCCGGAGGATAAGTCTTTTTTCCTGCTCTTCATTTAAATTGTATTTCGGTATTTGCGCTGCGGTTTCCATTAACCACGAATTTAAGAAAAAGCGGCTTTCTCTTAAGGTTAAATCCA
>WNFM01142682.1_pt1 | contig 12520 bp, 12 predicted proteins | sample 5400271 | NCBI WGS metagenome assembly WNFM01 (sample SAMN13153352, study PRJNA577476) | soil metagenome | isolation source: 60 cm saprolite on Douglas fir-dominated hillslope | place: USA:California | collected 2013-09-17 | reverse complement strand
GGGATTCGAACCCACGTTACGGTTTCCCGTAAACACGCTTTCCAAGCGTGCGCCTTCAGCCACTCGGCCACCCCTCCTGATCGGCCGCAAATCGGCCACGCCTTCACAAAACAAACCCGAAGCGCGCTTTTCGCGCTCAGCCAGCTGGTCATCTTTCCCGATCTGGAACGGCTGGCCGGAAAACCGAAGGCGGCGGGCACTATAGCTACGGTCGCGTAGCAGACAACCCGCCTCGCGAGCTCCTCGACCTCAAAAACAGCGATTTAATAAGCATATCTAAATTTTATTTTCCAACGTTGACCGAAATCGGACTGGCTGCGCAGAATGGCGCGAATTTAGCGATCCGAGCGCGCAGTGCGCACACACTTCGTGATCTTAGCGATGCTTGCCATGGTCGGACAGGTGGCGGGGGGACGATTCAACTTTTCGCTGCCGGCAGCCTTAGGGGCGCCTTGGCTGATGTGGCCAATGCTTATGAAGCTTCGAGCGGCGACAAAGTCGCAGCCAAATACGGCGCTTCCGGCCTTTTAAAGAATGAAATTTTCGCCGGCGCCAAAGTGGACGTACTTGCTTCCGCCTATATGCTATGCGCGTTCAATTGGGAGCACCGGTCGCAGCGATTGCCCGGGACTGCGCAAGAGCGTTCGTTTTGAGCTCAACGCATCGCCGTTCGTCGTTCAGCTGAGCGGTGTTACGACAGAAATGATCGCCGTCGCGGTCAGCCGCAGCGACTGATTAAATTGAGGTTATTCAGAATTCGAGAGCGCTCACGACGCTTGCTTGGCGCTCGTGCGACTGTTGCAGCTCTTCAAGCGCGGCGGTTGCTTGCGCATGTAAAGCATCAAAATCAATTTGGACGTCAGCTATCTGCGGCTCGGCGGGCACAGGTGGCTGTGGAATAGCGAATAAACAAGCTCCGCAAACAGCAAAGACGAGCGCCAAAAAACGTAAACGCATCGACAAGCCTCTTGGCTTGCCCCTCCCCCGGCGACGACCATATATCGAATTTTATTTAAACCGCGCGAAGCCCCACGATGAATCCTCGGGGAGCGTCTTCAGTTTTCGTTAACTGCTATGAAACGCTACTTCGTCGGTACGACCAACGAATAGCGACCATCGGCGGCCAGGCATTCCGCCTGCGGCAGGCCAAGTTCCTTGCGCACAATATTGGTGCCGAGCACCATCGATACGACCTTGTAGTAGGCATGGCGTCGGCTCATGCCTTCGCGGCCCATGCCACAGTCGGATGAGAGCACCAACCGCTCGGCCGGAATGTACTTGAGAGCACGGCGAATGTGTTCAGCGATTTCTTCGGGCCGCTCAACCTGAAGTGAATGATGGTCGATGACGCCGATGCAGATTTTCTTTTCGGTGATGATCTTGCCGAACGCCTCGAGATCCATACCGCTGGCACTCGCCGACTCAAAGGTAATCACGTCGGCATCGACTTTATTCAACATCTCAAGGGCGTTCTTGTAGGTCTGCACCTCCTTGAACATGCGCTGCTGCGAAGGATTGCCCCAGCAGGTATGGCACCAGACTTCCGTTTTCGCGCGAAGACCTTTTACGGTGCGATTGAAGACATCGACGCTGAATGCCGGGTTGATCACATCATCCACGATATTGCGAACGGCCAGTAGGTGGACCTGGGGCTCCTCGAACTGGATGACTTGGCAACCCGCGTCAGCGAGATCGTGCAGTTCAGCGTTCAATGCATCCGTGACCGCAAGAATACGATCCTTAATCGACTTGTAGTGCTTGTCCTGAACAGCGAACGCGACCAACTCCGGCCCGATAGTGCCGAATTTGACCGGCCTCTTTGTCATGCGCTGCGCGACCTTCCACATGGCGGCATATTGCAGATCGCCTCGCGTAATTGGCCCGTTGATGCCGGGCATGACGCGCGATTCGAGATAGTCATGCAAAATGTGGCCTGGTGGAAACGCAAGACCGCCCTTGCCCGCCGGCGTCGGCTGCGGGTTGCGATCGAAGCCACCCATGTGCCGCGGCGGGGAGTTTGTCCAGCTCTGGCCGCCGACATCGGAATCAAAATGTGCATCGCCGTCGGTGACGATATCGAGGCCCGCCATTTCCTGCTCATGCAGGTAGACCGCGACCGCGTCGACATACTGCTCGCGGAACTGGTTATTCACCATCGCATCTAGAAAACTACGCATACCAAGATTTTGCGTGTACCAGCTCGGCCGCGGGAGCGAGCCGGTGATAGTGGTCGGCAGCACGGTATCTTTGGTAGCGCGAAGCATGATGAGCATCTCCCCCTAGGTCACTGTGTCATTGAACGTAGTCTATGTCCGTCATGCGCCGCTTGGAAACGATCTTCGCCGTTTCGCTGCGCTGGGTATGGGCAAAAGCCTCTCCGCTGCCCACCTAAGTTGGGCAGTTTTCACGCTGTGGCAAAAATTCTGCTACAATTGAGCGATGAGCAAAGACCGCGACAGCTACATTATTCGACCCGATCCGCTCGATCCGCGGCTGACCGAGCGTGTCTCCGGTGTCGACCAGACCGGAGCGCGCATCGAAACATCCGTAACGGTCGAGAGGGCGTTGACGATCTTCCTCAATAGCCAGGAAATTGTCACCGCGATGACCATCGGTGATTATCCCGAATATCTCGCGGTGGGATATCTGCTCAACCAGAACATGCTGAGGCAGGACGACGTAGTCACCGGCGTCGACTATGACGAGGAACTCTCGGCTGTTGTCGTGCGCACTAAGCGCAAAACCAATTACGAAAAGAAGCTCAAGAAGAAAGTACAAACGTCCGGATGCGCGCAGGGCACGGTCTTCGGCGACCTTATGGAAGCGCTAGAAAATGTTTCGCTGCCGAAGGCAAAATTGCGGACGTCCTGGCTTTATACACTCACTAACAAAATCAACACCACGCCATCGCTTTATCTTGAAGCGGGTGCCATTCATGGTTGCGTGCTGGCGCTCCGCGATAAGCCGCTGGTCTACATGGAGGACGTTGGACGCCACAACGCCGTCGACAAAATCGCCGGTTGGATGTTCAAGGAAAAGGTGTCGGCCGCCGACAAGATTTTTTACACGACTGGACGGCTGACATCGGAGATGGTCATCAAGACCGTGCGTATGGGAATTCCAATCCTCATCTCGCGCTCAGGCTTCACAGCGTGGGGCGTAGAGCTGGCACGCAAGGCGAACTTGACTTTGATCGGACGCGCTCGCGGGAAACGCTTCGTCGCGCTCGCCGGGGAAGATCGCATTATATTTGATCAAGACCTCTCCTTCGTAGAAGAAGAAAGCGCCAAACACCGACGCAAAGCAGCGGTGCATGACGATTAGCCATCCTCCTACCTTCGGTCTCGTACTTGCCGGCGGCTTAGCGCGACGCATGGGGGGCGGCGACAAAGCGCGGATCGAGATCGGCGGCATATCGATTCTCGACCGCGTACTCGCGACGCTCTCTGCACAATGCACCGGCATCGTGATCAACGCGAACGGTGATCCAAAGCGTTTTTCCGATACAGGCCTCACAGTTGTGCCGGACAGCGTGCCGGATTTCGCGGGTCCTCTGGCCGGGATATTGGCCGGGCTCGACTGGCTTGCAAAGCAAAGCAGCGGGATCGAATGGATCGTCAGCGTGCCGGGCGATTGCCCCTTCCTGCCGGACGATCTCGTCGAGCGCTTGCATGAGGCACGCCGGAAAATGGGCGCCGGCGTCCCGCTCGCCTGCGCACGCTCGGGCGAATGGCGTCACCCGGTAGTGGGCCTGTGGCCCCTCGCGCTACGCGAGGATTTGCGTAAGGCGCTGACTGAGGATGACTTGCGCAAGATCGAGGTCTGGACCGCGCGGCATGGTGTCGCCATCGCCGATTGGCCGGATCAACCCATCGATCCATTTTTTAACGTCAACACGCCGGAAGACGCGGCCCGGGCTGAGCGCATTGCGCTGCAGCATACATGAAGTTCGACAGGCAATTCTTTGACCGCCGTCGCGCCGGCTCCATATTTATTGTAGCGTGGACTTGTGGGCTTGGGATCTGGAGCTGATGTCATGAAGACGTTCATCGTAGCTTGCGTAGCGGCCATCGTCGTCGCTGTGATCGGCGGCGCAGTGCTCTACAATGTGCCGGACTCGGCGGAAAAGGCTTTCAGCAGCTCAACGAGTGTACGCCTCGGCGCGTGAGCTATATTTTCAGCCAATGAGTGCTGCGTAAGACAAGAACCCGACGCGAGCGCCCGGCTCGATCACCGTCACATCTTCTGGAAACTCCAGTAGTCCGTCGGTTTCCGTCAACGACGTAAGAATGCCCGCGCCATCCTGCGGGTGTTTGACCGCTTCGATTTCACCATCGGCGGCGCGCTTGAGTGCCACGCGCACATATTCGCGGCGGTCTTTCTTTTTTTTATATGCAAATGAAGCGCGTACCGGCAGCGGCATTGACTTGTCCGGGCGCGCGCCAGACAACCGCCGAATCAGCGGTTTCACCACGCGCACGAAAGTGACGAACACCGCCACTGGATTACCGGGCAAGCCGACAAATGCCGCGCTTTCGCCCGCCTTAGTGCCCCGGATTACACCCATCGCTACCGGACGTCCGGGTTTTATTGCAATACGCCAAAATACGAGGCTGCCGATCCGCTCAACAGTCGTACGCACGTGATCGGCCTCGCCGGTTGAAACGCCGCCGGATGTCACAACAAGGTCATGGCCGGCAGCTTTTTTCAAAGCTTTTTCAAGCACAGCGGGTTCGTCGGAAAGAATACCGAGATCGGTTACGGCCGTGCCGAGGCGTTCGAGCAGCTCCGCAAGCAAGAAACGATTTGAATCATAAATCGACGCGCGACCTCGAACCGAACCGGGTTCAACGACCTCGTCGCCGGTGGAAAAAATCGCGACGCTGAGGCGACGCCGTACATCAAGTCCGGTGAGCCCAAGTGCAGCGGCAAGAGCGATGTGCTGTGCTTCAAGCACCGTACCCGCCGGCAGCACCACTGAACCGGCGCGCACATCCTCGCCAGCAAGGCGGCGATTAGCGCCGAGCTTTAAGCCTTTTGGCACGATGACATGGTCGCCTTTGATCGTGACGTCTTCCTGCATGAAGACTGTATCGGCATCTTTGGGCATGGCGGCGCCGGTAAAAATTCGGATGGCTTCGCCGGGCTTGAGAGCAACATCCGCTCGCGCACCGGCGGTTAGCCGGCCCGAAATTATGAGTTTGGTGTCACCGTCGGCACAGAGATCCGTGTGCCGTACGGCGTATCCATCCACTGCCGAATTGTCGAACGGGGGCAGATCGACCGGTGCCTTAACGTCGACGGCGACAACCCGCCCACGCGCGCCGTGCAGCGGCACGCACTCAGTTTCAATTACAGGCGTGATCCGCTCACCGATTAGCCGCTCCATTTCGTCAAGCCGAAGCAGCGGTCCGGAAAACGCGAAGCAATCATCGGTGAGCTGCGCCATCACCCACCCTTTACCGAAGCGGTTGCGCTTACGGCACCGATCGGCACCGCGCGCCTAAGCAGTAGATCGGCGATGGCCTCAATGTCATTGAGATCGACGGTCGGAAATTTTACTTGGGGCAACGCAACATCCGAGGCGATCGCGACAATGTGCGGGTCATCAGGATGAATGAGCGGCTTCCCGTTTGCCGCCCGGTAGATTTCGAGTTTGGGAAACGCATCGCGCTTGAAACCCTCGACCAGCACCAGATCGACGGCCGACATCTTTGCGACCAGTTTGGGCAGATCCCACTCGGCTTCATCCCGCAACTCGTGCAAGATGGCCCAGCGCTTCGCCGACGAGATAATGACCTCAGTGGCGCCGGCCGCCCGATGGAAGAATGAATCCTTTCCCGGTTGGTCCAGATCGAAACCATGATGGGCGTGCTTGAGCGTTGACACCTTTATGCCGCGAGCAATCAGGCATGGAATCAACTTTGTGATCAGCGTGGTTTTGCCCGAGCCGCTCCAGCCGGCGAGACCGATAATGCGCATTGGGCCTTTGGAAGGCGCGTTCATTGCCGTTTCCTTTGCGCGCCCCTTATAGCAAAACGCCCGGCCATAAGGCCGAGCGTCTTTTGGAGCAGATTTATAAGGTCTATTCGGCCGGAGTCGCCATTGGCCGGCGCTGCGACTCGTTGGAACCTGTGTGCGCCATATCATCCTTCAGCCACAAGCTGTGATGCTCTTTCGCCCAGTTGATGTCCACGGTCCCCTCGCCCATCGCCTCGAAAGCGCCCTCCATGCCGATGGTGCCGATATAAATGTGCCCGAGCATCGCAGCGACGAATAGCATCGCTGCTACGGCGTGCACCATTTGTGCATATTGCATTGTATCGATGTCGGTGCCGTAGAACGGGAACATCAATGCGTAACCGGTGATCGCCACGCCGGAGCCGCCAAGAACTACGATCCAGTAAATCGCTTTCTGCCCGCCGTTAAAGCGATCGGCCGGCGGGTGATCGTCGCCAATGATGCCACCGCCGCGTTTGAACCACTCAACGTCAACGGCGTTGGGAATGTTTCCACCGATCCACATCAGGAAGATCAGCACAACGCCGATGGTGAACGGAAAGCTGAGAAAGTTATGCGAATACTTCGCCAATTCAGACCACGTCGTGAAGGCTTCGGGTCCAATCAGCGGTAACAATAATGGGCGCCCGAATGTGATGTTCAGGCCGGAAATCCCAAGGATGATGAAGCAGGTTGCCGTCATCCAATGCACGAATCGTTCGAAAGCGTTGAAGCGGACGATCTTACGACCCGAACGTCCGCTCTTGATCATCACCATGCCGCGCGACAGATAGAAGATGAGGAGAATCGCCAGCATGCCAAAGATGGCGATCCCGCCAATCCAGCGCAGCGTCACGTTGTGAAATTCCTGCCAATTGCGACCGACGGGGTGCTCGAGCACGTAAGACCTTACGTCCGGAATAGTGCCGCGGCCTTCGATTGTTTTGAGCTGCTGGAGCAATTGTTGCTCCTTCACCGCATCGGCATTCGGATTGACCAGATTCGGCTGCTGGGCCGAAACCGGAGCCGTCATTGCGACAATGAATGCGAGCGCTAACGCGCCCGCGATCAAGCGCATATGCGCAACAAGTTTCGCCATGCGTCCTTCTCCCTGCATTTCGAGTGTTCTTCTGAATGAGCCGACTGTACAGCAGGTGCTGCACAGTGTGGCTTACATCACGTCGCAATCGATTCTTTGTAGGCAGTTTGCCAACCCCAAGCACCGGAGCCGTACCCGCGCTTCGATACGCGCTCCTTGTAGATCTGGGCGATGACATCGCTATCGCCGGCGAGGAGCGATTTGGTCGAGCACATTTCTGCGCACAGCGGCAGCTTGCCTTCCGCCAGACGGTTATTGCCGTACTTTTCAAATTCTTCCTTGCTGCCGTCAGCGTCAGGGCCGCCGGCGCAGAAGGTGCATTTATCCATCTTGCCGCGGGAACCGAAATTGCCAACTTTCGGATATTGCGGGGCGCCGAAAGGACACGCGTAAAAGCAGTAACCGCACCCGATGCACAGGTCCTTTGAGTGCAACACCACAGCATCCGCTGTGGTGTAGAAGCAGTTCACAGGGCAAACTGCCGCGCATGGCGCATCGGTGCAGTGCATGCAGGCCATAGAGATCGACCGTTCGCCGGGTTTGCCGTCATTGAGAGTAATGACGCGCCGGCGGTTGATGCCCCAAGGTACCTCGTGCTCGTTCTTACAAGCCGTGACGCAAGCGTTGCATTCGATGCAGCGGTCGGCGTCGCAGAGAAATTTCATTCGCGCCATGGTCGTTGCTCCTTACGCCGCTCGAATCTGACAGAGGGTGACTTTCGGCTCCTGCATGCCAGTTGCCGGGTCATATCCGTATGAGGTGATTGTGTTAGCGCTTTCGCCAAGCACAACGGGATCTGTGCCCTGCGGGTAGTTCGCCCGCAGATCCTCGCCGGCGAGCCAGCCGCCGAAGTGGAACGGCATCCATGCGACGCCCTTGCCGACGCGCTCGGTGACGAGCGCCTTCATCTTGGCCTTGGAGCTATTTTCCGCGCCGGTCACCCAGACCCAGCCACCGTCCTTGATTCCGCGATCGGCAGCATCGGCAGGATTGATCTCGACGAACATGTCCTGCTGTAACTCGGCCAGCCACTTGTTGGAGCGGGTCTCTTCGCCGCCCCCTTCGTATTCGACGAGCCGACCGGACGAGAGGATAATCGGGAATTGTTTGGCGATTCCCTTTTCGACGGCAGCCTTCTGCACCGAGAAACCGATATTCGGCAACCGGAATTGCTTGGCGTCCGGCAATGTCGGATATTTGGTCACCAGATCGACACGCGGCGTGTAGATCGGCTCGCGATGGACCGGGATGGGGTCCGGCAGACCAAATGCGTTCATGCGCGCCTTGGCGTTGCCATATGGAATACAGCCGTGCCGCAAGGCCACGCGCTGAATGCCGCCGGATAGGTCAAGCGACCACGACACCGCGTCCGGAGTGGTCGGGTTGACTTTATTGATTACCGCCATTTCGGCTTCAGTGAGGTCTTTGTCCCAACCAAGTTTTTTCAGTACGGCGAGGGTAAATTCGGGGTAGCCGTCCTTGATCTCGGAATCCTTTGAATAGGATCCTTCGGCAAGCAGGTTGACCTTTACAGTCGAGCCGTCCGGCTTTTTCTCTTCGCGTTCCACGCCAAAGCGGGCGCGGAAGCAGCCGCCGCCGTCCATAGCGGCGAGATTGGTGTTGTAAAGGAGCGGCGTTCCGGGGTGTTTGACCTCGGGCGAGCCCCAGCAGGGCCAAGGCAACCCGTAATAGTCGCCTTTGTTCGGACCGGTGGTCGCACGTTGAGTGAGCATATCGAAGTCCGCCTGGTGCGCCATGTGCGACTTGATGCGCTCGGGTGACTGGCCGCAGTAGCCGGTCGACCAGCTGCCACGGTTCATTTCGCGAAGAATGTCCTCGGCCACCGGCAGGTTGTTCTCGACCTTGATGTTCTTGAACATCGGATCCGCAAAGCCGAGCTTCTTGGCGACGAGGTAAATAACCTCGAGATCGTCCTTTGATTCGAAGATCGGTTTTACGATCTGCTCGCCCCATTGCATCGCGCGATTGGACGCGACACGGGAGCCTTTGCATTCGAACTGCGTGGCGACAGGCAGGAGGTACATGTTCTCCTTGCGTCCAGCCTGCACGGCAAGTGACGCCCAGGTGGTCGGATGCGGATCAGCCACGACCAGGAGATCGAGCGCTTTCAATCCTTTCAACGACTCAGGAATACGCGTGATGCTGTTGCTGGCATGGCCTTGCACGAACATCGCGCGCACATTGTCTTTTTGCGCCACTTGATCCTTCGGCAGAATCGCGGCATCGAACCAGCGGGTAAGCGGAATGCCGGGCGTCTCCATGATTTTCTTGTCGTCGAAGCGGCCGAGCAGGAAGTTGTAGTCGACCTCCCATACGCGCGACCAGTGCTTCCACGCGCCTTCGACCACGCCGTAGTAGAATGGAAGCGTCACGATATCGAGGCCGACGTCGGTCGCGCCTTGCACGTTGTCGTGGCCGCGGAAGATATTGGCGCCCATGCCTTGGCCGCCGACATTGCCGGTCAGCAGCAGCAGCATGCAGCTGGCACGCACGTTGGCGGTGCCGACGGTGTGTTGGGTTTGGCCCATGCACCAGATCAGGGTCGAAGGCTTCTGCGTCGCGAACATCTGCGCGACACGCTTGAGCTGCTCGCCCGGGACTCCGGACACGCGTTCGACCTCCTCCGGTGTCCACTTTTCCATTTCCTTGCGCGCGTCTTCGAAGCCATACACGCGCTGCTGGATGAATTCTTTGTTCTCCCAACCATTCTTGATGATGTGCCACATGATCCCATAAAGCACGGGAATGTCGGTGCCGGGCCGGAGCCGGACGTATTCGTTCGCATGTGCGGCGGTCCGCGTCAGCCGAGGATCAATGACGATGACGTTCGCCTTGTTGAGTTCGGCGCCTTCGAGCAAATGCTGCAGGGACACCGGATGGGCTTCGGCCGGATTGCCGCCCATGATGATCTGGGTTTTGGAATTGCGGATATCGGTGTAGCTGTTCGTCATCGCACCGTAACCCCAGGTGTTGGCTACCCCGGTGACGGTTGTCGAATGGCAGATGCGCGCTTGGTGATCGGTATTGTTGGTGCCCCAGAACGCGCCGAGCTTGCGGAAGAGATAGGCGCCCTCGTTTGTCATCTTGGCCGAACCCAGCCAATAAACAGAATCGCCGCCGGACTTCTGGCGGATTGCGTTTAGCTGGTCGCCGATCTCGTTGATCGCAACATCCCACGAAACTCGCGTCCATTGTCCGTTCGTGAGCTTCATCGGATATTTGAGGCGCCGTTCGCCCGACACAAGCTCGCGCACTGAGGCGCCCTTGGCGCAATGCGAACCACGGTTAATCGGTGAATCCCAGCTCGGTTCCTGGCCAACCCAGACACCATTCGAAACTTCTGCTGTAACCGTACAGCCGACCGAACAATGCGTGCAGACGCTTTTGCGGATGGTAGCACCGGCGACATTTGGCCCGGCCGCTTCTGCTTTTTCCACACTTGCGAGCGGCAGGGCGCCGAGCGTAGCAAGCCCGCCGGCGGCGAGGCCGGAACGACGCAGGAAATTGCGACGATCGAGACCGCCGCGGGGTTGAGTGCCGACCGTCGCTGCGAGATGGCTGCGACGTGCCTGACGTTCTGTTCTCTTGATCAGCACGGCTGCATCTCCCTCAGCTTGGATAGCGGTTTACTTTGTAAAAGGTTTGTACGTCCGTAGAGTTTGGTTGATAGCGCGCCTTCCTCTTTTCCGCGTCCGATTCGGATGCGGCGGCCCGGGTGGCGAGCGGCACGGCCGCCGTTGCAGCCACCCCCGCGCCAGCGCCCATCGCACGCAGGAAGTCGCGACGGCCTAGCTTTGTTTTATCCTGTTGTTTCATCGCCGTTCCCTCCTCAAGCCGGTAGCTCGAAAGCTTCCGCTTCGATGTTCACGAAAACGCGGCCAAGTGTACCCAGCCGTTTGTAGAAATCTGCAGCCTCAGCGTTCTCCAGATCGTTGAAGAAACGTCCGATCCAAGACGCCATGTGCTTTTCGAAGATGATGCGGTCGGAGTCGGGCGGCGCCGGCAACCGGCGACTCGCAAGGCCCGACATAATCTCACAGAGAATGCCCGCGTGATCTTCCGGTTCCACCACACCGTCGCGGCGCGCGATTCCCATGCACGCCAGATCTTCGCGAAGCCGCGCCAGCGGGCGCTCGTGAAGAAACCCGGTGAGGTAATAGGAGCCGTACGGTAACAATTCGCCGCGCCCCAGCCCGATGAACAAATCGAAGAATTCGCGCTCGACACTCTGGGTAGTTGCTTTTTCGGCAGCTTCGGCAAGCGCGGCATGCGCCAAGCCAAGCGGTGAGGCATCTGCGCGCAATTCGGATATATTGGACAATAACGGTGCGTTAGGCGCGCGCATCAGCAGCGCGGCCAGCAGCGCATATTCTTGCGCGCGAGCGGCATCTACCTCGTCGATATCGCTGGCCATCGTTTTTCCGCCATAGATATCCGGCCGCAGTATCACGCGATCAATGCCAGTGGCTGCCTCAACCGAAACGACTCGTTCGGCAGGAATACGAATCCAGTTCGAAACAGACGGTTGGGAAATACCGATTTGACGCGCAAGTTCACTGACGCCGCCAGCGGCGCGGATCGCTTCGGATAGGCCCGGATCCCTCATCCGACTCTCTTTTGAATAGTTACAATGAAAGCCTACTGGCCCACCGGAGAAAGGGTCAATAGCTTGAGGCTATACCTAAGAACAATCTTGCTCGATGATCATTCCGGCGTCGCACCGCCGTGCCGCCGTGCAATCTTCCGCTCAGGCAAAGTTTGCGGAGACGGTTTTTGCGATGCACCATTTTCAATGGGGCGCGAAAGTTTTTCCTCGGCCGCTACCGGCGCATGCGCTGACTTGGGCGCTTGAATTTCTTTAGTTTCAGTTGTTTCGGTGGGCTTAGCAGTGGCGACAGGGGATACGGACGTTTCGTCCTTAGTTGCTTCTGGGGTCGTTTCGCCAAAAAGCTCTGAAACAAGGCGCTTCACGTCGAGGCCCGGGTCGAGGTCGCCGAAACCCGGAATGCCGTCCGGGCCTACTCCATCCCAATAGTTCTCGGTGGGACCCATGAAGTCGCGAATGGCCGGATCGGTCGACCAGACGCGACGAAGCGCCGCATGTCGGAGCGCCGAAGATACGCCCGCCTGCATAAAGGCTGAAATGTCGGTTCCGGCACCAATCGACTCGATCGGCGGCAGGTCGCTAGCATCAATTTTCGGTTTGGGAGCCGCGGCTGGTTCTGAAGGCGGGCTTACCGCCTCGCCCGGTACGCCCGGCGCCTCTGCCTGTTGGTCTTTAGTCTCTTTTCCCGGCACATACGCAGCTTCACGTTTGCGGCGCGACCAACGGCTAAGGAAATTGTCGGGATCGTTCATTTGCGATCCTCTCGCCCAGGTGGCGTTCGCCGGGCCAGCGCT
>WNFM01022829.1_pt1 | contig 12523 bp, 14 predicted proteins | sample 5400271 | NCBI WGS metagenome assembly WNFM01 (sample SAMN13153352, study PRJNA577476) | soil metagenome | isolation source: 60 cm saprolite on Douglas fir-dominated hillslope | place: USA:California | collected 2013-09-17 | reverse complement strand
CAACTGTTCGGCCGTCCGAATCCGGGATTCCAACATGCTAACCGCATCACGCTTAAACTCTTCGTCAAAGCGCCGGCCAAATTTACTCCTTAGTCTCTGCTCTTTCTCTCGCACGGTTCAGGCTTAGTTTACACCTGTCCGCAAATTCGAGGACACCCCAGTTCCAAATCTTAAGCCTGGCGACGGTGACCCGTTCGGCCAAGAATCATGGAGACTATGATAAATCGCATCGAGAACGCCGCCATCGGTCCATCATCATTGCGAATTTAGAGTTAGGCTTTTGTCTTGAAGCGCACGTTTCCTGTGCGTATTCTGGAAGAGTTTTACGAACGTTATTTCGTTCGAACTCCTCCTCCCCCCAACGCGGTTCGTATTTGGCGTAGCTCGGTCCAGGGGTCGCTCGATTTCTAGGTGGCAAACGAGGCCTGCACCGGACTCTGCCACCAAATTTCAGGATCTGCAAAATACGTAACAATAAGCCATAAAAAGATCGGAGAACCTACTATGACCTACCACGATAAGGTTCAGCTCACGCTCATCATCATTGCCCCCCCGGATCAAGCGGCGGAGGGCGACCACCTCTTTCAGAGCCACGGGTCTTGGATGGAGTCTACGCACTACCGTACCGGGACGAAAGCTCTCCTGAGCTACAACGTGTCCAAGGGGCCGGAGCTCTCGAACCCGATGGATCTCAACTCTGCCCCGACCGGCAACGTGTGTTTCATCCTGACCGAGATCTATGAAAGCAAAGCTGGTGTTGTCGATCACTTGGAGCAGACGGGTAGTTGGGGAGACTTCCCCGCCATGGGCAAGTGGATGGAGAAGTGCAAAGTCACGTTTGTGCCCGCAGCTTCCATCATTAATTCGCTCTGGTGAAGGGGAGGCGACCCTTTCTTTCCTCGACGCGCAAATGCTTAATTTAATGAACACAGGAGGACCAGATGCCGCATTACCTACAACAGGTTGCGTATTCAATTGAAGGTTGGAAAGCGTTAGTCAAGAAGCCGCAGAACCGCATTGAAGCGGTGCGACCAGCTATTGAAAAGCTTGGCGGAAAGATCGAGAGCGCTTGGTTCACGTTTGGGGACTACGATGTGGTGCTAATCGTTCAGATGCCCAGTAACGTGGATGCGAGCGCGATTTCCATAGCCTTCGCTGCGGGTGGCGCTTGTAAGGCCGTTAAAACCACACCTCTACTAACCGTTGAGGAGGCGATTGAAGCGATGAAGAAGGCGGCGGGATCCGAATATCGCGCCGCAACATGAAAATCTATCCGGTCCTTCAAACAACACAGATTGAGGGAGAGTAAATAATGACAATAGAAGACGACGTCCGCGCAGCATCGCAAAAATTCTACTCGGCATTGAACCGCATGCTCAATGGGGATGCCGGTTCGATGGGAGACATCTGGTCCCACAGCGCGACCGTGACGACAATGCACCCGATCGACGGTCGCGAAGTCGGCTGGGACCAGGTTAGAGGATCATGGGAGCAAGTGGCTCAGCTAACCACGGAGGGGCAGGTTAGACTGAGCGATCAATTCATTCAGGTCGCCGGGGATGCGGCCTACGAACTGGGTGTCGAGCATGGGCAGTTTACGCTTGCTGGACAGCCGGTGACCGGAGACTGTCGCGTCACGAACATCTATCGTCGAGAATCTGGAGCTTGGAAGATTGTCCATCACCACACTGACACTGCGCAGTCAATGATAGAGGTGCTCAGCCGTCTGGGGAAGAAAAAATGAAATCGGCGATGGCCTGATCGTACTGACGCAAATCCTCGTAGGCGAGGCGCCGACCGTCATAGGCGCTCGCCTCCTTGGGGCCGGATCGGCTTATTCTGATATGTCCTCTTAGGCTTACTAACCTCGTGTGACTCCTACTAACTGAATCTCTTTCGCAAAAAATTCTGTTTGGCGCTAACCGGTGGCATGGTCTCCAAACTGCGTTTCTGTTAACCTTTTCCTCCTCCCGATGCGACACGGCATTTCTGACCGCTGCGCAAAAGTTAAAGGAAGGAACGACTCGGATTGCTGGCGTCAGCTTAGTCAATTGATCCTTTCTGCACGAGTATTCGACATATTGAACTCGTTCCAATTAAGTAAGGCTTTCCAAGCGAGAATGCCCCCAACCGCGGGAGTTTTTGCGTTTGCGCGACGACAGGTTGTTTCTTGACTGGCAAGAGCGTTGTTCAACGCCGGGAACGGTTGCAGGAGATCATTACTCCCGTTGCCGGAATCCAAGTCGGAGGGTACCTCGAGAAGCGAGGTGTGGAGCTTTTCCAGCTCGCTAAGGAGAAAGGCTTGGAAGGAATCATCGCGAAACGTAAGGGGAGCACTTATCAGCCTGGCCGGCGCTCACCGGATTGGTTAAAGATCAAAGCCCGACCACAGCAAGAGTTCGTTGTTGGCGGATTCACCGAAGGGAAGGGAAGCCGAAAACATTTTGGAGCGTTGCTTTTGGGCGCGTACCGAAACGGCAAGCTCCGTTACTTCGGACATTCAGGAAGCGGTTTCACCGAAAAAGGATTAAAGGAAGCGGTCGATCGGCTGAAGCCATTCTTCACCGATAAATCGCCATTCGAAAATCCGCCTAAAATTCCTGAAAGAATCCAGTGGGTGAAGCCAGCTTTTGTCTGTGAGGTTGCTTTCGCTGAATGGACCCAGGATGGGGAGTTGCGGCAGACGACGTTTCTCGGATGGCGCGATGATAAGAGTCCAAAGGAAGTGGTGCTTTGAATTTAAGGGGTCTTGGATTCTCCAGTCGTTTGCATCGCAATTCGATCACTCACGACTTGATAACCGTCATTGTCGATTTCCTTAAGTAGATCCTCTCCTCCGGAAAGATAGCGGCTACCACCGTTCGTGACGAAATAGATCAAATAATGTTGAGCCATTCCGCTGCCTTTTACCGAACAAACAGCATTAGTATTCTTTTAAGCATGTTAGTTTTCGGCACGCCAAGGAAAACCATAACCGCTATAACGACTAAACCGTGAAGGGCTTTAGGCCTGTGCCAGCGAATCGCCGCAACTGATTTGACAGCTGCAGTGTTTATTTGAACACTGCTTCAATGAGCGTAACCCCTGACGCGATTCGGAAACTCTTGGACGAACTTGAAGCCAACCGGCAAAGCCGAGAGAGTGCCTGGGCAACGCTTCAGCGGTTGCGCAAATTGTTGGAAGCAACCGGCGCCAGAATCAGTATCCCTGAGGATCGCAGCTTCGAGACTGAAGGCGAAGCAATCGAGTCGGGGCTTCGGCGAACGATCGCGGGACGAGACGCGGTTATGCGCTGCCTCATCCGAGCTGTTTACCGGTTCCGAGACGCCACTTTAGTTGCCGAAAAGAAGGATGATTTTGGTAGCGCCCTTCAGAATCTGTATCGGGAGCTGGAGCGAGCGGAAAATCTAGTTGGGCCGGCAGGTTGACGGGATTTTAAAGACTTCCCTTGAAACCGATATCTCGCGAACCTACAAAGCCGCTCGGAGCGCTTGCGCCGCGGGACCCGAGGTCTGTTTTTCCAAATTGCACGATTCCCACGTCAAGCTATCTACCGAAATCGGTAGATGATGTCGATAAGGCTTCTACTAGCCGAGCATCCAAAATAAACTGGTTACGCGCTGACCGCGAGACAGCGCCTCTTTCCATTTGGTCCAGCGAGCAGTGACGGCTTTGCGCGCCGCGGCGCTGCGTTCCTCAGGGCTGCGCCTAGCCGCTATCGCCTTTCCGCCCTTTCCGGCTGCCTTCAGCCCTCCTCGTCGTCCGAGTTCGACAGCTGCTGCGTTTTTCTTCCTGGCCATATCACACCTATATCATACGCCAAGCGCTTGTAGAAGAGGCTACATTTTAAGAAACGTCTTGATATACGCTTAGCGGTAGGCGTATAGTTCTGGCCTATGCCAAAGCAAACCATCAAAATAGACAGCAAACTTCTACAACCCTTTCGCGAGATCGCCGGGATTCTCGGAATCTCGTTAGCCGAGTGTATTGAGCGACAGCTAAAACACTGTGTCCGCGATCTCGATCTCGAGAATGACGGCCTTCAGGTTATAGCCGAGCGATTTATTGCAGACACCGGATACCGTTCGCGTGAACGCGCCGAGGGCATAGCCGAGCGATTTGAAGAGTTCGCCGTTGGGGCGAAACTCGACGGGAAACCCGTCGGAACGATTGCCGCCAAGGTTGTGCCGACCGATGACGGATGGTGGAACGTTGAGGTTAATTACTTGAGCCCGTCAGCTCAACGAGGCTGGAGAGAGATAACAGCCTTCGACGACGAAGAGTGATCGAAGTCGCGCGGAACTTCAAAGCTATGGACGACACGATCTATATTGGTGATGCGATCTATGCGCATTACGACGGGTACGGCATCGAGCTCCGGCTCAACGACCACCGAAACGAGTGTGCGATCTATCTCGAACCGGAGTGTTCTGGTGCAACAACGAGTGGCACCGCTTTTCGGAATTGACTGCAGCGGCAACCGATCCGGCCGATCTAAGCTTTCACTGAAAAATGAAACACATGAGCCAGTTCTCGCGCTGCCTTGCATTCCTCGTCATCTGTGGAGCGCTCCTCCCGAAGCAATCACGCCCAGACCGCCACTGTCATTCATCACTGCGGAGAGGGAATCTGAAGGTGATACCTGGGCGCTAGAGCGATCAGTTTCTCGATCACGCCGGCATCGACCGGAGGCGGCATCGTCAGTTGTGTCGCTGGCTCTCCCAGCTCTTCCCACAGCCTCTCGAAACCGCCCGGTGTCAGCAGCAAGATCATCCGGCCCGGTGTGCTGCCGGTATTCTTGTAAGTGTGCAGCGTGCCTTTGGGAATATGCACGAACGCCCCTTGCCCGGCCGTCAGCGTCCGCTCGCCGAGCAATACTGAGAACTCACCATCCAGCACCCAGAACGACTCGTCCTCCCGCTGGTGAATGTGCGGCCACGTTGAAGCCTCAATGTTCTAAAGAAGTACTCAATCGATCCCACCAAAGTCCAGCGATCTAGACAATGATTCCGGCAATCGGAACAAAAAACGGCGGATATTCAAGGTACTGAGTTCTATTGGTTCCCAACTAAATACCTGCAGCCGGATCATCCGGTCAACGCTGCCAGATCTGCAAACGGAGTACTATTTATGAAACTGGGTTTTATTTGTCCTAACTTACCGGGTCACCTCAACCCGATGACTGCGCTGGCGCGTCAGCTTCAGGGGCGCGGGCACGACGTCATCTTCCTATATTCGTCGGATGCTGCCGGTTTTCCGTCTATTCCTGATCCCGAGAAGGATCACTTTAACGAAAACAGACGCCAAGCGAGCAAGATCAGGGAGAGGATGCCTTAAAATTTGGCATGCGGATGCTGATGACCCAGCAAGCAATGAAAGAATCACAAGTAGCAACAACAGAAAAATATATTATGACGACCGCCAAGGAGCCGACGGACAATGATTTCGAGCGGATGATGCACATGATCACCGGCTATTGGGTGACGCAGATAGCCGGTGCTGTGGCTAGCTACTCGATTGCGGATCACCTGGCAAAGGGGACTGCGAGTGCAGAAGAGATTTCCAAAATGGCAGGTATCGATTCAATCGCGGCTTTCCGCCTGCTACGCGCTTGTGCCTCACTTGGACTGGTAACCTTTGATGGGCTGACATTCACCGCAACTCCGCTACTAGGTACTTTGCGGGCGGACGTACCCGGTTCGCTCCATAGCCTCGCGATAGTCAATTCGGCACCGGGATTCTGGCTACCTTGGGGCAGATTCCTGGAAGCGTTACGGACCAGCGAATCCCAGACCGTGCCAGCGCTCGGCGCCGAGATGTGGGACTATCATAGGCAAAAACCCGAAGAGGGCGCGGCTTTCACAAAGGCGATGCATAGTTTTACTTCCGCCATAGCGGAAGAAGTGGCACGGGTGGTCGATGCATCAACAGCAAAACTCGCGGTCGACATTGGCGGCGCGAGCGGAACATTGGTCCACAGTCTATTGCTGGCCAATTCGCAATTGCATGGCATCGTCCTCGATTTACCACATGTGCTGCCGAGCGCGACAGCCGCAGCAGCGGCGCTCGGCCTCACCGAACGTAGCAGGGCGTTAGCCGGGGATTTTTTCACTCATGTCCCGCAGGCCGATATTTATTTGCTCAAACATATTCTGCATGATTGGAACGATGGAGAAGCGGTGCAGATCCTTAAAAGATGCCGGGAACCAATGCGACCGGGCGGTCGGGTCATCGTGATTGAGAGACTTCTCGGGGAGATCGGCGAGCCGAGGTTGGCTCCCCTTACGGACCTTAACATGATGGTGCTGCTAACCGGTCGCGAGCGCACGCTGGCCGAATATTGCGGATTGCTGAAGGATGCGGACCTCCGCTTCTCCAAGAGCACTCCGATCCGCTCGCAAATGGCGATCATTGAAGCGGTGGCGGACGTGACCGAAACCATGGAAGAAAGAAGATGCGAAAAATAGAGGTGTCGGTATTCATCGTTGGCCTTTTTCAAGCGGAAGGTGGCGCCCGGCAGATGAAACGGCCGGCATTGGAGAACCTTGGTCGAAGTAACGCGATCAGCTGGTGGCATCAGAGCCGCACGACCAAGATGGGGCGTGACTCCATGTCGGTCGTGGACGCCAACCTCAAGGTCTATGGAATTGAAAATCTGCGCATCACCGACATATCAGTAGTGCCGCGAAATCCGCAGCGAAGCAGTCGCCCAAATTGGTGCGTGAATAGGGCTGCTAATCGTTAGTCGCTGCCCGATAGCCATGAATTCTGATCATCAAACGATTCCCGTACGCTATTGGAGGGCTCTCCGCGTCGTATCTAAGTTGCGGTATCTAGAGAATGAATACGCAACTCTCCCGAAGAAATGCTTTAGGTATCCTTGGCTTAGCGGCCGCTGCCGCTGGATTTGGTGTACCTCGGTCGGCGACCGCCGAGACCTCGTGTCCGACAATTCATATAGTGCGACTATACCTACCAGGTATGAATATAGTTAAACAATGAATTGGTGATGCCCCATAACCTTTCCGATTATTTCAGAAAGAATGCAGATTCAATGGATCAATTAAAGACTACTCCAAACGCGGGGACCTACAGATTCTCGGTAGGTAGTTTTCAACTGACCGTTCTTAGCGACGGGTATGGGAATTTCCCGGCAACTCAACCGACTTGGGCACCCGAAGCCACTGCCGAGGATCTTAAGCAAGCATTGGAAAGTGCCTTTCTTCCAACCGATCAACTTACCCCTTCCTTTCAATCCTATCCTCATCGGCAACGGCAAAGACTTACTCCTGTGCGATACCGGACGCGGCAAATTGTTAGCGCCTTCGGCTGGACGACTGTTACAGCAACTACAACTCGCTGGATATCAACCTGATCAGATCACGAGTGTGTTCCTTTCTCATGCGCACGTCGATCATCTCGGTGGGCTATTGTCGGAGGAAGGTCGACCGGTCTTCAGTTCCGCTCAACATTTCGTCCATGAGCGGGAGTGGAGTTTCTGGACTGGAAAGAATCCTGACTTATCCAAGCAGCGCCTGGACGATCAGACCAAATCCGATTTCATCCGGCTTGCGCAAAAGACGTTTGGCACTATGGAAAAGAACTTCAAACTCGTTGCTCGGGGCACCAGCCTGATTGACGGCGTGGTGGTGCAGGCGGCGCCGGGGCATACGCCAGGACATACCGCTTTGCGAATTCAATCGGATAAACAAGAGCTCGTTCACATTTTCGATCTTGCGAATCACCCCGTGATCATGTTTAAGAATCCGTCTTGGACGGTGGCATTTGACACTGATCCGGCGCTGGCGGCAGACACGCGGAAAAAGATTTTAAACGAACTCGTTGAAAATCGCACTCGCGTTTTTGCCTATCATTTACCATTTCCCGGTATTGGCCACGTTGCGAAGGAGGGAGACGGATTTCGGTGGATCCCTGAAGCATGGCAGCAAACCTAAGCTAGGGTGATGTTGGTCCGTTTCTTAAATCTTTCACTCCAACGCCGAAGATTGGAGCTGGCATAGCACTCATCGAGGACGCGACACGAATCGCCAATCGCAAACTCGTCTATTGGCCGGGAAAAGAATCCAGCATTCCCCGCTACAACGTGTGTTCATAATTGTTCACTTCGTTGCGTTGTGTGTGTTTGGTCGCCGAACGATCTGCTGCGGGATTTTCTCACGTCGTGAGTAACATCCTTGTCGCAGGGGCAGAGGAACGCCTTGGCCGAAAGGTCTCTGAGCGGCAACACACTAGACGCCTCGATCAAGCTGCCTAAATTTTCGCTGCGGCGAACCATCCAGCTAGGATTGGCTTCGTCGACTTTTGGAATTTATCAGCGTTGCGGCCCGAAGAGGAGAGCGTTCGAAGTGACAGCGGCCCGGTGGTCATAACCTATTGACGATGTAGCCTATTCCCACAGTGCAGGCGTCGTTCGTGTCTTGGATCGAATTTCGGCTCCAGGTACGTTCAGAGATTCGCCTATTTTGGGCTCGGTCTGACAACGAGCGTTCGACCAACGTAGCGGGGAGGGATTTCCACAATTCCAAAGTTCCATTGCGTCTAGTTAAGGTGTAAACGTTGGCAAAGAGGTTACGGATGAAACCGAACGAAAGCCTGGCGGCTAATGCTGCCGACCGGTCTCGAACTACGCACTGGAGCGGAGTCTTGCTTTCCGTTAGAGTCAAGTGCTCGGTTCGCGAACGGCCCTTGCCGATCTTCGCCGATTGGAGCCGTGAAAACGAAAGACAAACGGGTCTGTCCGGTTTGCGGTACGCTCTTTGCCGACAGTAGCGAGTCGTGTCCGGTTTGCGCGCTGCAGGGTGCTCTCAAACCGGAGAGCGGCGCATCTTCGATCGAAGATGGTACTTCGGAGCTTCGTTTTGAACACTACCGGGTTCTCCAGAACGAAGACGGAACGCCGATCGAGCTCGGCCACGGAGCGATGGGGATGACCTACAAAGCAGTCGATGCCAGTCTTCGGCGTGCTGTGGCGCTGAAGGTCATTGATGCGCGATTTGTCGGCGATGAAGCGGCGCGTCAACGCTTCTTGCGAGAGGCTCGCGCTGCGGCCAGTCTGCGGCATCCGAACGTCGCTTCGGTGTTTCACCTCGGTCAGAGCGGCGACAATTATTTCTACGCGATGGAGTTTGTGGAGGGGGAGACGCTGGACAGTCTGATTCATCGGTGTGGACGGCTTGAGGTAAATCTGGCCCTGGAAATTGCCACTCAAGTCACTGCTGGGTTGGCGGCGGTGCACAAACAGAAGCTCGTTCACCGGGACATCAAACCGGCGAACATCATGGTAAGCCCGGAGGAGAGAGGTGGTATCAGCGCAAAGATTATCGACCTGGGCTTAGCCAAAGCACTAGAGGAATCGGAATCTGGAACCGCTATTTCGGTCCCTGGGAGCTTCGCCGGAACACCAGAGTTCGCCAGCCCTGAACAATTCGCGGGAGTGGGCGTCGACACTCGCTCTGACCTCTATTCGCTCGGAGTAGTGCTTTGGGAGATGCTGACCAGTAAGGTGCCCTTCAGTGGTTCTGCCGCTGAGGTAATGTACCAGCATCTAAATAAGCCCCCACCCGTTGAGCGACTCAAAGGTGTCCCGCAGCCAGTGGCCGTTCTCCTTGATATGCTCCTTGAGAAAGATCCGGCGCACCGTTTCCAAACCCCGAACGAACTCTTGAACGCAATGCCGACGGTCACACGCGCAATAGAGGCAAAGCGCACCATCAAACATCAAAAGTTACGGGCGACTTTTGTTCAAACGCCTAGCTTTCGACAAAAAGAATCACCTGCAATCAGAGTGCCAAAACGAAGTATTGCTGTGCTCCCGTTTGCCAGTCTTAGTGACGAAAAGAGAGATGCCTATTTTGCTGATGGTATTCAGGACGAAATCCTTTCGAATCTCGCCAAAGTGTCCCGGCTAAAAGTGATCAGCCGTACGTCGGTGATGACTTATCGCACCGGCGTCAATCGGGACCTACGGTCCATTGCTGGTGCGCTCGGGGTCGCAAACGTAGTAGAGGGTACGGTGTGCAGAGACGGTAATCGGGTCCGAATTACAATTCGGCTTGTCGATGCACGAACAGACAAGGCTCTTTGGTCTGAGAGTTATGATCGCGATCTAACAGACATCTTCTTTGTCCAAAGCGAAATCGCTCAAGCAGTTGCCTACAAATTGAGCGTGCGCTTGTCCCCAGAAGAGCGAAAAGGCATTGAAGGAAAGCCTACGGACGACCTAGAAGCCTATGACCTTTATCTCCGGGCAAGGGAGCTGATTGCGAAGGGTGAATTTCTTTGGGTCGGAGAAGGAGATAGTCGGCAGAATTTTCTCCAAGCGATTGGCTTGTTGGAAGCAGCAATCCACCTGGACTCGAAATTTGCGCTCGCCTATTGCTCATTGGCGAAAGCCCACGACGATCTATATATTCATCGATTCGATCGCACGCCGGAGAGGCGCGCCCTCGGCGATACTGCGGTAAACGAAGCTTTGCGTCTCCGACCGGATCTCCCAGAAGTCCACTTAGCGGCGGCCCTACATCTTTGCGAAACCTATCGAAACTATGAGAGGGCTCGTGTTCAGGTAGAAATTGCCGCGCAAGGTCTTCCCAATAGTGCTGACGTGCTTTGGCTTATGGCCGCAATCGGACGTCGACGAGGTCGATGGGCAGAGAACATCAGAGGTTTGAAAAAGGCCGTACGCCTTGACCCACGAAATGTGCTCCTGTTGCAGAGCTTGGCTACCGCCTTTCTCTGGCTCCGCCGTTATCGAGACTGTAAGCAGACGTACGACCGGCTGATCGTGGTCAAGCCCGATACGCCATTGGTAAAAGTTCTAAGGGCTCACGCAGTATTCCGAGAAAAAGCGGATTTGCCCAGTTTTCGCAATCTGCTGGAAAAGCTCCCGCCTTCAACAAAAGGTGAAATAGACATTCTTTCGTGGCGTTTCGAAAGCGCCATCTTTGCCCGTGACTGGACTAACGCTCATAAAATTCTCAGGGAAAGCCCAAATGGTGAATTTTACTTCTCTTACGCCTCGGCTGTGGTTCCTCGCGGCTGTCTGGACATCTGGCTTGCTCAGGTTCAGCGTCGGCGTGCGAGGAAGGGAATCCGATTTGTGACGGCACGTGATGAGCTGAATCGAGCGGTCCAAGCGTGTTCCGAAGACGCCGGTCTTTTAAGTGTGCTCGGCATAATTGACGCGGCTTTGGGCCGCAAAGAAGAGGCGATCCGGGAAGCAAAGCACGCGACAGAGCTACTGCCGATTTCTAAAGATGCGTGGGAGGGGCCTCGTATCGTGACCAACCTGGCTGTCGTATATGCTTGGACGAATGAATTAGACTTGGCCTTCCAACAATTGGCTATCTCGGTCCATACACCCGGCGGGATAAGTTACGGAGAATTGAAGCTCGATCCAGCGTGGGATTCCCTCCGCAAAGATCCGCGCTTTGAAAAGTTGTTAGCCGAGTTAGCGCCGAAGGACTGAAGGAAAACAGCGGACACGGGTATGGAGACTTCAGGTGTTTCGAGGTAAGCAGCGGGAGGCACAAATTGTTAATGATTTGTATTAGCAAAAAAGTTCAACGTCATCCAGAACCGAATTCACATCGTTGATGTTCCATTTTTTAATGGGGCGGTGTTCGACGATGTTTTTATTGTCTATGTAAGCCGACGCATTTCAGCGGTAATGGTTTTAGTTTTTCTTTCGGTTTTCGTTCGTTCAGCCACCGGGTTGCTGGCTCGTTCGGCTCGAATGTGTGAACCTAACTAATTCGGAAGGAGTCCAGCCGTGCTTTTCTGCTCGTGTGAGCCATTTCAAAGCGGCTTTGTCTTCGCCAGTTTCGTGCAGTGCGGGTGAATGAAGCTTTAAGCCGAGTTTCCGGCGGACAGCGAGCGGGAAAACATCAAGATGTTTGCCACCGTTGAAGTCGCCCGACTCTTTTGGCTATGCCCGAAGAGTCTGATCGATGCGCTGTACCAAATGAGTCGTCCTTGAACAGGATCCTCTAATGACGTGGCAGACTAGATAGCCTCGAGTTTGAGCTGAGAATAAGCTCTTAAAACATCCTGCCACTCAATTTTTGGTTCGACCCTTATTGGCGAAAATCGAATAAGGACTCCGACCGCAGGGGGAAAAGAAGGGATCAAGCCTCAACCTTCAACATTGGCTAGTTGCCGAAGCCGAGGCGAATAACCTGTACATGGTTTATCTGATACAAAGAATCGTTTGTCGGAACAATGAGTTTTACTGCTGGGATTCGTCAGTCCAGGAAAAGCTTGAGTTGAACGATCGTCACAAAATAGAAACCGGAAACCGATAAGCAGGAAACCAAGAGATTTTGCGCGCACTACAAACCGAAATTGCAGCGGCGGACCTTCAGTTGGCAAAAGCGGAAGGGAATCCTTATCTTACCACTGATAGTCCAGCCGTATTCTGTCAGCGTATTCTCGATGCTCAAAAGCCACCGGAATCGGTCCCCCAGATCTCCGTCGAAGAGGCTCTAGAGCGACTCAGCAAAGG
>WNFM01350154.1_pt3 | contig 12528 bp, 11 predicted proteins | sample 5400271 | NCBI WGS metagenome assembly WNFM01 (sample SAMN13153352, study PRJNA577476) | soil metagenome | isolation source: 60 cm saprolite on Douglas fir-dominated hillslope | place: USA:California | collected 2013-09-17 | reverse complement strand
CCGCTCGTACGGCGTCTACGGAGCGAAGTCAGTAATCAGCTTCGTCGAGCTGACGGTGGACGCGCGCGCGGCGCGCGCGGGTGTGACCGTTCGCCTCGTGCCGTGGAAGCGGCTCGCGCCCACAGCACCCGACCGCCTCGCGTTGCGCGGGGCGACGCGCCTGATCGTCAGCGAGGGCGCCGAGTTCGTCGAGGGCGTCGTTCGCTATCGCGTTGCGCGCGGCGAGACGAGCACGATCTACGCCGAGTGGCTCAACAAGCCGTCGGACGCGCGCTATGTGCACGCCGACGCGAAGACCTACGACCTTGCGCGCAACGTCGTCGCGAACTTCTGGAACGAGCGGCTCGCGAACGGAGCGCACTTCGACGTGCCGGAGCCGGCGGTGCAGAACGCACAGCTCGCGATCCTCGGCCAGCAGATCGCGCTCGGGTGGCGCTACAGCGTCGGCAACGCGTACGAGGAGCTGTCGTTCGCCGAAGCGCTCGATTCGGCCGAGGTGGCTGCGGCCTACGGCTATCCGAGCGTTGCGAAGTCGATCATCGAGTTCTCACTCAACCGGCTCGAGCGAAAGCCGCAGCGCCTCACCGCGTTCCGGGCCGGCCACCTGCTCTCGACGGCGGCGTTCTACTACCGGCTGACGCGCGACCGCACGTTCATCCGCAAGACGGCGCTCGCGCTCCACGGCCTCGTCGACGGCATCGCGCAGCGCCAGGTCCGCAGCGGGCCGAAGCGAGGGCTGCTCCGGCCCGAGCCGCTCTCGTCGGACATTCCCTATAGCGTCGAGAGCGTCGTCGCGCCGACCGAGGCGTGGCAGGGGCTGCTCGCGATTGAGCGCGTGTGGTCGGTTACGGGCTACCCAGGGCTCGCGGCACGCGCGCGGACGGTCTCACTCGAGCTCGCCGGCGCGCTGCGCCCGGCACTGCGGCGCCAGCAGCGACGGCTGAAAGACGGCTCGCTCTTCGTCCCGGACGCGCTCACGGGTCCGCGCGGCCCGTTCGACCGGTTGACCGCGACGCGCGAGGGCTCGTACTGGAACCTGATGATGCCGTATGCGCTGGCGTCCGGGTTCTTCCCGGCGCACTCGCCCTCCGCGCACGGCATCGTGCACTACGTGCTCGCGCACGGCTCGCGGCTGCTCGGCGTGCCGCGCGCGGATTCGCACATCGTCTACGCGAACAAGCCGTACGGATCCGGGCTCGGCCAGGTCTACGGGTTGAGCATGTCGCGCTTCCTCGCCGACAACGATCACCCGGATCAGCTGGTGCTCAGCCTCTACGGGATGCTCGCGATCGGGATGACACCCGACACGTTCATCTCGGGCGAGGCGATCTCGGTCGTGCCGGTCAACGGCGCCTACTACCGGTCGATGTACATGCCGCCGAACTCGGGCGCGAACGCTTCGTACCTCGAGACGTTCCGCCAGATGCTGATCCACGAGCGGCGGGGACGGTTCGGCGCGCCCGCGGGCCTCGACCTCGCGTTCTCGACGCCGCGTGCCTGGCTCGCCGACGGCAAGGACGTCAGCGTCACCGCCGCGCCGACGAGCTTTGGCAAGGTGTCCTACTCGCTGTCGCGCCGTGGCTCGTCCATCGACATCCGCCTCGTGCTGCCGGCGCACGCACGCGCGCGGCTGCGCCTTCGCGTCCCGGCCGGCGAGCGCGTGTCGAGCGTGTCGCTCGGCGCACGCCGTATCCCGTTCTCAGCGGTTGCGACCGTCGATCTAGGCGCGCTGCACGGCGCAGTCGTCCTGCGCGCAGCGGTTACGCGCGACTAGCAGCCGTGACCGTAGTCACGGGCAGCCCGAGGTGGGCGATGCGGGTCGGCAGGTCGGTGTGCAGCCAGCGCGAGAAGCCGTGCGGGAGGGTCGAGACGATCACCTCGTGGAAGTCACCCTCGCGGAGAGTCTCTTCGACCGCGTCCATCGGATCGTGACGCGCTGAGACGATGCCGTCAGCCGGGGTGCCCGCAGCCTCGTCGATCAGCGGCAGGGCGAGTTGCAGAATCCGCTCACCCTCGTGGAAGTGGCGGTCGCGTTCGGCGTCCGTGAGCTCCGCGTGATCCGAGGGGTTCGGCACGAGGAGGAAGAAGCTCGCCGGGCCTTGCGCGACCCTGGCGCGGATGGCATCGAGGAGCGCGGGAGTCGGGGCGGTCGTGCGCGCGACGACGAGCACCTGCGCCTTCGACTGGGAAGCTGCGAGCGCTGCGCGCGCCTCCGCCGCCTGGGCCTCCGTCGCGTCTTTGCGGGTGATCTGTAGGAAGACGACGACGACAAGAATCGCCAGCAGGAAGATGATGCTCGTGACGGTCGTGCCGAGACCGAGGCCGCCCACCGAGCGGTCCTGCGAGAGCAGGTCTCCCATCGACGCGCCGAGCGGCCGGGTGAGGATGTAGGCGATCCAGAACGCGAGCACCGCGTTCAGCTTGAAGCGGTAGTGGGCGACCGCGACCGCGGCGATCACCGCCGCGAACAGGACGACCGACCACGCGTAGCCGACGTTGAGCCGCTCCGCTGTCAGGTCGCCCGCAGCCGTGCCGAGCGCGAAGGTGAAGAGGACCGTCAGCCAGTAGAAGGCTTCGCGACGCGTCGTATAGATCGTGTGAATCGAGAGTGTGCGCTCACTGGCGTACCACGCGCCGAACGCGAGGGCGAGCACGATGCTGAAGATCGTGGTCGTCGTCGGAAGTGTGACGTTGTAGTTGTCGACCAGGTTGTCCGTGATCTGCGTGCCGACCACGCTGATCAGCACCACGGCGAGCCAGTAGACCGCGGGCACGTACCGCCGCAGCCGGAACTGGACGACGAGCGTGGCGATCAGCAGCGCGCCGGTGATGAACGTGGTCTTCGTCAGACCGAGGCTCAGGTTCGTCGCGAGATAGTCGGACGCTGTTTCACCAACGGTCGTGCACAGGATCTTGATCACCCAGAAGTAGAGGGTGACCTCAGGAACCTTGTTCAGCATCTTGCGCGCGGTCGGATTCATGTCGCGGGAGGTTGTCAGCGTCGCCCTGACGGTCGTCTGAACGAGCGTGGCACTGCGGTGTTAGGCGGTTAGTGCGGCCGGCCGCTCGGCGCGGCGGTACTCCACGCTGTAACCAAGTGCACGTGGGATCGCCAACAGGCTTTCGAGATCGAGCTCGATTGTCGCGCCCGCCTTCTGGGTCACCTCGTCCTCGATCGGCAGGTCGAAGTCGTCGGCGCCGAAGTCGAGCGCGCGGAACGCATCTTCGTTCTGCGTCAGCACCGACGTGCGCACGTGCTTGACGTTGTCGAGGAAGATCCGCGAAAGCGCGATGTGCCGCCGGTACTCCTGCGGCGAGATCTCGACGCCCGCGAATTCCGTGCCGTACGGCTTGTACGTCCAGCAGAGGAACGAGAACAGACCGCTCGTCTCGTCCTGGAAGTCGCGCGTGCGCTGCAGATGCTCGAGCCGCTCATCGAGCGTCTCGTCGAAGCCGATCACCATCGTCGCAGTCGTCTTCAGCCCGGCGTCGACGATCGCGCGCTGCGCCTCGAAGTACTCGCGCACCGTGTACTTGAACTTGGCGTGACGCTTGCGGAAGTCCTCGGTGAGGATCTCGCTGCCGCCGCCGGTGATCCAGTGCACGCCCGCGTCGCGCAGCCGTACGGCGGCCTCGGCGTGCGTCAGCTTCGCGTGGTCTGCGAGATAGAGGAACTCCGCGATCGTCAGTGCATAGAACTCGACTCGGTCGCCGTAGCGCTCGCGCACCGCAGCGAACAGATCGCAGTAGTAGTCGAGCGGCAGCCGCGGGTTGAAGCCGCCGTTGAACGCGACGAGGTCGCCGCCGACCTCGACGAGGTCATCGATCTTCGCGAAGACGTCCTCTCGCGACAGCACGTAGCCGCCTTCCTGGTTCGGCAGCACGTAGAACGCGCAGTAGTCGCATTGCGCGACACAGACATTCGTGTAGTTGATGATCCGCATCACCATGTACGTCGCGTGACTCGGCTCGTGCCACTTCGCGCGCGCGTCCTGCGCGAGCTTCATCAGCTCGTCGTCGGAGGCGTGGAGCCAGAGCTCGCGGGCGTCGTCGACGCTGATCCGGCCGGTCACGCGGGGACTGCCTCTTCGACGGTGACTTCCTCCGGCGCGAGCGTGTCCATGAACGAGCTCACCGAGAAGACGGCGTTGCCCGCGCCCGCGACGCCGTAGCCGGGCGGCGGCTTCAGTCCGTGCGTCTCGAGCGTCTCGCGGTAGGCCTCGAGCAGGCGGATGTGGTACTCGAGCGGCGCGCCGTTCGGGTTGTCGCGGCCTAGCGGCGTCGTCGGCTCCGGGCACCACGTCGTGAAACGCGGCGTGATCCCACGGCTCATGAAGAAGTCGAGCCCCTCGGTCGTCGACGCGATCGCCTCGTCCACCGTCTTGAAGCCGAACGGCTCCGCCATCTCGACGCCGGCGACGAAGTTGGGGATCACGAAGCGAGCGCCGAACACCTCGGCCGCATCGAAGATCCGGCGGTGCCACTCCTCGCGGCCGACGTACCGCTCCTTGCCGGGCGAGATGATCTCGAACAGCCGCTTGTCCCACACCTCGTAGTTCGGGTGGTAGATCGTGATCCCGTAATCCTTGTAGCGCTGTACGTCCGCCTTCGGCAGCGCCTGCGCGACGACCTTGCCGATCCAGCGATTCGGGAAGCGCTCCTCGATCGCCTGCGCGTACCTCCCGTAGAAATCCGCCTCGGCGAGCCCGTCGACGGTGCTCGTCACCGAGCCACCGGTCAGCGTGTACGCCTTCGAGACCTTGTCGGTGTCGTAGCGGTCGATGATCGCGAGCGCCTCGAGCACGTCGTCGACCGGCTTCACGCCGGTGTACGGACGGCCCTCCTTCTTGTGCTGTCGCCAGTTGTGGTTGATGTCGCAGAACTGGCACTCCTCTTTCGCGCCGAAGTACTGGCAGAGGCGCAGCACGGTCAGGTAGATCAGGTAGCCCCACTGGATCGTCGGCGCCGTCTCCATCACGGTCTTGCCGTTCTCGAGCTCGTGGCGGTAGTACTCGGGCATCGGCGGCAGCCCGACGTCGGCGATCACACGGCCGTCGAGCGACAGTTTCAGCCCGGTCTCGTCGAGCGCGATGCGATACGGCGAGTCGGGGTTGACGCGCACGGAGACAATCGTGCGGCGCAGGCCCCACGGGCCGCCGGTCAGCGCGATCTCCTCGGGCGGCCGGCGGAGCGCGGCCTCGCCGAGCTGCGTCAGCGGCTTCTGGTCGAACGAGAAGATGAAGTACGACTTCGGCTTGTCCTTCAGCACCGCCTCGGGCGGGATGTGCGCAAAGCGCTCCATCAGGTCTTGGACGAGGTGGGTGCGGGTGCTCACACCGGCAAACTAGCGACCCGGGGAGCGTCTGGGGCCGTTGTGCCTGGCACCGAGCGGTGCCAGGCACATGACCAGCGGTCGATCAGCCGTAGCCACCGCCACCGCCGGTTGTCGTCGTGGTCGCGGTGGTCGTCGTGGTCGCGGGCGCCGAAGCGATCTTCGCGCCGGCAGGCGAGACGGCAAACCACTTGCCGCCGAAGGCCTTGACGCCTTCGCCACTTGTCGCGCCCGCCTTCTTGTCGTTGACGAAGAAGTAGAGCGGGTGGCCGTGGTAGGTCACCTGCAACTTGCCGCCGGCGCGATGGGTCGTCCCGAGCAGCGCAGCATGAGCGCCCGGGCCTGCCGTCGGCTTGCCCGTCGTGAGCAGCGGCGGCCAGTACGTTGCGCACATGCCGTTGCACGTGCTCTTCGTGCTCGTGTCGTGCGCGAACATGTAGAGCGTCTTGCCGTTGGACGCCACGCCGCTCGCCGCAAGCGCGGTTCCCGTGAGTGCGGAGGCGACCACCAGGGCCGCCAGGATGCGAGTGAAGCGCATAGGCGCGAACCTCCTTCGATTTTGCTGGTCGTGCCTGCGGTAGGAGATACGCGCGTCGCGCTCGAGCGGATTGCGGCGCGCCGGTCGAAGCCGGCGCGCCGCGTTGCTTCCGCTAGTGCTTGTTACCGCTGATCGAGGTGAGCGTGTTCGCGCCGCTCACGAGCTCGCAGCGGATCTGCGCGGCGTCGCCGTTCTTGAACTTGGCGTTCACGTCTGCAGACTTGTCCGTCGGGATCGCGCAGGTGAGCCCTGCGACCGTGATCGAGGTCGTCGAGAGCGCGGAAATGGTCCCGTGCGCCTCGCTCTTCTCGGACGTCGGATGGGACGGCTTGCAGTTGCCCGGCCCGACCTCGACGGCAGAGCCGCCGCTGGTGCCGCCGCCGAGCTTGGCGCCGGTGAAGCCGGATGCGGCCGAGAACGTGGCCGAGATGTTCGCGACCAGCTTGCCGTTCGGCTGATGCGCCTTCCCGACTGCGAGTCCGGCGATCGCGCCGTGGTCATAGACGGCCGTGTAGCTCGCCTCGGTGTTCTTCCCGCCCGCGACGTCGATCGAGAGGCGACCGTCCACGGTGCCGACCTGGTCGGTCGTGTTGACGACGCTCCGCGCGCGCAGCGTGATCGGGCCGGTCAGATCCGGGTCGCCCGCCGCGACGCCGGTGTACTTGCCGTCGGTGACGACGATCGTCTTGCCGTCGGTCGTGGTGCACGTCCGCGTGGACGTGCTCGTCCCGGTCGCACTGAATGTTCCTGCGACGGACTTGGCACTCTTAGCGCCCTCGATCCCGTTCGCAACCGCGTAGCTCGTCGCAACGAGAGCGATGAGCACAACCGCGGCGAATGTCAACTTGCGCATTGAGTCCCTCCTAATTGACTGACAACGGCCGAACCCTGACGGGCCGCCGTACGCAGCACGCAAGCGCTGCGTAAAGCGCACGTAAGGCGCGCTGTCAGGCGGCGCGCAGCCACGCCGCGAGGCCGCTCACGTCTGTGGTTGGCGTGATGCGGATGCGGCTCAGCTCGAGCAATCCCTGGCGGGGAGAGGCCCACCCCTCGTGCTCGGTTTCGGCGACCAGGTACCGCGCACGCCTGACGGCGGCAACGGTCCGGGCGTCGTACAGGCCGAACGGATAACAGAACGCGGGCACGCTGATTCCGTACACGCGCTGGAGCCAGCGCCTCGCTCCGGTCACCTCGCGGCGCAACTGCGACGCGTCGACCCTTCGCAGGTCCGGATGCGTGAAGGTGTGCGCGTCGATCTCCCACCCAGCGTGGATCAGCTCGCGCACTCGCTTTGGCACGAGGTTGCCGATCTGCAGATTCAGCACGCCGGCGAAGCGGTGCGCGCGCAGGATCGGCAGCGCGTAGCGCCAGTCCCCGGGGTAGCCGTCGTCGAAGCTGAGCACGATCGGTCTCCTCGGCAGCGCGACGCCGCGGCGCCAGAAGCGCGCGACCGCACCGAGCGAGACCGTGTGCCAGTGATTGCGCGCGAGCCACGCGACCTGGTCACGGAACGCGGCGGGCGTGACGTACAAGCCCTCGAGCGACGAGCCGAGCGTGTGGAACCCGATCACGTGGTACTCGAGGATCGGCACCGGCGTGTCGTGGTCGCGGACGTAGTGCACGAGGGCGTGAAGGCGGGCGCGAGGCCGCGCGGATGCAACGTGCCGCACCGGGGACGAGCCGCAGCCCGCAGCCGAGACCCCGAGCAGGACCAGCAGCACCGCCGTCCGCACAGAGCGAGTATCCGTCAAGCCTCCTGAACGTTCTCTTGCCGCCCTTCGCTACTCTCGGCGCCGGGTCATGCTTCGCCGCGCCGCCGCAATCTGCCTGCTCATGGCGATTTTCGCCGCGCCTGCGCACGCCCAGGGAACGCCGCTGATGCCCGGCGTGACCTACGAGAAGACGGTGCAGTTCACGCCTCACGGCGCCGTCGTGATCCACGTGATGACCGCGCCGCGACCGGGCGACCAGGGCGGCCTCTACCAGCTGGCGCCTGTGCTCGCGAAGGGCTCGGTGCTCGGCGGCAAGCAGCGCGTGACGCAGATGGAGAAGGACGTCTCGAACCAGATGACCGTCGCAGGCATCAACGGCGATCTCTTCAACGCGACCGACGGCCACCCGGCGGGGATCTTGATGCAGGGCGGACTGCTCCTGCACCCGCCGCTGAGCACGCGCTCGTCGATCGGTGTCGACTCCGCGGGCACGCTGCACGTCGATCGCGTCAAGTTCTTCGGCACGTGGCGTGGAACCGGCCAGCGCCGCCCGCTGAACGGGCTCAACGAGGTGCCGAAGGCGGGTGAGGTGATCCTGTTCACGCCCGCGTTCGGCGCGAGGACGCCGGTCGTTCCCGGCGCAGCAGAGATCGTGCTGCAGCCGTTTCCCGCGGCGGCGCCGAACACCGATCTCACCGCGAACGTGACGGCGACGGCGGTCGGCGGCGGCACCGCGATCCCACCCGACGGCGCGGTCGTGATGGCTGCGGGCGCCACGCTCGCCGCCGCGCTGCAGGCCGAGGCGCCCGTCGGGACGCCGGTGACGACCCGCTTGATCCTGCAGCCCGCGTGGACGGGCGTCACCTCGGCGCTCGGCGGCGGCCCCGTGCTCGTGCGCAACGGCAAGCCGGTGTTCCGCTCGCTCGAGGACTTCACGAACGACCAGATCAGCCAGCGCGACCCGCGCGCCGGGGTCGGCCAGCTCGCGGACGGCCGCATCATCCTCGTCGCGGTCGACGGCAACCAGCCCGGCTACAGCGTGGGGCTGACGAGCTTCGAGCTCGCGCAGACGCTCGTTCGCCTCGGCGCGGTCACCGGCTCCGCCGTCGACTCTGGCGACTCGGTCACGATCGCCTTCGACGGCCAGCTGCTCAACCGGCCGAGCGATCCGAGCGGCGAGCGGCTCGTCAAGGAGGCACTGCTGATCGAGTACTTCGGCGTGTACGCCGCGCCGCCTCCGCTCGCGCTCGTCAACGGCGATCCCGGCAAGGGCACGCAGTCGCTCTCGTACAAGATCGTGCGCCCGTCGAAGGTGACGGCGCAGCTGATCGGCCCCGACAACGTCGCGCGCCCGCTCGAGACGGCGGTGCAGCACGACCCCGGCTCGTACGCGTTCACCTATTCGACGTTCGACGTCGAAGGCAACTGGCACTGGAACGTCACCGCGACCGACGACCTCGGCCGCGTCTCCGCGATCGACCGCTTATTCCGGTACGACACGACACTACGAGGCGTTACCGCACCAAAGCTGTCAATAGCGCAAGCGACAATTCGGTTTACTCTTTCTCGTCCTGCCAGTGTTCGCTTGCGCATAGAAACCAAGGGCGGCGTGGTCATGCGCACGTTCCCGGCGGTCTCGTTGCAGGCGGGTGCCCGCTCAGTGGTGTGGGACGGAACGCTGCCCCAGGGCACGCGCGCCTACGGCGGCGTCTACGTCGCGCACGTGTTCGCGACGAGCGATGTCGGCACGTCGGACATCGCTGTTCCGTTCGCCTTCAGGCGCAGCTAAGTACAGTCTCGAGCTGTGACCTCCTGGCTCGCCCATTACGGCGTCGCGGCGATCTTCGTCCTGATGCTGATCGACTCGGTGTTCCCCGCAGCGAGCGAGCTCGTGATGGTTTACGGCGGCGCGCTCGCCTCGGGCGCGCTGACGCACCGCGTCGACGTGTTCGGCTGGCACGGCACCGGCTTCTCCGCCTACGTCGCGGTGGTGCTCGCCGGCGTGGTGGGCTATCAGCTCGGCTCGATTCTCGGCTGGTGGATCGGCGACCGCGGCGGCCGCGCGTTCCTCGAGCGGCGCGGCCGCTGGTTCCATCTCACGCCGGACCGCCTCGAGCGGGCCGAGCGCTGGTTTGAGCGCTGGGATGCCTGGGCCGTCCTCGTCGGGCGGATCACGCCGGTCGCACGGTCGTTCGTCTCGATCCCGGCCGGCGTGTTCGAGAGCCCGTTTGCCCGCTACAACGTTCTGACGCTCGTCGGCAACACCGTTTGGTGCGTTGCCCTCGCCGGCGCCGGCTGGGCGCTCGGCTCGAACTGGACGACGCTCCATCACGATTTCCGGTACGCGGAAATCGTCGTCGTGGTGGGAATCGTGGCTGCGGTGGCGTATTGGGTGCTGCGTCTACGCCGCAACGTTACGATGCCCCCTGCCGATGTCGATCCCCCACGTTGACGTCAAAGCTCAGTACGAACCGCTGATTCCGCAGCTGCAGGACGCGTTTGCGCGCACTCTGGAGAGCGGCCGGTTCATCTTCGGGCCTGAGGTCGAGGCCTTCGAGCGCGAAGCAGCCGAGCTGCTCGGAACGCAGGAGACTGTCAGCTGCGCGAACGGCACCGACGCGATCGTGCTCGTCCTCGACGCGATGGGCATCGGGGCCGGCGACGAGGTGATCTGCCCGGCGTTCACCTTCTACGCGACCGCCGAGGCGATCGCGCGGCGTGGCGCGACCCCCGTGTTCGTCGACATCGATCCCGTGACGCTGAACCTCGACCCGGTCGAGGTCGAGCGCAAGATCACCAAGCAGACGAAGGCGATCATGCCGGTGCATCTTTTCGGACGTCCCGCCCCTGACATGAGCGGCTTCGGCCTCCCGGTGATCGAGGACGCGGCGCAGGCGTTCGGCGCGGGCGGAATCGCGACGAGCATCGCGTCCACCTTCAGCTTCTTCCCGACGAAGAACCTCTTCGCGCTCGGCGACGGCGGGATGATCGCCGTCAACGACAGCGAGCTCGCGCAGCGCATTCGCATGCTGCGCTTTCATGGCTCCGAATCGAAGAAGGAGTTTCTGTACGTCGGCTACAACTCGCGCCTCGATGCGATGCAGGCGGCGTTCCTGCGCATCTTCCTCAAGCACATCGACGACTGGAACCTGCAGCGCCGTGACGCGGCCGCGCGGTACACCGAGCTGCTCGACGGGCTCGTCGAGACTCCCGTCGACGAAGCGGGGCACATCTACCACGCGTATTGCGTCCGCTCGCCCGAGCGCGACCGTCTTGCTGCGGCGTTGAAGGATGCAGATATCGGCTTCGCGGTCTACTACCAGCCGCCGCTGCATCTGCAGCCCGCGCTGCGCTACCTCGGCTACTCCGAGGGCGACTTCCCGGAGACGGAGAAGGCGTCGCGCGAGAATCTCTGCCTGCCGTTGTGGGCCGGGATCACCGAGGAGCAACAGGCGGAAGTCGTCTCCGTCCTGAAGCGCACCTCGGAACTCGTCGCTTCGTGATTCGCCTCCCGGTCAATAGACACCGGGTCTGGCAGCTCGTCTTCGATGCGGTCCTGATCGTCGCCGCGTGGCGGTTGACGTTCTTCCTCCGCTTCGACAAGACGACACCGATCTTCTACCGTCATCTGCTCGACTGGCAGGTCGTCGCGATGGTCGTCGCGATCAAGCTGTCGGTGTTCGTCCTCTTCGGCTTCTACAACCGTTGGTGGCGTTACGTGTCGACACGCGACATGTGGGGTGCCGCGCGCGGCGTCACCGTCGCGTCGGCGCTGACGTATCTCATCCTCTACGCGTTCCCGCCTGCGGTCACGTCGCGGCTTCCGCGCAGCATCGCGGCGCTCGACTTTCTCTTGCTGCTTGCCTTCGTCGCCGGCTCACGCCTGCTCGCGCGCACGCTGATCGAGCGGCCGGCGGCCGGTCTCGTCGCGCACGGCAAGGAGGTGCTGATCATCGGCGCCGGCGACGCAGGACAGCTGATGGTGCGCGAGATGCAGCGCAACCGCCAGTTGCACTACACACCGATCGGGTTCGTCGACGACGATCCGCGCAAGCGCGGCGACCGCATCCACGGGGTGCGCGTGCTCGGGACGACCGACGACCTTGCGCATCTCCTGCGCGACAACCGGCCCGACGAAGTGCTGATCGCGATTCCGTCCGCCCCGGGCCGCGTGCGCCAGATGATCGTCGAGACGTGTCGCGCGGAGGACGTGCCGGTCAAGACGCTGCCGGGCCTGCACGAGCTGATCGCAGGCGACCTGAACCTCGGCCGTCAGATCCGCCCCGTTCAGGTCGAGGACGTGCTCGGGCGCCAGCAGGTCGAGGTCGACCTCGGTCTCGTCGCCGCGTACGTCAAGGACAAGACCGTGGTCGTCACGGGTGCGGGCGGTGTGCTCGTCGACAAGGGCGAGTCGGCGCTGTTCGAGATCGAGCGCGAGCTCACGGACGACCGCGGCTTCTCGGCGGCGGTCCCCGTTCTGGCGAACAGTGGCGACCGCGCGAAGATGCGCCAGGTCTTCGAGCGCTACCGGCCTGAGGTTCTGTTCCACGCGGCCGCGTACAAGCACGTCGGCATGCTCGAGGCGAATCCGCTGCAGGCGGTCGTGAACAACGTGCTCGCGACGCGGTCGCTCGCCGAGGTGGCGGTCGAGTTCGGCGTCGAGCGCTTCGTGCTCATCTCGACCGACAAGGCTGCGAACCCGAAGAACGTGATGGGGCAGTCGAAGGCGGTGTGCGAGTGGATCATCGAGTCGTTCGCGCTCCATCCCGAGGTCGACACGCGGTTCGTCGCGGTGCGCTTCGGCAACGTGCTCGGCTCGTCCGGGTCGGTGATCCCGATCTTCCGCAAGCAGATCGAGCAGGGCGGCCCGGTCCGCGTCACGACGCCGGAGATGACGCGCTTCTTCATGACGATCCCCGAAGCGTCGTCGCTCGTTGTGCAGGCGG
>WNFM01332732.1_pt1 | contig 12528 bp, 10 predicted proteins | sample 5400271 | NCBI WGS metagenome assembly WNFM01 (sample SAMN13153352, study PRJNA577476) | soil metagenome | isolation source: 60 cm saprolite on Douglas fir-dominated hillslope | place: USA:California | collected 2013-09-17 | reverse complement strand
CTGCAGGACGCGCTGCTGTGGCTGGTGAATCGCCAGCGCAGCCTCACGGGGCTCGCGATCTACTTCCGCTCGGGCGGCATCGAGCGCTCGCGCGCCTCGCTCGAAGTCGAGAGCGCCTGCTATCGCATCTGCCAGGAAGCGCTCAGCAATGCCACGCGGCACTCCAAGGCGCAGGTCATCGGCGTCGAGCTCGACCAGAAGGATGGCGCCCTCGAGCTGGTGATCCACGACAATGGCGTCGGGTTCGACGAGGCTTCGCAGCGCGAGGTGGCGCTCGCCTCGGGCAGCCTCGGGCTCATCGGCATGGAGGAGCGCGCGCGCCTCGCGGGCGGCGAGCTTCGCCTCGGCACCCGGCCCGGAATCGGAACACGGGTAAGCGCGCGATTCCCGCTCGCCTTGGCCAAGCCGCTAGGCGCGTCGCAGAAAGCGTCGACATGACGCGCCCGAAGCCCATCCGCATCCTGCTCGTGGACGACCACACGCTGGTGCGCGCCGGGATCCGCGCGCTGATCGAGGGCGTCGAGGGCGCGCGCATCGTCGCCGAGGCCGACAATGGACGCGAGGCCATCGCGCTCGCGAGGAGCCACACGCCGGATATCGTCGTGATGGACATCTCCATGAAGGAGCTGAACGGCATCGACGCGACCTCGCAGATCCTCGCGGAGGCCCCCGCGACCCGCGTGCTGATTCTCTCCATGCACACTGCCGAGGAGTTCGTCCGCCGTGCGGTCAAGGCGGGAGCCTCCGGATACCTGGTGAAGGACTCGGTGCCGACGGAGCTCAAGCTCGCGCTCGTCGCCCTGATGCGCGGCGAGATGTACTTCAGCTCGCGCATCTCGCGCCAGCTCCTGTCGAGCTTCTCCGAGCCAGGCGCGGACAAGCGCGAATCCTCCCTCGAGTCCCTCACGCCACGCCAGCGCGAGATCCTGCAGATGATCGCGGAGGGCAAGAGCACCAAGGAGATCGCGGCGACGCTCGAAGTGAGCGTGAAGACCGTGGAGACGCACCGCGCGGCCCTCATGGCGCGCCTGGGCATCTTCGACATCGCGGGCCTCGTCATGTACGCCGCCCGCAACCACCTCGTCACGATCGATCGCGCCGAGGGCTGAGGCGCGCGGCTCGGGTTTATCGAACCCCCGGACTCGGGTTTGGCCCGATTGCGCCCGCAGCACCCCGCGTCAACCCTACCTATGCGGGTAGGTTCTGCCCGGTGGAATTCCGCTACGGTTGGACTGTTCAGTCCGCAGGGATGCGCGACACGGAGTTCTGGACATCGAAATGAAGCTCGCAGGCGCCAATCCTCTCGGCCACTTCGGCTACTGGGCGACCGCGGGCGTCATCGCCTTGATGGGCTATACGCTCTACGACTCGACCGTGAGCTCCAAGCTCATCGCCCTGGAGGTGGACCGCACGCTCGAGGCGATCCAGGACGTCGGCGGGGTCAACGAATCGCTGGCGCGCGCCGAAGCGGCGCAGCGCGGCTTCATGATCTCGGGAGACGAGGCGTTCGTCACCGAGCGCGACGGCGCTTTTGCGACGGCCAGGGAAAATGTCGGGACCCTCAAGCACCATGCCTCCACAAGCCCGCTGCAGCAGTCGCGCCTCCGGTCGCTCGACGAGCTGCTGGTCGGCCGGCTCGGGCGCATGCGCGAGGTCGAGAAGGAGCGCCGCCTGCAAGGCTATGACTTCTCCCGCCAGAGGGTCACGAGCGGGGGCGGCCCCGCGCGCAGCACGCGCATCTACGAGCTCACCGAGGCGTTGCGCGCGCATGAGCGCCACCTGCTCGACCTCAAGCGCGCCGAGCAGGGGCGCTCCTACAACAACGCGATCGCCGTCCTCATCGCCGCCGTCGTGATCTCCATGGCCGTCCTGATTCCGGGGTATGCAGGCCTCATCCGCGAGGCGAAGGGGCGCTACAAGGCGGAGCAGAAGATGGCCGAGCTCGCGGAGAGCCTGCCGGGCGCGGTGTTCCAGTTCCGCACTTTCCCCGACGGCACCAAGCGCTACGAATACCTGAGCGGCGGCACGGAGGCCCTGCGCGGCGTGAGCCGCGAGGCGGCCCTCAAGGATCCCGAGGTGATCCTCGGCACCATCGTCGATGGCGACCGCAAGTCGCTTCTCGAGACGCTCGCCGAGCGCGGGCGCACCCTCTCGCCGATCGAGCACGATTTCCGCGTGAAAGACCGCGGCGGCGGGGTGCGGTGGCTGCGGGTGAGCGCCGCGCCGCGCGCCGTGGGCGACGGCAGCATCCTGTGGAGCGGCCACTGGGAAGACGTCACGGAAAAGAAAGTCATGGCGCGCGCTCTGCAGGAGTCGAAGGATCTCGCCGAGGCGGCGAACCGGGCCAAGAGCACCTTCCTCGCCACCATGAGCCACGAGATTCGCACCCCGATGAACGGCGTGCTCGGCATGCTCGAGCTGCTCTCGCTCAGCAAGCTCGACGGCGAGCAGCGCACGACGCTCGAGGTGGTGCGCGAGTCGGGACGCTCGCTCCTCAGGATCATCGACGACATCCTCGACTTCTCCAAGATCGAGGCCGGGAAGCTCGAGATCCGCCCGGAAGTCGCCTCGATCGCCAACGTCGTCGAGCGCGTGCGCAACATCTACGCCGGCAATGCGAGCAGCAAGGGCCTGCTCCTCACGCACTACGTCGATCCGGCGATCAGCCCCGCGGTGATGGTCGATCCTGTTCGCCTGCAGCAGATCCTCAACAACTTCGTGAACAACGCGATCAAGTTCACCGTCAAGGGCGAGGTGTCGATCCGCGCCGACCTGGCCGAGCGCAGCGACGGGGAGGACCTGGTGCGCTTCACGGTCGAGGACACCGGCATCGGCGTCTCGGAAGAGGATCACTCGCGGCTCTTCAAGCCGTTCGTCCAGCTGAGCGGCGAGACCGGAGAGCGTTACTCCGGCACCGGGCTCGGCCTGTCGATCTGCCAGCGGCTGGCGATCCTGATGGGTGGCACCCTTTCGATGGAGAGCGAGCCCGGCGTGGGCACCTCGATGAGGCTTGCCCTGCCGTTGCCGATCGCAGAGCCCCAGAGCGTCGCGACACCCGAGGCGCAATCGGTGGCGCGGACCGTCGGCGGCCGGCGGCCGGCGCCGGAGATCCAGCAGGCGCGCGCGGACGGCACGCTGATCCTCCTGGTGGACGATCACCCGATCAACCGCATGGTGCTACTCAAGCAGCTGAACGCCCTCGGATATGCCGCGGAGGTCGCGGAGAACGGCCTCGACGCGCTCGATCGCTGGAGCGCCGGCGGCATCGCGGCGATCGTCACCGACTGCAACATGCCGGAGATGAACGGCTACGAGCTCGCACGCCACGTCCGTTCCTGCGAAAGCCTCAACGGCCACACGAGGACGCCGATCATCGCCTGCACCGCCAATGCCCTGGGCGGGGAGGCGGAGAACTGCTACGCCGCGGGCATGGACGACTACCTGTCGAAGCCCATCGACCTCGGGCGGCTCGCCGAGAAGCTCGACCGCTGGCTTCCGCTCGAAAGTCCCGGCCGCGCCGAGGAGGCTGCCGCGACGCTCGGAAGGTTCGAACGACTCGCCAACGGCAAGCCCATCGATCCCGCCGTGCTCGCGGAGATTTCCTCCGGCGATCCGGTGGTCGAACGCGACATCCTGCAGCGATTCCGTGTCTACAACTCCGAGGACGCGACCTTGCTGATGAACGCCATCCTGAAGGCGGACATCGGCGACGTGGTCCACGCGTCCCACCGCATCAAGGGAGCGAGCAAGACCATCGGAGCGATGGGCCTCGCGGCCGTATGCGATCGGCTCGAGCGCGCCAGCCGCGCCAACGACTGGACGGGCGTCAACTCGAACATGTCCGCCTTTTCCGAGGAACTCGACCGGGTGAACGCCTATGTCAATTCCCTCTGATCTTTCGCAGCCGAGCGTGGGCGCCGAAAGCGCTGCGCGCTTCGCGGATCTTCGCTTCCTCGTCGTCGAGGACCAGGGCTTCCAGCGCTGGGTGGCCGCCAACATGCTGAGCGGCCTGGGCGCGCGTTTCGTCTTCTCCGCCCCCGACGGGCAGGCCGCGCTCGATATCTACCAGGAGATCGATCCCCCGATCGACGTCATCGTGAGCGACCTCGACATGCCGGGGATGGACGGCATGGAATTCATCCGCCATGTGGGCGAGGTGGGACTGCCCGTCTCGCTCATCGTGGTGAGCGGCCTCGACCGGTCGCTGCTCGCTTCTGTCGGGACCATGGCGCGCGCCTATGGCGTCAACCTCCTGGGGATCATCGAGAAACCCGCGACGGCGAAGAAGCTCGGGGCGCTGGTCCGGCTGCACGGCGTGCGCCCCGCGCGCCCGGAGCGTCCGAAGGCGCTGCCGGAGTTCGCGATCGAGGAGATCTCCGCGGGACTCGCCCGCGGGGAGTTCGAGCCCTTCTTCCAGCCGAAGATGGAGATCGCCACTCGCGCGATAAAGGGCGCGGAGGCCGTGGCCCGGTGGCGCCATCCCACCAAGGGCGTGGTCGGGCCGCAGTCCTTCATCGCGCCGCTCGAGAAGGCGGGCCGCATCGAGGTGCTCACCGACATCATGCTCGCCAAGGCGGCGGCGGCATGCGTCACGTGGCAGGCCGCGGGCTTCGATGCCGGCGTGTCGGTCAACCTGTCGCTCGAATCGCTGGTCGACATGACAGTGGCCGATCGCGTGACCGACATCGTGACCGGAGTCGGCCTGTCTCCGCGCGCGGTGGTGCTCGAGGTCACCGAGTCGGCCGCGGCGACCAATCTCGGCAAGGTGCTCGAGAACCTCTCACGATTGCGCATGAAGGGCTTCGGCCTCTCGATCGACGACTACGGCACCGGCTACTCGTCGATGCAGCAGCTCACGCGCATCCCGTTCACGGAGCTGAAGATCGACCAGTCGTTCGTGCGCAATGCCGCGACGCAGGAGGCGAGCCGCGCGATGCTCGAATCGAGCCTCGAGATGGCAGCCAAGCTCAGGATCTCCGCGGTCGCCGAAGGCGTCGAGACGCAGGCGCAGCTCGACCTGCTCGCGAGCCTCGGCTGCACCCAGGTGCAGGGCTACTACGTGGCCCACCCCATGGACCTCGCCGGATATCTCGCGTGGATCCGCGAACACCGGGGAGCGTGAGGCGATGAGGGACGATCGGCAGCTGCCCGCTCTCGCAGTCGTGATCCTGCCGGTCGCGCTGGGGTTCGGCCTGATATACCTCTTCGCCACCGGCTCGCTCGACGGGCAGTCGATCCTGCTCGCGGTCGTCGGGATAGTGCTGCTGGTGCCGCTGGTGGGAATCCTGGTCGAGCTTCGCGAGGGCGGTCGCGCGCGCCACCAGGAAGAGACGCGCCTGCGCCTCAGGCGTACATATGGAGGCCGCCGTTGACCGACAGGTTGGTGCCGGTGATATAGGCGGCGTTGTCGGAGGCGAGGAACGCCACCGCGTCGGCGACCTCCTCGGGCATCGCCAGGCGCCCGGCGGGAATCTCGGCGACGATCTTCTGGCGCACGTCCTCGCGGATCGCCATCACCATCTCGGTCTGCACGTAGCCGGGCGAGACCGAGTTCACGGTCACGCCCTTCCTCACGACTTCCTGCGCGAGCGACTTGGTGAAGCCGAGGATGCCGGCCTTGGCTGAGGCGTAGTTGGTCTGTCCGAACTGGCCGCGCACCGCGTTGACCGACGAGATGTTGATGATGCGGCCCCAGCCGCGCTCAACCATGCCGTCGATCACGTGGCGCGTCACGTTGAAGACGCTGTCGAGGTTGGTCGAGAGCACCGCGCGCCATTGCTCGAGCGTCATCTTGCGGAAGGTCGAATCGCGCGTGATGCCGGCGCAGTTGATGAGGATGTCGACCGGCCCGTGCTCGGCCTCGATCTTCTTCACCATCGCGCCCATGGCGTCGAAGTCGGTGACGTCGCCGAAGGCGAGCGCGCTCGAGGTGCCGTTCAGGCCCGCGGCCGCCATCGACTTGTTCCACTTCTCCTCGCTGCCGGCGATGGCGTAGTTCGCGACGACGAAATTCCCGTCGCGCGCGAGGCGCTTGCAGATCGCGGTGCCGATGCCGCCGACGCCGCCCGTGATGAGCGCGATCCTCTTCATTGTTTTTCCTCCGTTATCTTCAGTCTCCACCAAAAAAAAACCCCAGGAGTAACCCTGGGGTTCGAACCTTTATCCGATAAAGCGATAAAGGAGGAGGAGACTTGAAATCACTTCCGGGTCTTGCCGTGCCCGGAGGCGCGCACGCCGGCGTCCGCGTAGGCCGCGACGCTCTTGGCGGCCTTGGTAAAGCTGTCGAATGCCGCGGTCGTGGCCGCGAGCGAAGACTTGATCGCCGCCGCGGCGACATCGCCGCCGCCCGGGGAGGCCTTGACGGCCTGGTCGACGGTCTCGGTCACGGCTTTCTGGAAAGTGGACATGCGCTCCTCGGCGAGCTTGGAGAGCTGCGTCTGCGCTTCCGAGGAAATCTCGTAGAGGCTGCGCGAGTAGCCCATGAAGCGCTCGACGGCGGTCTCGGCGTTGCGGGTGCGAACGGAGATGAGCTCCTGCACGTCCTTCACGCCGGCGAGCGCCCGCGCGGTCTTGGCGGCCTGGTCGAGGCTGGTCTTGGCGTAGTCGAGCTGGAGCACGAGCACGCGCTCGGCGTTGTCCATGGAAATGCGCGAGAGGCGGGCGGCGGTTTCGACGGTGGCGGTGCTGATCTCCGAAAGGGGGTTGGCGGCGTTGTGCATCGTTCGGGTCCTTGAGGAATGGGGCGGAATGCGGCGACGGAACGCGGCAGGTGGTTATGGCTTCGGGTTATGGTGCGCCGCAACAATTTCATTCTAGGAAGCGAGGCAGGCGCTGTCAAGGGTATTTTGGTGCGATGCACCAGGGGCGCGCAGCCGCACCGCCGCAAGACTTCAAAATGTAATAAAATTAAACACTTGGAGGATCGGCCCGGAGACGGAACGAAACGCCGCACAAAGCCGATTTGATGTCATGCAGCATCCACGCCGATAATCCACGCCCATGCCCTCGCCGCGCATCATCAAGAAGTACCCCAACCGCCGCCTCTACGACACCGAGACGTCGACCTACATCACGCTTGTCGAGGTGAAGGACCTGGTGCTGGGTTACAAGGACTTCCAGGTCCAGGACGCCAAGACCGGCGACGACCTCACGCGGGCGATCCTCCTGCAGATCATCCTCGAGGAGGAATCGGGCGGCGTGCCGATGTTCTCCACCGACATGCTTGCCAACATCATCCGGTACTACGGCCACGCGATGCAGGGGCTGATGGGCTCCTACCTCGAGCGCTCGATCTTCGCCTTCCACGAGGCGCAGAAGCGCTTCCAGGACCAGGCGCAGTCGCTCTACGGCGAGCTGCCGAAGATGCCCGCGGAGGTGTGGACGACGGTGATGAAGCCCGGGCAGCAGATCCCCAATGTCATGGGCGGCTATCTCGAGAAGGGCGCCAAGGCCGTGATCGACATGCAGGAGGAGCTGCGCAACCAGGCGGTCAAGCTCTTTTCCGGCTTCCCCTACCCGAACGGCGCGCCCGCCGAGGAAGCCAAGCCGAAGGCCAAGGCACCGAAGGCCCCGCGCAAGCCGCGAACGCACAAGTAGTGGCCAAAGTCGGGTTCGTATCCCTCGGTTGCCCCAAGGCGCTGGTCGATTCCGAGCAGATCCTCACGCAGCTGCGCGCGGAGGGTTATGACATCGCGCCGACTTACGCGGGCTCCGACCTGGTGGTCGTCAATACCTGCGGCTTCATCGATGCCGCGGTGAAGGAATCGCTCGACGCGATCGGCGAGGCGCTCGCCGAGAACGGCAAGGTCATCGTCACCGGCTGCCTCGGCGCGAAGGGCGACATCGTGAAGCAGACGCACCCCCGCGTGCTCGCGGTCACCGGGCCGCATGCGCGCGGGGAGGTGATGGACGCGGTCCACGCCCACCTGCCGCGGCCCCACGATCCATTCGTCGACCTCGTGCCGCCGCAAGGCATTCGCCTGACTCCGCGCCACTACGCCTATCTCAAGATCTCGGAAGGCTGCAACCATAGATGCACGTTCTGCATCATCCCGTCGATGCGCGGCGACCTGGTGAGCCGGCCCGTCGGCGACGTGATGAAGGAGGCCGAGAGCCTCGTCGCCGCGGGCGTGAAGGAGCTGCTGGTGATCTCGCAGGACACCAGCGCCTACGGCGTCGACGTGAAATATCGCACCGGCTTCTGGGGCGGGCGGCCGTTGCGCACGCGCATGACGGACCTTTGCCACGCGCTTGGCGAGCTGGGCGTCTGGGTGAGGCTGCACTACGTCTATCCCTATCCGCACGTCGACGAAGTCGTGCCGCTGATGGCGCAGGGCAAGATCCTTCCCTACCTCGACGTCCCCTTCCAGCACGCGAGCCCGCGAATCCTCAAGCTCATGAAGCGGCCCGCGTCCTCGGAGAAGAATCTCGAGCGCATCCGCGGCTGGCGCGCGGCGTGTCCGGACATCACGATCCGCTCGACCTTCATCGCCGGTTTTCCGGGGGAAACGGAAGCCGAATTCGAGGAGCTGCTGGGATTCCTGCGCGAGGCCGAGCTCGACCGCGTCGGCTGCTTCGCGTATTCACCGGTCGACGGCGCGAGAGCGAACGACTTGCCCGGTGCGTTGCCGGCGCAGGTGCGCGAGGAACGGCGCGCGCGCTTCATGGAAGTGCAGGCGCAGATCAGTCGCGCGAAGCTGCGTCGCAAGGTGGGAAGGATGCTCGACGTGATCGTCGATGAAGCCAAGGGTGGAAATGCAGTGGCGCGCAGCGCCGCGGACGCGCCCGAGATCGACGGCGTGGTGCGGGTGAAGGGCGCGAAAGGCGCGAAGCCGGGGGATTTCCTGCGAGTCGTGGTCGGCGGCTCGACCGACCACGACCTCACCGCGAAGGTCGTTCCCGCGTAGGCGGGAACCCAATCATCGGGCCCCCGTCTCCACGGGGGCGACAATTGGTTACTGGGGAACCCGGGTGAGCCGCTTGTCGACGATCTTCACTCTGTCGCCGGCGCGGTAGCTCGGTTCCTTGTCGAAGTTGAAGTAGCGCATGTTGCCGCCATCGGTCTTCACCGAGACCTGCCAGAACTCCTTGGCGTTCTTGCCCTTCTCGACCTGGTGCCCGACGTAGGCTCCGCCCGCCGCGCCCGCCACGGTGGCCGCCGTGTTGCCGCGGCCGCTGCCGACCTGGTGGCCGAGCACGCCGCCCACGATGCCGCCGAGCACGGCGCCGCCGCCGCTCGCCTCGCCTTCCTTCTTGATGAACTTCACGTCGACCACGCTGCCGCAGTCGGGGCAGGCGACGGCGTTGTTGGCCGGAGGAGCGGCGTTGGCGACGCTGATGACCAAGGCCGGCACGAGAGACGAGAGCAGGAGCAGCGCTTTTTTCATGGATTCCTCCGAATTGTGGGGGCGCGGGAAAATCGTAGCACGCTCAGGATTCGGCGGCTTTCAGCTGCGGGAACAGGATCACGTCGCGGATCGAGGGGCTGTCGGTGAATAGCATCACCAGCCGGTCGATGCCGATACCCTCGCCCGCGGTGGGCGGCATGCCGTACTCGAGCGCGCGCACGTAATCGGCGTCGTAGTACATCGCTTCCTCGTCGCCGGCTTCCTTCGCCTTGACTTGCGCGGCGAAGCGCGCCGCCTGGTCCTCGGGGTCGTTCAGCTCGGAAAAACCGTTGGCGATCTCGCGTCCGGTGATGAAGAGCTCGAAACGGTCGGTCACGGCGGGGTTGGCGTCGTTGGCGCGCGCGAGCGGCGAGACGTCGAGCGGGTGCGCGACGATGAACGTCGGCGCGACGAGCTTCTCCTCGGTGGTCGCCTCGAAGAGCTTCAACTGCAGCATCCCCACGCCATCCGAGGGAAACACCTCGATGTCGAAGGGAACGAGCGCCATCTTCAGGTACTGCGGTTTCGATAGCTCGCCGAGGTGGTATTGCGAGTTGTACTTGGCGATCGCCTGCGCCATCGTGAGCCGGTCGAACGGCTTTCCCAGGTCGACGGCCGCGCCCTGGTAGGTGAGGGCGGTCGTCCCGAGCACCTTCATCGCGACCTCGCGCAGCAACGCTTCCGTGAGGTCCATGAGGTAGTCGTAGTCGCGATACGCCTCGTAGAACTCGAGCATCGTGAACTCGGGATTGTGGCGCGTCGAGATGCCCTCGTTCCTGAAGTTGCGGTTGATCTCGAACACCTTCTCCAGCCCGCCCACCACCAGGCGCTTCAAATAGAGCTCGGGTGCGATGCGCAGGAACAGATCCATGTCGAGCGCGTTGTGGTGCGTCCTGAACGGACGCGCCACCGCCCCGCCCGGGATCGGCTGCATCATCGGCGTCTCGACCTCGAGGTAGCCCTTGGCGACGAAGAATTCACGGACCGCCTGCACCAGCTTCGAGCGGATCTCGAAGGTGCGGCGCGTCTCGGGATTGACGATCAGGTCGACGTAGCGCTGGCGATACTTCTGCTCCATGTCCGAAAGGCCGTGGTACTTCTCCGGCAGCGGGCGCAGCGCTTTCGAGAGCAGGCGCAGCTTCGTGGCGTGCACCGATAGCTCGCCCTTGTTGGTCCTGAAGACCGTTCCCTCGACTCCGAGGATGTCTCCCAGGTCCCACTGCTTGAACGCCTCGTGCGTCTCGACGCCGGTCAGGTCGTTGTTCACGTAGATCTGGATCTGCCCGCTCATGTCCTGGAGCGTAGCGAACGAGGCCTTGCCCATGACGCGCTTGAGGAGCATCCGCCCGGCGACCGAGGCCGCGGGCTTCTCGGCTTCGAGCTGGTCCTTCGTCTTGTCGCCGTGCGCGTTCTGCAGCTCGCCCGCGAGGTTCTTGCGCTGGAAGTCGTTCGGAAACGCGATGCCCGCCTCGCGCAGCTTCGCGAGCTTCGCGCGCCGCTCGGCGATGAGCTGGTTTTCGTCCTGTGGAGGGGCCTCGGCGGGCCGCTTGTCGTTGTTGTTGTCGGCCATCTCTTGGGGTCCTGCCGGGAAACCGCGAATTATACGATGAGCGGCCGCTTTTCCCCTTGACGCCCGCTATCGCGGCTACCCCAGCCGGGCTTAAGATCATTGCGGCGAAATAGGGGAGCCCTGGACCGTGATAAGTGACCTCCTGCCGTTCGTGACCGCGGCCCTTCCGGGGCCTGTCCTTCCCGCCCGCTACGACCCTTGGCTGGTGGTCCTGTCCTATATAGTCGCCTCGCTCGCCGCGTATACGGCGATCGACCTGGCCGGCCGGGTGAGCGAGTACCGGATGGAGCCGCGGCGGGCTTTCGCCTGGCTGGCCGGGGGCGCCTTTGCGATGGGCGCGGGCATCTGGTCGATGCACTTCGTGGCGATGCTCGCCTACCAGCTGCCGATCCCGGTCCGCTACGAGCCGTGGACGACCTTCGCCTCGATGGTCGCCGCGATCGCGACCTCCGGCTTCGCGCTCTTCATCGTGACTCGCGGCGTGCTCTCCTGGCGGCGGCTGCTGGTGAGCGGGGCGGTCATGGGGGCAGGCATCGGCACGATGCACTACACCGGCATGGCCGCGATGCGCCTGGACGCTCTGGTGATGTACTACCTCGCTCCGTGGCTGCTGTCGATCGTCAACGCCATCGTCTGCTCGACGGTCGCGATCTGGTTGGTGTTCCGCCTGGGCGGCGGCACCAGCCTCGCGATGAAGATGCTCGCCGCGCTCGTAATGGGCGTGGCCATCTGCGGGATGCACTACACCGGCATGTACGCCACGGTGTGCGTGTCCACCGGCCAGGTGGCCCCGGCCTCGGGCCTCGATCCGGTGCCGCTCGCGGCGGCGATCGCGGCGGTGACGCTCCTCATCATGAGCGTCGCGCTCTCGGTCTCGCTGCAGAGCCAGCTCCTGTCGCGCACGCTGCGCGAGCAGAACCGGCTGCTGCGCGACGAAGTGGAGCAGCGGCGCCGCGCGGAGGCCGAGCTGCAGCACCATCGCGACAACCTGCAGTCGCTCGTCGACCAGGGCACCGCCGAGCTGCGCCAGGCGCGCGACGCCGCCGAGGCCGGCAGCCGCGCCAAGAGCAAGTTCGTGGCGACCATGAGCCACGAGATCCGCACGCCCATGAACGGGGTCCTCGGCATGACGGAGCTGCTGCTCACCACGCGGCTCGATCCGCGGCAGCGACGCTTCGCGGAGGTCGCGCACCGCTCCGGCGTGGCGCTGCTCTCCGTCATCAACGACATCCTCGACTTTTCCAAGATCGAGGCGGGCCGCCTCGAGCTGCGCAGCGAGCTCTTCGAGCCGCGCGAGCTGGTCGACGAGGTGATGGACACGCTTGCCGAGGTGGCGCGGCGCAAGCTCCTCGACTTCAACAGCCTCGTCCCGATCACCGTTCCCGAGCGGGCGATGGGAAGCATGACCCACCTGCGCCAGGTGCTGATCAACCTGACCGGCAACGCGATCAAGTACACGGAGCGCGGCTCGGTGATGGTGCGCGTCGCCGTGGCCGGTGAGAGCGACGAAGCGGTTCGCCTGCGTTTCGAAGTCGCCGATACCGGGGTTGGCGTCCCGAGCGACCAGCACGA
>WNFM01211948.1_pt1 | contig 12528 bp, 13 predicted proteins | sample 5400271 | NCBI WGS metagenome assembly WNFM01 (sample SAMN13153352, study PRJNA577476) | soil metagenome | isolation source: 60 cm saprolite on Douglas fir-dominated hillslope | place: USA:California | collected 2013-09-17 | reverse complement strand
CGAAGGGCGCGAAGAAGAGCGGGCGCAAGGACGACACCGCCGAGTTCCCCAAGCAGGAGATCCAGGACCGCCTGCGCCGCCACGCGGACGAAGCCCTGGCCCGGGCCGACCAGGCCCTGGCGATGGGCAAGGTCCTCCAGCCGATCAGCCCTTCCCTGCTGGCGGACGGCGCGCCGAGCCCCGCGGACATGGAGCCAAAGGTGAACTTGACGGACACCGCCCGGTTCCGGCTGCGGGAAGACACGCTTCCGCCCCGGCTTGCCCCGGTCGTCGTGGCCGCCGCCCCGAACCCGACGATCCCGCCCTTTCCCTCACGCGATCCGGATACGGCGCCGCCCGTTCCCCAGAGGACGGAGCCCCTCGTCCGCCGGCCCCCCACCGAGATCTTCCGCTTCCTCGACAACAACCTCATGGAGATCGACTTCTCGGGGAAGGTCTACCTCAAGCAGGGGACGATCTACTCCTACAGCGGCAACCTCACCTTCTGGGTCAAGGAGAAACGGCCCGGGGGCCAGCCCGCGCTCGTGATCGTCACCGGCACCGGCCGGATCATCCTCACCGACAAAGAGCGCGAGATCACCTTCATGCAGGTGTCGGACGAGGCGGTCTACGTGCAGCCGGCCCATCTGCTGGCCTGCGAGGAGGGCCTCTCCCCGCACTACGTGGCCCTGGGGGATGACGGCAGCGGCCTCGAGTTCCTGTTCCTGGAGGGGCGCGGAATGGTGGCCCTGTCAGCGGCCAGCAAGCCGCTGCCCCTGACCGTCTCCCCGGGGCTGCCGGTCTCCGTCCCCGCCGCTTCCGTGATCCTGTGGAGCGGCGAAGTGCAGCCCCACCTGGTGGAGGACCCCCAGATCTACGAGATCATGCTCCCCGCGGGCACGCCCGCCGGATCCCTCATCCGGCTCGAGGGATCCGGCCGTGTCCTCGTGGAGCAGTCCGGGAGTGTTCTTTGAGTCAGGGGGTGCTGCGCCGCACCCCCTGAAACCCCCGCTCGCTTCGCCGAAGTGAATTCGGCTCCGCTCGCCGCCCCTTGCCCGCTCCGATTAGCTGCCGGCCGCCCACTTCCGCGCCATCTCCCCGATCACCGGCAGCTCGTACTGCTCTCCGCCGTTGGCCTTGATCATCAGGACGATCAGGACCGCGAGGAAGGCCAGCCCCAGGAGCAGGCGGATGGGCAGGAGGATCAGGTTGAGCAGACCGACGTTCGCGAAGGCGAGGGCGATGCTCACGAAGAAGAACCCGAAGCCGATGACCAGCATGATCGCGTGCAGGAGAAGGCTCTGGAAGGCGTGGAAGCGGACGAAGCGGCTCTGCTTCTCGACGACCGCCACCACGATCGAGAAGAGGAACCCGATGCAGCACGGGATGTAGCAGAGCAAGCCTCCGACGTTCGGGGCCACCCCGATGTTCGTCGGGCCGGACGCGGGCGAAGCCATCGTTCCTCCTCGCGGGCCACGGGCGGGACACACGCCATCCCGGTGTTCGAGCCCAGCACGGTGCGGAGATTATCCCGGCCGCCCTTCCGCCTTGTCAAGGAGCGCCCGCCCGTCCCGGCTCGGGCGACCCCTCGCCGGGAGACGACCGGAGGGCGTCCGCCAGCAGGAGGGGGTCGTCCGACGAGACGAGCTGCACTCCGCCGGCGCGCGGGGCCAGGGCGAAGCGCCAGGGACCCGAGGTGTAGACGGCATAGCCCTGCCGCCATTCGGGGGTCCCGTGGGCCTTGACGAACCGACGCTCCGCGGCGGCCAGGAAGTGGCGCATGTCCTCCGGACTGTCCCAGACGGAGCGCCCGAAGAGGAGCGTCCGGCCCCCGACGTCGAAGAGCCGGAACGCGTCACCGCCCCATCCCTCGGCGCCCCGCTCCTCGCCTTCGCCAAGGAGCGTGCGCAGGTACACCTCCCCCAGGACGCCCTCGTTGACCAGGCGGCCGCCGCGGGGCGCATACGCGACGTCGACCGGACGCGGCGACTCATGGGCGAAGTACTTCTCCGGGTGCAGCACCTGTTCGCTCGACTCGGGCGGGTGGGCCCAGGCCTGGCGCAGCGCGGACGCACCCCCGCGCTTCCAGAGAGCGCGCGCGAAGTCGAGCCCCGCCAGGTAGGGCAGGACGAGCTGGTCGCGCACGACCGGCGGAGCCCCGGCGATCTCGGGGGTGGGCAGGGTGAAGCCGGACAGGTCGTCGACCTCACCCCCTCCGGGAATCCGACGCAGGAGGAAGCGCTCCATCACCAGGGTGGCGTCGCCCTCGAGCAGGCTCAGCCAGGCCAGGCGGCGATCGTCGAAGTCCCCCACCGAGTCCGGCAGCTGGGAGTGCAGGTCCACGTACTGGTCCTGCAGGGCGTGACGAAGCTCGTGGGAAAGGATGAGCTGGTTGGAGGGACTCAGCCGGCGGTCGTCGCTCACGGCGTAGAGGCGCTTCTTGCCGGGGCGCTCGTCGTAGAAACCGGCGATGTTCTCCAGGAGCACGCGGGCGCGGAGGGCGCGCAGATCGGTCTCTGGCGACAGCAGGTCGAAGGCCACGAGCGTCCGCTGGTCGATGCGGGCCTTGGCCTCGGGATACTCGGCGTCCAGCACCTCGCGCAGGTACCGGGCGAGATCGGGCCGGCTCATGAAGTCCACCGGGACATCCGACCGGAAGGGGACGCCGCCCACCACCGCGACCTCTTCCTGCAGCTCTCGGCCGGTCAGATCGGGGAAGCCGAGGAGCCCGGACAGGAGCGTGTTCACGAGGTCGGTGGGATCGGCGGCGGGCGGCTCCTGGGCCGCGGCCGGACGGACGGCGAGGAGGAGGGACAGGGCCAGGAGCAGGCGGAGGAGACGCTCTTTCATGCCGCTCACTTCAGCTCGACCACGTCCCCGGGCACGTCCAGGTCGAACGTCTTCGCCGGCACGTGCTCGTTGATGCGCACCCTGTCGAAGCGGATCGTGGTGTAGTCGTCGGTGGGCTCCGTGAGCCGGGTCTGCATCGGCATCCCCCGCTCCTCGTCCACCCAGAGACGAATGCCGGAGAAGAGGCCCGCTTGACCGGCCTTCGGCTTCAGGTCCAGCACGTGGGTCGCGCGTCCGCCCACCACCTCGTCCCCCACGAGCGTGACCTGGTACTTCTGGCCGAGGCCCGCGGCGCCGGGCCCGAAGCCGACCAGGAGGTCGGCATCGCCCTTGGCCCTTCCGCGGAAGACCTGCTTGCTGGCCGGGATGTATCGGGTGAACCTGCCATCCTTGATCAGCATGACGCTCGGGCGCGGCGTCCCGTAGTTCCAGCGCAGCCGGCCCGGGATCTGCATGATCAGGCTGCCCCGGCTCTCCTCCCGGTCGTCCAGGAGGACGATGACCTTGGTCTCCACGAAATCCGCTTGCAGGGTCTTGAGCGCGCGCCCCGCATCCTCGAGCGCCTTGAGGACGGCGGCGGGATCGCGGGCGGGGGCCGCCAGCAGCAGGACCGGGAGGAGGGCGGCGGTCAACGGGCCATCCAGAGGGGATCGTGCCACCATCCGGGCGGAACGCACATGACGAGCAGGAGAACCGCGACACAGGCCACGTCGTAGGGCAGGCTCCCCCGCTCGTAGTCCCAGAGCAGGAAGCGCACGAGCGGCGTGAGGGGCGCCGTCACTGGGCGCCCGCCAGCTTGGCCACCCGGGGGACAGCCGCCGCGTATTCGACCACCCGGCCGTCTCGCATCTGGATCGCCCGATTCGCCACCGCCGCCGCCTCGGGGTTGTGGGTGATCATCAGGATGGTCTGACCGCGCCGCTGGTTGAGGTCCTTGAAGAGGCCGAGGATCAGGGCGCTGTTCACCGAGTCGAGGTTGCCGGTGGGCTCGTCGGCGAGGAGGATGGCGGGGCTGTTCACGAGAGCGCGCGCGATCGCGATGCGCTGTTGCTCGCCCGCCGAGAGGTCGAGGGGCTTCATCTGCGTCTTGTGGGGAAGCCCCACCATCTCGAGCAGCTCCTGAAGACGCTCGGCGGACGGCGCGGGCTGTCCCTGTATCTGCCGCGCGATCTCCAGGTTGCCTCTCACGGTCAGGGTCGGCAGCAGGTTGAAGCGCTGGAACACGAACCCGATCTTCTCGCGCCGCACGCGGGTGCGCTCCCCATCTCCCGCTACCGAGATCTCCACCCCGTCCACGATCACCCGGCCCGCGGTGGGCCGGGCCAGGCCGCCCAGCAGGTTGAGGAGGGTGGACTTGCCGCAGCCCGAAGGGCCCATGATGGCGACGAACTCCCCCGCCCGGACCTCGATGTCCACCCCGCTGAGCGCGTGCACCTCCTGCGCTCCCACGCGATAGACCATACGCAGGTCCGTCGTACGGAGGATCGCCCGGTCAGCCCCGGCGCTCAGGGGGCAACCTCCACCACCGTGTACCCGGCCGGAGTGCGGGGCCCGAACGCGCGCGTCGAAACGGGGACGTTCGCGTCGGCCTTGTCGAACGTGAAGATGGCCTCGTAGCCCTCGCGCGGGCGGTTCACCGCCACCCGGTGGGCGGGCGCCGGCCTCGCCTCTCCGTCCGTCCCCGTGTCTCCGTAGACGAACTCCGAGACGATGTCGCCTCGCGCGTCGTACTGGCGCGAGCGGAGCGGGCGCAAGCCGTCGCGGTCGAGGGCCACCACCCGCCGTACGGGCCCGCGGGGAGCCGCCGCCACGGTGAGGGTGAAGGCTTCCCGGTCGCCTTCGAGCAGGAGAGTCTCCTCGGGCCCCGGCGCGATCGGCTCGGGAAGCAGGGCGGCCGCTACGTCGGCGGGCCGAAGCGCGTAGTACGGCGCCTGGCCGTCCTCGGCCCCGTGGCTCGCATCGGCGCGTCCGGTCCACACCATCTTGCGCGACGGCACCTGGAACCAGAACCGCTGCCCGTCCGAGGAAACCTCGATCGCGGTGATCATCGCCACCGAAGCCTTCAGGTAGAGCCTCCCCCCTCGCGTCGCCACCACCCGCACTCCGAGCTTGCGCGCCTTTCCCGCGCGGAGGTCCCGGATATCCAGGTCTCCGGAGGCGCTCAGGGTGTCCATCCCCGTGCAGTACGCGTCATGGGCCGCCAGGACCTCCTCGAGGCTGGCCGCCCTCAGCGTTCGGGCGGGGACAGCGGAGATCGTCACCGCGCGGCCGGCGCAACCGCTGGCCGCGACGAGGGCCAGCGAAACCGCGAGCGGAGGAGCAATGCTAGTCATGCGCCGCTCCAGGGTCAACACCGCTCGACCTCGAGTCCGCCCGGGCCGCCGTGGCGCCCCCACGTCCTCGCCGGGATGCCGAAGCGGGTCACCACCGCGGCCACCGTCTCCAGGTGGGTGGTGACCTCGGGCGTGCTCACGCGTCCGCCGCCGCCGGCCAGGGCCAGCGGCACCGCGAGCTGGTCGGCGAGGCAGGCGTCCACGGCTCCGTCTTCGTTCTCCAGGAACCGCAGCAGGCGCCGAGCGGCGCGCTCACCCAGGATCTCGCTCGGGAGCCCTCGCTCGCCCAGGAAGCAGAAGGCCCCGCGTCCGGCTTCGAACACCGCCCACAGCAGCAGGAACGCGCCCGGGGAAGAGGCCTCGACCTCGACCACGTCCCAGGCGGCTTCGATCCGCCGCTCTTCCCAAAGCAGCGCCTGGGCGGCATCGCGTTGCCGTGCGGCCACGTCTTCCTTGATACGGCTCGAGCCCGACAGGCCGTGGACGCCCAGGAGCGGCCCCCGGTCCTCGAGCACCAGGGTGCTCGGCCGCCTCCAGGGCGTCACCTGCGCGCGCACTTCGCCGTCGCCGCGGGGCGCGAAGCCCGCCCTCTCCAACCCGAGATGGCCGACCAGGCCGAGGCAACCCATTGCCTCCGCCCAATGCCGCTCGAGGTAGTCGAAGGAGGGGCTCCCCGCGACGTGGGTTCCGCCCGTGACCTGGACCCGGCTCTCCGCAGCGGCGGTGCCCAGGGCGGGAATCACCGTCTGCAGGACGAGGGTCGAAGCCCCGGCGCCCCCCATCTCGAACCGGAACTCGCCCGCCGCCACCGGCCCGGGCTCGAAGCGCAGGTCCGGGGAGCCGTCGAACGCGCCGTGCACCCGGGCCGAGGAGACGAGAGCGGCCGCGCGCACGGCCGCGACGTGGTGGGGACGCAAGCCGGGAACCGTGGCCTTCTCGCGGATCCGCTCCATCTCGAAGCCCTGGCCGGTGGCGGCGGATAGGGCCAAGGCCGTCCGCAGCGCCTGGCCCCCGCTCTCGGCGGACGCGCCCTCGATCGGGATCAGGGCCACAGAGAGGCAGTTTGCAGGTCAGGCCCCCGGTTCGAAGCACTTGCGGCACCGCGCCTCGTACTGGTCCGCCCCCCCGACGACGACGCGATCCTGCGCGGCGACCAGCCGCTGGGAGCGGTTCGCGGGGGCGCCGCACCGCATGCAGATCGCGAGCGTCTTGTCGACGTACTCGGCGACGGCCATGAGCTGCGGCATGGGCTCGAAGGGCCGTCCCCGGTAGTCCTGATCGAGGCCGGCCACGATGACGCGCCGTCCCTGGTTCGCGAGGCGGTCCGCCACCTCCACGAGGGAGGCGTCGAAGAACTGTCCCTCGTCGATCCCCACCACCTCGGTATCCTCCGACACCCCCTCCAGGATCTCATGCGCGGTGCCGACCACCTGGGAGGGCATCTTCATGTCCGAGTGGCTGACGATCTCGTCCGCGGAGAAGCGCGCGTCGATCCGCGGCTTGAAGATCTGCACCTTCTGGCGGGCGATCTGGGCCCGCCGCACCCGACGGATGAGCTCCTCGCTCTTGCCGCTGAACATGCTTCCGACCACCACCTCGATCCAGCCGGTGGAGGGCCGGCCCGGCTTCTGGGGCGTCACTCGTTCCCCTTACTTGACCCGCTCGACGTAGGAGCCGCTCTCGGTGTCGATCTTGATCCTGTCCCCCTCGGAGATGAAGGGAGGGACGTTGACGACGAGGCCGGACTCCATCTTGGCGGGCTTGCCCACGTTCGAAACCGAGGCGCCCTTGATCGCGGGCTCGGTCTCCACGACCTTCATGTCCACCGTGCCGGGCAGCTCGATTCCGACGGGGCGCCCCTCGTACATCTCGATCTTCAGCTTCAGGCTCGGGATCAGGTAGTCGACCGCGTCGCCCAGCACCTCGGCCGAGAGGCCCATCTGCTCGTAGGTCTCGTTGTTCATGAAGTGGTGCATGTCGCCTTCGGAGTACAGGTACTCCATCTCGGTCTCGTCCATGATCGCGCGCTCGACCATGTCCACCGAGCGGAAGCGGTGCTCGATGATCGAGCCGCTCTTCAGGCTCCGCAGCCGGGCCTGGACGAGCCCGCGCAGGTTGCCGGGCGTCTTGTGCTGGGTCTCGAAGACCCGGAACAGGTCGCCCTCGTGCTTGATGACCATTCCGCGCTTGAGCTTCGTCGCCTGGATCATTGCTGCTTCCTCTCCGAAAACTCCAATTATACGGGCAATCCGCCGGGCCTTCGCCCCCGGTTCAGGCCGCTTCGACCTCGAGCCCGCGCAGGTCCACGCGCGCCGGGAAGACACGGAAGCCGGCGGCCTTCAAGCTCGTCTCGACCGCCTCGCGGCGCCCCGGTCCGCGGGCGCCCGGCGGGGCCCACACCGCCACCACCCCGCCTCCGCCGGCCCCGCAGACCTTGGCCGCGCCGCCCCCCGCCCGGGCCGCCTCGGCGATCCGATCGATGTCGGGCGTCGTCACCCCGGGGGCGAGGCGCTTGCGCGCCTCCCACTCCGCGGCAATCAGCTCCGACACCGCCTCGAATTGCTCGGCCAGCAGGGCCTCGCGCACCTTTACGGCTATGGCGCCGATCGCGGCCAGGGCCTCCCGCACCGTCGGGTCGCCGTCGATCTGGCCCTTGAAGACGTCCCAGTTGTTGATCCCCGAGAAGCGCGTCACCCCGGCGTCGATCAAGAGGAGCGATTCCTCCACCCGGGCCGGGTCCGCGCGCAGGCGCTCCACCCGCACCGCGCCCGCCTCGAGGTGCAGCGCGAGCACCCCGCCGTGGAGCGCCGCGTGGTAGTCCTGCACGCCGGTGGGAACGCCGATGCAGCGCGCCTCCGCGTCGCGGACGATGGGCCAGAGGCCGTCGTTGTCCAGCTCCCGGCCGACCGCCCGCGCCACCGCGGCCGCCACGGCCACGGCGAGGGCCGACGAGCCCCCCAGCCCGGAGCCCGCCGGCACCTTGGACTGCGTGGTCACTCGGAGGCCCGTCTCCACTCCGAGAGCCCGCAGGATCTGGGCCACCAGGGACAAGGTGCCGCCGCCCAGGATCTCGGACACGTCCTTGCCTTCCGTCTTCTGAAGCGTGTCCTTGGACTCGATCCGGACCCCGGAGACGCCCGTCTCCACACGGCACCAGGCGCGGCGGTCCACGGCCACGTTGACCGTCACCGCTCCCGGATGGAAGAGGTAGATCGGCCAGATGTCCATCGTCCCTCCCGCCAGGTCGACCCGGCAGGGCGCAGTGGCCTCGACGATCGTGGGTTTCAAGCGTCCGTGCTGCTATTCGTAGGCCTGGAAGAGGCGGCCCCACGGGCTCTTCGCGATCTCGGCCATGCGCTTCGTGCCGTGGACCGGCCACCAGTAGTGGTCGTGATAGGTGGCGGATCCCCAGATGAAGGCGTGGACCAGCGGGGTCTTGAAGAAGAGGCCCTGGATCTTCGCGAGGGGCGTGAACCAGAGCAGGCGCCCGACCCGGGCCGCGAAGTGGTACTGGACCTGGAAATGGAAGTTCACCTCCGAGATGTCCTCTCCCACCACCTCGATCTCGCGCACGTCGCCCACCCCGAGGCCCCGCTCGTGAGCCACCCGGATGCACTCCACGTCGGCCAGGGGGTCGAAGCCCATCAGCCAGGCGGAGACCGCGTCGATGGCCACCATGTCGTCGCTGGCCAGCATGTAGTTCTTCACCACCGGGATCATGGCCCGGGGCCCCGCGCCGTCACCGCAGATGGTGCCGTCCATCACCGCGAACATTCCCGGGTGGATCTCCTTCTGGATGGCCAGGAGGTCCACCAGCGTCTTGTGGATGTCGGTGTGCGCCCAGTGTCGGTTGTCCTTGAGGAGGCCGCCGAAGGCGTTCTTCATCGCCCCCGTCATCGTCGTGTAGACGTGCGTCTTGACCGTCGGCAGGTGGACGATGTTGCTTCCGATCATCACCTCCGGCACCTTGACCGCGCCGAAGATGCGGTCGAGGACCAGCAGCGGAGCCTTGGGCTCGATGGTGACCCACTTGCAGTCCGGGTCGAAGTTGTCGACGGACGGCACCCCGTACTTCTTGTAGACCCCCGCGAACTTGTTGAGCTTGTCCCCGCGGTGGGCGTCCGTCACCACCGTCTGGTTGTGGAGGCCCAGGAGGTCCGAGTAGCCGTCCTCGCGCAGCGTCCGCACCACCCCCTCGAGCTGCCAGGGGGTCGTGTTCGCGGAAAGGAACGGCAGGTGCCAGGAGATGTTGTCCTTGAGGATCGTGCGCCTTCCGGCGGGCAGCGCGCGCCGATAGTCGAGGCCCCGCATCATCCCGGCCACGTCGTCGACGACGCTCTCCGGCCGGGTCTTGATCACGGCCACCCTGGCCCGCGTCTTCCCCGAGCCGATGGCCTCCCGCTTCTTCGTCCCTTCGGCTGACGCCATCCCTCTCGGGCCTCCCGTGGTGCCACTGCTCAAACTGGTAGTATACCTGCCGGGCCGCCCGGCGGCCAGAACCCATGGATTGCCCTCGCTGCGGCCAAACCGGCGTCGAGGACGACCCCGCCTGCCCTCGCTGCGGCGTCGTGTTCGCCAAGCTGCGGACGGCCGGGCCGCGGCCCAGGCTTCAATCCGAGATCGTGGCGCCTCCCCCGGCTGGCGGGTCGCGCCTCTGGTTGATCCTGCCGGCGGTCGGCATGGTGGCGGTCGTCGTCGCGAGCGGCGGCGCCGGTTTCCCGGAGCGCGCCACCCGTCCCACCCGCCCTGCCGGTGGCGACCCCCGCCACCACCGTCCCCGTCGAAGAGATCCGGGCGGCGGCGGCCGCCCTGCCCGATGCCGACCGGCAGGCCGCCGAGGAGCTGGTGGGCAAGCTCCAACGGAGGCAGACGCTCGTTCCCGCGGATCTACAGGGGGCAGAGGCGCTGTTCGCGCGCCACCCCACGGAGCCGGGAGCGCGCGAGCTGTTCGAGGGAGTGGTGATGGCCGGGGCCGCCCAGGCCCGGGATCGGCGCGATACGGGGGGGGCGGCGCGCGATCTTCGCCGGGCGGCCGGCCTCCTCAAGAGCAGCACTGCCGTTCGCAGCGCCTTGCTGGCGGTGCTCCTCGATGCGGGAGACTGGAATGGCGCGGAAGCGGCGGCCCGCGATTTCCTGGGCCTCGCCCCCGACGACGCCGACGGCGTCCGGGGCTTCGCCTATGCCCTCGTCCGTCAGGACCGGAGCCGGGAGGCGGCCGAGTTCCTGCGCGCCAACCTCGATCGGCGCGAAGACCCGACGACCCGCGCCCTCCTCGCCCAGGTCGAGACGAGCCTGCGCACCGAGAAGGGCATGACCGAGCAGCGCCTCGCCTACTTCAACGTACGCTACGACGGGCAGGCCCACGAAGACGTGGGTCGGGAGATCCTGCGTCAGCTCGAGCGCCATCGGGCCACCCTGATCCGCCCCTTCGACTACGACCCCGCCGACACCATTCCGGTGGTCCTGTTCAGCCAGCAGGCGTACTACGACGCCACCGGCGCTCCCGCCTGGGCGGGCGGCCACTACGACAACTTCGACGGGCGGATCCGCATCCCCATCGGCGGCCTCACCGCCGCCCTCACTCCCGACATGGACGGCACCCTGCTCCACGAGCTGACCCACGCGTTCATCGCCGCCCGATCACGGGGCATCGCGCCGCGCGAGGTGCACGAAGGCCTTGCCCAGCTCATGGAAGGCAAGCGCCTGGAGTCGATGCTCAACCGGGAGCAGCGCAAGGCCCTGGCGGACGGGCGCATCGGGGGCGTGATGGGGTTCTACCTGGGCGCCCTCTCGTTCGCGGAGTTCCTGATGGCGGAGCGGGGCCAGGGCGGGATCAACGAGCTGCTCCAGGCGATGGGAGACACGGGCAGCGTGGATCAGGCCTTCCAGAAGGTCTTCAACCGAAGCTACGGGGACGAGCTGAAGGACTGGTCGGTGCGCCTGCAGCGCCAGTACGGGAGCTGACGGCGGCTACTTGACCTGGAGCTCGAACGGCATGCGCGCGATCGGCCCCGGACCGGAGAATCGCGCGGCCCAGGCGGCCATGGCCCGGATCTTGGGAGGCAGGAGCCGCTCGCTGACCCCCTCCTCCTGGCGCTCCATGAGCAGCTCGAAAAAGCCCTTGCGCTCGGGCAGGATCACGAGGTTCAGCTCCTCGTCCTTGCCGATCTTCGCCTTCTCCCGCGCCAGGGCGAGGGCGACGTCGAGCCCGCCCAGCCGGTCCACCAGGCCCACCTTGAGCGCCTCCGCGCCCGTCCACACGCGTCCCTGGGCCACGCGGTCGATCTCCTCCACCGTCTTCTTCCGGCCCGCCGCGGCCTTGGAGACGAACTCCCCGTAGAACGAGGTCATGAGGCTGCGCATGCGCGCCTTCTCCTCGGCGCTCCACGGCTGATAGTCGCTGAAGATCGTGGCGTTCCTGCCCCGCGCCACGATCTCCTTGGTGAGGCCGACCTTGTCGTAGAGGCCGCGCAGGTTGAACTTGCCGCTGAAGACGCCGATCGAGCCGGTGATCGTGCCCGGCTCGGCCACGATCGCGTCGCCGTTCATCGCGATGTAGTAGCCGCCCGAGGCGGCCACGTCGCCCAAGGCCGACCTCGCGCCAGATCACGTCCGAGGCGGTGCCCGAGCCTCCCGGGCTGTCCACCCGAAGGACGATGGCGCGGACCTGCTCGTCGTTCCTGGCCTCTCGGATGACGCGGGCCAGGGTGTCCGAGCCCACCAGCCCGCCGCTCCAGGGGCCCGACCCGCTCTTCCCCGAGACGATCTCGCCCACCGCGTAGACGAGCGCCACCTTGGCCCGGCCGTCGAAGCCGAAGGTTCGGGACGCGCGGACGTAGCGGCCGGGGGTCATGTGGTCGGCGTGCTTGATCCGCGTTTCCAGATCGTCGCGGTAGATGAGCTCGTCCACGAGCCCGGCCGCGAGAGCCGAATGGCCGTCGTATGGCCCCTGGTCGACGAGGGCCCGCACCTGCTGCGGCGTCTTGTTCCGGCTGTGGGCAATGGCCGCGACGTACTGCCCGTAGAGGCTGTCGACCAGCGCCTCCGTCTGCTCGCGATGCGGTTCCGTGAAGCTGTCTTCCGTGAACTGGTTCGGGGCATTCTTGTATTTCCCGACCCCTTCGAACTCGGCCTGCACCCCCAGCTTGTCCAGGGTCCGGCGGAAGAACGTCACCTCGGCGGCGAGGCCCGAAACCAGGATGAGGGACGAGGGCACCGCGTAGACCTTGCTGCACGCGGTGGCGAGGTAGTACTCCCGGTTGCCGCAGAACTCGATGTACGCATAGGCGGGCTTGCCCGACTTGCGGAAGCGGGCGATCGCGTCGCGCAGCTCCTGCACCTTGCCCCAGCCCGAGTCCGAGAGGCC
>WNFM01116508.1_pt1 | contig 12529 bp, 16 predicted proteins | sample 5400271 | NCBI WGS metagenome assembly WNFM01 (sample SAMN13153352, study PRJNA577476) | soil metagenome | isolation source: 60 cm saprolite on Douglas fir-dominated hillslope | place: USA:California | collected 2013-09-17 | reverse complement strand
TTCGGTTTCGCGCCGAAATGGGATTGAGGCGGCTGCAACCGCCGCTATGGTGTTCTCGGCGGCATCGAATCTTGATCAACGGCGATGAAACCAGGGGAGATCATACGCACCGGCATCACGGCATCGGCGATTGCTCATCTGTCGATTGTGACGCTGGTGCTGTTCTTTACCGAGGTGCATCCGTTCGGTTCGGTCACGGCCGAGCCGATCACGGTCGATTTGGTTTCGCCGGCCGAGGTCACGCCGACCCCCAAGAAGGAGGAACCGCCAAAGCGAGAGCCTTCCGACACCTTCGATCTTTCCTCGAAATCCGCCGCCCCAAGTGCTCCGGCGCCGGCCGCCCCGCAACAGGCGGCTGCGCCGTCACAAAAGCAGGCGGCGCCGACCTCAAAGCAAGCGGCGCCGTCGACGCCTGGTCCTGTCAGACAAGAGGCTGCCGTTCAGCCGCAGACGCCGGCGACGTCTCCGGTGCCGGCCTTCGTTCCCCCTCAACCCGATCTGACTATCAAATATAATGTGCTGCTGGGTCTGCCCCCGGAACTGCCTCCGACTCTGCCGCAAGACAAACCGGGCGACGGCTTTGACGCCCCGGCGTCCCAGACGGGAAGCTGCCCAAATCGATCGCGCCCTCCGATCCGATCAGGATAAAACTGCGGGTGTTCATGACGCCGGACGGCAAGCTCGCCACCGATCCCATCCTGATCGAGGCCAGCGCGTCCGCCAAGGGACCGGCATTGATGCAAAGCGCGATCGCGGCGTTGGAGGCCTGTCAGCCCTATCAGATGCTGCCGGTGGACCGCTACGGCGAGTGGAAAGTGCTCGACCTGAGTTTTACGCCGCAGGATTTTGCGGGCGCGTCCTAGAGCCAATATCCGCCCTTCGCATGCGGTCGGGGAAGGTCGCGGGGTTCGCAATGGATTGAGTGGCGCTGTGCAGGTTCTTTACTTTTCCACCGCCGGAGGCACCCATGTTCCGTTTGACTGTTTGTTTTGCTCTGGGACTATTGCTTTCGAACTCAAGCCTCGCGCAGCAAGCGCCCGTTGTTACGTCGGACTCAGTCCCCATTTTCGCGATCGAACTAGACAAGATCCAGTGGCAAAAAAATCCGGCCGGAGGCCCCTTGGAGGTAGCGACGGTTGTCGGTGACCGGAGCAAACCAGGATTATACATCCAGCTGGTCCGGTGGCCTGCCCATACCATCAACAAGGCTCATTCACATCCAGACGATAGGTACGCCGTCGTGCTGCGAGGCACGTTCTATCACGGTTTTGGTGACAAATACGATGAGAGCAAACTCGAGGTGCGGCCCGCAGGAAGCTTTTTCACGGAGCCGAAACGGGTTCGCCATTTCGGTATCACGAAGGACCAAGGCGCTATCTTATATTTTGTCGGCACTGGCCCATCAACGAACGACGATCCTGAAAAATAACTTGCGCCGGGCGGCCGGGCGCCGGCGGCTAACCTAACTCCCCATCGCGCGCCAGGCGTTCGAGGCGAATTGCCGGCGCCAGGTGACGATCACGACCGCCGCCGTGGTCACAAACAGGACCCAGGGACTGACGAACCAGCCGAGATAGCCGAGCGCAAAGAAAAACGCGCGCTGGCCGCGATTGAAATGCCGGCCGGCGGCTTCGAACAGTCTTGTGGTCCGGATGACATGCGCTTCGGCCTCCGGCGTATCGCGCAGTTCGGCCGGCGGCATCGCGCCGAGCAGGATCGCGACGTAGTTGAACAACCGGTAGGCCCAGGCGAATTTGAAGAAGGCGTAGACGAAAATCAGCACCAGCCCGACGCATTTGATCTCCCAAAGCGCGGGCGCGGGGCTGAGATCGATCGGCAATTCGCTCAACACGGCGAGCGCTTCCTTGGTCGAACGCAACAGCGCCAGCGCGCCGCCGATCGCGAGCAGGCTGGTGGAGGCAAAGAACGCCGTGCCGTTCTGCAGCGACGCCATGATTTGCATGTCGACCATGCGGGTCTGGCGGTCGAGCATGCGCCGGATCCAGACCTCGCGGTAGGCATGCATGCGGGCGGACAGACTGTCGCGTCCATACGCGCTATGCTCGAGCGTGACGGCATACACGGTCCATTCCAGGACGAAGAAGCCGACCGCTAGAATATCGACCCAATATGCGCGCATGTTTTGCAGCCCCCGGTGACCGCGAATGCTGCCATGCAGGCTTTATCGCGGCAACCGGCACCACGGCGCAGTTGCGGGTTGAACGCCCGCTCACCGAGCGCTATGGCAGAACGACCAATGATGAGGGAATTTTTCGAGATGTCCTTAAAGCTCGTGATCGGCAACAAGAACTATTCGTCGTGGTCGATGCGGCCGTGGCTGGCGCTGCGCGGCAACACCATCGCCTTCGACGAGGTTTTCATCCCGCTCTATACCGGTGAGGCCGACAAGCAGCGGATTCTTAAGTTCACGCATTCGGGCAAGGTACCGGCGCTGATCGACGGCGACATCACGATCTGGGATTCGCTTTCGATCATCGAATACCTCGCCGAAAAATTTCCGGAAAAGCGGCTGTGGCCTGAAGACCGCGCGCGCCGGGCGCATGCGCGTTCGATTTCGGCGGAGATGCATTCGGGCTTTGCGGCGCTGCGCAACGAATGCGGCATGAACCTGCATCGTCCGGTCGGCGCGATCGCCCTGTCGGATGAAGCCCAGGCCAACATCGCGCGCGTTCAGCAAATCTGGATCGAATGCCGCGAGCGCTATGGCAAATTGGGGCCGTTTCTGTTCGGCGAATTCGGCGGCGCGGATGCGATGTTTGCCCCTGTCGTGCATCGTTTCCGCACCTGCGCGATTCCGGTGACGGCGGAAGTCAAAGCCTACATGGAGACGATGATGTCGTTATCGGCGTTTCAGGAATGGACCCGCGACGGCCAGGCCGAAACGCTTGTCATTGAGAAATTCGAGACAGTTTGAGCGTGTTGCGGGAATATGACAGCATTCGCCGCTTGACGGAGCGGCGTGAAAGCGGTCTGAATCTGGAACCCGCCTCGCGCGCGTCCAACCAAAGGGTCTTGCTATGGGAATTCTCGACTCACTGGAAAATTCGCCGGCACTGAAGAGCGCGCTCAGCCAGCTCGGCGCCGCCGTGTTGCCGGTCGTGATGAGCGAAGTGATGGGCACCGGCTGCCAGGGAGGCCTCAACGCGATCGTCGCCAAGCTGCAGCAATCGGGTTTCGGTGATCAGGTCAAATCCTGGATCGGCAACGGCCAGAATCTGCCGATCACGGCCGATCAGCTGCGCCAGGTGCTGGGAAGCGGCACCGTCAAGCAACTCGCTGCCAAGTACAACATCCCGGTCGACCAGTTGACGGAGATATTGGCGCACCAGCTGCCGCTGGCCGTGGACCACGCGAGCCCCGACGGCAGGCTCCCGCATACCGCCTAAGTCGGGGAGGCGACGGTTCCCGACGGCGGCTGATAGGATACACCGGGAACTGGTGAAATTGCGTTTATCGCACTGAAAAACCTGCAAAATATGCGTATTGGCCATGTGCGGATGTAACTGGCCAAGACGGCTCGCGCCGTGCTATACAGCCGCCGGGTTTTCCAGTCAGCCGTTGCAGCGGGACCGTGGGCGCGGCCGACTTTTTGCGTGATGGAGAGGGTGTTGAAGCACAAATTCACCGTTGGAGAGACCGTTTATTTTACTGCCAGCAATGTCGCGCGTCCGGCCGCCAGCGGCACCTATGAGGTGGTTCGCCTGCTTCCGACCGACGGCGACGACTGCCAGTACCGGATCAAGAGCTCGACTGAAGCCTTCGAACGGGTGGCCAAGGAAAGTCAGCTCGACATCAGCTGACAGATAGCGCGACCTGACGGTTAGCGCGCGGGGGAAAACGAAGCGGGTTCCGCGTCGTCCGCCGCGAAAAGGCCCTGTTCGCAGAACCATGCTCCGAGAAGCTGAGGGCGGAGAAGGCATTCACTTTCGCTGCGTCGAGGGACATCGCGCATGAACTGGGCCTGGGCTACTTCGCTCGATCAAATCTGGCGTTCGACGGCCTTCCCGATGTGGCTGACCTTGGCCGCGGCGGGATTCTTCGGGATCATCGTCTTGATCACGCTGTTGCGCGCCGAGAAATCGGTCGCCAATGGTGCGCTGACGGTGATCACGCTGTTGGCCGTCGGCATCGCGGTCGCCGCCACCATCCGAGGGTTCGGTCCGGACGGTCAAACTGCCTCTTCCGAGCCACCATCTTCCCGGCCGGTCGGCATCGCAATGCCGGCATTATCATGTATCGACGATCTGGCGGGAGAGACCGTCTTGACGGCGTGCGAAAAAGCGCTGTTCGGCACCCCCGAATCCGCCGCGGCTGCACTGTCCTATGCGGCATCCCAGATCACGCGACTGACCGCGCTCGGCGATGTCGCCACCGCAAACAAGAGCATGACGCCTGAATTGCAAATGGTGCGCCGCGCGGTCGAACGCGATCGCTACGGGTTGATGGCGTACGTGCTGGCCGGGCGCGACCATTGTACGGCCGCGGACTGCCCGGCGTTCCGCGCGCTGACCGATTACCACCAGATCGTCGTCAACATGGACGAGCGGACCTATGAAGGCTTGATCGCGCGCTATGCACCGATGTGGAACGCGCCGCCTCCGACGGCGCCGGTGGCTGCGCTCGCGCCATCGATTCCCACGGGCAAGCCCACCAATGCCGAGTTCCCCAGCGCAGCCTCGACCCCGCCCGTCAGCATCATGACGCCGGAGCCAGGTACTTCAGCGGCGCCTGCGCCGCGTGCGGCTGCTGCGGCGCCGGCGGCGAGCGCGCCGGGGCCGTCACCGCGTCCGCCGACATCAGCGCTGGCGGCGGCCAAAAAGCCGGCTGCTCCGAAAGCTGCGCGAACGACTTCCGCGCCGGTCCAGCTTGCGCCCGCAGCACCGGTGCCCGCAACGCCGGCCCCGGCCGCAGCGAACAATGAATGATGCTTTTCAAAAGGTGCCGGTCGTTAGGGTCCGATTCAACCGGGGTCGAATCAGACCCTAACGGTATTTTTTCTTGAGCATGATTTTTTCGGAAAACCGGTTTCCACTTTTCCGGATCATGCTCTAACCTCTTTTCATGCCGCTTCATCTCATCAAGCTTGCCGTTGGCTGCGACTCGGTCAAGGAACTCAAGGGTTGGGTCGCCGAGCGGATGCAAACCGCGAAGAAAAAACGCCTGCCGCTTCATCATATCCATATCACCCGGATGGCGCCGAAACGCGTCGAAGAGATTCTTGCGGGAGGCTCGCTCTATTGGGTGATCCGGGGTGAAATCGCGGCGCGGGAAAAGATCATCGCCATCGAACCGTTCCGCGATCGCGACGGTATCGGACGGTGCCGGTTGGTGATGCAGCCCAAAGTGATCGCGGTCATGCCGCGGCCGATGCGCCCGTTCCAGGGCTGGCGCTATTTTGCCCAATCCGACGTGCCGCAGGATCTGAAATCCGCCGGCGCCGGCGTCGCTAAGATGCCCGAGCCGCTCCGCCGCGAACTGCGCGATCTCGGACTGCTTTAACCAGGGCTGCTTTAGACCGGGACTGCTTTAGACCCGGGACTGTTCTAAACCGCGATGTTGTCGATCAGCCGCGTCGTTCCCAGTCGGGCCGCGACCAGGATCCGCATCGGCCCGTCCTTTAGCGAAGCGATCGGCGCCAGCGTCTCGGCGTGGCGGACTTCAAAATAATCCAGTGCAAAACCCGCGCCGGTAACGAGGGCCGCGCCGCCGGCCATCGCCGTCTTGAAATCCTCGCCCGCGCGCAAGGCTTGCGCGCTCTCCTTCATCGCCCGGTAAAGTTCCGGCGCGACACGGCGCTGCTCCGGCAACAAATAGACGTTTCGGGAGGACATCGCGAGCCCGTCGCGTTCGCGGATGGTTTTCGAGCCGATCACCTTGACGGCGAGGTCGAGGTCGCCGGCCATCCGCGTCACCACCCGCAATTGCTGAAAATCCTTTTCGCCGAAGATCGCAAAATCCGGCCGGACTTGCGTGAATAGCTTGCCGACCACGGTGGCGACGCCGCCGAAGAAGTGCGGCCTGAAACGATCCTCCAGACCCGCCGTCGCCGGTCCCTCGGTCAGGATCCTGGTGGCAAAACCGTCCGGGTACATGGTCTTGACGTCGGGATTCCAGATCAGGTCGACATCCTCGGCGGCAAGCTTGGCGATGTCGGCCTTCCAGGTGCGCGGGTAAGAACCAAAATCCTCCGTCGGCGCAAACTGGGTCGGGTTGACGAAGATCGAGACGATCACCCTTTTAGCGCGGCGTTTTGCGAGCCGGACCAGCGACACATGCCCGTCATGGAGTGCTCCCATGGTTGGCACCAGCGCAATGGTGGCCTTTTTTGCGCGAAGGCCGTCCACGGCGCGACGCAATGCAGGGACCGTGCGGACGATCATGGGGCTTCGCGGCATCTGGGCTCGATCTTTGGCGATTGAGGGGACGGCCGGCTTCGGCCTGGCGGCGGGGACGCGGACCTTATCAAGGCTGGCGCTTGGCCGCCAAGCCGGCCGCCGCGCGGACGAGGCTTGCGTTCCCGAAAATGAATGCGGCTATTTGTGCGATTGATCACAGACGCGGCGATCCGGACGTGCGATTCATGATTAAGGCAGACGCTCAGCGATTCGAAAGCGGCATCGCGCAATTCACTTGACCGAAGTCGCGCGTAATTTGAAGATGCTGCAAGGGTTAAAAAATGCTGCTGCAGGCTAGTCAGGGGCAATCGGGCTCGGCGCATGTCGTCGTGCTGGGCAACGAGAAGGGCGGGTCGGGAAAATCCACCACGGCCTTGCACATCGCTGTTGCCTTGATGAAAGCCGGCCAGCGCGTCGCCACCATCGATCTCGATTGCCGCCAGCAAAGCTTTACCCGCTACATCTACAACCGGAGCGCCTGGGCCCGCCGCACCGGCCTGGATCTCGAACTTCCCGTGCATTGCTGCATCAAGCTTGGCCAGACCATGCAGATCGCGGACAACGAAACCTCCGAGTTCCAGCAATTCATGGATGCCGTCAGCGTGGTCGAGCGCACCTTCGATTTCATCGTGATCGATACCCCAGGATCGGACAGCTACCTGATGCGGCTGGCGCATTCGATGGCCGACACCCTGGTGACGCCGATCAACGACAGTTTCCTGGATTTCGACGTGCTCGGAACCGTCGACCCCCAAACCTATGCCGTCACCGGCGAGAGCCATTATGCGGAGATGGTGCGCGATACCAGGCGCAAACGCCGCCAGCTCGACGGCGCCTCCTCTGACTGGATCGTGGTCCGCAACCGCTTGTCGATGCTGGGGTCGCGCAATAAGCAGCTGGTTGCAGACGGCCTCAACGAATTGTCGTTCCGGCTCGGTTTCCGCGCCATCGACGGCTTTGCCGAGCGCGTGGTCTATCGCGAGTTTTTTCCGCGCGGACTGACCGCGCTCGACGATCTCGACGAGGCAACCCTGGGCACCCGCCCGAATCTCGGCCACGTCACCGCGCGCGAGGAGGTCACGAGCCTTTTGCGCCAATTAAAACTGCCGCTCGACGAGCGTGGCCGCCGCCGCGCCGCCAATCGCGCGGAGTGGTTCACCCAGGTCGACAAGCCGCTTGAGGTTCACGACATCCTCGGCGCGTAGGGTCGTTCACGGCGCGCGCTCGTGGCATTCCGGACACACTTGCAAAGTTCCGCCTCTGCAAGATGAGATTGAGTTTGTCGGCGATGGCAAACCGCTCATAAACTCAGACTTACAGCAAAATCGTCATGCCGCCGAGGCACCGCTGTCGGCGCCGACTATCGACTCTCACCGTTCACGCTGGCAGGCTTCGCGCTCGCCGGCGGCGGCACCAATTTTTCGATCGCCAACGCCCTCGGCACCGGACGTTCCGATCTGTTCCAGGCGGGAGCGTATGTCCGTCACACCGTCGGCCCGGCGTACATTTCGGCGGCGCTCGCATATGGCTGGCAGGACATCACCACCGATCGCACCGTGACCATCGCTGGCGTCGACCATCTGCGCGCAGAGTTCAACGCCAACGCATTTTCGGGGCGCGTCGAAGGCGGCTACCGTTTTGTCACGCCGTGGATAAACGGCATCGGCATCACCCTTACGCCGCCGGACAGTTCACGACGTTCGATCTACCGGCTTACGCCGAAGCCGCGGTGTCCGGCGCAAATACCTTCGCGCTCTCCTATGGCGCAAAGGATGTCACCGCGTCGCGTTCAGAAGTCGGCCTGCGCACCGACAAATCATTCGCGGTGCCGGACGCGATCCTCACGCTGCGCGGCCGCTTGGCCTGGGCGCATGATTTCAATCCGGATCGCAGCATCGCCGCAACCTTCCAGACGCTGCCGGGGGCTTCCTTCGTCGTCAACGGCGCCGCCCAAGCGAGCGATTCCGCGCTGACCACAGCTTCGGCCGAAATGAAGTGGATGAACGGCTGGTCCGTCGCCGCCACTTTTGAAGGCGAGTTCTCCGATGTGACGCGCTCTTACGCAGGCAAGGGCGTGGTGCGGTATATTTGGTAACACGCGGCTTTCGGGCCGGGCGGAGGCCCCAGGAACGGCGGCTCCGTGGCCGCCGGAAGGAACCCCCTCAAAGGCCGGTTTTTTCAACGGTTTTTACCAGGCCTTTACCGAAGAAATGAACCCAACCTTGATTGGTGGCGTCCCATAGTGTGAGCACGGGCGGGCAAGCATCTTCCGGTTGTGCACTGCCCAATTATGGTGCGCCGCACAAGGAACAGGCGGTCAATTCACAACATTTACTCTTCCTGTCACGTGGCCGTGACGTATATCCTTAACAAGGGACCGCAGAGTCCCAGACACTGGAACAGGGCCCCTCAAGGGGACGGCGTGCGTCGAGGACAAACATGAAGCGTGGAATTGCCATTCTGCTTTCGCTTTGCGTGCTCGTGACGGTTGCATATTTCACCGTGAGCAAATGGGCGATCCGCCACGAGACCCTGACCTTCTACGATGCGACTCGTGACAACCGTCCGGTCGCCGTCGACGTCGCCATCAGGCGCGACAAGGAAATGCAGGCCAATGCCGGCATGATCACGCTACCGGTCGCCATCCTCAATCACGGCAACACCGTCAAATTCACAGAATACTCTTTCCTCGCAAACGCCTTCGCTGCCCGCGGCTATCTCACTGTCAGTATCCAGCATGATCTGCCGAGCGATCCGCCGATGGTGACGAAAGTCGGCGAACTCTATGTCGGCCGTCTGCCGCAGTACCAGCGTGACATTGCCAACATAAAGTTTGCGATCGAGGAAATGCAGAAGGTCCAGGCGAACGCGGACTACGATCATCTGACCATGGTGGGACACTCCATGGGCGCTGACGTCTCGCTATACTTCGCCAAGATGTACCCCGACCATATCAAGAAGGTCGTGACGCTGGACAACCTGCGTGTGCCGTTCATGACCGACGGCCGATTCAAGATCCTGTCGTTCCGTTCGAAGGATCCGGTGTTCAAGGCCGATCCCGGTGTCATTCCCGATCAGGAAATCTGTGAGAAGGCCGGGATTACCGTTGTGCAAACCGGCTACCAGCACAACGACATGCGCGATACCGGTCCTGACGAGGCAAAGGCATCGATCCAGGGCATGCTCGACAAATTCCTCGATGACGAGAGCCCGCAAAAGCCGGTCGAGACAAGCAAGCCTGTCATGACCGATGCCGGCCCGGTCGCACCCTATGCCCCGGTTACCGCGGCCCAGAACTAACCAGCGGCATCCTCCCCCCGACCAAAAATTCGATCGCTCTCCGCGCGAGGCGTGTTGGCGCCTCTTGCGCGCATTGACCGCTCCCCGATCCCGGCCCACATAGAGCTTGCGACAATCTTGCGAGCGCTGATGTCCGGCGAACCCACCAAACCGAAATCCCAGGGCGAAGTGTCCGCCGCGCAACAGGCCGCGTCCGGCAAAGCCGGTTCTTTGCCGGAGGCAAAACCGGCGGCTTCGGAAGAGATTGCCGCCTTCGTCGCCAAGGCCCGCGCGATGTCGCCGCTTGCCTCCGGCGCGCGGGGCCGGCTGGTGTTCGCGCTCGATGCCACCATGAGCCGGCAGCCGACCTGGGACATGGCCTGCGCGCTGCAGGCCGACATGTTTCGCGAGGCGGCAGGCCTCGGCAGCCTCGACATCCGCTTGGTCTATTACCGCGGCCTCAATGAGTGCCGCGCCTCGGGGTGGATTTCCGACAGCGCGCAACTGGCAAAGCTGATGAGCAAGATCGATTGCCGCGGCGGCAATACCCAGATCGGCAAAGTGCTTTCCGAAGCGCGCCGCGAGGCTGTCGCCTCCGCCGTGCGCGCGGTCGTGTTCGTTGGCGACGCCATGGAGGAGAAGGTCGACGAGCTCTGTGTCAAGGCCGGTGAACTCGGGCTACTGAAGGTGCCGGTGTTCATGTTTCAGGAAGGTCACGACGACACCGCCGAGCGCGCGTTCAAGGAGATCGCGCGTCTGACCGGCGGCGCCTGGTGCAGGTTCGATCCCGGCGCGGCAGCGCAATTGCGCGAGTTGTTGCGCGCCGCAGCCGCCTATGCCGCCGGCGGCCGCGAGGCGCTGCTGCGGCTGTCGAAATCCGGCAGCGGTGCGGCCAAACTGCTCGGCCAGATGAAATGATCCGATAGCTGCTTTACGGATCGAGATGGGCGATGCCCATCTGCTTGAGCAGTGTCAGATTATCTTCGATATGCCAGTTGTCGACGATCTTGCCGTCTTCGACCTTCACAAGGTCGGTGGCGATGAAATTGATCCCTTGGCCGTTGCCTTGCGTCTGTCCGAGCTTGCCGGTGAAATGGCCGGCGAATTTCATGTGCACGGTGACGTAACTTCCCGCGACGATCATCTTTTCTACCTCGACGGCGAGGTCGGGCACCGCGCCGCGGAACTGCCGGGAGGCGAAGGCCGGTCCCTCAGGTCCCTGCGGTCGACCCGGCGGCAGCGTGCGATCGGTGAAGTTGGCGGCGACCGCTTGCTTCAGCAACGTCTCGTCGCCCGTATTCCAGAAATCGTAGAAGGCGCGGACGGCTTTCAAGTTGGTCGCGGCTTGCGCATCGCCGAGCGGGGACGCGACGACGAGATCGTCGATCTTGACGCCTTCCGCGGCGAGCGCCGGCATGGACATCAAGGCCACTAGCGTCGCCACAACGGGACTGGTTCTACCCGGCATTGCGCTGCTCCCGTTTTGCGGATGACCCATCGCGCCGAAGCGCTAGCGGGACGTCGTTGCCGTTCTCGCCACCGCATCCAACGCGCCAGTCATGATACCGACCGCGGGCTCGGCTCCGCTCAGCCTGTGGCGTTTCGCAAGCCAGGCCGGATCATTGTAGGAAAGCCAAGTCTTGCCGGCCTCATCCTGCCAGACCAGCGCCTTCAGCGGCAGGTCGATCCCGATCGTCTGAACCGATTGTATCAGCGGCGTTCCGGCCTTGGCATTGCCGAAGATCAAAACCTCGGTCGGCTGCAGCAACAGCCCAGCCGCGCTCGCGCCTGCGGCATGATCGATACGGGCAAACACGGTCATTCCCTTGGCCTTCACCTCGGCCTCGAGCCTGTCCATGGTATCTTTCGGCTCGTAATTGCTTGGGATCGTCGTCAGTCCGTCTGCCGCCATGGCGCGCTCCAGGGTTGTCCGGCTGCGATCAGATCGAAGATTAATGAACTCGGGTTGACAACGCCACGCAGCTTTTCGCCTCGAGAGCCTTTTGGGCGCCGCGGCAAGCTTTTTACCGCCGATCCCACTATATTGAAATCATGCCTACCCTGATCGCCGGCGCCGTCGCCGTCATTGTTCTTTATTTGCTGCTGCAGATGTTTCGCGCGGCCAATCCGGTCGTGCTTGCGCGCGCCATCAAGATCGGCGGCGGCATTGTCGCGCTCGCGGTCGCCGCCTTTACCGGCATCAAGGGCGAACTTGCGGTGGCCGTGCCGCTCGGCATTTTTGGCGCCGGGCTATTGGGCTGGTCGCCATTCGGGGGATCGGGCTTCCCCAATTTCGGCGCGATGTTTGGCGGTGCGGGTGCTCAGCGTTCGGCGGGACAGACCTCGCGGGTGCGTTCGCAGTTCCTCGATATGATCCTCGATCACGATAGCGGCGAGCTGCGCGGTCAGATCGTGGCCGGGCCGCATGCCGGCCATTTCCTGGAGGAATTTGACCTGTCGCAACTGACCGCGATGATCCCGGGCTTCGATGCCGAGAGCGTGCCGTTACTTGAAAGCTATCTGGACCGCCGGTTTCCCGCCTGGCGTCAGGACGCGCAGGGAAACACGGCAGGGGGGCAGAGCCGCCCGGCGTCGAGCGGCAAAATGACGGACGAGGAGGCTTACCAGATCCTTGGCCTGCAGCCGGGGGCGGGGCGCGACGAAATTGGGCGAGCGCACCGCGCGCTCATGAAGAAATTGCATCCCGACCAGGGGGGGTCGACGTACCTCGCCGCCCGTGTAAACGAGGCCAAGGATACTTTGCTTCGCACGCATCACAGCTAACTCCGGGAACGCTACCAAACACCGCGAACCGCGAGTTGCCTCTGTTCTAC
>WNFM01053475.1_pt1 | contig 12529 bp, 18 predicted proteins | sample 5400271 | NCBI WGS metagenome assembly WNFM01 (sample SAMN13153352, study PRJNA577476) | soil metagenome | isolation source: 60 cm saprolite on Douglas fir-dominated hillslope | place: USA:California | collected 2013-09-17 | reverse complement strand
CCGGCGGGTCGCCGAGGTACATTTCGACGCCGGCTTCGTGCCGCGGCGCCGCTCGATCGACGCCTTCACCCAAGCCTGCCGCTCGATCGGCGAGCCGATCCTGGGGAAGCCCCTGCACGAGATCTCGATCGCCCGGCTCCTGGCGCAGCTGTTCCATGTCACCGAGCAGTTCGAGATGGAGACGCAGCCGCAATTGCTGCTGCTGCAGAAGACGATGGTGCTGATCGAGGGGGTCGGCCGGCGGCTCGACCCGCAGGCCAATATCTGGACCCTGGCGCGCCCGCTGGTCGAAACCTGGATGCGCGACAATCGCGGGCCGGAAGCGCGGCTGCGCCAGCACATCGACACGCTCATCGAAGCGATCGACGAGGTGCCGCGGCTGCTGCGCGGCCTCGACAAGATCGTCGGCGACTGGGCGCGCGAAGGCGTCGTCATGCATGCCGAGAGCCTGGCGACCCAGGCCGCGCATCGCGCCCGCCTCCTCCCGCTCCTGGTGATCCCGCTATGGCTCGCCGCCGCCGCGCTGATCGCGATCGCGGTTGTGCTGCTAGGTCGTTGATTGCGAGCGGCTCGCCTGGGGACGCTGGAACCAGCCTGCCCGGGTCTGAGTTTCCGGATTTAATAAACGAAGGTTCCCGATGCGCTTTGCTCCCTTGTTCGAGGATCGCCGCGATGCCGGGCGCCGGCTCGCGGCGGCGCTCTCCCGCTACCGCCAGAGCCGGCCGGTCGTGCTGGCGCTGCCGCGGGGCGGTGTGCCGGTCGGCTTTGAGGTGGCGAAGGCGCTCGCTGCCCCGCTCGATGTGCTGCTGGTCCGCAAGATCGGCGCGCCGGGCCACGAGGAGCTGGCGCTCGGCGCCGTCGTCGACGGGCAAGACCCGCAGCTTGTGTTGAATCACGACGTTATCCGCACCAGCTCGCCGAGATCGAGCGGCGCCGCCGGCAATATGTCGGCGACCGGCCGCCCACTCTGATGGAGGGGCGGACCGTCATCGTCGTCGATGACGGGATCGCTACCGGCGCCACGGTCAAGGCCGCGTTGCGCGGCGTGTCGCTGCACCGCCCCGCCCGCCTCGTCCTCGCCGTCCCGGTCGCGCCGGCCGACAGCCTCGACGAGCTGACCGCGGAAGGCGACGAGATCATCTGTCTGGCGACGCCCGAGCCCTTCTTCGCGGTCGGCCCGCACTACCGCGATTTCACCCAGACCGAAGACGAAGAGGTGATCCGGCTGCTCGACGAAGCCCGGCAATGGGCCGCCGCGCCCACCAATCCGGCGGGCTGATTTACCGCTGTTGCGTACCGGATTGTGCCGCGAGCACACCTTACCTCCTCCTGTCGCTATCAGCGACATTCGATTGACAGCACCTTCGCTGTAGCGACAATGTCCCATGAAGCTGATTGTGGCGCCGGGCGCGCTAAAGGCGATGGCCCCGAAGGCGATGCCTCGCGCCGATCGGGATGCGTTAATAGCCAAGGCCGAGGCTTTCGCGCTGAAACCGTTCGGTCGATACAGTTGGGCGTCACCACTGAAGGGCATGCCCGGCCGCGTGCGAATCCGCCAGGGCGATTGGCGGGCTGTGTTGCTGATCGTGCGGGACCGAGGCACCGTGATCCTGGAGCAGATCGGCAATCGAAAGGAAGTGTACCGATGAGCGATGCGGGCGAAACCGTCACATTGAGCCGCGCCGAGTACGAGGCGCTGCTGGAGCGCATCGAGGAGGTCGAAGACATGGCCGCGCTTGACCGCCTCGAAGCAAATATCGGCGCGCACGGTTTCGAGACGGCTACCGCCGACTATCTGCCGCTCGAGCTTGTCAAGCGCCTCTCCGCCGGCGAGCACCCGATTCGGGTCTGGCGCGCGCACCGGCATCTGACGCGCGAGGCGCTGGCCGACGCCGCCGGTGTGTCACCGAGCTACCTGACGGAGATCGAGACCGGGAAGAAGCCGGGCAGCTTCGACGCGATCACCAAATTGGCCAGCGCCTTGCGGGTCTCGCTCGATGACCTCGCGGCTTGGTTAAAAGGCGAGGAATAGGCTGAGCGACACCCAGTCGGTGTCGCCCACCGCCTTACTTAGCCCAGCTTGGGAACCAGCCGAATACTGTGTCGCGCAAGGTTGTCCGCGCCGGCACGCCGGGGTTCGGCTGCCACGCCTTGCGGGGGAGGCCGCCTGCGGGCGCGGTGCAATACGGCGACGATTTGCTCGTGGGTCGTGTTCGGATAGTCGTTGAAGGATTCGATCCGGCGGAAGCGGCGCCCCGCCACCTCGCCGATCGCGTGCAGGATCACCGGCTCCAAAGCATCGGTCGCGCCGACGCTCATGACCGCGCCGCGGATGCAATAACGCCCGTCGTGACTTCTGAGCGCCCCCTTGCACCATTTGTCCGGAGTGGACAGGAGATCGATAACGGCATCGATCTTATGCAGGGGTTCGCTGGAGATGTAGCCAATACCATCGAACGGCATTGCGGCGCCCTCTGGTTGGGAAATCAGGTGCAACCGCTACAACGGCGCGGCACGGCGCGGGTTCATCGATCCGCGTCAAAAACCCGCAAGGCTCACGAATTCAGTGCCGATAGCGCGTGCCGGATCGCCTTCTTGGTCAGGGTCGGCAGCGCATAACGGCCGAATTCCTTCGGCTTCGCCCAGATCCCGTCGATCGCTTCGTCCGTGCTCCCGGCGAGCAGCGCCAGCTCCAGCCGGAAATGGGTGAAGCCGTGCTGCACGATCCCGGGCAGCTGGCGCCATTGGGTCGTGGCCGGCGCAGCCGTGACGGCCTCGGCCATCGACCACGGCGCCTCCTGCCAGGGGGTCGAGGGCAGCTCGATCATGCCGCCGAGGAGACCCTTCTCCGGGCGGCGGCGCAGCAGCACGGCGCCGTCCTCGCGCCGCAGCCAGAACAGGACCCCATAGCGCAGCGGCCGTTCCGGTTTCTCGGCCTGCCGCGGCAGGGTGTCGGCAATGCCTGCCGCAGCCGCCGCGCAATCCCGGCGCCACGGGCACAACACGCAGCGCGGCCGGCGCGGGGTACACAGCACCGCGCCCAGATCCATCAGCGCCTGGGCGAAATCGCCGCAGCGGGTTTCCGGCACCAGCGCGGCGGCAAGCGCCTTCAGCTGCGGCTTTGCTTCGGGGAGGGGGCGGTCCACGGCGAAGAGCCGCGCCATCACCCGCTCGACATTGCCATCGACGGCGGCCGCGCGGTGGCCGAAGGCGATCGCGGCGATCGCCGCCGCCGTGTAGTCGCCGATTCCCGGCAGCGCGCGCAGCCCGGCCGGATCGTCCGGGAAATGGCCGCCATGCCGCTCGACCACGGCGCGCGCGCAGGCATGCAGATTGCGGGCGCGCGCGTAATAGCCGAGCCCCTGCCAGAGATGCAGCACCTCGTCGAGCGAGGCCGCGGCCAGTGCGCGAATATCGGGAAAGCACGCCACGAATCGGTCAAAATAGCCAGCGACCGTGACGACGGTGGTCTGCTGCAGCATGATCTCGCTAAGCCAGACGCGATAGGGATCGGCGGGCTGGCCCGGCGGCGCGCGCCAGGGCAGGTCGCGGCGGTGCCGGTCGTACCAGACGAGCAGCGCGGCCGGATCGGGCCGCGCCGCGGCGGGTTCACCGAGCGGGAGCGATTCGGTTGCGGTTTCGGATCGGGTCGACATGAGCCGAGGCAAGACGCATACGGATGACGATCGCGCGACACTAGCCGGCGCTGCGACGGAGGGCGAGCGCCGGCCCGGCCTGCGCGCGCTCGGCGGCGCGGTGGCCCGGGTCGCGACCCCAATCGTCGCCCGGGATGGCGGCCTTCTCGCCCGTCTTAAGGCAAACTGGCCCGCGATAATCGGTGCCGAACTGGCCGCCGCGACCTGGCCTGCCGGCCTCAGCCGCGACGGCGTCCTGAAGCTCCGCGTCGCCCCCGAGCGGGCGCTCGAAATCCAGCACCGAATCCCGCTCCTGATCGAGCGAACCAATCTGTTTTTCGGGCGAGATGCGGTTGCGCGAATCGTTCTGGTGCAGGGACCGTTGCCGCTGGCACCACCGCTGCGAAAGTCACCGCCCGCGCCGCTCTCCAGCGAGGAGAGCCGCGCGCTCGACGGTCAGCTGGCGGGGGTGTCCGACCCCGAGCTGCGCGAGGCGCTTACCCGCCTCGGCCGCAGTGTGATGGCCGCAGCGCGGCGCAATAACTGAAGGCAAGAGGCATCGTTGCACGACCCGATCAAACCGATTAGCATCAACATCTAGTAGTAAGGGACCTCAAATGCGGGAAATATGGTTCGCCTTGGTAGCCGTGCTCTCGCTTGCCGGGAGCCTTCCGGCGGCGGCGCAGGCGCCCTCGAAACCTGGCCCCGATGTCGCGAAGCTGCTGGCGCCGACGGCGCAGGACCGCATTCTCGGCAAACCCGATGCCCCGATCACGATCGTCGAATACGCGTCGCTGACCTGTCCGCATTGCGCGCATTTCGACAAGGACGTGCTGCCGAAGCTGAAGGCGAAATGGATCGACACCGGCAAGGCCAAATTGATCCTGCGCGACTTCCCGCTCGACGAGCCGGCGATGCGCGCGGCGATGGTGGCGCGCTGCGCCCCGCCCGACCGATTCTATCCGCTGGTCGACACCTTTTTCGCCGACCAGGAAAAATGGGTGACGGCGAAGGACTACCGCGCCGCGCTGGAACGCCTCGCCAAGCTCGGCGGCGTCGGCGACAAGGAATTCAAGACCTGCATCAGCGACAAGAAGCTCGAGGACCAGGTCGCCGGGAGCCGGCTGACCGCGGCAAAGGACCTCGGCGTCGACGCCACTCCGACCTTCTTCGTCAACGGCAGCAAATACGACGGCGCCCCGACCTTGGAGGCGTTCGACCAGCTGTTATCGGGCCTCGCGGCGAAATCATGATCTCAGGGTGATGCTGGCAATGATGTTGGGTCGATGCACGTAGAGCGGCTCCGCCTCGCCGGCTTCAAATCCTTTGTCGAGCCGACCGAACTGGCGATCGAGCCGGGGCTGACCGGCATCGTCGGGCCGAATGGCTGCGGCAAGTCCAACCTCGTCGAAGCCTTGCGCTGGGTCATGGGCGAAGCCTCGGCAAAGCGGCTGCGCGGCGGCGAGATGGACGACGTGATCTTTGCCGGCGCCGCCGGCCGTCCGGCGCGGAACCTCGCCGAAGTCGTCCTGACGCTCGACAACAGCGCGCGCGACGCGCCGTTCGCGTTCAACGAGGGGCCGGCGATCGAGGTGGGCCGGCGCATCACCCGCGGCGAGGGCTCCTCCTACCGCATCAACGGCCGCGAGGTGCGCGCGCGCGACGTGCAACTGCTGTTCGCCGACGCGGCGACCGGGCCGCATTCCGGGGCGCTGGTCAGCCAGGGACGAATCGGCGCGCTGGTCGCGGCCAAGCCGGAGGAGCGGCGGCTCCTGCTCGACGAGGCGGCCGGGACTGCCGGATTGCATGCCCGCCGGCACGAGGCCGAGCTGAAATTGCGCGCAGCCGAGAACAACCTGTCCCGGCTCGACGATGTGATCGCGACGCTGGTGATGCAGATCGACGGGCTGAAAAAACAGGCGCGTCAGGCGCAGCGCTATCGCCGGCTTGGCGAGCAGATCCGACAGGTCGAGGCGCAGCTCCTCGATTCGCGCTGGCGAAGCGCAACGGGCGAGGCCGAGCGCATCGGCGCCGAGTTGCGCGCGGCGGAGCGGGCGGTCGCCGCGGCGACCGAGGAAGCGCTCACCGCCGAACGCCGCCGCGCCGAAGCCGACGCCGCCTTGCCCGCCTTGCGCATGGCTCAGGCCGCAGCCGCCGCGGCGACGCAGCGCATCGCGCATGCGCGCGAGGCGCTGGAGCAGGAGCTGGGCCGAATCGTCGCCGCCAAGGCGGAGGCCGAGCGGCCGATGCCGAGGCCGCGCTGGCCCGTCTCGCGGATGAAGAGCGGTCGTTGCAGCGTGCCGCCGAATCCGAAGCCCGGCAGCAGGCCGAGGCGGAAGCGCGACATCGCACCGCCGGCGCGGACCTCACGGCGGCAGAAACCGGCCTGCAGCAGATGACCGAGGCCTGCGCCACCGGCGAAGCGCGCCGCGCCGCGCTCGAGCGCCAGCGCCGCGACCTCGCCGAGCGGGAGAGCCGGCTGCAGGCCCGCCGGGCCGAGGGCGAAGAGCAGCGCGCCATGCTCGAAGCCGCTCTCGTGCCGCCGGAGGCCGTTGCGCAGGCGACGGCCGCGGTCACCGAGGCTGCGACCGCGGTCGAGGCCGGGCGCAGCGCCGCAGCGGCCCACAGCGAGAGGCTAGCCGCCGCGCAGGATCGCGAATCGGAGGCAGCCGATTTGGCGCGCGAGGCCGATCGTGCGCTCGCCCGGCTCAATGCCGAGGCCGAGGCGCTCGAAAGAGTCCTCGCACCGGCGGAAGCGGAGGCCGGCAACGGCGCGTCGATGCTGTCGCTGCTGCAGGTGAGCGAAGGGTTCGAGGCAGCGACCGCCGCGCTGTTCGACGGCGAATTGGCGGCGCCGCAGCTGCCGCCGGATGCCGAGCGCGAGACCGGTATCGCCGCCGGCTGGCGCGAACTGCCCACGCTTGTGCCTACCCCTTTGCCCGAGGGCGCGCAGCCGCTCGCCGGCATGGTTGCCGCGCCGCCCGCACTGTCGCGCCAGCTGGTGCGGGCCGGCTGGGTTGAGAGCGAGGCGGCGGGATGGCAGCTGCAGCCCCGGCTCGAACCCGGTCAGAGCGTCGTCGACCGCGACGGGCGGCTGTGGCGCTGGGACGGGTTCGTCCGGCTGAAATCGGCTTCGAACGCGACCGCAGAACGGCTGCGCCAGCGCAACCGGCTCACGGTGCTCGCCAGTGAGATCGAGGTTGCCGCTGCCGCTGCCGCTCGGGCAGCCGCAGAAGCCGCTGCCGCCCGGGCCGCACGCGAAGAGATGCTCATGGCGGAACGCAGCGCGGTGGCCGAGCTTCGCGCCGCCGAAGAGCGCCTCGCTCAGGCGCGCGATACCGAGGCCGAGCTGGCGCGCCGCGCCCTGGCGGCGCAAACCCGCCTTGCGGCACTCGACGAAGCGACCGACAAGATCGGCGCGGAGCTGGCCGAGATTGCGGCACAAGCGGCGGAGGCCGAGCGGGCGCTGGCCATGCTGCCCGACCCGGCGCTGGCGCGGACCGGCCTCGAATCGGCGCGGGCGCAGGCGATGGCGGCGCGGCGAAACGAGGCCGAGACCCGGGCGGCGCTCGACCAGATCGCCCGCGAAACCGAGGCGCGGCGCCAGCGGCTCGCCGCGCTCGCCGCCGAAGCGGAATCGTGGCAGAGGCGCCGTGACGGAGCCGCCGCGCAACACGCCATCCTGGGCGAGCGGGACGCCGGGTTGAACGCGGAGATCGCCGCGCTTGCCGCACGCCCGGCAGCGATCGCCGTCGAGGGCGAAGCACTCCTGCGCAGCGCCGCTGAAAAGGCAGCCGAGCAGCGCGCCGCCGAAGACGCGCTCGCCATCGGCGAGACGCGGCTGCGCGAGGCGGCCGAGCAGGCCCGCGCCGCCGACCGCGCCCTGGCCGAGACGCGCGAGAGCCGAGCCCGGCTGGAGGCGCAGCGCGACGCCGCCGCCGAAGCGGTGCAGCGGCTGCGCGCCGAGATCGTCGAGCGGCTCGGCGCCGCGCCGGAAGAGCTGGAGATTGATCCGCGAGCGCGACGCGATCGGCCCGGTCAATCTGATCGCCGAACAGGAAATGACCGAGGCAGAGACCCGGCTCGGCGGTCTGCAGCACGAACGCACCGACCTGACCGAGGCAATCGCACGGCTGCGCCGCGGCATCAGCACCCTCGACCAGGAGGGCCGCAACCGGATCGTCGCCGCCTTCGAGCAGCTCAACACGCATTTCGGCGAGTTGTTCGTGCGTTTGTTCGGCGGCGGCAAGGCCGAGCTCGCCTGGGCCGGCGACGGCGACCCGCTCGAATGCGGGCTCGACATCATGGCGAGCCCGCCCGGCAAGCGGCTGCAATCCCTGTCGCTGCTGTCCGGCGGCGAGCAGGCGCTGACTGCGATCGCGCTGATCTTCGCCGTGTTCCTGACCAACCCGGCGCCGCTCTGCGTGCTCGACGAGGTCGACGCGCCGCTCGACGACGCCAATGTCGACCGCTTCTGCCGGCTTGTTGCCGACATCGCAGATGCGACCGACACCCGGTTCCTGCTGATCACCCATCATCGCGTGACCATGGCGCGCATGGACCGGCTGTTCGGCGTGACTATGGCGGAACGCGGCGTATCGCAGCTGGTTTCGGTCGACCTCGCCCGCGCCGCCGAGCTGCGCCAGACCGCGTAGCGCCTGCACGGCCGTTATCTCGTTGAAATAGCGGCAAACATCGCGCGCCCGACCGATCGGTGGCTATGTTGACAGCGAGTCCGCGCCTCACTATGGTTCGCGCTGTTCCGGCCGCGGCGGCCGGTGCCGAATCGGTATTGCGCTCCCCTAAATGAGCGAAGGCGAGCCGCCGGATCCTCTGGCGCGACTTGGCGAGCGGCTCGACAAGGCGCGGGCGAGCCGTAGCAGCGCGCCAGCGGCGAGCCCAGACAACGTTGCGTTGCAGCCGGGGATGGGGTTGGGCTTCCGCATCGGCATCGAATTTGTGGTCGCGGTCATTGTGGCGACCGGGTTGGGGTGGGCGATCGACAATTGGGCGGGGACCCGCCCGTGGGGAATGATCGTGCTGTTCTTTCTCGGGGTGGGCGCCGGGATGCTGAGCGTTTACCGCGCCGTCACCAATATCAAGACGCCGGTCGGCTACCGGCGCGTGGACCAGGTCAGCGCCGGCGGGAAACCGGCGAAAGACGAATGGGACGACGACGAGGCATAGCGTGGCGATAGAGCTTCAACCTCTCGAGCAGTTCACGATCGAGCGCATCGTCCCGCTCCATATCGGCAAGCTCGACGTCTCCTACACCAATTCGGCGCTGCTGATGACGATCGCGGTGGTGCTGATTACCGGGCTTGTCCTGCTGAGCACCCGAAGGGCGGCGCTGGTGCCCGGACGCTGGCAGTCGGTCACGGAGATGGCCTACGAGTTCGTCGCCGACATGGTCGACACCAATGCCGGCCACGGCGCCGAGCCGTTTTTCCCGTTCGTCTTCACACTGTTCATGTTCATCCTGTTCAGCAACCTGCTGGGGCTGGTCCCGTACAGCTTCACCGTGACCAGCCACATCATCGTGACCTTCGCGCTCGCCGCCATCGTGTTCATCGGCGTCACGATCGTCGGCATCGTCAAGCACGGCTTTCATTTCCTCCGGCTGTTCGTGCCGGAAGGAGTGCCGCCGCTGCTGCTGGTGCTGCTCGTGCCGATCGAGCTCTTGTCCTACTTCATCCGCCCGTTCACGCTGTCGATCCGGCTCTTCGCCAACATGCTGGCGGGGCATACAATGCTGGCGATCTTCGGCGGCTTTGCCGCGAGCGTCGGGATTTTCGCCATCCTGCCGCTGGGGATCAACATCGCGCTGGTCGGCCTCGAACTGCTCGTCGCGGTGTTGCAGGCTTACGTCTTTGCGATCCTGACCTGCCTTTACCTGCGCGACGCCCTGCATCTGCACTGAACCGCTACGCTATTCTTCGAAAGGAACGCACATGGATCTCGCTTCCGCCAAAATGATCGGCGCCGGCCTTGCCTGTATCGCGCTCGTCGGCGCCGGTGTCGGCATCGGCAACGTGTTTTCCGCGCTGATCACCTCAGTGGCGCGCAACCCGGCCGCGCAAGGCCAGGTGCAGCCGTTTGCGTTCCTCGGCTTCGCGCTGGCCGAGGCGACCGGGCTGTTCGGCCTCGCGATCGCCTTCCTGATCCTGTTCGTATTCTAGATCGGAGCCGAGGATTGGCGGCCGGTGCGCCAGTAACGGGGCGGCGACCATAGTGCGAAATCTGCTTGCATGGGCTGCAGCACTGGTGGCGCTCGGCGCGGTGTCCTTGCTGTCGGGCCGCGCGGAGGCGGCACAGCACGGGATGCCGCAGCTAAATATTCCCGACTTCACGCCGCAGCTGGTGTGGCTCGCCATCTGGTTCGTCGTTCTGTACGTGCTGATGGCGACGGTGGGCCTGCCACGCGTCAAGGCGATCATGGAAGCGCGGCACCGGCGGCGCGAGGACGATCTCGCCCGCGCGGCGCAGCTGAAATCCGAGGCGGAGGCGGCCAGCGCCGCGTACCAAAAGGCGCTATCGGATGCACGGGCGCAGGCGATGGCGACAATCAAGGCCACGGCCGACCGCATGGCCGCCGAGGCCGCGGAGCGCCAGCGCGCTTTGGCGGCCGAATTGACCGCGCAGATCGCGGCGGCGGAACAGCGCATCGTCGAAAGCAAGGAGCAGGCGCTTGCCGACATCCGCGGCGTCGCCGTCGATGTCGGGCGCTCGGTCGTCGAAAAGCTGATCGGCTCGGCGCCGGATGTCGCCAGAATGACGGCAGCGGTCGACCACTCTCTTGCCGCCGAGGCTCGCTGATGCACGCGCTGATGCATTTGCTGGCCGAGGCGGAATTCTGGGTCCTTCTCGCCGTCGTGGTCTTTGCGATCGCAGTCTGGAAGCCGGCGCGGCGAGCGGTCGTCGGCATGCTCGACCAGCGCGCGATGCGCATCCAGGGCGAGCTGGCGGAAGCGCGCAAACTGCGCGACGAAGCCGAGCAGCTCCTGGCCGAGTACAAGCGCAAGGAAACCGAGGCCACGGCCGACGCGCAGGCGATCATCGCGCATGCGCAGGAAGAGGCCGAGCGCATCGCCGCGCATTCGGCGCGCGAGCTGGAGCTAGCGTTGCAACGGCGCCAGCGCCTCGCCGAGGAGCGGATCGCGCAGGCGGAGGCCAAGGCGGTCGACGAGATCCGCGCGGTCGCGGTCGATGTCGCGATCTCAGCCGCCCGCGAGGTCATCGCCTCGGAAATCGACGAGAACCGCGGCGGCGCGCTGATCGACAACGCGATTGCCGCCCTGCCGCAGCGCCTGCGGTAATCCAAAATCGTTCATGGCCGGATTTGGTCCGGCCATCCACGAGCCACCGCAAAGTCGTGGATGCCCGGGTCAAGCCCGGGCATGAACGTGTTTTTACCTACGGGGTTTTGCGGCTGCGCTTTTCGGCGATGCCGGATTGACCCTCGCGCTGCGCGAACTCGGCCGCGATATCGGCCGGGGAAATCCCGGCCTCGGCCCACAGCACCAGCAGGTGGTAGAGCAGATCGGCGCTTTCGCCGACCAGCGCGGCGCGGTCGCCCTTGACCCCCTCGATGACCGCCTCGACCGCCTCCTCGCCGAGTTTCTGCGCGATCTTCTCGCGGCCGCGCGCGAACAATTTCGCGGTATAGGAGGTCTCGGGGTCGGCGCCGCGGCGCGACTCGATCACTCGCCACAACCGTTCGAGCGCCTCTCCCAACGGCTCCGCCATGGCTCAGCCCCCCTCGTCACCCCCGCGAAAGCGGGGGTCCAGGGGCAAAGTCTCGTTGCTTGCCCTGGATTCCCGCTTGCGCAGGAATGACGGAAAAAGTTGCGGCTCGGGCATGTCAGGGCCGCATCGGGATGCCGCGGGCGGCGAGATGGGCCTTGGCTTCGCCGATGCGGAAGGTACCGAAATGAAAGATCGAGGCGGCGAGAGCCGCGGTCGCGTGGCCGTCGCGGATGCCTTCGACGAGATGGTCCAAGGTGCCGACTCCGCCCGAGGCGATAACCGGGACCCGCACCGCGTCTGCGACGGCGCGGGTCAGCGCGATGTCGAAGCCGGATTTGGTGCCGTCGCGGTCCATCGAGGTGAGGAGAATTTCGCCGGCGCCGTAATCGGCGAGGCGGCAGGCCCACTCGACCGCGTCGAGCCCGGTCGGCCGGCGTCCGCCATGGGTGTAGACGCCCCATTTCCCGGCGCCCGCCGACTTTGCGTCGATCGCCGCGACGATGCACTGGCTGCCGAATTTCTCCGCCGCCTCGCGGACGAATTCGGGCCGCGCCACCGCGGCGGTGTTGATCGACACCTTGTCGGCGCCCGCCAGCAAGAGCCGCCGGATGTCGTCGACCGTGCGCACCCCGCCGCCGACGGTCAGCGGCATGAAGCATTGCTCGGCGGTGCGGCGGACCACGTCATAGAGCGTGTCGCGCCCCTCGTGGCTCGCGGTGATGTCGAGAAAGCACAATTCGTCGGCGCCCTCGCGGTCATAGATCCGCGCCTGCTCGACCGGGTCGCCGGCATCGGTCAGATCGACGAAGTTGACGCCCTTGACGACCCGCCCGTCCTTGACGTCGAGGCACGGGATGACGCGCATCTTCAGCATCGCGCCGCGATCCGTAACGCTGCGGCGGCGTCGAGGCGACCGTCGTAGAGGGCGCGGCCGATGATGGCTCCGGCGATACCCGCGCCTCTGTGCGCGACCAGCGCCTCGATATCCGCCAGCGAAGCAATGCCGCCCGAGGCGATGACCGGCAGCCCGGCGCGGCGCGCGAGGTCGGCGGTAGCTGCCGCATCGATCCCGGTCAGCGCGCCGTCGCGCGCGATGTCGGTGTAGACGATCGCCTCGACGAGAGCGCTGGCGCAGCGGCCTGCCAACT
>WNFM01336325.1_pt3 | contig 12535 bp, 11 predicted proteins | sample 5400271 | NCBI WGS metagenome assembly WNFM01 (sample SAMN13153352, study PRJNA577476) | soil metagenome | isolation source: 60 cm saprolite on Douglas fir-dominated hillslope | place: USA:California | collected 2013-09-17 | reverse complement strand
CGCTTGGCGAATATGCTCTAAAGCGCGATTTCGCCCGCACCCCGGAGCCTAAACCGGAACCCCCTCCCTACCCTCCCCCGCAAGCGGGGGAGGGTGTCAATAGAGTCCCTCCCCCGCAAGCGGGGGAGGGTGTCAATAGAGTCCCTCCCCCGCTTGCGGGGGAGGGTAGGGAGGGGGCGGCCGGCGAATTCGTGGTGCAAAAGCACGCGGCACGCAGGCTGCATTACGACCTGCGGCTTGAGCTTGACGGGGTTCTGAAAAGCTGGGCGGTGACGCGGGGGCCGAGCCTGACGCTGGGCGAAAAGCGCCTTGCGCTGCGCACAGAGGACCACCCGATCGAATACCTCGATTTCGAGGGTAACATTCCGAAGGGAGAATATGGCGGCGGATCGATGATCGTCTGGTATCGCGGCCGCTGGTTTCCCGAGGGCGATCCCCACAAGGGACTCGCGAAGGGTTGGCATCTGGTCCGTATGCGGCCACGGCGTGGGGAGAAGACCGAGCCGTGGCTTCTCATCAAATCCGAGGACGAGTTCGCCCGCCACCCGGGCGACCCGGAAATCACCGACGAGGAAGTCACCTCGCGCGTCAGCGGCCGCACCAACCAGGAGCTCGCGACCGAGGGAGAGTTGCGCGTCGACCACAAGGCACGGGCCGCGGCCGCGCGTAGGCGCAAGCTTATCTTGCCCGACATCGGCAGCATTCGCGGCGCCCGAAAGGGCCTGTTGCCGACATTTCTCGAGCCGAGCCGAGCATCGCCGTGCCAGAAGCCGCCAAGCGGCCCGAAATGGATTCACGAGATCAAGCACGACGGCTACCGGATTCAGTCGCGCATCGACGGCCGCGCCACGCGCCTGCTCACCCGAAAGGCGCTCGACTGGACGGCGCGCTTTCGCACCATCGCAGATGCGCTCGCCGAGCTTGGTCTCGGGTCCGCGCTGATCGACGGCGAGATCGTCGTCGAGGACGATAGGGGCATTTCCGGCCTCAACGATCTGCAGGCGGACTTGCAAGCCGGCCGTCGGGACCGGTTTCGGTACTTCGTATTCGATCTGCTGTATTGCGCGGGATACGACCTCACCAAAGCGACACTGCTCGATCGAAAGGATCTGTTGCAGCGCATTGTCGCGGGGCTTTCGCAAGCGTCGCCGATCCGTTTCAGCGAGCATCTCGAGATCGACGGACCCACCATGCTGGCGCATTCATGCCGTATGGGCCTCGAAGGCATCATATCCAAGCGAAAAGACCTGCCCTACAAGGCCGGGCGCGGCGAGCACTGGTTCAAGGCGAAATGCCAGCAGAGCCAGGAATTCGTGATCCTGGGCTATATCCCGTCGACAGCGGCGACCGGCGTCGTGGGTGCGCTGGCGCTCGGCTATTATTCCGGCGCTGAACTCGTCTACGCCGGTCGCGTCGGCACCGGCTGGTCAGCGGATTTGGCGACATCGCTGCGCACCGAACTCGATAAGATCAAGGCGAAGAAACCGGCGTTGCGCAAGGCTCTGCCGGCCGGCGCCGAGAAAGGCGTGGTCTGGACTGAGCCGCGCCTTGTCGGCGAGGTCGAATACCGTGACTGGACCTACGACGGACTGATCCGGCAGGCTTCGTTCAAGGGGCTGCGGGAAGACAAGCCCGCCCAGGACATCAGCCTCGAAACGCCACAGAAGCGCGCAAAAATGCCGAAGGAAATCGATATGGGCGGGGTCAAGCTTACGCATCCCGAACGAATTCTTTGGCCGCAGTCGGGCATTACCAAGCAGGGATTGGCTGACTACTATGCCGAAATCGCCGATTGGATCCTTCCGCATGTCGCCGGACGGGTATTGAGTCTGTTGCGCTGCCCGTCGGGGACGAGCGACAAATGCTTTTTCGCCAAGCATCCTTGGTCGGGGTTGAGCAATGTGGTGCAGCGCGTGGATGTCGGCGAAAAGGAGCCGATGTTGGTTCTCGACAGTCCGGCAGGACTCATGAGCCTTGTGCAGGCGGGCGTGGTCGAAATTCATCCGTGGGGCTCTCGGGCCGACCATCTGGAGCGGCCGGACCGGTTGATCTTCGACCTTGATCCGGGAGAGGACGTGCCTTGGAGCGCTGTCATCGCGGCCGCCGGAGAAGTGCGCGATCGGCTCGAGGCGCGCGGCCTGAAAAGCTTCGTCAAGACATCGGGCGGGAAGGGACTCCACGTCGTGGTTCCGATCGAACCCTTGACCGGGTGGGCGGAAGCCAAATCGTTCACTGCTTCGATTGCGCAGGCGATGGCCGCAGACCGGCCCGACCGCTATGTCGCCACGGCCGCCAAGCGCGCCCGCGGCGGCCGCATCTTCGTCGACTACTTGCGCAACGATCGCGGCTCCACTGCGGTTGCGGCATATTCGACCCGGGCGTTGCCGCAGGCGTCCGTTTCGACGCCTCTCGAATGGGACGAACTTTCGGAAGGATTGCGATCGGACCACTTCACCGTCGGCAACGTGCGACACCGGCTTGCATTTCTCAAGCGCGATCCCTGGAAGGGTTTTTTCAAGGTGCGTCAGCGGATTCCCGCTGCTTGACCAAGACGGAACGTGCGTGAGGATGCCAAAATGTCGCGTGCCGCAGCAGAGAAATCCGAACAGTTCCGCGTGGATATCACATCCTCCGAACATGTGACTGCGCTGGCCTATCGGGCGGCGCCCCACGGTCAAGCCGGCGTCACTCTGATTCTTGCGCACGGGGCCGGCGCGAATCAGACCAGCGGCTTCATGGTGCACTTCGCCACGGCGTTCGCCGCGCGTGGAATCGACACCGTGACGTTCAACTTTGTGTACAGCCAGGAAGGCCGGCGCGTGCCCGACCGGAACGACAAGCTGGAAAGCTGCTATCGCAAGGTCATCGACGCGGTTCGTGGCGGGAAGCTTCACCAGGACGCCCATCGCCGGAAGCTGGTGATCGGCGGCAAGTCGATGGGGGGACGCATCGCGTCGCAGGTCGCGGCCGCAGGCCACGACGGCATTTCGGCACTGGTGTTTCTCGGCTATCCTCTGCATCCACCGGGCCGACCGGACAAGCTGCGATCGAAACATCTGCCCGACATTCGTGCGCCGATGCTGTTTGTCCAAGGTTCCCGCGATGCCTTCGGTACGCCCGACGAGTTGCGATCGATCATGGGCGAATTGAAGGTGGCCGCTGACCTCTGTATGGTGAAAGACGGCGACCACTCCTTCAAGGTCCCGAAACGATCCGCCATGTCACAGGATCAAGCATACGATTTCGTGCTCGATGAAATCGTGCGGTGGCTGCAACTGAATGTTGGGTAATACACAAGCACGGCGGTATTCGGCTCGGAGATACCGACCAGCGATGTCCGTGACCTACCCACATCGTCATGGCCGGGCAGCAGCCCGTCGAAGACGGCGTGAACGCCCTTATGTCCCGGCCACCCACGCCTTACTTGCGTCCAGGGCATCGGCGCGCACCCCACACAAAAACCCCGCCGTCTGCGGCGGGGGCGGGACAATCTCACGTCGGTGGAACTCCTCCAGACTGCGCAGGACACGTTCGCTATTCCGCCGGGACGCGGATGTCGTCATCAGTGGGCTCGCGCAGCACATAGCCGCGGCCCCACACGGTTTCGATGAAGTTCTTGCCGCTCGATGCGTTGGCGAGTTTCTTGCGCAGCTTGCAGATGAATACGTCGATGATTTTGAGCTCCGGCTCGTCCATGCCGCCGTAGAGATGGTTGAGGAACATCTCCTTGGTCAGAGTGGTGCCCTTGCGCAACGAGAGGAGCTCCAGCATCTGGTACTCCTTGCCGGTGAGGTGGACGCGCTGGGCATGGACCTCGACCGTCTTGGTGTCGAGGTTGACCACGAGCTCTCCGGTCTGGATGACGGACTGGGCATGCCCCTTGGACCGTCGCACGATTGCGTGGATGCGCGCCACCAGCTCGTCCTTGTGGAACGGCTTTGTCATATAATCGTCAGCCCCAAAGCCCAGACCCTTGACCTTGTCCTCAATACCGGCAAGTCCGGACAGAATCAGGATCGGGGTCTTGATCTTGGAGACTCGCAGCGACCGCAACACCTCGAAGCCCGACATGTCGGGCAAGTTGAGGTCAAGCAGTATGATATCGTAATCATAAAGCTTGCCGAGATCGACGCCTTCTTCGCCAAGGTCCGTCGTATAGACGTTGAAGCTCTCGGACTTGAGCATCAGTTCAATCGATTGCGCGGTCGCGCTATCGTCTTCAATCAATAGAACGCGCATGCCAGTCCCCTCCCGCGCCGTTTCGGCGTCAGGTCGGCCCGCTGCACGGGGCAGCCTCGGTAATCGTCTTGGGACAACTGATTCGAAAACCCTAACGAGGGATGCTTAACAAAACCTGATTCCCAAGCGCAAGCACCGAATAAGCAATTACTGCCGAATCGGCCTAATATGTTGGTACAATGGGTTTTTTCAAGCACGTTACGGTTCGTGTCTGGTGTTAGGAATCGGCGCTAACCGATTCTGGCGGCTCGCTCACCCGTCCTGGCCGAGCAAGCCAGTTAGATGGTCCCATGGACGGTGGAGTAATCATTAACGATCCGGGTAAACACCACGTTAATGAGTGCGGGCCTCAATTAACGCGCCGGGAAATAGCTCCTCGATGTTCATCAGGACTTTCCCGACAAGGCTTTCCATGAAAGCACTGGCCGAACAAATTGCCGAGCTCGATCAGGCCCAGATTTACGATCGGGTGGTCGGTGGTGCGCGGCTTGATGGTCGAGGTGGCAGGGCCGTAGCAGGCGATGTCGATCGGTGCGCGTGTTATTGTCGAGTCCACCGATCGCATGATTCCGTGCGAAGTTATCGGGTTTGCGGGCTCCAATGCGCTGCTGATGCCATTTGCCGCCCTCGAAGGCGTGCGGCGGGGGTGTCGTGCCATCGTAAATACCGCCGCAACTGGGATGCGCCACCGATCGGATGGCCCGGGCGGGTCGTCAATGCCATGGGCGAGCCCATCGACGGCCGAAGTCCGCTGCCGTCCGGCCCGTCGCCGACACCATTTCGGAATATCCCTCCGCCCGCCCATGCGCGCGCCCCGCCGCCGGGTCGGCGCGCCGCTCGATCTTGGGGTGCGGGCGCTCAATACCTTTCTGACCTGCCGCCGGGGTCAACGTCTCGGAATTTTCTCCGGCTCGGGGTTGGCAAATCGGTACTATTGTCGATGCTGGCCCGCAACGTCGCGGGCGACGTTGCGGTGATCGGTCTTGTCGGCGAGCGCGGCCGGGAGGTGCAGGAATCCCAAGAATGAGGCAACCAGCATAGCGGACGGCTACCGCCAGCTTGAGGAAATTATGAGGGTGTTGGAAACCGAAAACTAACATTATGATGCTAGCAAGTTGAGGTGTGATTACGGTTCCAGTTCGGCGAGGCCGGACGTAACCGGTTCGTTGGAGCCGGGGGAGGGTCCATGAAGTCGCGTAACACGCTCATTCGCCTGAAGAGGTTTCAGCTTAACGAGAAGCGACGCAAGGTCGCGCAGATCGAGGCGATGATTGCCGACTTTCAACGTATGGCATCCGATCTCGAACGCGAGATCGTGGCCGAACAGGAGCGGGCCGGCATCCACGACCCGACCCATTTCGCCTATCCGACCTACGCGAAGGCCGCGATCGCTCGCCGGGAGAACCTAAGACGATCGATTGACGAGCTTGCGGCGCAACTCGATGAGGCGAAGGCCGCGCTTCAGGAAAGTTTCGAGGAGCTTAAGAAGGTCGAGCTGCTCGATGAGCGTGATCAGGTTCGTGACCGCGTCGCCGAAGAAGCGCGTGAGCAGGGCGACCTCGATGCCGTCGGCGCCCTGCGGGCTCGCGGCGCGCTGGCGTAGATGTGCATTGCGTCACTTCTTTATCGCGCCCGGCCGTCATAAACGCTTCTATGGAATCCGCTCTAGCGGCGGGATTTGATCAACGCTTTTTCTGGCAGCCCAGCGTGGGCGTCAACGCCGGCATAGGCTGCGCTGCAGAGCGATATAGCTTTTCTCATTCTTGGCTCTAGCTGTGGCAACTAACCCTTCTGGATCGTGGAGGCCGCCCTATGGAGGGTAGCCAAGCAAAATCGTCGGCAGCGTCGCCGCTCGTGGGACCAGAAGTTGTCACGATCAAACTTACTTCGCTGCCCCATTTATGTGTTTCAAACCAATTGAGCTAATTGTGAGGGGTCATAAAAGGGCCACCGTCAGACACCGGTTTTAATATCAGGGCAGATTTCGCGATCATTTGCACTGTGCAGGATACCCCGTGACGATGTTTCTCCGATCCCTGAAGGAGGATGCTGCAGTTAGGCAATCTTCGAACGAGCCCGATGAGCGGATTCTCGCCATGCTCCGGCGAGCCGAGCCGGCCGCTCTTCTGGTTGTCGTCATAACGACGGTGCTGACCATTGGACTGTGGTTTATCCCTCGCTTCGCTGCTTTGGCCCCGCCCATATGGTCCAAGATGGTGGCGAACACCGCCGTCGGCCTGTTGTTGGCCGCTGTCAGTTTAGCGCTCTCTGCGGAACGCCGATCGCCGCGTTTGCTGCGCCTGAGCCAAGCCACAGGGCTTGCGGTGCTCGCGCTGGGTATTTCGACGCTGACCGAGTTTGCTGCCGATGTTCCGCTTGGGATCGACACATGGTTCCCAAGCTCCAATGCCTCGCTGTATCCGGGGCGCCCTTCCCCGCAGACCGCGCTGGCTCTTGCCTTGCTTGGCACGAACCTGTTGGTAATCCGACAGTACCGGAACGGAGGATCAATGCTCGCCGACTTGTCGGCGATCGTGCTCGCGGCGTTTTGCCTCCTGATGATCGCAGGGCAGTTCTTTCATGCTGCCAGTCTGGTTGGCATCAACGCCTCGGCACTCATGTCGCCTCAGACACTGCTATGTATTTCATCCTTGGCATTCGTTATCGTCGCTCGCCGTGCCAAGCGAGGCCGTGTTCTGTCAGTTCTCGTCAACATAGGTATAGGCAGCCAGATCGTGCGCGTTGCGCTGCCCAGCCCCAGACGATGGACGCGACTTACGCTCATGCTTTCACGGCCACCGGCGAGACTCTCGCCGCCCTGTCCATTGTCGTATGGATGGCGTGGCGCATCAACGCTCTGGAGCGGCAGTTGCGCGATATGTCGCTAACGGACGAACTTACCAACGTAAACAACCGTCGCGGATTCTACTTACTTGCGCAACAAGCCTTCCGCGAGGCAACCCGTATGAGAACCGGCATGACGGTGTTTTTTTTCGACCTTGACGGGCTCAAGCGTGCCAACGACACGATCGGACACGAAGCCGGGTCAAAATTGCTTCAATCGCTCGCGGCACTGTTGATGGAAACCTTCCGCGATAGCGACATTGTCGGTCGTGTTGGGGGCGATGAGTTTGCGGTCGCGACGCTCCGCGACGGCAGAAAAGCGCGCGAGGCTCTCGCCCGCCTAAATCGGGACGTGGCGGACCTCAACAAGTCCACAGCTCAGGAGTTTCCGCTCAGTTTCAGTGTTGGCTTGGCCGAGTTGAACGCAGGAAGTTCCGAGCGCTTCGAGGACCTGGTCGCCACGGCCGATGCTCGAATGTACGAGGACAAGATCCAAAGGAAGTTGCGCGCCGCGGTCCTTCCCACAGATATCGGTTCCACCTTGAAGATCGACTTGGGGGGCTCGGGCACGCCGCGCGGGGCAGCACCTGGCGTAGGAGTGCTGGGATTGGTGTGGGAAAAGCTTTCCGCCGTATGCAGAAGTGGAGTCTGGCGTGCGTACCACCCGTTCGTTCAGGTCCTGCTGGAACCTCTTTCGTTCCACCGGGGAAGCGCGCGGCAACCGCGCAAGTTGGCGCCGGGGGCCGTATGTCTGGGCGAGCATTGCGGCGGCCGTCATCGGGTTGGCGTTATCCGTTGCCGGCTGGCTCGTCGTTTCGGCCTGGGAGAACCAGCTGGCCGAGCACGAGTTAAGCGGGCGCGCCAATAGCCATGCTTTGATTTTGCAAAATGGGATCAATGAATATATGGCCAAGGTTGCAGCATTGCGCGCCCTGTTCGAATCGAACAGCGAGGTCAACCGCCGAGAATTCATGACCTTCAGTGAATTTCTTCTGCGCGACCAAACGGCCATCCTCGCGGTTTCCTGGATTCCGCGTATAACGCACGCTAACCGGATCGCGCATGAGCTTGCGGCAGCCCACGATGGTCTCCCCAGCTATAGTATCAAAACTGAAGCCGCTGATGGCAGCCTTAGCCCTAAGGCGGATGCGGCCGAATACTTTCCTCTGTTCTATTCATCAAGAGAAAGTCAGGATTCCGACCTGTATGGCTTCGATCTGAACGATGGCGGCATACGACAGCAGACGCTCGAGCGTGCTCGCGATCGGGACGAGGCCGCTTCCAGCCCGACTCTGGTGCTCCACCGCGGCGGCGGTGATCGAAACGGCTTCTTCATTGTGCTGCCAGTGTACCGGCCGGGTCTACCTCACGACACCGTGGAGGATCGCCGCAACAATCTCGTCGGCTATCTACAGGGCGTATTCCAAACAGGCGTGTTGATCGAGACAATTCTGCGCACAACAACGATCCCGGGAGGTTTGGACCTCTATTTTTTTGCCGCAGATTCTAGCGTTGACGTGCCCCCGCTTTACTTTCATCCCTCGCGCCTTCGCACCGTGGCGATCAACGCTGAGCCGCGAGCCGCACTCACCGCCGGCCCGCACTGGTCCACGGAACTCAGGGCCGGCGATGGCCGGTGGACGTTCGTCGCGGCAGCAGTACCCGGTGGGCCGGGAACCTCCACCCACTATGGCGCCTGGCTGGTGCTGAGCTGCGGCCTGTTGGTCACCTGGGTTGTGATGGCCCACATCTGGACGTCGGGCAGTCGATCACTTGCCGCGCTCAATCTTGCAAACAAGCAACTGCAGACACAGAACGCACGTTTCGACACAGCACTCAACAATATGTCCCAAGGCCTCGTCATGTTCGACACGGCTGAGCAGATCCTTGTCTGCAATGATCGTTACATCGAGATGTACGGGCTATCCCGCGAGATCGTAAAGCCCGGCTGTTCATTGCGTGAGCTTTTGCGGCACAGCGCCGAGACCGGACATTTGAACCGGAACCTCGAACAGTATCCCTCTGAAATGTTAGCCGAGTTGGCGCTAGGAAAAATAGCGTATTCGATCGTGGAGACCCCGGATGGACGAAAGATTTCGATTACGAGTAAATCCATGGCCGGCGGCTGGGTCGCCACGCACGAAGACATCACCGAGCGGCAGAAGGCCGAAGCTAAAATCTCCTTTATGGCAACGCACGACGCACTCACGAGCCTTCCCAACCGGCGGTCCTTACGCGAGCAAATAGAAAGGCGGTTTGCAAACCGATCGCGAGACCAGAAATTCGCGCTCCTTTGTCTCAACCTTGATCGATTCAAATCCGTCAACGACACGTTGGGACATTCTTGCGGCGATACGCTGTTGCAGCTAGCCCTTGCGCGAAGGCGACACCATTGCGGGTTTGGGCGGCGATGAATTTGCCATCCTTCAGGGCGGTATCAAGCAACCAAATGACGCGACTACCCTTGCGGCTCGTATCATCGAGATAGCCACAGCTCCGTTCGATCTTGAGGGTCATCAAGTTGTGATTGGGGTTAGCATTGGCGTCGCGATCGCACCGACTGATGGCACGGATGCCGATCAGCTTTTGAAGAGCGCCGATGCGGCATTGCATCGCGCAAAAACGCGCGGCCGCGGAAGCTACCGTTTCTTCGAATCGGAAATGGATACTCTTTTGCAGGCGCGGCGCGCATTGGAACTCGATCTGCGCAAGGCTTTGGTCAATGGCGAGTTTGAGCTTTACTACCAACCGCTCGTCAATCTGGAGAAGCAAGAAATCTCTGGCTTCGAAGCACTCATACGATGGAACCATCCCGAGCGCGGACTGGTATCTCCGCTTGAGTTCATTCCGTTGGCGGAGGAGACGGCATTGATCGTGCCGATCGGCGAATGGGTTCTTCGCCAAGCGTGCGGCGAAGCCATGAAATGGCCAAGCCAAATCAGGATCGCGGTCAACCTTTCCCCCATTCAATTCAAGGAGCGCAATCTCCCGCAAACGGTGATGAGCGCGTTGGCACATTCCGGCCTGCCGGCTAAGCGGCTGGAATTGGAAATCACCGAGTCGGTGCTGCTGGTGAACGACGATTCCACGCTGGAGACACTCCATCAACTGCGCAATTTGGGCGTGCGCATTTCGATGGACGATTTCGGCACTGGATATTCGTCGCTGAGTTATCTTCGGAGTTTCCCGTTCGATAAAATCAAGATTGATCAATCATTCATCCATGATCTCGCTTCCAATGCGGATTCCAAGGCGATCATTCGTGCTGTCACGGGGCTCGGCAGTGGCCTCGGAATGACGACATTGGGCGAAGGGGTAGAGACGCAAGAAGAGCTCGAATATTTGAAACGAGAGGGCTGCACGGAGGCGCAGGGGTATTTTTTCAGCAAGCCCAGACCGGCCCAAGACGTTTTTCAACTCTTGTCCGAGCAGCGGCTGGTCGCCAAAGCCGTAGCATGACATACATGCCCGCGAGGCCGAGGCGCAGAGGGCGACTGAGGAGCTCGCGGGCCGGGTCGCCGAAAGCCCGATGGCACGCAATTACGCACGGCTTAAACTTGCGACTGCGGATCACCCATCCAAGCTGCAGCGCGGCTGGCGACACGTCCAACAGGTTGATAAAAAAAATGCGCCCGGGTGAGGGCGCGCAATCAGTCTTAACCGTTGGTTGGGAGGGTTTGGAAGACTTGTGTATGTGGGTCTCGGGAGCTTATGGTTGGGGAGTGGTTGGCGGATCAGCGGATGGCGGTCGTATCACTATGAGTGACGGCAATCGGCTTACCCACCTTCAAGGCCGGGCCGGCAATCTGAATGCGCGCCGTGGTATCGGCGGCGGTGGTGTTGCGGGCGGCAATTCCCCCCACCAGGACCGCAATCGAAGCGACCAGCGAAATCGCCACGATCTTTATATGGGTGGTTCGGTCTGCGGTGAAAATCGTCGCATTGTTCATAACGGCAACCCTCCGAGGGCCTGTTCTCTTTATGTAGTGTCTTCACCGGGCTTGTGGGTTCAAACGTCGATAACGGTGCGGTAACGTTTTCTCGACCGCATGAGGTACGCGAAAAACTCCATTGCTGGCAGTCGTTTAGATCGATGAGGCCGACTTCGCCCCCGTCACCTCCAACGCGCGGGAAGTCGGAAGGTTGCATACGGGGATCACAAACGATTGATCGCAAAGTACCGGCTGAAGCTGTGATCTGCACGGCAGCGCCGCTGCATCCCCGTATTGAATGTTTCGAGGCGCAGTGCCAACACATAAGGTCTGAGATTCGGCGTCAGAAGCACCGCCTCGGGCAAATCGGCGCCGACGGGGATAGGACGGGGACCCCATGCTGATCCGGCTCTCGATCCGCGACATCGTCCTGATTGATCGCCTCGATATCGATTTTGCCGCCGGCTTGTCGGTGCTGACCGGCGAGACTGGCGCCGGAAAATCGATCCTGCTCGATTCCTTTGCACTTGCGCTTGGTGCGCGTGGCGATTCGGGTCTCGTGCGCCAGGGCGCCGAGCAGGGCCAGGTGACTGCCGCGTTCGACGTGCCGGCAGGTCACCCGGCGCGGGCCATCCTCAAGGCGAACGACATTCCGGCCGACGAGGAACTGATCCTTCGCCGGGTCCAGTTTGCCGACGGCCGCACCCGCGCCTTCCTCAACGACCAGCCGGTGGCGGTCCAGGTGCTGCGCAGCGTCGGCCGCGCGCTGGTCGAAATCCACGGCCAGCATGACGACCGCGCCCTTGTCGATACCGCCACCCACCGGCTGCTGCTGGACGCCTATGGGAGCCTGGAGGCCGAAGCCGCCGAGGTCGCCCGGCTGTGGGCAATCCGCCGCGATGCCGAGCAGCAGGTCGCGCGCCACCGCGCCGAGGTGGAGCGTGCCCAGCGCGAGGCCGACTGGCTGCGCCATGCGGCTGACGAGCTGACGCAGCTTGCGCCCGAGCCTGGCGAGGAAACCGCGTTGGCGGAACGCCGCACCGGCATGATGCAGGCCGAAAAGGTCGCCGAGGATCTGCGCGAGGCCCAGGCCGTCGTGGCGGGCAGCGGCTCGCCGGTGCCGGCGCTGGCGGCCGCAGTGCGCCGGCTGGAGCGGCGCTCCGCCCAGGCGCCCGGCTTTATCGATCCGGCCGTGAAGGCGCTCGATGCCGCGCTGACGGCGCTTGACGAGGCGAGCCACCATATCGATCGGGCGCTCGCGACTGCGGCCTTCGATCCGCATGTGCTGGAGCGCATCGAGGAGCGCCTGTTCGCGTTACGTGCCGCAGGACGGAAATACAATGCCCCGGTCGACCAGCTTGCGGCACTGAGCGCACGCTATGCCGCCGATCTCGCCTTGATCGATGCCGGCACGGCGCGGCTCGCCGCGCTCGAAAAAGAGGCTGGCGCCGCCGTCGAACGCTATGCCAAGGCGGCGGCCGCCCTGTCCGGGCACCGCCGCGACGTCGCCGAGACGCTCG
>WNFM01257615.1_pt1 | contig 12535 bp, 13 predicted proteins | sample 5400271 | NCBI WGS metagenome assembly WNFM01 (sample SAMN13153352, study PRJNA577476) | soil metagenome | isolation source: 60 cm saprolite on Douglas fir-dominated hillslope | place: USA:California | collected 2013-09-17 | reverse complement strand
CATCTGGGCTGCGACCCCGCAGCGGGACGGCGGCGTGAGAACGGACCTGCTGTTACACACCATGATGCAGATCAGCGGCTTCGGCGAGGACGTCAACGGAGAGCTCTACGTCGCCGACATCAAGGGTGGTGCCATTTATCAGCTTACCGATCCCGCCCCGCCGCATCACCGGATCGCGGCGCGCTAAGTTCAGTCGGTTGCCAAGGCCTACGGCGGCGTGCGGTTTCTGCCCCAGACCTTCGTAATCGATCGAGCGGGAGAGATCGTCAGAAGCGTCGCCGGTCCGCCTCAGGAGCGAGCTCGATGACTTGATCCGGCGACTCCTCGGCACCTAAGCCATACCTGGTGTGCCACACTCCCCCGATGCGATGGACGATCACGGCGCTCGCTCTCACACTCTCCGCTCCACTCTACGCAGGCTCGTTCCCGTTCCTGACCGACGCTCAGGTGACCGCACTCTCTGGTGAGCTTTCCGGGGAGTCGGCAAAACGCAACCTTGAAGGTCTTTCGCGGCTGCACCGGATGCGCGGCTCGCGGGAGTTCCATCGGGCCAGCGAGCTGGTGGTGGGAGAGCTGAAGAAGTACGGCTACGCCGACGCGCACATCGAACAGCTCCCGGCGGACGGGAAGATCTTCTATGGAACACAGCGGTCACGTCCGGCCTGGAATGCCGACTTCGCCGAACTTTGGGAGCTGGACACCTCTGGGAATCCGACCGTGCGGATGGCGAGCTGGGACGCGGCACCCATCACGCTGGCGGAAGATAGCGTCAGCGCTGACGTGATCGCGACACTCGTCGACGTCGGCGAGGGTTCGAGAGAGAGCGACTACGCCGGCAAGGACGTCAAGGGGAAGCTCGTCCTGGCGGGAGCTCAGCCCGGGGCGATTCAGTCGCTGGCCGTCGGAAAGCTTGGCGCTGCCGGAATCGTGAGCTACGCGGCCAACCAACGCACGGCGTGGTGGAAGCAGGACGAAACGCTCGTTCGCTGGGGGCACCTCGACACGTTCTCGGCCACGCCCACCTTTGCGTTCATGATCTCGCTCAGCGAGGCGCGTGCACTTCGCGAGCGCCTGGCCAGTGGGGAAACGATCAGGCTGCATGCCGTGGTCAAAGCCGTTCTGGAGCCCGGCTTCTACGACATTGCCACGGCCACCATTCCGGGTTCGGATCCGGCCGTTCGCGAGGAGGAGATCGTCTTCAGTTGTCACCTCGACCATCCCCGTCCGGGAGCGAATGACAACGCCAGTGGCTGCGCCACGATCCTCGAAGTCGCGCGCACCCTACGTAAGCTGATCGGCGAGAAACGCATCGCGCCTCCACGCCGGACCATTCGTTTCGTCTGGCCTCCCGAGATCGAAGGAACGACGGCTCTGCTCAACGGCAAGCCGGATCTGGCGGCGCGCATCAAGGCCGCCATTCACCTCGACATGGTGGGTGGGGGTGCGGAGACGAAGACAATCTTTCACGTTACGCGTGGGCCGGCGAGTCTTCCATCGTTTGTCTACGACGTCGCCGCCAAGATTGGCTCGGCAGTCGACGAACAAACCTCGCAGTATGCGATGACTGGGACGGCGAGGTGGCCGCTTGTCGCGCCCGAGGGTGGGAGGGAGGCGCTGCGGGCGGCGTTCGTGCCGCTCACTCTTGGTAGCGACCACGAGGTCTACTCCGGCAACTCCTGGTCGATCCCGGCGATCTACCTCAATGACTGGCCGGATCGCTTCATCCACACCAACGCCGACACGGCGGCGAAGATCGATCCCACGAAACTGAAGCGGGCAGGGTTCATCGCCGCCGCCAGCGGTCTGGTGCTGGCGAACGCGCGCGCCGAGGATGCGACGGAGCTCCTTCAGGCGATCGAGGAAGCGGCGCTACGCCGCGTGGCGGATGCCGTCGCGCAGACTCACGGCTTGCCGCCGGCCGAGGCGGCGAATCGGGAGAGATTCCAGCTCTGGTACGAGGGGAAGATGGTGGACTCGATGTCGCGCTTCTTCTCCGTGCCGCCCGGCGTGCGATCCGAGGCGGACGCGTTTCTCGCGAATGTTGGTCGCCTGTTCCCTGATACCGGCAAACCGTCAGCGCCTGTGGGCCCTGTCTACCATCGCAACCACGCCGTGAGAGGCTCGCTCGATGCGTTCGGGTACGACTACCTCGTCGATCACCTCGGCAAGGATACGACTGCGAAGCTCGAGCTCCCTGCATTTGAAGGTCTTCGCGGAGGCGGTGAGGACTGTGCCTACGAGGCACTCAACCTGGTGGACGGATCGCGTACGACGAGCGAGATCCGAGATGCGTTGTCAGCGATCTATGGGCCCGTACCTCAGCCTGCGGTCGACGCGTTTCTAGCGGCCGCAGCGAAGGCAGGGTTGCTCGAGCAAGGACGCTGAGGGTGCCGAACCGTAGAGGCGCACCGCCGTGGCCCGCAGCTCTTGTGACCCTGGCCCCTGGGGGTGTCGCCATCAATTTTTCTGATTTGACAACAACCAGTCCGCTCCTCCAGCATGCCACCTTGATGATCTCGCAACCTGCCCGGACGATGTGTCCTTGTACGACTCACGGCTCGATCGGCGGGGAGGAGATCGTCTAGCTAAAGCAATCGAGTAAAGCGACGAAATCAGGCCCATCGCCGTCGAGCACGGTGATGGGCTTTTTCATTTCTGGAGAAGCCCGCCGCAAGGCGGGCTTTCGCATTCATGACCGAAACCAAAGCACAACGAGTCGAACGCCTGAAGCGCGAAAAGAACCCGTGGGAAGCCCTCGACGAGCTGCGCGCGCACTGCCGCCGCGGCTTCGACGCCATTCCTCCGGAGTGGATCTCGACCTACCTCCGCTGGTGGGGTGTCTACACCCAGGGTGACGGTCTCGGCGCGATCGGTGGGCAGGGTGGTGAGGGGCGGGCAGTGCCGTTTTTCATGGTGCGAATTCGCGTGACAAACGGGCTGCTGCGCGCGCATCAGGCGCGGGCTATCGCCGACGTCGCGGATGTCTTCGCAAACGGTGTGGCGGACATCACCGTTCGCCAGAACCTCCAGCTTCACTGGATTCCAGCCGAGGCCCTTCCCGACCTCCTCGACACGCTGTGGCGGAGCGGCCTCACCACGATGGGGTCGTGCGGAGACGACACGCGCAACATCACCGGCTGCCCGTTGGCCGGCCTCGACGCGGACGAGATCTGCGACGCCTCACCTCTGGCGCTGGAGGCCACCAGTGCGCTCGTCGGCAATCGGGAGCTGTACAACCTGCCGCGCAAGTTCAAGGTGACGATCACCGGCTGCCGTGTCTGGTGCTCCTATCCGGAGATCAACGATGTCGGCCTGACTGCGATCCGCCGGCCTGACGGCGAGCTAGGATTCTCGTTGCGCCTCGGCGGCGGCTTGTCGACGGAGCCACACCTGGCGAGGCGGCTCGACGCATTCGTACGTTGGAACGAGGTCGTGCCCGTGCTGCGGGCCACCGCGGAGGTGTTTCGCGAGGCGGACGTCCTGCGTGAGCACCGTGATAAAGCGCGCCTGAAGTATCTCTTCCTGCAACACGGTTGGACTGCGGAATCAGCACTGGAAGCGATCCAGCGGCGGCTGCCGTTCGCCCTCGAGCGCGCCCTTCCCGAACTGCCTCCGAACGACGTCTATCGCGACCACGTCGGCGTTCACCGCCAGAAGCAAGCAGGGCTCGTCTACGTTGGCGCGGCCGTCCTGCGCGGGCGCGTCCTGGCGCAGCAACTGCGGACGGCCGCGAACGTCGCCGAGTGTTTCGGATCTGGCGAATTGCGTACGACGATCATGCAGAACCTGCTCGTTCCGAACGTGTCCGCGCAGCACGCCGAGGCGGTTGCGCGGGAGCTGAACGATGCTGGTCTGCGGACGGAGGCCTCGCCGTTCTTCCGCGGCACTGTCGCCTGCACCGGCACGCAGTTCTGCAAGCTGGCCATCACTGAGACGAAGAGCTTCTCGCGCTGGCTCGTTGAGGAGCTCGATCATCGGCTCCCCGAGTACAGCGAGCAGCTCAAAATCCACGTCACCGGCTGCCCGAACAGCTGCGGGCAGCATTGGATCGCGGACATCGGCATCGAAGGCAAGAAGGTGCGCGCCGGTGACCAGCTTGTCGACGCGTATTACTTCTGCGTCGGTGGCACTCTCGGCAGCCATGCATCGATCGCGCGGCCGGTCGGTTATCGCTGCCCGGCCGGCGAAGTGCCAGCGGCGATCGAGCGTCTGTTGCGGGCTTTCGAAGGAGATCGCGTCGGACACGAGACGCTGCGCGAGTTTTTCAGCCGGCAGTCGGACGAGGAGATCCGCGCTCACCTCGCCGGGGCCTCCGTTGACGCAGTGACCCGCGACGGGTCTCCGGGACGAGTGCCACATGGCGTGGAGGGATAGGGATGGAATTCAAACAACTGGAGATGTTCGTCGCCCTCGCTGAGGAGCGTCGGGTTCAGCGGGCCGCGGAGCGCGTCTTTCGAACCCAACCTGCCGTGAGCATGGCCATTGCGAAACTGGAGGAGGAAGTCCGTTCTCGCCTGTTCATTCGTAGCGAGGGCTTCCGGCTGACAACGTCAGGCGAGATTCTCTACTCGTATGCACGGCGGCTTCTCGATCTTCGGCAGGAAGCGAGGTTAGCGCTCCTTGATCGGAAACAACCGGGGGCGACTGCGTCTCGCTGAGTGCTGGATTGCGATCGAGATCACGAGGCAAGTCCCCGAAGCGGCTGACTTATTCGGGAGCCGAAGGGGACCACACGGTCAGTCGGAGGGAGATCTGGCGATTGCGGCCACGATAAGATGCCGATGCGAGCGCCGGAGCCCGCTGCGGGCCTTACGTGCTCCCTAATCATGATCGTCCACCTCGTTGATGGAACATACGAGCTGTTTCGACACTTCTACGGCATCCGCCGCGCGAAGCAGGGCGACCCTCGCTTCGGTGCTGTCCGCGGAGTGCTGCACCTGGTCCTTCAAATGATCGAGACCGACCGGTGCTACGCATATCGGCGTTGCGACGGATCACGTCATCGAGTCGTTCCGAAATGACCTCTGGCCTGGTTACAAAACCGGCGCCGGCGTTGAGCCCGCGCTCAAGGCTCAGTTTCATCCGCTGGAACAAGGGTTGGCAGCGATGGGAGTGGTGGTCTGGCCGATGGTCGAGCTGGAGGCCGACGACGCGCTTGCCTCGGCTGCCGCGCTGGCTGCTGCTGACTCATCGGTGACCAAGGTCTGCATCTGGACCCCGGACAAGGATCTGGCCCAGTGCGTGGTCGGGGAGCGCGTCGTCCAAGTCGACCGGAAGAGCGGAAAGATCCGTGACGCCGAGGGAGTGCGGCAAAAGTTCGGCGTTCCACCCGAGTCGATACCCGACTACCTGGCCCTCGTCGGCGATGCGGCGGACGGTTTTCCGGGGATTCCGGGCTTCGGTGCGAAGTCCGCGGCGGCGATTCTGGCGCGGTACGGCCACATCGAGGCAATTCCATCCGACAGCTCGCAGTGGCGTGCCGATGTTCGCAACAGCGGGGGGCTGGCGGGAGCGCTGACCACGCAGCGTGAGCGCGCCCTGTTGTTTCGAACGCTGGCGACGTTGCGCAGTGATGAGCCGTTGTTCGACGATGTGGACACGCTGCTCTGGTTTGCAGCCGACCGAGCTCGTTGCTGACTACGCCAGGTACATCGGCGCCCCGGAGTTGATCGAGCGAGCCGAGCGTGCCACGTCGCTGGCACGCCAGAACTAGGTGTTATCCCTCACGCGCTCGCGTCACAATCCGATCGAACGCGAGAACGCGGTCTGGATCGTCTAACGCCGCTCCGATCTCTGCGATCAGATTGCGTACGCGCCCGAGGTCGATTTCATCTAAATGCAGGACAAGAAGACGCTCAATATCCGAATCGAAGGCGCAGAAAGTTCCTTGAGCGCGTTGACCAGCGAGCGAAGGGCGGCCCTGAAGCGCTCGTCAGCGGCCACGCGACCATCGCCTGCGAAGCTTCGTCCACGTCGCCCGCATCTCTTCGTCCTCCCGTAATGAAACGGGGTCGTAGCGTTGAAAGGGAGGTCCGTTGCGGCTCTCATCATAAACCAGCAGACTGAGCGCAGACGCAAACGCCTGAGCCGCGGTGAGCGGATGTTGCCGCATCTCAAAGCGCTCGCGGGCCGCCGCGATTCGTTGGTTCCGTTCCCAACGCCTCACGTCCTCGGGATTCACCACACCATAGTACGGCTTAGTCAGCAGCTAAGATCCAGGGTCATCAATATCCTCGAGGAAAGCCCGCGGCTCTCCGAGGACGTGGCAACTCATACGAGATTCGTGACTGCTGCTGCGCCAATCTCCCTTAGAGATCCTCGCCTGTCAGGCGAGCCGCCCGCATGAGGAGATATTGCCGTTCCGAGGTGCTGGCTGTTTGTCCGGCTGCAACTCGGTATTGTTTGGCCGCGTTCGGGTGGTCCCCAGCCATCTCGAGCAGATGCGCCCGGACCGCGTGAAGTCGATGATACCCGTCCAGTCGACCGCTGCCATTCAGCGTCTCGATCACCTCGAGCCCCGCGGCCGGGCCATGCACCATGGCTTGAGCGATGGCGCGGTTGAGGGTGACCATCGGATTGTCGGACATCCGTTCGAGCAGGCCGTACAGGGCCAGGATCTGTGGCCAGTCCGTGTCCTCGACTTGAGCGGCCTCGTCGTGAACTGCCGCGATCGCGTCCTGAAGCTGGTAGGGCCCCACGGCTCCCCGAGGGAGGGCAGCGGTGATGAGGATTCCATAGGGCTCGGTCCTGTTCGCTGAGGGGGATCAGCTCCCCTTTCGGCCCTGTTCGCGCCGGGCGCCGCGCGTCCGTCAGGAGCATGAGCGCGAGTAGTCCTTCGACTTCGCCGTTGCCTGGAAGGAGACTGCAAAGGGCTCGGGCGAGCCGGATCGCCTCGTTCGACAGATCGCTTCGCTGCAGGTCAGGACCGGCACTCGTGGTGTAGCCTTCGTTGAAGATCAAATAGAGCACGTGCAGGACAGCGCTGAGGCGTTGTGCGCGATTCTGATCAGTGGGCATGCTGAATGGCACGCCGGATTCCCTAATGCGCCCTTTGGCCCGGCTGATCCGCTGAGCCATCGTTGCCTCCGGCACGAGGAAGGCATGGGCGATCTCCGCGGTCGTGAGACCGCCTACCGCCCGCAGCGTGAGAGCGATCGCCGAAGGGCGGGTGAGCGCGGGATGGCAGCACATGAAGAGCAGGATGAGGGTGTCGTCCTGATTCGTGTCTTCATCCCTATCGGCAGCATGCGCCACCTGCTCGTCCGCTGGTACCTGACTCAGGACCGCAGCCTCACGTCTCCGGCGAGCCTCTTCGGCGCGCAAGTGATCGGTCATTCGCCTGACGGCTACGTGGATCAACCAGCCGCGCGGGTTGTCAGGCACGCCTTCGTTTGGCCACTGCAGGGCCGCTGCGATCAGCGCCTCCTGGACCGCATCCTCCGCTGCCGCGAAGTCGCCGAAGCGCCGGATCACAGCGCCGAGAACCTGCGGCGTAAGATCTCGCAGCAGGTTCTCGGCAGGGAAGTCGGGCAACACGGGCGTCACATCTCCGGGGGCGGCGCGCTCATCACTTCGCGCACCTCGATGGCCATGTTCAGCGGAACTCCACCGCGGCCCGGCGCTGCCGATGCACCCGCGGCAATCTCGTGAGCCCGCTCCTGGCTCTCGACGTCCACGATCCAGTAGCCGGCCAGGAACTCCTTTGCCTCCGGGTACGGGCCGTCCGTCACCTCAGGGGCACCATCCCTTCCGGCGCGCACGATTCTGGCCTGCGCGGGCCCGGCCAGTCCTTCGGCGGAAACCAGTTCTCCAGCCTCGGCCAGCCGTCCGGCGAAGTCCTTCATGAACTGGATGTGTGCATTGAAGTCCTGCGCCGGCCACGTGCCGATGCCAGCTGTCTCCCATCCGACTCGCGGTGCGTGCATCATCAAGATGTATTTCATTGCATTGCTCCCTTCCGCTACCGCGCCATGATTGCGCGTTCACTGGTAAGTCGGAGCAGACCACGAGCTCTCGACATCGAGGACTGATTATTCTCAGAGCAGTCCGACGGCCCTGAACGCTGGAATGGCCGGCTCGACCTGGGCAGCCTGTCTCATGAGCTGCAAGCGGTCGCGCTGTTCGGGCGAGAGGCCGCCTTCAAACGCGGCGGCCCCGTCGCGCGCGAGGGCAGTTGCCTGCTTCTGGCCGGAATGAATCTCGATGAGCAGGCTGCCGATCGCGGCAGGATCGGCCGAGGGCGATTCGAGGAGATCGCTCAAAGCCTGCTGATCTGTCTGCAGTTTCATGGCGATCGGCTGCAGCGCGGCTTCACGCGCCTGAATCATTGTGATCAGCGCGTTGGCCTGATCTGGCGAGAGCTGTAGAACGTTCGTCACCAGCGTGATGGGTGCAGGCAGCCCCTCGTCTGCACGAGCGATGGGAGAATGAAGGGTGAACAGAAGCAACGAGGTGACGACGAGCCCGGTATTTCTCATGAAGTTCTCCTTATGGAGCTTTAGTGCATCCTGGCAGCGTGTCATATGACGGCGTCGCTGATGCGACCAAGACACGAGCGACCGTGGTCAATCGAGCCGAAGTGGAACAGCAGCTCGAAGCGCTTCACTCCGCGAGCTTTGCATGGGCCCTCGGATTGTGCGGACGCGATGTTGAGGATGCGCAGGACGTCCTGCAGGAGACGTATTTGAAGATTCTCGAAGGTAAGGCGCGGTTCGACGGACGGTCCACCCTGAAGACTTGGCTCTTCGCCGTGATCCGAAGAACTGCCGCGACGCGCTGCCGGCTGGGGTGGGTGCGCGAGCTGCGCTTCATCCATCGCGACGTGAGCGCCGTTCCTGATGGTCATGACTCAGCGGAGCGACGCGTGATCCACTCGGAGAGGACGTCTGCATTGCTCGCAGCCCTTAATCGGCTGGCCAGGCGACAGCGCGAAGTGATCGAGCTCGTCTTCTATCACGACATGACCATCGAAGAGGCGGCCGCTGTTGCCGGCGTCTCCGTCGGCACTGCCCGTGTCCACTACCATCGCGCAAAGCGACGGCTTCTCGGCGTGCTCGAGGGGCAGCCATGATCGACAAGGAATCGGATCTGCGCGAGCGCTTCACTCAACTTCGCAACGAGGAGCGGCTTGCCGTTCCGCGTTTCCACCTGGAGCCTCCAAGGCAAAGACACGTTGCCTGGCGGTGGATCGCCGCAACGGTCATAGTGCTTCTTGCTGTCGTCACTGGCATTGCGATCCGGTCGCGTCCGACACGGTTCTCCGAATCCGATCGCGCGGCTGTCCGCTCCGTTGCCGACTGGCATCCTCCGACCGACTTCCTGTTGCGCACGCCCGGAAGCGAGATTCTCCTGACCACTCCACGCATCCCGGACTTGAAAGGAATAGAGCGATGAAATCGTGCATCCTGGTGTTTTTCATGGTCGCTTCGTTGAGCGCGCTCGCCCAGCAGCCACCGCCTGACGGCGATCCAATCGGCCGGTACCTGATTCCCCCCGAGCTCGTGATGAGTCAGTCGGAACAGATCGGTCTCAACGAGAAACAGCGCGCCACGATCAAGGGCGAAATCCAGAAGATGCAGGCCAAATTCATTGACGCCCAGTGGGAGCTACAGGAGCAGACGGGCAAGCTGACCCAGCTTCTGCAGCAATCGCCGGCTGATGAGGCGAGGATCCTCGAGCAGGCCGACAAGATCATGGCTCTCGAGCGCGAGATCAAACGAGCTCACTTGACGTTGCTCGTGCGTATCAAAAACGCCCTCACCACCGAGCAGATCGCCAAGTTGGAGGCTATGCGCCGGGCGAAGTGAAGTTCGGAAAAGAGGTGCATCATATCGCTCCGTGAACTTCTCGTTTCATGTCGGCGGTTCGGCCGTGCTACTCGCAGGACGTCCCCTGTCGGCGGCCGCCTTCGCGCCATAGGAGTCGACACCGCGAGCGCCACGACCACGCACTGATCAACGGGTCTTGAACTGTACAGTCAGATTGAAGAGCACGTCGACGGGCTGTCCCTCGAAATAGGCGGGAACGAATTTCCACTGCGTCACGGCCAGAACTGCGGCGGCGTTCAACTCGGCGAACGGCGACTGCCTTACTACCCGCACGCTGCGGATGCAGCCGTCATGTGAGATCACGCATTCGAGGATGACCAACACTTCCTTGCCGCCAGCCATCGCGTAGCGCGCGCTGGCCGGGAACTGGGGCTCAACCTGCTTCTTCTTGATTGGCGCCTTTACGTCGCCGCCGACCTTGAGCAAGCGCTCGGGTGCGTACTGAGGGGCCGCTTCATCGAGACACGGCAGCACGTTCGTCGCTTTGGCCAGTAGCACCGGTCCCTTGAACGGACTACGCATTGACGTATTTGTCGCATAGGACAGGCGAAGGATCGTGTCGAGTGCTCGGCGGCAGGGCTCGTCGATCAGGATCTCCTTAAGATCGGCATCCTGGAATCGTCCCGCCGAATCGACTGTCGCGTGGGTCACACCGATCCACAGCTCCCTGCAGCGGCTGTCGGACAAAATGTTCGTGGTCAAGCCTGCCGGAAGGACGTCCGGAAGATTGAACGCAGGCAGCGCGACCGTTTGCGATGGAATCCTGAACGCCGACGGCTTGAGCACCGGAAGGCGGCAGTCGGCGGACTGTATCGCGCAGCGTCCCTGATGGTTCTTGTACTCGGCGTCGGTGAGGTACTGCAAGACCATCTGACTCGTCCCGAGAAACCGATCGGCTTCATCCGACTCGAGCCACTTCAGCCAGCGCTCGTTATCGTTCCGTTCGGCGCCGAGCATGCGCCGCAACAACTCGCGCCCGAAGTCCTCGAGATCTGACGCGGTTTCGGTGCGCGGCTCGAGCAGTGCGGCGCGGAGCGGATCTCGGACCTTCGACGGATCTTCTGCGTAGCCGTTCACGAGGTAGCGAATCGAGTCGAGACGAATCGGTTCGGGATCCATCGTCAGATCGGAGTCCCGAACCGCGCCCAAGAGCCCGAGCCATCCGCCGGCGTCTTTCATGCCGAGGAGTCGCGATCCGGCGTACGCAACGAGATCGAGGTGGCCCCACAGAGCGCGCATGAAGAATTCCGATCTCGCCTTCATGCGGGTGGTGTGCAACGACGCCACGTAGGCATCGATCGCCTTCTCGCCACCGCGGCGCGCGACTGCGAGAGCGAGGGCGTCATCCATCGATGGCGGCCACTTGGCGCTGGTAGCCACCGCGGTGGCTACATCATCGTCGGTGCCGAGAAGTGCTAGCGCACGGATCTCTTCCCGTGCAGCGGTGGCGTCGGACTCCTTCGCGACGGTTTCGCGCAAGGCAGGCAGCGCCTCATCGAGATTGCGAACGCCGATCACACGCGCGGCGGTAGAGCGGACGAGCGGGGTGGCGTCATGCAATGCCGCGGTCAGTTGCGCAGCGGGATCCGCTTGCGTGACGAGCGCTGCGACCGATGCCGGAGTAGTCGCTGCGCAAAGCGGGAAGGCAAAGGTGAGCAGGCTAAGGACCAGGCGACGCATGCGATCACACATGATATCGCTCCGTTCGTTGGCCGCTCGTCAGACGCGGTCATCGCCGTTGAACACGGTTCAAACCGCGCTACTTCGCGGATAGCCGGTGCGCGCGGTGCCGGCAACCATCTTCGATAGCCGCACGTCCGACCTCTGCGGCACGAAAGCTTCCCGTTCCTCTGGGTAGCGCAACGTCCGCTCACGGCCTGGCCGATGTCGCGCAGCCGAACGGATCTGTGATGTAGTGAGGACGCCTCGCTGGATACTCGGAACTAGACGGCCGGTTCGATCCGGCTGCCGGGAGAAATGGCATGCAACTCGGTATCGTCGGACTCCCGTCTTCAGGAAAGTCGACGCTCTTTCAGGCGGTCACGAAAACTCACCTCGACCACGCGGCCATCGCGAGGACGGAAGCTCACCTCGGCGTTGTCCGAGTCCCGGACGAGCGGTTGGACCGGTGCTCGGCGATCTTCTCTCCGAAGAGCACTGTGTACGCGACCATCGAGTTCGTCGATGTGGCCGGACTGAAGAAGGGTGCGAGCGGAACCACCCAGTTCACCACAGGTTTCCTCTCTGCCGTGAAGACGAATGACGCGCTGATCCAGGTGGTCCGCCTCTTCCGGAACGATGCCGTGCCCCATCTCGACGGCAGCATCGACCCGCTACGGGACGTGGCCACGTTCGAGACCGAGTTCATTCTCGCCGACATGGCCGTGCTGGAATCCCGCATCGAAAAGATCCACAAGCAGCTCGGGCGCACGCCGCACGACGAGCTCATGAAGCGTGAGCTCCCGGTTCTCGAGAAGTGTCTGGCGCTCCTCCAGGCGGAGAAGCCGTTGCGGAACGAGGATCTCTCCAGGGAAGAGCTGCACATACTGAAGACGTACCAGCTCCTCTCGCTCAAGCCGATGCTGATCGCGCTGTCTCTCGACGAGTCGCAGCAATCGATCAAGGACGAAGAGATCTCTCGCGTCGCCGTTGCGAAGGCCGGGCTGCGCACACGCGTCGTTGCCTTTTTCGGCAAGATCGACATGGAG
>WNFM01326226.1_pt1 | contig 12536 bp, 14 predicted proteins | sample 5400271 | NCBI WGS metagenome assembly WNFM01 (sample SAMN13153352, study PRJNA577476) | soil metagenome | isolation source: 60 cm saprolite on Douglas fir-dominated hillslope | place: USA:California | collected 2013-09-17 | reverse complement strand
GCGGATGGATTACGGATTCCCGCGCAGCGGCAAGGCGGGCGTGCAGGTCGTGGGTCGAGTACTCGTTCATCAGAAAACCGACGGTGCCGCGATGCATGCCGTAGATCGGTTTGCCGGTACGCATCTGCTGGTGCAGCGTCTGCAGCATCAATCCGTCGCCGCCGAGCGCCACCACGACATCGGCCTCGGCTGGATCGTGATTGCCGTAGAGCGCAACCAGCTGCGCCAGCGCCTCCTGCGCTTCTGTGCCGGCGCTGGCGACGAAGGCGATCCGGTCATATCGCTTGGGGCTGGTCATGGCGGTCGCAGAGCTCATGTTGGCGCGAGAAAAAGGGATCGGGTGCGCCGGGGTCGTCTATACGACCTTGGCCATCCTTGTCGAGATCAGTGACGGCCCGATGGCATCGGCTAACGAAAAAGCCCCGGGGATACCTGGGCTTTCGCGGTAGATCCTTGAGATAAGGATCAGTATTTGGCAACCACTATCCCCGGCGCAAGCCGATAGTTCACCCCGCCAGCGCGATTGTGATCGCGGGTAAGTCGCTCGCTGTTGCGGAACGTACCTGACCTGTCGCAATTTCGAGCTAGAACCCGCTTCCATCCGGAAAATACCGGCTCTCCTGTCAGGGAATGAGACCGCCCCGGATTGATCGCGGGAAATAGGGAGACGACAGCGACATGGCCATCCATTTCCCGGCGCCGCGCCATGCGCGCCTGGTGCTCGCGATGATCGCCTTCTGTTTGGCAGCCGGAGCGCGCGCCGAGGATCCCCCGCAAGCCCCTCCGCAGCAAGGCGCCGCGGCGCCCTCGGGTCAGAAATCCGGGGCATCGGGCGGCCGCGCCAATGCGCCCACTTCGCCTGCTGTTGCCGAGCAACATCGTCTGCCGCCGGATTCCAGCACCAAACAGACGCTGGATCTGCCCGGGCGCACGCTCGACTTCACGGCGACCGCGGGTTCGATCCGCCTGTTCGACGACAAGGGCGAGCCGCAAGCCGATATCGCCTATACCGCCTATCAGCTCGATGGCGCCGATACGCGCAGCCGGCCCGTGACTTTCCTCTTCAATGGCGGGCCGGGCGCGGCCTCGGCCTATTTGCAGCTCGGCAATGCCGGACCTTGGCGGCTCGCCATCGACGCCGACGCAGTGAACCCCTCGGCCTCGCCCGACCTGCAGCCCAACGCCGAGACCTGGCTCGACTTTACCGATCTCGTCTTCATCGATCCCGTCGGCACCGGTTATAGCCGCTTCGTTGCGACCGGCGAGGACGCGCGCAAAAGGTTCTTCTCGGTCGAGGGCGACGTCAGTTCGATTGCGGTGACGATCCGGCGCTGGCTGGAAAAGTCCAACCGGCTGCTCTCGCCGAAATTCATCGCCGGCGAAAGTTATGGAGGCATCCGTGGGCCGAAGCTCGTTCGCAATCTGCAGCTCGAGCAAGGCGTCGGGGTGAGGGGCCTCATCCTGGTCTCGCCGGTGCTGGATTTCCGCGAATTTTCCGGCTCCAGCCTCCTGCAATATGTCTGGAGCCTTCCCACCATGGCAGCGGTGGCGCGCCAGACAAAGGGCGGTGTTACCCGCGCCGACATGGTCGACGTCGAACGCTACGCGCGCGGTGAATTCATGGCCGACCTCCTCAAGGGTGAGGCCGACGCCGAGGCGACGACGCGCCTTGCCGACAAGGTGGCGGGATTGACGGGGATCGATCAGGCCGTGAGCCGGAGGCTCGCCGGGCGCTTCGACGTGGCCGAATTTCGCCGCGAATTCGACCGCAAGAACGGCAAGGTGACGGGACGCTATGATGCGTCCATCAAGGGCTTCGATCCCTATCCGGATTCGAGCTTCTTTCATTTCCTCGATCCCTCCGGCGAAGCCTTGACCGCACCGCTGACCAGCGCCGCGGTCGACCTCATCACGCGCAAGCTGAACTGGCGGCCGGACGGCTCCTACCATCTGCTCAATGGTGAGGTCGAGAAGGCCTGGGATTTCGGCCGCGGCGGTCTCAGTCCCGCCGAGTCGATTTCCCAGCTGCGGGAAATTCTCGCGCTCGACCCAAAACTGAAGGTGCTGGTGGCGCACGGCCTGTTCGATCTCGCTACGCCGTATTTCGGCTCGCAAATTCTGCTCGATCAGCTGCCGGCCTTTGCTTCGCCCGAGCGGGTGAAACTCGCCGTATATCCGGGCGGCCACATGTTCTATTCGCGCGATGCTTCACGCCAGGCGTTTCGCGCTGAGGCGCAGACGCTGATGAAGTGAGAGCCAGCGCGCTCAGCGGGCGCGTCGGTCTTTGCGCGGCCCGTACCGGCGCTCCATCTCCGCCGCCAAGATTTTCTCCGGCTTCAGGTTACTGCCTGCGAGCCAGATATCCGTGACGTGGCCTGCCTTGTTGCGCGTGCGGCGCGCGGCCTGGCCATGGCTTCCGTAACCGGCGGCCAAAGATATCCGGCCGGTATCGCGGCCGGTGACCTCGATTTCCGTTGCATCCATGAACGGATTGAGAAGGTGCGGATTGGCGACAATGACAAGATTTCCGATGGGTACGAGATCGACCGCGCCCCATATGCTCCACCAGCGTCCGGTCCAGTCGCGAACTCGCCGCCTGGGTGCGCCGCCAACCGCGAAGGCACGCAGGATGTGCATGGCGCCCCCTAGCCAAAATCCGGCCCAGCCGTCGGCGGAGTTGGTCAGGATGGTGATGGCCAAATCGCAGGTGGGGATAACGCAGGTCTGCGAGATATAGCCCTGGAATCCTCCGCTATGGCCGAACCAGTCCCAGCCGGCCGCCGTGCCGCTCATGATTCCGAGACCGTAATATCCTTCCAGATCTGCGTGAGGATTGCGCCGGTGTTTCCGGATCATCTCGCGGCGGCTGCCGACGGAAAGCACGCTCCGCTTCGCATTCGGTGCCAATTGCGCGAAGAAGCGGGCGACGTCGGCCGCCGTGCTGACGAAGCCGGCAGCCGGCGCGATCGCATTGGTCGAGTTCTCGCCGGGAATGACGAGGCGCCGGGCCAAGGGAAGCCGGGCGGTATGGCCACGCGCGAAGGCAACGCCTTTGGCCAGCGGCATGTCAGGCTTGGTTTCGCGCAGACCTGCGGCTTCGACGATCTCGCGTTCGATCCAGACGCGATAAGGCTCCCCGGTGATTGTCTCGATCACAAGGCCCAGCAATCCGAATCCGTGGTTCGAATACTTGAAGCGCGTATTGGGTTCGATAGCGGGGGGCGACCGGAGCTCCGCCAAGAGCTCCTTCTGGCTAAGATATGGCCGTCGATCGGTGAACTGTCCGGCGTCGGCGCCATCGCGGGTAAGGCCGGCGCTGTGCGAGAGAATTTGCGCGACGGTCGTTTCCGCGATTTGCGGGTGCAGGCCCTTGATATATTGCCCGACGGGATCGTCCAGCCGCAACTTGCGTCGTTCGCGGAGCTTCATGATTGCCGTCGCGGTGAAGCTCTTTGAATGCGATGCGATCCTAAACCGGTGGCGTGGGGTGAGCTTTTCGCCAGTAGCCAGATTGGCGTGGCCCGCCGCGTATTCGGCGACGATCTTGCCGCGATGGGCGATCGCGACGATACAGCCAGGCCGCTGCGACGCGCGCATCTGAAATTCGATCCAACTGCGGATGTATCCGATCGCGGGCGGCAGCCATGGTTCCACGTGCGCGATCTCCAGGAATGTCGGATGATTATAGCGATCGAGGATGGGTCGACTATTCGGCAGGAATGGCGTTGGATGCTAACGGACAAAATAAAGCCGGCGCAAACTTTTTAGGGTTTGCGCCGGCTGATTTGTGCTGCCGAACTCAGTAAACGAGGCCGGTGCCGGGCGGCTGTTCCAGCGCTGCGGCGAGCGAGCGATATTCCTCGCTGTTGGTGCCGGCCAAAGCGGCGATCCGGCTCAGATGGTATTGCGCCTGGTCGCGGTTGCCCTGCTCGACCTGCCACAGGCCGTAATATTGCCAGGTCTTGACGTGGTTGGGGTCGGCCTTCAGCGCGCGCTCGTACCAGATCTGCGAAACCTTGTAATCGCCGAGTTTGCGATAGGAGTAGCCGATCAGGTTGGCGACGGCGGCGATATCGTCGTGCCCGAGCGCCTTCAACTGCTCGATGGCTGACGCATAGTCGTGGCGGTCATAGATCGTGGCGTAAGCCGTGCGATAGCCCTTCGCGAATGCGGCGTCCTCGATGCTGGGCTTTAATTCGCTGGATTTCTTCTTTCCCTTGGACTTGGTCGAGGAGGGCGGAGGCGCGTCGCTGTCGGGATTTGCGTACGCGGTGATTACGGGCGCTGTGACCAGCGCCATCGAAAGCATTGCCAGGGTCAAAATCCTCGTAACTTTGCTCATGCATCGCTCCTGATTTCCGATAGGGGTGATCCTACACCGAAGCCTGCTGACTTGAACACCCGCCGCGTCGCAACATTCCCGTGAGACCGCCGTTATTTGCGAGGGGCAGACGGCATCTGAATAACATGCCGGGCGGGAACATGACGAAGATGTCATCCAGATGAACGAAGTCCAAAGCCGCGCTTCAGGGCGGGTTCAGCGCGGGGCAACTACGGTCGCACGCATGATCGACGAGCCCGGCCATCCGACCGGCCACCTCGCGGTCGCCCTTTGAAAGAGGAGATGACCATGTTGAAGACAATTTCGGCAGCTCTGCTTGCTGCTTCCATGCTTGCCGCGCCTGCGCTTGCCGCCAGTGCCACCGATCAGACACCGGCCAGCAAAACCACTCAAGCGCCAGCCAGCAAGACCGATCAAGCGCCGGCTAACAAAGCCGCTCAAACGCCGGCTCGCACAACCACCCCAGCGCCGACTGCCAAGACCACGCAGGCCAAGCCCAGCGCGCTGAACGCCAATGCCACGATGAGCCAACATGGCATGCATGTCCGGCATCATCGTTCCCACAAGAAGATCAGCACGCTCAAGACGCACAAGCTGTCGAAGGTGTCGAAGGCCTCGAGCAAGCCTGTTGCCCCCACGACCAAGCGCGGCTGATACCAATCCGCAGGCGCGGCTTCATCCACATTGCCCCGCCGCTCCCAGTGGATACCAGGCCCGGCCCGCGCGCCATTGCTTCCCCAATGGTGGCGGGTCGGGTGCTGTTTCGGCCTTGCACGATCGTCGAGATGCGAATTCCATTTCGCCCGCGTACGGTCTAGGATTCGCGGCAGGCCGGAAAGAATGGATTGCACTTGGGGATATCGATAAAGCGCGCGGCGATTTTGCTGCTGCCGATTGCGCTCGCGGCCTGCGCGGGGGGCGATGACGGCAGAGGCATCGCCTTCGACGACTATCATGGTGGCGTCAACCAGCCCTATCCCGAGAATTACCGTTCCGAATTGCTGGCGTTCATGAGGACCTATCTCAACAATCCCGTTGGCGTACGTGATGCCACGATGGCTGTGCCGGTGCAGCGCACCGTCGGCGGGCGGCAGCGTTATGTCAGTTGCCTGCACTTTACCCCGCGTGAATCCGACGGCAGTTATCGCGAGTCACGCGAACGCGCCATTCTCTACGTCAATGGCCGGCTCGACCGTATGGTCGAGAACGCCAGCGACATCTGCGCCGGCGCGGTCTATGTGCCTTTCCCGGAGCTGGAAAAGCTGACGCGCTAGCCGGCGGATGACCCGAAAAAAAGGCGGAAGTCGGTTTTCCGAAAAAACCTGGTCGAATCGGAGGCTGGCGCGCTTTTCCTCCCCCGCCGGTTCCAGTGTCGAGCACCGAACAGACAACCCGGAACCGCCGACGTAACTTCGGCTCCGATGTCCGAAGACAGGCAAAACCCGCGATCCAAGCTCGATTTGGAAGCCGAGGCGATGGCGGCTCTCGATGAGGCGCGCCGCATGCCGGCGGGGCCTGAGCGAACCGAGGCCATGAAAAGGGCGGGCATTCTGCGAAATGCGGCCGATCTGCAGGGCGTATTTTTTGCCAAGCGTGGCAGGCCTGTGAAAACCTAGAGCGGCCTGCCGCGATGTCGCGCGGGCGACGAGGCAAAGCTTCCGCGCAGCGACAATGATCACGCTCCCGCCGCATTCAAAAATAAAATAGTTCGACCTGCCGTGGCGCCTTATGCCTGCGACCATGACTAGAACTTCGATCCCTGGACGCTGGCCGATGGGCAATTGCCCTCGCGCTGGCATGCAAGATTCTCTGGATCGGGGCGAGCTGCACGATGTCCGGCGGCGTATCGCCGGCGCAATCATCGATTGCGCGGGACGGCGGCAAGACAAGCCTCGGCGTTGACCGATGCCAGACGCGTTGCGGCGGCCAAGCTCGGTTCGACGCATGAGTCTGCCGAAATGTCTGCCGAGGATCGTTCACTCACGAGTGAACACATTTGATCACGCCACGCATCATTTCCGGCAATGATGATTGGCCGGAACCAGCGGTGCCCCTTGGCGATTAGAGATACGCCGCAAACGTGCGGCTAACCAGCCGCCACGATCGGGTCGATATCTTTCTGTCATAGGTTATCATGGTGTTGCGATTCGCACAGCGCGGCATGAAGATTGCTTAAGACAACGGGGGCTGGTTTCGACATTCAGGAGCGTGACACATGAAACGCATCGTGTTTGGTCTGACCTTGAGTATGATAGTTGCGTGCCTTGTTGGCGGTGTGAGAGCGCGCGACCTTGACGGCCGCTACGCCAATTCACCGCTGAAACCGTGGTTCGATCATCTCGCGAGCGGCAAGGGACTGTGCTGCTCGATGGCGGATGGTGAAAGCGTCGCAGACCCCGATTGGGAGTCGAAGGACGGTCACTACCGGGTCCGCCTCGAGGAAAAATGGATCGACGTTCCCGACGACGCCGTGATCACCGAGCCGAACCGAGCCGGGCGCACGATGGTGTGGCCGATGCGGTTCGACGATCAGATCTCGATCCGGTGCTTTATGCCGGGCAGCATGACCTAGCGGCAACAAGACCTCGAAAGAGATGACTTCGAAAAGATGATTTGGAAAAACATGACTTAGAGATCGCAGGCATCCGACCGCAAGTTCGATCTGCTGCAAGCGGCGGATCGCCGGCTTGCCTGCCGATGGTTCTCCAGCGGGATCGTTGAGGTGTTGCTCGCGATCTTTGCTCGAGCGGTGCTGGCCGTTCGCGTCACGTGGCGCCTTTTGCCTTGCCGCTGCAGGGTTCAGTTGTCATCCGTCATCATGAACACCACGCCGGTCAAGGTCGCACCGATCGCGAAGCTCAGCACAAGAGTGCCCACAAATACCGTAAATCCCTGACTTCCCCCGTGATCGACCGCGCTCGCGATGCCCGAGGGGTCCATCAGGATCAGAATCAGCGCCAACGCAAGCCCCATCGCCACGCCCATCGCAGCGTGGCCGACCAATTTCAACAGGCCCGCCGGGGTGACCAACCCTGATGGTTTTTTCGTTTGCACGGGCTACTCCATGGAGCGATGACGCAAACGCTTTGAGGGGCGTCGGGTTCCCGCGCGCGTGATGATTACGGGCAAGACCGCGAAAAATGACTTTCATCCGGCATTCAGGAACGCTTAGTCATGCTGGCGCATATCCTCATAGGAGTGAGCCGTGAGCAATTTGCTATTCTTCCGTCGTTCGTATGCCTATCGGAGCGCGGCAGCCGAGCTGATGCGTAAGGCGCGCGCAATGCCGCTCGGGTCGGAACGCCGCGCCGCGCGTCAGCTCGCTCGCGCGCTGAAAGATTTGGCAAAAACCGAAGCGTGGCTGGAGGGGCAAACACCTCGCCTGCGTCGGGCTGCCTACGGCCAGGGGCACGCGCGCAGCGCCCTTCGCTGAGCGAGCCTGCAAGAGAAGGGACGTCCATCCGGACCTGTCGGTTCGAAAGGACGCCCTCCCGGGCTGGGAGCGCGCGCAGGCGTTGGCTTGTTCACAGAAAATATTCTGCAATCGCATCAAAACCGCGCCGCCAGCCGCGCACGCGATCGGGATCGAGCGGGGTGGCTTCCGACGCCATCCGGATGATCACCAATTCGGCCTCCGGGTGGATGTAAATCCACTGGCCGTGAACGCCGAACGCGCAGAGCACGTTCTTCGGCCGGTCGATCCGGTACCATTTGCTGCGATAGCTCGCCTGCGGGAACAAGTCGGCCAATTCCGAACGCGCCCACGCCTCGGGATCGCCGCTCTCGTTGATATCGTCGATCCACGCGCCCGGCACCACCTGCCGGCCATCCGCGACGCCGCGTCGGCGGATCATCTCGCCGAAGCGGGCGAGGTCGCGCGGGGTGACGCAGATGCCGCCAGCGGCGCGCATCGCATCGCGGGCATCGACGGTGATATAGGCGTGGTGTTCTGCGCCGAGCGGCGCCCACAGATATTCACTCACGATGTCGGCATAAGGCTGATCGCAAGCGCGCTCATAGACCCAGCCGAGCACGTCGGTATTGGTCGAGACATAGTGAAACAGCTCGCCGTGCTTTTGTCCGTCGGGCTTTTGCAGCGCAAGAAAGCTGCGCAGGTCGACCGGCGCTTCGCCCGGGGGCGAGGGGTCCCAACCCGCGGCTTGGCGATAGCGCGCCACGTCGCCCTTCGGGTCTTCGTAATCCTCGTTAAAGGCAATGCCGACGGCCATATCCAGCAAATGCCGGATGGTGCAGCCGGCATAGACCGACGATTCCAGCTCGGGAATGTAGTCGATGACGCGGTCATCCGGATCGAGCAGCCCGCGGTCGGCCAAAATTCCGCCGAGCGCGCCGCAAATCGACTTGCTGACGGAGAAGACGATGTGGGGAGTGGTGGCGCTCATGCCGCCGCCATACCATTCCATCGCGATCCGCCCGCGCCGGAGCGCGACGAACGCGTCGGTATTGGTCGCGCGCAGCGCCTGGCTCAGCGTGGTCGGACGGCCGTCATGGCCGGCAAAGCCGATGTGCCCGATTTCTTCCAGCGACAGTTCGAGGGTTGTCGGATGTTTGGAGGCCGCGATCTCAGCGGTCGGGATCAGCCGGCGGACGTTGCGAAAACCCCACGAGCTGAACGGCGCCTTGCGCCAGTTCGACAGGTCCACCAGCCGGTCCGGCGCGGGCGGAAAGTCGCCCATCAGTTGGTCCGTGGGCATCTCGTCTCCCCAGTCTGTTTGTTTTCAGGTTGTTTCTTGTTTGCCCGAACGAGCACCCGGAATCCCCAATCACTTTTCAGCGAGCCTTGAACCAAAGCGCTGAAAGCGCTGACAAATCCATAGCCCAAAACCACGCCTTTTCCCGGCTAAAGTGCGGCATCTCCTGGAACAAATCGGAGTTGTTGCCGCCCCGTCACCGTTACGAAGGATCACGGCTCCGGCATTGCCTAGAAGCAACCAAATTGAGGCCACGTTGTTTGATTGAGGTCGAGGCGACACTAACAGGGAAGTAGTCATGAGAAGAGTTTTGCTCGGCACAGCCGCCATGATCGCGTTCGCGGCGCCCGCATTCGCGGCCGACATGCCGGCGCGCACCTACACCAAGGCTCCGGTCTATACGCCACCGGAAGCCATCTACAATTGGACCGGATTTTATATCGGCGGCCATGTCGGCGGCGCGTTCGCGGGCAACAACAGCCTTGAGGGCAGCGGCGGCCGGTTTTTGGGCGGCGTGCAGGGCGGTTTCGACTATCAATTCGCAACCAACTGGGTGATCGGCGCCGAAGCCCAGTACAGCTGGCTTTCCAACAACAACAATAACCTGGTTTTCCCGGGTGGCACGGTGGTGACCACGAAGAACAATCAGCTCGGCTCGGTCACCGGCCGGGTCGGCTACACCTGGGGTCCGGCGCTGCTTTACGCCAAGGGCGGGTACGCCTGGCGCGACAATCCCAATATCGGCGTCGCCGTCGCCGGCGTGCCCGCCGCCTTTACCGCCGACAGTACCCACAAGAACGGCTATACGGTCGGCGCCGGGCTCGAATACATGTTCGCGCCAAACTGGTCCGCGAAAGCCGAATACCAGTACTACAATTTCGGCAGCACCACCTTCACGGGCGGGCCTGCGCCAATCGTCGGCTCCCGTTTCCGGGACGACGAACACACCGTCAAGGTTGGCGTGAACTACCGCTTCGGCTGGGGTGGAGCCCCGGTTGCCGCGAAGTACTGACGCCGTTTTGGATGGATCGATACGAAAAGGCCGGCTTCGCGCCGGCCTTTTTGCGTTGAAAACGCGGCAGCGCCGCGGGCTCGCCGGCGTCTCAGGTGCGGCGCAAAAATAATTTTTGCCGTTCACGAAACTTATGCATGCAATCGGCTATTATGTGGCGGCCGGTTGGTGGACAATAAACATGCGTGCCTTGTTTTTAGGTTGGATCTTTTCCGCGGTCGCGTTGCCGTGCCTTGCCCAGACCGTCCTCAAATCCGAACCCCTCGTGCTTGCACCCTATGAGATCGCCTTCGTGCAGGACGCCTCCTGTCCGGCCGGGAAGGTGCTCAAGGTCACCGGCGCGATCAGGGGTCTGCACCGGCGGAAGGTTTGCGTGGCGCTTGCGGCCGAACAGGCGTCGCTGGCGGTAGCGACGCCTTAGGCTCGCCCGGCGTTCGCCGGGATGTCGAACGCGGCTTCACGAATCCAGCTGCAAATCCCGCTCTTCCTCGCGCTCGGCATCGGCCTGGTTCTTGTCGGGATCTTCCTGCGGGTCCGGAGGGCAGGGTTTTATCTCGTAGTCGTTGTCCAGCACCGGCCGCGGGGCCGCCTTGTTCTCTTCCGTCGCGGCGTCGACCACTAGCCCACTTTTCCGGGCATGTTTCCAGACATCCGCCTCGGTCGGATAGGCCTTGCTCAACTTGGCGTCATTGCTAAACAGCGCGTAGGGCATCAGAAGGCTCCGTAAACCGGGCCTAACGCGTGGAATGGAATAGGGTTTCAGCCCGCGGCGCGCCGCGCCTTCACGCCCGGGTGAGAATCTCGGTCGCGGGGGGTATTTGGGCCGTTTCGGACGGGGTCGCTTGAGTCGTAAACGAGTCCTGAATCCGGAAAAAAATATCGTGCGAGACTCCCAAGGTAGAATCGCCGGATGTTTTCGCCGGCATGGAAACGACCTTCAAAACCTCGGCTGAGAAAGTGCATGTCGCGCTCACGGTTGCGCTGCTGGTGGCGTGCGCGGCGAATCTGGTGCTGGTGTGGGGGTGGCTGTGATAAGGCGAGCTTCGAAAAATCCGACAACCCGGCCGAGGGCGTCCGGGATCATCGGATCGTTATCTGAAAAGTCAAAACCGTGCGGCTTGCCCGGATAGCCGATATATTCCGCCTCCACCCCGATCGCTTTGGCGAGTTTTACGAGTTCCTCGCCCTTGGCGGGGGGAACGTTGCGATCCGCCTCGCCGTGCAGTTCGATCAGGGGCGGCAGATGCTTGACCTCTCGCACCATCGCGTCCGGCATGCCGCCATACATCACCGCCAGCGCGGTGATGCGTTCGTCACGCGCTGCGGTATCAGCGGCCACATAGCCGCCCAATGAGAAGCCGAGCAGGCCGATGCGGCCCGAACTGTCGGAACGCGCCAGGATCGTGGTGACGACGCTCGAGACTTTCTTCGCCCAGCTGTCGAATCGTTCGGCCTCGTAGGCTTCGCGGCGCTCCCGTGTGGTCTTGAACCTGGTCTCGTCGGCATCCGTGAGGTAGCGGAGCAGATAAGCATCGATGCCTTTCGCGGCGAGGGCATTGGCATAGCGCTCATAGGTGCTGGGCTTGAGTTCGAAGCCGTTGGTGCCGTGGAGGATGAGGACGCTCGGGCGCGTCCCGTCCCGATCGGCTGCGTATCGGGTCAAGGCGACATGGCCGTCGTCGGTATCGACACCAAGCTTTTCCGGCGTTCCGGCGCGAGCCGGATAGCACACCGAGAACAACGCAAGGCCGGCTAGAACCGCTCGTCGATCGATCGCATGCATCAGGGCTCACACTCGAATCGCAGAAGGTGGTGCCGGTTGAGAGGATTGAACTCCCGACCTTCGGTTTACAAAACCGCTGCTCTACCGCTGAGCTAAACCGGCAAACCCGTGATTTCGACGACCTGATCGGCGCCCGAAACGTCCTGGCGCTTGTTGTCCCCGCCATCAATGTCAACGGGGCAGGCGCGCCGTCAAATACCAGACTTGTCCGGCAAGGGCTACTGCCACGAAAGCCTGGAAACGCTTGCACGAAGCCGTCCGCCGGATGGTACATTCAATTTGAGGGAATCACGCTCGGCTGGGGGAAAACGACATGGCGAACAGGCTGCCGTTGACGGCTGCATTGGTGTTATCGATATCCTTTATTTCAGGATTAACCGCCGCAGATGCGGCGGATCCCGGATTCTGCAAGCAATATGCCCAGGCGGCGCTGAACCAGGTGCGCGGCGGATTGGCCAATCCGCGCTGCGCCGGTGGCTTGCAAGGCTCCCGATGGTCGTCGGATTTTGCGGTTCACTACGAATGGTGTCTGGGAGCATCGTTTGGCGCCGCAGGCACCGAGCGCGACGCGCGGACGCAATATCTGAGAGGCTGTACCGGCCGCTGATTTTGGCGCCCGGGGCCTCGCCATCTAGATTCGCGGACACTCGCGAAAAAGGCGGCCTCGCAGCCGCCTCTTTCGCTTTG
>WNFM01013857.1_pt2 | contig 12536 bp, 8 predicted proteins | sample 5400271 | NCBI WGS metagenome assembly WNFM01 (sample SAMN13153352, study PRJNA577476) | soil metagenome | isolation source: 60 cm saprolite on Douglas fir-dominated hillslope | place: USA:California | collected 2013-09-17 | reverse complement strand
TCGTTGGTATAGAGCTGGGCGATGTCGCGCTGCAGTCCGGAGGAGACGGTCGCCTCGCCGCCCTTGGGCGCGGCGTCGCCGAGCACCCAGCTCTCCCGCGCCACGTCGCGCGCGACGCTGGCGAGCCCGGGCATGAACACCTTGTAGAAGCCCTCATAGGTGTAGAGCCCGGGAATGCCGTCCGACAGCAGCTTGCCGGAATTGCGCACGAAGACGCGGTCGGCGGCGGGACCGGCATTGGCGGCGATGCGCCATTCCGGCAGCTTCCGCGCCGCGGCGCTTTGCTTCATCGTGTTGTAGGCGCGGCTTGCCAGCGGCGACTGCAGCAGCGTGCGCCGCGCCGTGTCGATGACGCTGCCGTCGAGGCCGATCGGCTGCAGCTGCGCTTCGAGCAAGGCGTTGAGGTGAGCGGCAAGCTCGTTGCGCACATCCTCCTTGTCCGGGCCGGGGAGTTGCGCCTTCCAGTCGAAATCCATCCAGGCGCGCACGAGATCCTTGTCCAGCGGCCCCGCGCCGCCCAGCATCAGATAGGTCTTGAGCGCCTCGTGGACGTAGTCCGGCTTGTCGAGATTGCCGCGGATTTGCCCGCCGAGGCGAACCAGCAGCCGTGGCAGGAAGATGGTGTTGAGCGCCCGGCGGTAGGCGAGGATCTCCTGCGAGCCGAGCTTGTCGCCCTGATAGAGGCCGAAGCTGACCGACCACGGCGCGCTCTCGGCGCGCGCGTCATAGCCGGCGGGCATGGCGCGCAGGAAACGCAACGGCGGCAGCACGCGCAGCACATCGCCTTCATTGACCTGCGGCGTCGCCACCGGCGCCACCGCTTGCGCGTATTGCGCCAGCTGGCCGTCGACCTCGGCGATGAGGCTGCGATTGCCGAAATAACTTACCGTCCACGCCGCGATGGCGGCGACGAACACCGCGGCCGCCGCGGCAAACGCGCCCTGGCGCAGCAGCGTCTGGCGGCGCTCCAGCTTGGCATCGGCGCCGGCGACGCTCGCTTCGGCGAAGACGACGCCGCGCAGCAGCCGCGTGAGGAAATAGCCGCGGCCGGCGCCGCTGAACGCCGACAGCCGCTGGCGGTCGAGGCCGAAGGTCGCGGCCACGCCGGCCATGATGCGGTCGATCGGCGTGCCTTCCTGCGTGCCGCTGGTGAAATAGACGCCGCGCAGCAGCGGCCGCCCCTCGTAGCGGTTGGGCATGAAGATCTCGTCGAGGAACTCCTTCACCAGCTCCTTGAGCGAGGCCACCTGCGCCGGGAAGCCGTAGATCAGCGCGCGCTTGTTGAGGTCCGTCTCCTGCTGGACGCGCGCCAGCTGCCGCTCGTGGAGGCGCTGCACCAGCGCGTCGTAGCCGGAGGCGAAGCCGACCGCGGCAGGCGGCTCGTCATCGCTGCCGCGATCCATCGGCAGCGTCATGCCCCAGACCTGCTCGCGCTCCTCGCGGCCCAGATCGTCGAAATACTCGACGAAACCGGCGATGAGGTCGGCCTTGGTGAGGAGGACATAGACCGGGAAGCGGATGCCGAACTCCTCGCCGAGTTCGCGCAGCCGCTGGCGTATGGCGCGCGCATGCGCCAAGCGCTCGCCGCTCGACAGCCCGACGACATCGGCGATGCTGATGGCGACGAGCGCGCCGTTGATCGGCTGGCGCGGGCGGAACTTCTTGAGGAGGCCGAGGAAGCCCTTCCATCCCGCCTGATCGGAGGAGGCGTGGCTGTCCTGCGTCGTGTAGCGGCCGGCGGTGTCGAGCAGCACCGCCTCGTCGGTGAGCCACCAGTCGCAATTGCGCGTACCGCCGACGCCCTTGACGGGATCCTTGCCGTATTTCGCCGCCAGCGGGAAATTGAGTCCGGAATTCTGCAGTGCCGTGGTCTTGCCCGACCCGGGCGGGCCGATCAGCATGTACCAGGGCAGCTGATAGAGGTAGCGACCGCGACCCTTGCCGCCGGCGCCCTTCTTGAGCAGACTTAGCGACTCCTCGAGCCGCTTGCGCAGCAGCGCAATCTCTTCGCCCGCCTCGGGTCCCGCGGCGTCCTTCGCCTGGGTCAGCGCCTGCGCCATCTGGTCGTTGGTGCGCGCCTCCTTGACCCGCGAGAAGATGTTGATGAGGCCCCAGACGAACACGATCGCCATCACCACGATGAGGCGGACCATCTCGCTCTCGAGCGGGCGCATGTCGGCGACGGCGAGGAGCGGGCCGATGAACCAGACGATCAGCGACAGCGCGATCGCGCCGATCAACGTGACGAACCACTTCGCGGTGAGAACGCCGAGAACACGCTTCATTGCGCGCTCTCCTGCCGGTTCAGGACCACCTCGATGCGCCGGTTGGCGGCGCGCCCTTCCGGCGTGGCATTGGAGGCGACGGGATCGCCATCGGCGCGGCCTTCGGCGGCGACATCGCGGCGCTGCCTCATGTCGCGGCGCAGCTGATCGCGCACCGTCTCGGCGCGCGCCACCGAGAGCTGGTAGTTGGAGGGAAAGCGCAGCGAGCGGATCGGCACGTTGTCGGTATGGCCGACCACCAGCACGGAGCCGGGCTCGCTCTCGAGCGCCGCGGCGACGCGATCGATGAGCGGCACGTATCGGTCGTTGATGGTGGCCGTGCCAGAGGCGAACAAATCGCTGCCGCGCACGCGCACGGTCGCCGTCTGCATCGTCGTCGCCACCGTCACCAGCCCGTCGCGAATCTCCGGCGCGAGAAATGTGCTGAGGCGCCGCAGCAGATCGTCGCGCTGCACCGGCGGCGGCGCCGGCGCGGCGACGGCGAGCGCCACCGGCCCGACCGGCGGCAGGCTTGCGAAGCGGTCGAAGACGCGGTCGGACATGCCGTTCAGCATGTAGCTCAAGACGACGAAGACGAGCGTCAGCACGGCGGCGACGCCGAGGCCGACCACCCAGGTCGGCAACACCGAGCTCAGCGGGCGATGCGGCGCCTCGAGGCCGCGCCATTGCGGCGACAGCGTGCGGTCGAAATCGCCGCGGATCTGGCGCAGCAGATTGTAGAGGCCCTCGCGCACGCGGCTCAGCTCGGAGACGCCGCGCTGCGCCACGCGCAAGCGCCCCTCGAAGCCGAGCGACAGGCAGAGATACATGAGCTCGAGCACATCGCCGTAGCGGCCGGGCTCGCGCTCGAAATGAGTGAGAAACTCGAAGAAGCGCTCACCGCCGGCGACGTCGTTGTGGAACACGCTGCACATGCTCTGCCGCGCCCATTGCGCGCCGCTGCCCCAGGGCGTGTTGGTGATGACGTCGTCGATGGTGGCGCAGATGGCGTAGTGGCCGCCGCGCAGCGCCTCGCGCGGCAGGCTCGCGCCGGAGACGCGCCGCTCGAAGGCGCGGATCTCCTGGACGACGCGCTCGCGCAGCGCATCGACATTGGCCAGCGACGCGGTGCCGCGCAGGCGCACCGCCAGCGCCAGGAGCGGCGCCGCCGCGCTCACCAGTACATTGGCACCGATGTCGGGCAGCGCCGCCGGGGTGTCGGCCATGCGCGGCGCAGCCGCGGGGGCGCCGGCCGGCGCCGGTCCTGATGCCGCGCCGCGACGGCCGCCCGGGTTCGGGCGGATCACCGTTTTTTCCGAACCGGCAGAGAAAGGATCGTCGTGGCTCATGGCCCCTCGCCTTCCTGGATCAGCCCTTGATCGCCCAGAGCTCCATTTCCAGGCCCGGGAACTCGCCGCCGACAAAGAGGGCGAGACCGCCGGAGCCGCCGGGCTTCTGCAGCTGCTTCCACAGCGGGCCGGAGCGATCGAACTCGAAATAGACGGTGCCGCTGTGATAGGGCAGCTGGCGCGGCGCCACCGGCAGCGGCCGCACCGCAATGCCCGGCAGCGCGACATTGACGAGCTGTGCGATCTGCTCGACCGGGCCGATTTTGACTTGCGCCACGAAATTGCGGCGCAGCAGCTCGGCCTGCACCTCGGCCTTTACCGCCAGCACGAAGGCGGCATTGGTGAACAGCGTGCGGTCCTGGACGACGGCGACGCGTATGCCGTATTGCCGCTCCTGCAACGGGATGGGGATGGCGTTCTGCTCGAGCACTGCGCTCAGGGCTTGGCGCAGCTCGGCGATGACCGGCGCGAAGCTTTGCTGCAGCTCGTCATGCTTGTAGGGCGGGAATTTCGCCGGCCGCTTCTGGCGCGAGGTGAAGGTGGAGAGCTCGCCGGCCATCTCAAGACAGGTGGCGTAGAGCAGCTCCGGGTGCAGCGCGCCCGCTTCCGCCTGGTAATGCGCGAGCAACGGCTCGTAGCGGTTCACCACTTGCAGCAGGAGGAAATCGGCGATCTCGGCGACGCCCGTGGCACCGGGCGCGGCGACGCGCGCCGCCACTGCCTCGCCGCGATGGTGCAGGAGGCCGTGCAGCTCGGCGAGGAAGCCCGCCAAGGGCTGCTGCGTCGCGCAATTGAGGCAGGGCGCGATGTACTTGTCGTCGATCAGCACCGAGCGATCGGCGCGCACCTCGATGATGCGCGCCACGCCCAGCGAGATGTAGCCGGCGCGCTCGGCGGTGGCGAGCGCGTAGCGCAGCCGCAGCTTGCCGACCTGGATCTGCGCTTCGGCTTCGGCGCCGGCGATGGTGTCGCTCGCCTCGTATTCGGTGGTGCTGTAGCGCGCCACCGTCTCCTCGTTGGCCGAGGTCGCCTCGACGCCGCCGGGCTGGCGCGCCGGCAGGGTCAGATAGACGATGCAGTCGCGGGTATTCTCGGGGAGCTCGAGCGGCGGCGGATGGTCGGCATCCTCGGGGATGCTGAAGGGCGTGCCGTCCTCGAGGATGCCGCGGCAGCTGACCATCGCGAATTTGCCGATGGCGAGCAGGTCGCGGTTGATCTGGACGTCGATCACGCCCCAGGCATGCGGGCGCACGCCTTCGACGCGGCCGCGCACGAGCTTTTCGACATAGCGGTCGAACTGCTGGAAATGCTGGGCCCTGAGGAACATCCCCTCGGACCATATGACTTTGTTATCCCAGTGCATAAAACGTCAAAGATCAAACCTCAGGATCGACCGAGAGTGGCGTGACCTCGCTCACAGGCCCCGCGCTGGTTTTCACGCGTCTTGCGACCCGGCTCACGTCTTGGCCAAGGTCACCTGCAGCTTCTGCACCTCCGCCTTGAGCCTGGTCGTCTTGGTCGGCGGCACGTCGATCGCCGCCCGCCAGCTCGCGCGGTCGATGTCGCGGAACGACGCGGCGATGCCGATGGTCTGCGCATTCGGCTTGAGCGGGATGGTGATCTTGCGCGTGCTGCCGGGCGCCACCGTCACTTCCTCGCGGGCCGCCAGGTCCGGCCCCAAGGTTGGGGTTTCCTTGTCGAACAGCTGGAAGAAATCGGCCGCCTGGAACTGCGTGCCGGCGGCGAGCTGGTAGATGCGCAGGACCACCGGCGACGGACGCCCGGCGGCATCCGGGTTGATGTCGTCGGCGGCGCTTATGGTGAGGTCGACAGTACCGGGAGACGGCGATCCAGAACAGGCCGTGATGAGCGACAGTCCCGTGCCAAGAAAAACGGCAAATGCGCGCCGCCGCGTCAACATGCTTGCCTTCCCTCCGGCGGCCGATTTCGGCCTTATCCCTTACCCATAGGTATAACCCACAATGCCGCGAAGGGATACGAAATACACCCGGTCCGCCACGTGCTGATGTCGCGGAGTCGAGCCTTTTCGGTACGGAATTGCTGGTTTTGCGCGCCGGCAGGGCAAGCCGGGTCAGAGCTTCCTCGCCTGCTCCTCATAGGCGTTGGCGAAGGCGCGGCCGAAGGTGCCGCGCACGTCCTCGGAGACGTCGGCGGCGATCTGCTTGTAATGCTGCTCGTAGATCTCCCAATACTTGGCCTTGCGCGCCGCGGGGAGAATATTCTGCAGCAGTGATTGCTGCTCGAGCCGCTGCTTCAGCGGCTCGGGATCGAACTGCCGCAGGAGAGCGGCCACCGCCGCCTGCATGCCGCCCAAGAGCGCGAGCTCATGGGTCCGCAGATCCTTGAATCCTTCCTGCACCGCCTGGGCGCCCGTGAGATATCCCGGCCGGCCGCGGCTCAACAGTGCCAGCAGCAGTTGGTTGACGTCGACGGCGAATTTCAGCGGATTGTTGTTGGCGGCGCGGATGACCGTCTGCTCGACGCGGTATTCCGACTTGATCATCGCCCGCGTCGCCAAGGCATCACGCAGGCCCGCCGCCATCTCGCGGACGAGCCTGCCGACCGCCGCCATGAGCTCGGTCGGGTTCTCGTCCCGCAACGCGCCCGGCTCGATGCCCGCCCCTTCGAGGAAGGCGGCGAGCAACGCCGCGGCATCGCCGCCAGTCGCAACCGCGCCGGCGCTCGGCCGCGCCGGGGCAGCCGGCCGCATCGCCGCGGCCGGTACAATGGCTGGCTCGGGCGGCAGGGGCGCGCGCGGGATCGCACCCGCGGCGGGGATGGCAAATCCGCCGATGTCCGGCAACGCGGCGGCCGACCTGAAGCCGGCGTCGATCGGCGCGGCGGGAACGGCGGGCCAGCCGGCGGGCGGCGTCAGGCCGCGGCCAGGCACTTTCTCGACCGCGACCGGCGGCATCGCCTGTGGCGGGGCCGGCATCGGCATGGGCGGCTGGAGTGGCGGGATCAGCGGCTCCGCGGCGTCCGCGAGCGGGTCCCAATTGGTGGGGATGCTGCGCGCAGCGACCGCGGGCGGCTGATAGTGGACGCGGTCCGCCGCGATATGGTCCGGCTGGGCATATTGGTTGGCGGCGAGATCGCCCGCGGGCGGGTTGGGGTCGAGCAGCCAGTCCGGGCTTTCCGGGATGACCGGCGCACCCGCTGGCGGCGCGGCGAAACCGGACATCTCGCCGGGAGCCGCGGCGAAGGGATTGCCGGACGCGGGGAAGCCGCCCGCGCCCGCAGGCCCGGCGCCGAACGGCGCCGGCGATGAGCCCTGGGCGAAGTCGAAGCCGTCGAGGCCGAAGGGGTCGTCCGGCAGCGGCGCTTGCGCCGGCGGCGGCGCGGCGGCGTAGGTCGGCGCGGCGGCGTAAGCCGGCTGTGCGCCCTCCAGCCGCACGAGGATCTCGTAATGGCCGAGCAGCAGCTTGTCGCCATCGGTCAGCGGCGTGGACTGCCCGTTCCCCAGGGGCTGCGGCGAGTCGTTGACGAAGACGCCGTTGGTGCTGGTGTCGGTGACGGCGTAGCGCCCGTTCTGGAGGCGGATGGCGCAGTGCTTCTTGGAGATGAGCTGGTCGGGGTCCGGCAGGGTCCAGTCGTTGTCGGGCGACCGCCCGACCGTGATGTTCGGCGATTCGAAGCGCTGGCTCAGCGGCTGCGCCATGGGCTGCCGGCGATAGCTGATGACGGTGAGGACGAGCGACATTGGTTAACCGCGGCTCGGGTCGCGCAACACCTTCGCCGCCCGGGACATGACCAGAGGATAGCGAGCCGAAGGCTGCTTCAACCGATGATGCTGGATAGAGCAAGACGAAGTCAACCACACGGCAAGTTCTCCGACGCGCATTACTGCGGCTTGAGCCGCTGCTGCTGCAAAGAGCCGCGGGCGCGCACCTCGAACAGCATGGCGCCGGTGCGGATCGTCAGCTCGAGCGCCGCCGCGGCGCGCTGGCGCTGCCGCCCGGTGCGCAGGATCTCGGCCATGCTCTCCGGCGTGATCGGCTTGCCGAGGAGGTAGCGGGTGCCCGGCGCATAGGCGCCGCGCTCCGCCGCCCACCATTTAGCGACCCGCTCCGGATCGGGCCACGGCAGCTTGTCGTCGGGGTCGAGAGCGACATCGGGGTCGGCCGGATCGTCCATCGGGCCGCCCTCAAACCCCTCGGGTCGTTGACCCCGCAAATCCGCGGAATCCAGATCGGCTCCGATCATCATGGAGAAAGCTTCGCCCGCCAACCGGGTGAACTTCGCATCGGCCATCTGCTGGATGAGCCAGGACACGTAAGCGGGATCGCCGTAGACGCCGACGCCGGTGATCGCGCCGCGGCGCCGCTCCGGGTCGCGCCCCAGCGTCTTCAGCCAATCCCGCGCCTGCGCCGGCGGCAGAGCGCGCAACAGCACGGCGAGCGCGCCGGCGGAGCGATGCGGCCCGCCTCTGCCGACGAATTTCCACAGCGGCGCGAAGCCGCGGGGATCGCCGAGCAGGCTCGCCGACCACGCCGCCCAGAAGCGGCAATTCTCGTCCTTATCGGCGAGCAGCGGAGCCATCTCGCCCAGGAGATCCTTGCGCGCGAGTTCGCCCACCGCGCGGCAGGCGCGCGCGCGCAAGGCCGGATCGGCGTCCGCAAGCGCCTTGGCGAGATGGGCTCCTGGAGTCTGCCGCGCGATCGCACAGGCGGCGATGGCGATGCGCCGCAGCCGCGGCTCCGGCGCCGCGATGAGACCGGCGACCGCGGGCTTCGCCACCTCCCAATCGACCCACCCCAAAGCCGAGACGACGCCGCGCAGCGGTCCCTCCTCCTGCGCGAGTTCCAGTACCGCCGCGATCTTCTCCTTGCGCCCGCTCTCGAGCGCCAGCGCCATCGCCGCGAAATACTCGCCCGCCTCGGGATGCTTCAACTGCTCGAGCGCGAGTGCCCAGCCGTCATCGCCGGCGACGCGCAACCCATCGACATGCGCCTCGACGCGGTCGTCGAGCTTCGCGACATCCTTGAGCGAATAGTGCGGCGCGCAGACGGCATTGTCGCGCTGGAGCCAGAGGAATGCAGCGTCCTCGGCGTGTTGCTCAACGATGGGGGCGATTGCGAATGCCACTTGGCAAAATCCCTCGGGGCGGCACGACTCATTGAGCATTCAGCACTTGTTGGTATGCTCGGGCGCGATTCTTCACTGCCTCGCTACCGGTACTGATCACTCGAGACAACAGAGGCAGGTCCTCACGACTGGGGCGCCGTGCCAGCCAATCCAAGGCCAGCCGCTGAATGCCGGGGTTCTCGGAGAGAAGCAACTTCTGCACTTCCTGCCTTTGTATGGGAATCCCGAGACGATCGACTTCCTCCAGTGCGGCGGCAACAACCGCCGAACTCGAATGCGCCAACATAGAAGCAATGGCTCGCTTGGACTCGGGCGACGGGTGGCGCGCGAGCGCATGGATTCCGATGACCTCTAAATTGTCGATCCGCAACATGGGAAGCAAGTAGGGCACGATGGTGGGCACATCCACGAACGCAAGTGCCTCGGCAGCTTCCATTTTTTTCTGTCTATCGGAACTCTGCAGTTGGCGGGCGTACGCGTCAAATTCACGGCGCAACTGTTCGTCGGAAGCAGATACCTGTTTAACATGGAACGTTCCGGTGAATATCTTGCTGGTAAAGGTACTCTGTTGCCCTCCGTTCATCACCGGTAGGTCCAACTCATAGGTAAATTCGGCGCTGCCCGGCTTTATAAATTTGAAATAGCGGTTCAGATAGTAGGTAACTTGGTGGCTCCCGCCCGATTGAATGTCGGTCGGAACTGTGCGCTCATCCGGATCGTAGTGCACTGGTTTTGGCTCCGCGAAGCTTCTTTGAGAGCATCCGAAGCGGAAATTGTTCGGATTTGGATATGGCAGCAGAACGGTAATGGGTCCGGGGGTGTGGTTTACTATCGTTGTTAGAACGGGTACGGCTCCACCAAGAAGGTGGGACTGTGGGCTTTGTACCGTGACCGCAATCGTGCCGCTCATCTGAGTACTTTCCTTATTCTGGGCCATTCCCAGGTCCGCCTTAGACAGCGACAGGCAGACTACAAGCGCGGTGCCGAGGCGCAGCATAGCTCAAGGCAACAGGTGATCGGGACTGGTCACGTTTGCGGTGGCCGCGCCACTGGAGTAGCCGCCGGCAGAAACGGCCGCGCCGACTTTCTTTACGTGGTGCTTCCACTGTCCTGCGTCATCAAATACGTAGTGTGTGATCTTGAGCCCCGAGTTGGGTTGAACTTTGTCTGTCGTGCCGCATCGATGACACTTGAAAATAGAGACCTGGCGCCGTTCCCAGCTAGCCGCCGGACCTGCTGCGGGTCGGCCGATCGTGTGCGTGTCGATAGAAAATTGATCCGCGCCTAGATAACCACTATTGTTAACAGCTCCCATACCGGCGTAGGGCGGTGATGTTGGAGCATCGTACTCTACCACCTCCGAGATTTCCGCTTTGTCGAGATTTGTGACTGACCCGCTATCAGACTCCCATGCATCCCTTACCCTTACTCCAACCCGACGCGGCTCGTCGACGTCGCCAGCATAGGTGTCGGAAAAGTTAACAGGATGAGCACACACCATGAAGCCGGCCGACTCCGCCTTCACCGTCTTACCATCGAGCTTAGCCTGGATTTTCAATTGAGCGGCGTGTCCGGGAAGCGTCTGGCGGCCGCCAGTCACTCTTACGTTGGTGGTCGCGGTTATCCGCCCCGGTGATACGGCCGCGGTACCATTCTCGGGCCCCCCATTAATGATGCTTAGTTGAATAAACTGGCCCGGACACGAATCCAGCGAAGGATCGACTTTAACCTCGACCTCATAACTCTTCCCGGGCGGGACGCTGTCGGGCATTCCGGCGTCGGGGGCGTCTCGTGGTACGTAGGGGTTTCCACGAATGATGCGGCCAATGGTCACGGACGCGTCGCACGGCTTTTTGTCGTCTGCCGGCTGGTCGGCGCCCACAACCGGCGCCTGCACGTTCCCGCCAAGATCAACCGTGTTCTTGTGATTCTGAAATTTCTTGTCCGTCAACCGGCATACATTGCTGCCGTCGAACTTCACATCGAAGGAGTAAGTAATCCATGTCGATTCTTTTTTGAAAGTGCTGGAGGTGACGCCGCCGGCGGTTCCGGGCTCGTCGCCGGAACTGGTGGCATATTTCGATTCCTTGATGGCGATCATGTTTCCGCCGTCCGCGACAACCGTCTTCGTCCCATCGCTCAGCGAACTGGACATCGAGATGTTGGGATACGGCATTGGGACGGGCCCAGCCGGCGTCGGCGTCTTGCACACGTCCGGTATCGTGGCAGTGGATATACCGTTGCTGCCGGCGTGGGATATCGACAACCCATTTGCGCTGATAGTGACGGTCATCGAGGTGTTGCCGGCGTCTGAATTAACGCTGCAGACCGGCGGCCACTGTCCGATCCAGTATAAAGTAGAGTCAGCGGACCATGGGAATACCGTTTTTGGGCCGCGATGCTAGCCAGGATCAGGAACAATGGCCCGGACGCGGCGCCGACATCTCCCCAGGTCTGTGCGGGCGTGTCGAAACCGGCCTCTGCGCTGAAGCAAGGACCCAGACGGGTCATCATGAATCCGTACTCAGAACCGCGGTAAGGTTCGCCATTCATGTCACATATGGTGTGATCGACCTTGCTCTCAGCCGGAAGGCATGCGAGAGCATCACGACAGGACGCGGTCAAGCCATCGGCAATGCACACCGTCTCTGTCAGGATGTGGTTAGCTTCGGCAGCCGAGGATGCCGACAGAACAGCGGAATATACGGGCAAATTCAGCCGCTCAGCCTCGCTCGCGTCACAGACGAGGCAGAATCCTGCCGCCTCTCCGGGGCAGAAGCCCCAGCGCGTCGTTTCGGAATGGAGCCGATCTAGGGAGTCCAGCCATTCCAATGTTGCCGGTTCGATCCAGCTATCGACCCCTCCGGCGAGGCACAAACTCGCCTTACCGCTCGCAATGAGTTCGCTGGCGTGCTTGAGTGCCAAAAGACCGCCCGCATGTCCGGCCGCCGCAGCCGCCACGGCGGTAACGGGATGGCGATCGGAGAAAGCCGCGACAAAGCTGTCGCGGAACCTCATCTCGAGATGGTCGGGCAGCCCAGCGCGCGGTTCCGGTAGGCCGACAACAACACTGATCGGCAGGGACGCTTTCGACGCTACGAGCGGAGCCAGGGCCTCTTGAGCCGCCGGAAGGGCTAAGGACATTAACCGGTCCATCCCGAAAATTCCCGGATCAAGAAAGGGCGTGCTCGCGGTGATCATACGCTCGCCGGCCTTATCGATCATGAAGGGATGTTCGGTCGCAGCCGAAATACCAGCGCGGACGGCTGCTGTAGTCGGCAGCACCTCGGCGCCGACGGCAGTGCAGGCGCCCAGTCCGACCACAACGACGCCGGGCGACGCTGTGGTCACAGGTTCTCCGCTCCCTCATCAACATCGCCGTAGTCGTCGAGCGGTCGGTTCTCGCGTCTCGTCCATCGCTTTGCAATAACTCTTGTCTCGAGCAGCTTCAGGACCTTTGGATGGCACGGCAGATGAGAGTGCCAAGTCATAATGACCCGCGGCACCGAGGGTTCCAGAGCGACAGAATGAATATCGCCCCTGTGGTTAGCCACGGTACGATCGGAAAAGCGCGTCTGAAATCCAATGGCGAGACGCGGCAGCTGAAATGATAGCCCGCCGCGGGGGGTCATATTCCAAATTTCCACTTGTTCGCCGCCGCGAAGAAAGCCAGCCATCTGTTGGTCCGGCAGCGTAGATTGATGATATCTATCGTCGAAATCTTCGGCGAGAAGCGGCTTTCTCCGCGTCTCCCACGCCTCATCGTAAGTGCCGCCATAGGTGGAGCGTGGCGACCAGTGCCGGTCAATCGGACCAA
>WNFM01117507.1_pt1 | contig 12537 bp, 15 predicted proteins | sample 5400271 | NCBI WGS metagenome assembly WNFM01 (sample SAMN13153352, study PRJNA577476) | soil metagenome | isolation source: 60 cm saprolite on Douglas fir-dominated hillslope | place: USA:California | collected 2013-09-17 | reverse complement strand
ACGACATTCCTTCAAAAAGCGGCCGCGTCAGGTCGTCGAACAATTCGTCGACCGCATAAGCGCGCGGGATGAGGCCCTGCTGTGCCGAATAGCGAATGATCAATTCCAGCGAGCGGCGCATTTCGTCGCAGCTGAACCTTGGAGAGCCGGCCGGAGCGCGTGTCGCACTCTCTTGCAACAGCCTGAAAACTTCCCGCACGGCGTCCGGCTGGTTGCGGGACAGCGTCTCGCTGATCACCACCATGTGGTTGACCGGCAAGACACCATGCTTGGCAAACCACGATTTTTCTTCGCTCGCCGCTTCCGGAAATAGCGGCTTCAGCCCGGGGCGGTCCACCTTCTCGCCGAGCACCGCGTCGAGTTCGCCGTCGAGCAGCATCTGGATGATCTCATTACTGTTCGGCGCGCGTTTGGTCGTATCCCTGAATTCGGCGACATGCGCATCCTCGAACGTCACCCAATCGATCGAATTGAGATCGACGCCGTAATCATTGGCCAGAATGCCGCGCAGCCACGCGCCGGTGGTGGTGGTGAAGGAGCGGATGCCGACACGCTTGTTGTTGAGATCGGCTGGCTTCAACGTCCCCGATTTCGCATTATAGAGCGCGTAAGCGTGCTGGAACCGCGCCAGCACCACGCTCGGCAGCAGCACCATCGGCTTATTAAAGCTTTTCGCCATCAGATAGGTGACGATGGCCATCTCCGAGACGTCGAACGCCTGCTCGCGCACCATCGGCTTGAAGCCTTTGTTGGTCGGCGAATGGTCCGCAAAATCGAAGGTGACCAAATCGGACTTGATCGATCCGTTCTTCAACGCCGCGGTGCCGGGATGGTCGCCGAGCAAGGTGCGCAGCCGCATCGTCATTTCAATCCGTCTCCGGATCGTCAACATAGACGAGGCCCGCCTTCGCAAGCGGTTCGCGCATCCCGTACATGTCGAGCCCGAGCACGCCGGAAGCGAGCTGCTTGCGTTTGCCCTCCTCGTCCGCCTGGCGTTTTTCGCCTTTGGCGGCGACCTCGGAAGCCTCCTTCCTGGCGACCACCACGACCCCGTCGTCATCGGCGATCACGGCATCGCCCGGATGAACATTGATGCCCGCGCAGACCACCGGCACGTTGACGGCGCCGAGCGTCGCTTTCACCGTGCCTTTGGCCGAGATCGCCTTCGACCACACCGGAAAGCCCATTTCCCGAAGCGATTTCACGTCGCGGCAGCCGGCGTCGATGACCAGACCCTTGACGCCGCGCGCCATCAGCGAGGTCGCCAAGAGATCGCCGAACATGCCGTCGGTATTATCGGTGGTGCAGCCGACCACCAGAATATCGCCCGGCCGGCACTGCTCGACCGCGACATGGATCATCCAGTTGTCGCCGGGCTGCGCCAGCACGGTGACGGCGGTGCCCGCGGCTTCGCCGCCCGTCCATACCGGGCGCAGATAGGGCTTCATCAGCCCGAAACGGCCATAGGCCTCGTGCACCGTGGATGTGCCGAGCGCGCCCAAGCGTTTGACCACGTCGGCGTCGGCTCGCTTGATGTTACGGACGACGACCGTCTTCATGCCAATTCCTCCATCGCCATCGGAAACAGCCGCTGATAGGCCTCGCCATAGGTCATGGCCTTGCCGGAATTGCGGCCGCCCTGCATGCCCCGCTGCAGCGCCACTCGCTCGTAATAGGCCCACAAATGTTTTTGCGCGGCGAGGATCTCGAACGTCTTGCGCTTGATGTCCCACACTTCGTCGATGTTGAGGATCACCTGCGGCTTGAAATTGCACATTTCCGGCTGATGCGGCTCGAACAGAAACACCGGCGGCGCTGCGTAGCTGTAATCTCCTTGCGGCTTGTGGCCCATCGCCTGCGCCACGATGCGCGCCTCCTGCGCATAGGCCGCAGCCGCCGGATGATCGACATTGTAGGGATCTTCCAGCGAATGCGTGAGGACAAAACTCGGGTTCAGCTCGCGATAGATGTCGATCAGCCGGTCCATATGCGCTTCGTCAAGGCGCAGCGGATAGTCGCCGGCATCGAAGAATTCGATCTCGGCGCCGAGTGCGGCGGCGGCGCGCTCCGCCTCGTCCTTGCGGCCGGCCTTGACCTTCTCCAGCGTCATCCCAGGCTGCTTCCAGGCGAATTGCGATTCGCCGCGCTCGCCGAACGCCAGGCACACGATCTTGACGCGATAGCCTTTTTTGGCATGCAGCGCGATGGCGCCGCCGGCGCGCCAGACGAAATCACCGGGATGGGCGCTGACGACAAGACCAGTTTTCATGAGATAATGTCTCCCTCTTCAGATTGACAGGACCGTCCTTGCGTCACTGCAGTCGTTGCTTGACGATCAGTGCAAGCGGCACCGTATAGAAGAAGTGCGACATGAAGCCGCCGATGATCACGAACGGATCAAGGTAGTTCGGATGGTTGTTCGAGACGATCGCGATCGCGACGTGCATCACGATCCAGATAATGACGGCATAGAACAATGCCACCAGCGTTGCTTCATATCCGCGACGGCGGAAGTACGGCCACGCGAAGGCGAACAGCACGCCCCAGGCGAAACAAAAGAAGAAGTGAATTCCCGTGCCGACGAGGTAAGCCAACGCTCCCAGCGACTCCTGGACCTCCTTGCCGAACACCAGGCCCGTCGCATTGCGCGGGATCCCGGCCATCGGCATGAGATGCTGTACCCCTACCCAGACAATCGCTTCGTAAATCCAGATGATGACACCGCCGGTCAGGCCTCCGAGGAGGCCGGCGCGGACGATCTGCTTGGTCTCAGTCATGGTGATCGCGTCGTGGGACGTGAGTGTGGTCATGACGATGTCTCCTCCATTGCAGGTACACCCCCGTTCGACGGGCGGTTTCTGTACTGGCCGCCACAATCTTCGTGGCGTTCGCTGCCATCATTCATGGGACGGCCTAGGTCTTGGTATGCTCGATGGCCCGACGCCGAGGCGGTGCGGGCTGATCGAGCGCGGCCGCTTGCAGCGAGGCGACGGTTGCCCGCACCAGCTGCTCGATCGCATTTCCGGGATCGGAGCCATCGGCCTCGCCACGCGACAGGCGGGAAACGCGTTCAGGCGTGACCAACGTGTAATAGAGCGCCCCCAGAAGAAAGTGACCACGCCAGACGATTTCGGTACGCGGAATATGCGGCAAGCTCTGGTGGATCGCATCGATAAAGGCATGGCTGGTGTCATCAAAAGTCTGCGCGATAATTTTCCGCGCGACTTCGTTTCCTTCGGCCGACATCACGGCGCGCAGCCGCGTGAAACGCGCGCCACCGCCTGCAAGATCGCTACCTGAGGAGAATGCGGGCAGCACATAGGCCCGCACGATCGCCTCAAGCCGGTCCTGCAGGTCGCGCACCCGCATCGCGGCCGCCAGCAACTCGGAACGCCTGAGGTTCATCGGTCCGCAATGACGGCGGTAGATCTCGAGCAGCAGCCCGTCCTTGGTCTTGAAATGATAGGTCACGCTGCCGGGATTGGCGCCGGCGGCTTGCGCAATGTCCCGAACCGAGACCGCGTTGAAGCCGTTGGTCGCGAACAGCTCTTCAGCGGCGCACAGGATCGCCTCGCGCAAATTCGGTTTGCGGGTGGCGGCGGCTTTCTGGTTGGCGGGCCCTCGAAGCATCATTTGTACTATCGTACAAAAGATATGGTCTAGTCAACAAGGCGATCTGCGGCGTCAGTACCGCTATCTGAAACCAGCCTGTTGGGATGGCAATTCGATTGCTTCAGGCGAAACCAGCAAGCCGGCCTGTCACCACATCGTTTGCCGCGCGCGTTCCGGCCAGGCGCGGTCGTATTCCTCGCCGCCGACCCTGTTCTCGCTCATCTCGGCCAGGATCTGGCCCGGGGTCGGCAGGGTTTTGGGATCGATCCGCTTGTCCGGATTCCACAGGTCGGATCGGACGATGGCGCGTGCGCATTGAAAATAGATCTCTCCCACGGTCATGACGATGACGGAGCGCGGCGCCTTGCCGTCGACCCGGAATGACGCCAGCAAATCCGGATCGACCGAGACTTGCGCGTGGCCGTTGATGCGCAGCGTCGTGCCGGAGCCCGGGATCAGAAACAGCAGCGCGACCTTCGGATCGCGCACGATGTTGCGCAGCGAATCGACGCGGTTGTTGCCGCGGCGGTCCGGCATCATCAGCGTCTTGTCGTCGCGAATACGAACAAAACCCGGCAAGTCGCCGCGCGGCGAGCAATCCAATCCCTCCGGGCCAGAGGTTGCGAGCGCCGCAAACGGCGATTTTTCGATCAGCACGCGATAGGACGGCGTGATGCGGTCCGCGACCTTGACGGTGGAAGCTTCGTTGGTCTCGCCGTAGATCGCTTCAAGCTGCTCGACGGTTGCGATAACAGTCATAGCCGTTCTCCAAAACCCTGCGCAATCGCAGCCTCAATCACCTCTGATGATCCGCAACAGTTGGCGCGCATGGTATTCGACGCTGCCGACATTGACGATGGTAGCATCGGGCGCAGCCGGGTCATCGACGGCGCGGCGAAGCCGGTGCTCGATCTGGCCGTCGCTGCCGCGGGCCCGCGCGGCCAGGCGTTGCGCGAGAACGTCCGAGGGTGCCGTGATCGAGACCACGGTGACATGTGCATAGCCGCGGCGCATCGCATCGACCACGGTGCGCGATACGTTGACGACCACCGTGCGGCCGGCGCGGAGTTCGTCATCGATGCCGCGCGGCAGGCCGTAGTAATGGCCGTGCGCTTCCCAGTTTACCGCGAAGCCGCCGCTTGCGCAGGTTTGCTGGAAAGCCTCAAAACTGATGTGCTCATTGTCCTCGGAAGCCGTGGCCTCCCGCGTCACCACGCGGCGCGGGAAGACGATTCCGCCGTCGTCGGTGCAAGCGGCTCGCGCCAACCCGATCAGCGTATCCTTGCCGGCGCCGCTCGGACCGACTACCAGGATGAGCCGGCCAGGCCCGATCGCGGCCTTCTGGTGACCCGATATGGTCGGTGCTTCGGTCATGCCACGCGGCGTCCTTCACGCCAGACGCTGCGCACCACCGGCGTATCGCGGGCGACATGCACTCTGATCAGATCGGCGCGCTTGCCGACCGCAATCTCGCCGCGGTCAGGAAGACCCACCGCCTCGGCCGGCGTCTTGGTGACGGTACGGACGGCGGCGGCCAGATCGATCGCCGGAACGCGCTGCGGCAATTGCAGTGCCGCCATCAGCAGGCTCGAGGGGATGTAGTCGGACGACAGGATGTCCAGCAGCCCCTCGCGGGCGAGATCGACGGCGGCGATGTTGCCGGAATGCGAGCCGCCGCGTACCACGTTCGGCGCTCCCATCAGGATGCCGATGCCGGCCTGATGCAACCCGCGCGCGGCCTCTAAAGTGGTCGGAAATTCCGCGACCGAAACCTTATCGCGGACGGCGTCAATGACGTTCTCCTCGGTGGTGTCGTCGTGGCTGGCGAGCGGGATCTCATATTGATGCGCAAGGGCCACGATCTCGCGCATGTTGGTAGCCGCGTAGGCCTTCTGATACGCAAAGCGCCGTTCGAACAGCGTGTCGAGTTCGGCGTCGGTCATGCCGGCGCCCTTGCCGCGATAATAATCGCGGAGCTTGCCTTCGTCGCGAAACTGGCGTTGGCCTGGCGTGTGATCCATCAGCGACATCAGCCGCACGTCGGGTCGTCCAATCAGTTCCCTGGCTTCCTCGACCACGCTCGGCATCGGGATTTCGCAGCGCAGATGCAGGAAGTGATCGGCGCGCAAAAGATCGGCTTCGCGCGCGGCCGCGATCGCGTCTGCCATCAGGCCCGCTTTGCCGTCGACCTCCTCGGCGCCGTCCTCGCGCCAGACCCGTAGCGAATCCAGTACCGTCGTGATGCCCGACGTGGCGAGCTGCCCGTCATAGGAGACGACGGCCGCGATCGGGTCCCAGAACACTTTTGGGCGCGGCACGTAATGGGCTTCGAGATGGTCGGTGTGCAGTTCGATCAGGCCCGGCATGATCAGATCGCCGCCGGCGTCCTCGCTGCCCGCGGGAGCTTTACCCTCGCCATATCCGGCGATGCAGCCATCGACAAAAGTGATCCAGCCGTGCTCGATCACGCGATCCGCCAGCACGATCCTGGCGTTGCCGATAACGGTTTCGGACCTTGTCGAAGTCATCTCAGGTATCTTCCTTCAAGCCGCGGCGGCGAACGATGTCACGTCGACGACCCGGTCGGCGATCAGATGGCGGATCTCGTCGTCGTGGACGATCGCGGCCATGGCAACACAAGCGCGCTTCTTTTCGCCGATCAGATCGACCACCACAGTGCGATTGGCGGCATCGAGCGAGGCCGTCGGTTCGTCGAGCAGCAGGATCGGCAGATCCGAGATAAAACCGCGCGCGATATTGACGCGCTGCTGCTCGCCGCCGGAAAAGGTCGAAGGCGGCAGCGCCCAGAGACGTTCGGGGATGTTGAGACGCCGCAGCAACTGCCCGGCTTTTTCCCGCGCCAAAGGTCGCGGCGTCCCATTGGCGATCAAGGGCTCGGCCACCACATCGACGGTCGGAACCCGCGGCACCGCGCGCAAAAACTGGCTGACATAGCCGATGGTGTCGCGGCGGACGCCCAGGATCTGCCGCGGCTCGGCCTTGGCGAGATCGATCTGTTCACCGTGGTGACGGACGCCGATGCGGCCGCTGTCACAGCGGTAATTGCCAAAAATCATTTTCAGGATCGAGGATTTGCCGGCGCCGGAGGGACCCGACAGCACCACGCATTCGCCGGCGCTCACCTGAAACGATACGCCACGCACCACAGGAAGCTGCACGCCACCCTGCAGATGCATCGTAAAAGTCTTTTCGGCGTTCGCAATTTCGATCATCGCGGTCATCGGTTCGCTCATGCCGGCAAAATCGAAGAAACAAGCAACTGGGTATAGGGCTCGCGGGGATCGTCGAGCACCTGGTCGGTCAGCCCGGTCTCGATGACGCGGCCGCCTTTCATCACCATGACCCGATGCGACAACAGCCGCGCGACCGCGAGATCATGGGTGACGACGATGGCGGCAAGGTCCAGCTCGCTCACCAGATTGCGCAAGAGGTCGAGCAGGCGCGCCTGCACCGACACGTCGAGCCCGCCGGTCGGCTCGTCCATGAACACCAGCCGCGGTTCTGTGACGAGATTGCGCGCGATCTGCAGCCGCTGCCGCATGCCGCCCGAATAGGTTCGCGGCGCATCGTCGATGCGCCCGGTATCGATCTCGACACGCTCCAGCCAGGATGACGCGGTGTTGCGGATATTGCCGTAATGGTTCCAGCCGACCGCCATCAATCGTTCGCCGACATTGGCGCCGGCCGACACTGCCATCCGCAAGCCCAGCGCGGGATCCTGGTGCACATAGCCCCAGTCGGTGCGGAACAGAAACCGCCGCTCGGCTTCGCCGAGTGCGGCGAGGTCGCGCAACACGCCGTCGCGCATCCGGTACGAGACGCGCCCAGCGCTCGGGGTGAGTTGCGCCGACAATAATTGCAACAGCGTGGTTTTGCCCGATCCGGATTCGCCGACGATCGCCAGCACTTCGCCGGGATAGAGCGCAAAGGAAACATCGCGGCAGGCGGTCAGCCGGCCATAGGATTTTGCCAGTCTGTCCGCGACCAAAAGCGGCGGGTCGCTTTCACGATCAGCCATGCGCCGCCTCCTTGTGAGGAGCCGCGTTTTCGGCGCCGCGATGACCACAGGCCTGACGGGTTTCGCAAAAGTCCGTGTCGGAACAGACGAACATCCGGCCGCCCCGGTCGTCGATGACGATTTCGTCGAGGTAGGATTCTTCCGCCCCGCACAGCGCACACGGCGCGTCAAAGCGGTAGCGGGTGAACGGATGGTCCTCGAAGTCGAGCGACTTGACCTGCGTATGCGGCGGTATCGCATAGATGCGCTTCTCGCGGCCGGCGCCGAACAATTGCAACGCCGGGCAATTGTCCATCTTTGGATTGTCGAATTTCGGCGTCGGCGACGGGTCCATCACGTAGCGCGCATTCACCTTCACCGGATAGGCGTAGGAAGTTGCGATATGCCCGAAGCGCGCGATGTCCTCGTAAAGTTTGACGTGCATCAGCCCATATTCGCCGAGCGCATGCATGCGCCGCGTCTCGGTCTCGCGCGGCTCCAGGAAGCGCAGCGGCTCGGGGATCGGCACCTGATAGACCAGCACCTGCCCGCCATGCAGCGGCGCTTCGGGAATCCGGTGCCGGGTCTGGATCACCGTTGCGTCCACGGTCGAGGTCGTGGTCGCAACACCGGCGGTCTTGGCAAAAAACTTGCGGATCGAGATCGCGTTGGTGGTGTCGTCGGAGCCCTGGTCGATTACCTTCAACACATCGTCAGGCCCGAGGATTGCTGCCGTCACCTGCACGCCGCCGGTGCCCCAGCCATACGGCATCGGCATTTCGCGGCTCGCAAACGGCACCTGATAACCGGGGATCGCGATCGCCTTGAGGATGGCGCGACGGATCATCCGTTTTGTCTGTTCGTCGAGATAAGCGAAATTGTAGGCCGGCGCGTTCATTCCGCGGCCTCCTGCAGTTCAGGCGAAGCGTCGGCCGCTTCGAAAAACTCCTTGCGCAGTTTGCGCAGCAGGCCGAGCTCGGACTGGAAGTCGACGTAATGCGGCAGTTTCAGATGCTCGACAAAACCGGTCGCCTGCACATTGTCGGAATGCGACATCACAAATTCTTCGTCCTGGGCGGGAGCGACGATCTCCTCGCCGAGCCCGCCGGCGCGAAGTGCGCGATCGACCAGCGCCATCGACATGGTCTTGCGCTCGCTCTGCCCGAAGGCCAGACCATAGCCGCGGGTAAAGCACGGCGCTTCGGTCGCCGAGCCCTTGAACTGATTGACCATCTGGCATTCGGTCAGGGTGATCGGGCCGAGCGGTACGGCGAAGCCGACGTCTTCGGCGAAAAATTCCACCTCGACCTCGCCGAGGCGGATTTCGCCGGCGAACGGGTGATTGCGGCCATAGCCGCGCTGCGACGAATAGCCGAGCGCCAGCAGGAACCCTTCGTCGGCGCGCGCCAGATTCTGCAGCCGCAAGTCGCGGTCGGCGGGAAAACTGAGGGGCTCGCGGGTGAGATCGCCGACCTGGGCATCGCTATCCGCCTCGGGCGAAGGTTCGATCAGGCCGTCCTGTCCCAAAATATCGGTGACGCGCGGCGTCGCCACGGGCGAAGCTTCCGATGTCACGGGCGGCTCGGGAAGAAAACCGTCGGCGAGCTGCGGGTCCAACAGGCGATGGGTGTAATCGAAAGTGGCCCCGAGGATTTGGCCGCCCGGAATATCCTTGAAGGTCGAAGAAATCCGGCGGCGCAGGCGCATGTTGCCAGTGTCGACCGGCTCGGTTGCGCCGAAACGCGGCAAGGTGGCGCGGAATGCGCGCAGCAGGAAAATCGCCTCGATCATATCGCCGCGCGCCTGTTTGATCGCAAGCGCGGCCAGTTCTCGATCATACAGCGAGCCTTCAGCCATCACACGGTCGACCGCAAGGCTGAGCTGCCCGGAAATCTGATCCAGCGAGATCTCGGGCACATCGCGATCGCCGCGCCGCTCATGCGCCAACAGGCGATGGGCGTTCTCGATGGCGCGTTCGCCTCCCTTGACGGCGACATACATGCGTTAGCCTCCCTTCGCGACGAGGCGCGTGGTGCGGGGTATCGCGACAACGCTATCGCCGGCCACCAGCACCACGTCGATGCCGCGCGGAAACAGCGTCTGATTGATCTCGAGCCGCTCGAACAGGTCCAACGGCTGGATCGTGGCCTGCACCATTGCGGTGCCGTCGATGCCGGGGCCGCGTAGTTCGAAACTGGGACCCTGCGCCAGACTTTCCACCTGAATAATCAGAGTGGTCGAGCGATCGGGATATTCGTTGCTGCCAAACGCAAACCGATCGAGCGCGGGAAGCGCGCCCGGATCGCCTATCAGCGCAAAATGGCAGATCGAGGAATCCTCGATCACCGGCGCGCCGGTGTGGAATTTGAGCCACTTTTTCACGTCCGAGGTCTCGGACATCTTGGGGTCGAGCCAGATCGGCGTATCGTGATCGAACAATGTCAGCGCAATCGCCGCGCTGCCGCGCATCATCACGGCCGGCGCGCCGGTCGTAGCCACAATGCGCGCAACGCTGCCGGGGCGCGCCATTGCATCCATCACTGAACGGAACGTCGATTGCGCCGACAACACCTTGTCGGCAAACCCTGCGGGCAGTTCGGCAACTGTCGTCATCACTCAACCCTCACCGCGCACCAACGTGTAGAAATCAACCCGCGTCGCCGCGGTCTCCTTAGCCTTCCGGTTTTGTATCGAGAGCATGACCGCGCGCAGCGGCGCGAGCACGTACTCTTCCACGGCATCGGCAAATTCGTTTGACTGCACCATCGCGTCGCACAGCGCGATCATCTGCGCCTTCTGCCGGTCGCGGCCGAGCGTGTAGCCAAAACCCACCTCTCCGCTCGCGAGCCGGACTGCGGCGCGCGAAACCGTGGCCTCGCCGAGATTGAACGGCGCGCCGTCGCCGCCGATGCGGCCGCGCACCATGACGAGACCGTTCTCGCCCTCGCGCAGATCTTCGTAAGCCGGAACCGTGATCGTTTCGAGACGGCCGGCAATCTCGGCCGCATCGGAATGCGCCAGCACCGCCATCGCCGCCTGGCGCTGCGCCTGCTTGCTGTCCTTGGCGTTGTCCTTGCCGTTCTTGCCGGTCGCGATCATGTCGGCCCTTGTCAGAATCAAGTTGTCTATGATACTAGACAACTTGATCGAGAAAGGCCAGTGACCGTTTCGTGACAAAGGGATGATTTTTCTGATGCCTCTGCGTGTGCTTTTCCTTGGGCGTTCCGCGCCATGAGCACGCAGGATGCAGCCTCCGGCGTGGCGCTATGGCGGCAGGTCGCCGACGGGATCGAGCGCGGCATCGCCAATGGCAGCTTTGCCGCGGGCGAAAAACTGCCGGGCGAAACGGAGATCGCCGAGACCTATCGCGTCAATCGCCACACCGTGCGCCGTGCGCTGGCGGCGCTCGCCGAACGCGGCCTGGTGCGCGCCGAGCGCGGCAGCGGCACCTATGTGGAAGCCCAAAAACTCGCTTATCCCCTGCGCTCGCGAACGCGCTTTTCGGAAATCGTCGGCGCCGGCGGCCAGGAGCCGCGAGGTCAATTGATCGACGCGTCGCAAGACGTCGCAACGCGCGAGCTGGCGCGCGCGCTTGGACTGAAGACTGGCGAGCCACTGATCCGGATCGAAGCGCTGCGCTCGGCCGACCGCACACCGATCTGTATCAGCACCACCTGGCTCTCGGCCGAACGCTTCCCCGACGCCGGCAGTGTCTTCGCCAGCGTCCGCTCCATGACAAAACTGCTCGCGCATTACGGCGTCCGCGACTACCGCCGGGCCTCGACCAAGATCACCGCGGCGATCGCAGACGCGACCGACGCCGCGCGGCTCGACCTCGCGCTCGGGCGTCCGGTGCTCGTGGTCGATGCCACCGATGTCGATACCAACGGCACACCGCTCGTGACCAAGCGCTCGCGCTTTGCCGCCGAGCGCGTCGAATTTTTGGTGGAGAACACTTAGTTGCTCTTAGGTTCAAAATCAGTCCGCATTCACCAGCGTCGGATCTTCGGTCGGGCCTATTGCCCGGCGAACGAACTGCACGATGGCCGGCCCCTCGGTTTCAGCCATCTGCTGAGCCGTGTTCCCGGTCTGCTCGTTGCTCCACACTGTCCAGACGGCCAACAATCCCGGCAAAACCTCGACCACAGCGGTGCAGAATCGAGATTGCTTGTCGCAGCCTATCTCTGTCACGCCGGGACGCATCGCCATGTCTTTGACCTGGTCGTACACGCGCTCCCGGCCCACGGTGAATGAGCTCCGAAGCAAGTCCAACCTGCTNNAAACTCTTCGGGCAGACGGCGGAGAAGGCCCTGATGCTGTCCGCGACATAGCGTCTCAGACCACCTTCGCTTGAGTAACGGGCAAATGCCGAGTGAAGCTAGGTGCTCGCCGGTATATTGATATTGACGGATCAGAAGGTCGACCTTCGCCATTTTCATCGGTTCTGTCGGATCGCTCGCCTTTGTCTGCAGCGTTTCCTTCATGCTTTCAGGCCGTCCGCGGGCGAGGTCGAAAGTATAATCGGGCTGGCGAATCGCGACGACGGGGATGACGATGTGCTGCCCACCGATCATCAAGTGCGCGTCTGATGCGAGGAACGGCACGTCAGGCGGCGACGGGGATTCCGAACGTCCCGGCAACGCGAAGCCAAACACCAAGAGCGCGGTTACTAAAGCGACACGAAGCATGCCGTTCATGAGAAGGTTCCGGCGTCGACGAGCAGCGTGATATCTTCGAATTGTTGCGAAATTATCCGCGGATCTGGTCGGATTTGATATTTCACAGATACTCGCTTCGACCGGAACGCCGGCGATTAATGCTCCGGATCGGGCCCTCATGCGACCGCGCGGCGTCCGATGATCGCGAAGCGAAGCTTGCTCGAGATCCAGTCGATCGCGGCGACCGCT
>WNFM01347032.1_pt1 | contig 12538 bp, 9 predicted proteins | sample 5400271 | NCBI WGS metagenome assembly WNFM01 (sample SAMN13153352, study PRJNA577476) | soil metagenome | isolation source: 60 cm saprolite on Douglas fir-dominated hillslope | place: USA:California | collected 2013-09-17 | reverse complement strand
GCCAGGTCTCTCGACCGGCGTGATCGAGTTGGAGCAGATGGCATGGGGGTGCTTCGTCAGTCCGGGGTCGACGCTGATATGCCGCCGTTCGCTGTTCGACGAGATCGGGTTGTTCGATGTCGGTCTCAGTCGACTTGAAGATTGGGACTGGCTGCTGCGGTACGCGAGGGCGCGACCGTTCGGCTTTGTCGCCGAGCCGCTCGCCCGCATCGCGCCTTCGACGGGCGGCCGCGCCGACAAGGTCCTCCCGGCACTTGAGCGCATGTGGCGCAAGCATGCATCGGAGCTTGCGCCGCGCACGCGGCGTCATTTCGCGGCAGCCCTCGACATCGAGCGCGCGGCCGCCTTCTACCGCAGCGGAAACCGAGCGGCGGCGGCCGGATCGCTGTCGAAGTCGCTGTTGCGTGTCCCGCTCGGCAATCGGGCGTTTGCGGCGATTCTGCACAATCGCCTCGCCCGGCCGGCTTGAGTAGAGCAGCTCCCTATGGCACTACCGGATACTTTGGAATCCACCGGCGAGGCCGCGTTCCGGCGCGCGGAGCACGATGGGCTTCAGCTGATAGGGGGCACAGGGCAGCGGTGCGCGCCAGCAACTCTCAGTTACCGCAACATTGTACTGCAGCACTGGCGTCGTCACGATTGAGTATTCTGCTGTTGGGACGGCCCGTGGAAGCACCAACCGTTCGACAATTGAGACTTGCCCTGATCGCCTATACTCAATCGCAGCCGAGGCAGCCACCTCGACCACTCCAACCGCGGCAGCGGCGCCGATGATGCCCACCACGCCCGACATGAGTTTCCCCCTTGGTGGCGAGAATAGCCGCATGGCGAGCAGCGCGATCGGCGTTACGAACAGCCCGGCATTGTAACGAATCTCAGGCGCGGCCGCTAACATCAGGATGAGGCTCGGTGTCAGCAGCGCCAGTACCCAGAGTTCGTCGCGTGTCAGATCGCGACGCGCAACCCACAAAAAGCCCGTGAGGCATGCTACAAATGGCCAGAACACGGCGGCGTTGAGCCAAAAACGCGTGCCCATCAGCCAACCCGGGATCCACTCCCAGGCGCCGGGATTTGGCGGCACCTGGCTATCCCAGCGCGTGAATAGCGTTAGCAGTCGTGCCAACTCCTCCACCGTCTCGGTTGGCAGCGCCCACGGCACCGGCAGACACGTAATCGACGCCGGCATTGCCAGGCAGCCTGACGCGATCACCGACGCCGCGAACAACGGCGCGACAAAAGCCAACGTGACAATTGCGATGACGATCCATCGGCGCAAGCTCGCGCGACGCACGGCATACAGCCCTACGACGGGCAACAGCAACAATCCGCTGAGTTTCGCGTTCAGGGCGCCGCCAGCCAACAGCAGAGGCACGAGACTTGCGACGACCGGCTTGCCCTCGCCTGCCGCGAGCACGCGCCAGGCGATCACCACCGTGAGCCCCGCTACCATCGGGTCTGGAGACGGGGTTGAGAAGCTCCCAATCACCAGACCGATGGTAAGCAATCCCGTCGATGCAACGCCCAGGAAAATATCGCTTGGCCGTGCAACGCCGTGCGCGACACGTGACGTCGCGAGGACGATCTGTCCGCCCACCAGACACAGCACGAAGCCGTTGACAACGCCGGACACGCGGCCATCGAACACCGTGTCAAACGGCGCTAGCATCGCCCAGAGGTCGTAGACAAAGCCGAACCGATGCTGAATATGGGCGACGCCGGTCACGATGCCCCATTCCGCCAGCCAGCGGATCGCCGGAAAATGATAACCGCCGGTATCCGGGGTGGGCCGAAGATTCGCGGCGACGAATGCCGCGCAGCCGATGATCACGGCGAGTGCCATCATCATGTCGAGGCGTATAAACTGGAACAAGCGGTTTCCTAGACTGCGACCGCTTGCTGCAAGCGCCAGGATACAGCAGACCCCTACCGTCAGCGCCACGCTCCACGGGGTCACAGGGGCGACGAGGGAGACGACCGCCGCCAACCACCCCCACGCGACCAATCCGAGCCACAAGGTCTGCACCAGCCAGTTGCCAACTCGGTCGTCCCGGTCGCAATTGACCACGACAAGCAAACCATGCCCGAGCATGACGGCGGAAAAGGCTATCAGTACCCAACAGGCCAGCAGAGTAATCATTCCAACCTCACAAAAATCGCATTCAGAACATCGTCAACTCCCGCGCCGAAATCAGATTCAGATGGGTTTCCTCGACGAAGAAATGGTGCCCGATGCGCCGCATCAGAGTCCGGAAGGTCTGAAGACGACTAGGTTCTATCCGAGGTCACGCCGATATCAAGGATCGTCTCGTCCGCCATTGCTCCCGCCTGCGCGGGGAAATGTTGGTACATCCCCCGGCGCTCACATCAGACCGCCGCCGATCTTCCCGCCTGCAAAGCCGAAATGGCGCGCCGGCTGGCCGGACGCCAGCGCAGCGGATTCTTGGACTATTTGGGCGATGGGGCCGATCAGCCGCGATCCGAACAATTTCATGGACCAGGAGCATTACCGCATGAACATCGCGCGCCTTATCGAATCCCGCGTTGCGTCGGTGCTGGGTGCCGAAATTCGCACCGAGCCGTTGATCGTTGATCATCTCCCCGTGATCTGGTCGATCGCGGTGGTCTCGTCCGTCGTCAGTTGGCATGACCGCGTGCTGGTCTGGCGCCATGGCTGCCCTTGGGCCGTATAGGTCCGGCTTTAGGTGGCTGGTGGGCCGCGACTCGCGGGGCATCTCGTGTTTCGAATGCGCAGCGCCGCCGCTGCCCCGAATCATCCTGTGGCCGACATTATCCTGTGGCTGGCTCCGCTCACGGCCCTGTGGATAACCGTAACGCTCTGAATCAAAACGTGTTTGAATTATTTATTGCGACGCGATCGCAACCGAGCCTTAGTCGTGCTAGGTAGTGGCCCAGTACGCTCATACTAACATACTAACACTTGTTTCCGTTATTGGGGGCCGCGCAGCGGAGGGGCACGCAATCCATCACCGCGATACGGAGGCACGGATTTCTGCGCTCGCCGCAGGCGGAGGTCGGAATAATACCGACGAAGAAGAAGCGCCGGAACGACGGTGCGAGGGGTGGCAAAATCTTGGTAATCCTGGATTTGACCTTCAAAAGCTGGGGGTCCAGGTTCGTTTTTGGGGTTGAGGGGCAAAAATAATGTTGCAAGCCGCGAAAACCAACGCGGGCCACGCCGTACGCGTGGGCGTCGTTGGGGTTGGGGTCATGGGCTCGAACCACGCCCGCGTGTTGGCGGAGTTTCCGGGGGTCGTGCTCGCGGGCGTTGCGGATGCGGACCGCAAACAGGCGCATAGCGTCGGCAGCACGCTCGGTTGCCCGGCGCTCGGCTCGATCGAGGAACTGCTCGAACGCGGCGTCGATGCAGTCTCGATCGCTGCGCCTACCCACCTGCACCGCGATATCGCGCTCGCCTGCATCGCACGCGGCGTACATGTCCTGGTTGAGAAACCGATCGCCTCCACAGTTGCGGAAGGCGAAGACATCATCACGGCGGCCCGCCGTGCTGGCCTGACCCTGATGATCGGCCACGTGGAGCGCTTCAACCCGGCCGTGCAGGCGATTGCCGAGGCCATTCGCGACGAGGACATCCTCTCCATCGCCATTACCCGGGTGGGGCCGTTTCCGCCCCGCATGTCGAATGTCGGCGTGGTGATCGACCTCGCCGTCCACGACATCGACCTGATCTGCTGGTTCACCCGATCGAAGATCGTCGAGGTGCAGCCGCAACTCTCCAACGCCGTGGCTGAGCGGGAAGACATCGCGCTCCTGCAGTTCCGCCCCGCATCCGGCGTGCTCACCAATTGGCTTACCCCGTTCAAGGCGCGCACCGTCCACGTCGCCACCAAGCGCAAATACGTGATCGGCGATCTGCTCACCCGCCAAGTCACCGAGTGCTACGGATTCCAGCCCGACGGAAGCTATTCCATGCGGCACCTGTCGGTCGGCCATGCGGAGCCGTTGCGCGCGGAGCTCATGGCCTTCGTCAACGCCATCCGGGAGGGCACGCCACCGCCGGTGACCGGCGAGGACGGCGTGGCAAGTCTCGCCGTTGCGATCCAGTGCCTCAACGGTCGTGCAGACCACGCGATCGCGCCCAAACCGGCGGCATACATCGAGGCTGTTCCGGCGCCGCGCCGCGCCCGCGCGGCGCTCCTCAAGTCATGAACCAGCACACTCGGGTCGACGCCGCTCCGATTGCTTTCATCGATGTCGCTGCGCAGCGCCGCCGGCTTGGCGGCCGCATCGATGCCGCGGTCGCCTGCGTGCTCGACCACTGCCAGTTCGTTCTCGGTCCCGAAGCCGCCCTGGCGGCGTTTTGCGGCGCCCGCCATGCGGTGACCTGCGCCAGCGGCACCGATGCGTTGTTGATGGTGCTGATGGCCAAAGGCATCGGGCCGGGGGATGCCGTGATCTGCCCGTCCTTCACGTTCTGTGCGACCGCCGAGATGGTGGCGCTCGTCGGCGCGACCCCGGTGTTTGCCGATATCGATGCCGCGACGTTCAACATCGCACCCGACAGCGCCGCGCGCGCGGTTGCGGTGGCGCGCCGCGTCGGCCTCAATCCGCGCATGATCATTCCGGTCGATCTGTTCGGGCTGCCGGCAGATTACAAGGCCATCAATGCGCTGGCGGCAGCCGAGAAGCTGTTCGTGCTCGACGATGCCGCCCAAGGCTTCGGCGCCGTTGCCGGCAATCGTAATATCGGCACTTTGGCGGATGCGACCACCACCAGCTTTTTTCCTGCCAAGCCGCTCGGTTGTTATGGCGATGGCGGCGCGGTGTTCACCGACGACGACGACATGCGCGACATCCTGGTAAGCCTGCGCGTGCACGGCCAAGGTTCCGATCGATACGACAATGTGCGGATCGGGCTCGCGGCGCGGCTCGACACCATCCAGGCCGCGGTACTGATCGAGAAGCTGAAGATCTTTCCCGACGAGATCGCGGAACGTAACCGGATTGCGCGGCGCTATTCGCAACACTTGGGCGATGTGGTGACGGTGCCGAGGGCGCCGGGCGACGTGACCTCAGTGTGGGCGCAATACACCATCCGTATCAAGGCCGGTACCAGGGACGCTTTCGCGGTCGCCCTCAAGGCCCAGGGGATTCCGACCGCGATCTACTATCCGAAACCGCTGCACCGTCAGGAGGCGTACCGCCATTTTCCGGCCGATGAGCGCGGGCTGCCGGTGTCCGACAGCATTGCCGAGGAAGTCATCAGCCTGCCGATGCACGCCTATCTCGACGAGACCACCCAGGACCGCATTATCGCAGCGGTCCTGCGCGCGGTCGGGGCGTAGGGTGGGCAAAGCGAAGCGTGCCCACCATTCGCGTGCAGATATCCGTGAGCGCCTGAGCTAATTGGGAGGTGGACGTGGGCACGCGGAGCCTGTCATCGGGCCGGCCGAAGACCGGACCCGTTGGCTTTGCCCACCCTACGGATCACCCATGCTCAATCGCATCCTGACCGTCGGCGGCCTGACGCTGGTGTCGCGCGTCACAGGGTTGCTGCGCGACATCATGCTGGCGGCGATCCTCGGCGCCGGGCCGGTGGCGGACGCATTCTTCATCGCGTGGCGCCTGCCCAATCATTTCCGCGCCATTTTCGCCGAAGGCGCCTTCAATGCTGCCTTCGTTCCGGCCTATGCGCGTATCCGCGGCGAGCGTGGCGGCGCGCCGGCGAGGCTGTTCGCCGATCGCGTCTTCACCATGCTGTTTGTCGCGGAGGCGTTGTTGCTCGCGGTGGCCCTCCTGTTCACGCCCGGGGTGATTTCGCTTCTGGCTCCGGGCTTCAACGACGACCCCGAGCGCTTCGCCCGTGCGGTCGAACTCACGCGCGTCACATTTCCCTATCTGTTGTTGGTATCGCTGGTGACGCTCTATGGCGGCATCCTCAATGCCTTGCAGCGGTTCGCCTCACCGGCCGCCGCGCCGATTCTTCTCAACCTGTCGATGATGACGACACTTGCGCTCGCGGCGTTTTTCCCGACCGCCGGCCATGCGGCGGCCTGGGGGGTGTTCATCGCCGGATGCCTTGAAGCCCTGATGGTGGCGGCGGATCTTGGTCGTCTCGAAGGATTGCCGAAATTTCGGGCATTGCGCCTTGATGACGATGTAAGGCGGTTCTTCAAGGCGTTGGGGCCGGCAGTGCTCGGCTCGGCCGGAACCCAGATCGCGCTGTTCGCCGACACCATCATTGCGAGCTTCCTTGCGGCAATTGCCCATCGGCGTCATCGGCATCGCGGTCGGTACGGTGCTATTGCCCGAAATGGCGAACCGGATCGCCGTCGGCGATGAGAATGGGGCCCGCCGTGCCCAGGATCGCGCCATCGAGTTTACTTTGTTGTTATCGATTCCGTGCGTCGCTGCATTCGGCATTGTTCCCGATCTCATCATGCTGACGCTGTTCTCGCGCGGCGCCTTCACGGCGGCCGATGCGGCCGCCGCCGGGGCAACGCTTGCGGCCTATTCGATCGGATTGCTGCCGTTCGTGCTGTTGCGCGCGGTGTCGTCGAGTTTTCTCGCCCGCGGCGATACCGCGACCCCGGTCAAGGCGCTGGCGGTTTCGGTTGTCATCAACGTCGCATTGAAGATTCTGCTGATGGATCGCTATGCCCAAGTCGGGCTCGCCTTCGCGACCTCGATCGGCGTGTGGGTGAATTTCGCGCTCCTGGTGTGGTTTGCGACGCGCCGCAATTTGATTGCCTTCGACGACCGATTGCGATCCGCGGTCATAAAGCTCGCTCTGGCGGGCTTCGCGCTCGGCGCAGTGCTGTTCATCGCGGCGGGCCCGGTGACGCGGCTATGCGGATCCCTCGGTGCACCGCAATTTGCGGTAGCACTCGGTATCCTCGGCGTCCTGAGCGCCGCCGTTTACGGCGGCGCTGTCGCGCTCCTGTTCGGCCCTCAACGGATTCGTGAATTCGGTCGCGTACGGGGCCGCTGATTTGCGATATTCGACTTTCGACCAACACGACGGCGTATATTTGCGCCACGTTCGGCTTTTATGGCTGCTGCCGGCACGGGAATAACGGATCGCAGGCCATCGCAATCGCAATGCGATGTCTTGTACATCTCCTTTCAGGGCTTACGTAATGTGGCCGTGTTGGTTTGCCTCCATGGAGAATTCATGCCGAAGTACCCCCCCGTGCACGCGGTCTTTTTAACCGCCCTCGTTCTGATGGCGGGCTGCAGCGAGAGTCCGCAAAAGCAGGCCTCGGCGCCTCCGCCTCCCGTCGTCACGGTTGCCAAGCCGATTAAGCGTACGGTCGTCGACCACGATGAATATGTCGGCCGCTTCGTGGCGGTCGATAGCGTCGAGATCCGCGCCCGCGTATCTGGGTACCTCGATCGCATCGACTTCACCGACGGCCAGATGGTCAAGCAGGGCGACCTCCTCTTCACCCTCGATAAGCGCCCCTTCCAGACTGCGCTGGACCAAGCGGTGGGCAATCTCGAACAGGCCAGGGCCAACCTCGCCTTTGCGGAAACCGACCTCGCCCGCGGATCGCAGCTTGTGAAGGAGCGCACCATCACGGAGCAGACCTTCGACCAGCGGACCCAAGCGAAGCGCGTCGCCGAGGCGACCGTGCGCGCCCGCGAGGCGGCTGTCGCGAACGCCAAGCTCGATCTCGAGTTCACCGAGCTGAGGGCGCCAGTTGCCGGCCGCATCGGCGACCGCCGGATATCACTGGGCAATCTTATCATGGGCAGCACGACCGGGACTACCTCGCTGCTCGCCACCATCGTGTCGATCGATCCGATCCGTTTCGAATTCACCTTCGACGAGGCATCGTATCTTAGTTACGAGCGGCTGGCGAAGGGCGGTCGTGACATGACCAGCCGGGATGGCAGCGTCGTGGTCGGGCTCAAGCTGCTCGACGAGCAGGACTTCCGGCATCAGGGCCGGATGGATTTCGTCGACAACGTGATCGACCGCTCCTCCGGCACCATCCGGGGCCGCGCGGTGTTCTCTAATCCGGACGACGTGCTCACGCCGGGCATGTTCGCCCGTGTGCGGGTACCGGGCTCACCGTCCTACCAGGCGGTTCTGCTTCCCGACGCCGCCGTCGGGACCGAGCAGGTGCGCAAGTTCGTGTTGGTCGTCGATGCCGATAATGTTGTGAGAATGAAATACGTGACGCTCGGCCAGATGTCCGACAATCTGCGGGTGATCAAGAGCGGCGTGGAGGAGGATGATCGGGTCATCGTGAACGGGCTGATGCGGGCGAGGCCGAATCAGAAAGTCACGCCACAGGAGGAGGGCGCGCCACCGCCGACGCCCGGCATGCCGCAAGCGAAGAACTGAGGTCGCAGATGCGGATCTCACATTTCTTCATCGATCGGCCGATTTTCGCAGCGGTGGTTTCGATCGTCTTCGTCATCCTCGGTGGGGTATCGTTCTCCCGGCTGCCGGTCGCCCAATATCCCGAGATCGCGCCGCCGGTCATCAACGTGTCCGGCCAATATCCCGGCGCCAGCGCCGAGGTGGTCGCCTCGACCGTGGTGTCGCCCATCGAGGACCAGATCAACGGGGTCGAGAACATGATCTACATGTCCTCGAACTCGACTTCCGACGGCCGATTCACCATCTCGGTGTCCTTCGAGCTCGGCACCAATCTCGATATCGCGCAAGTCCAGGTCCAAAACCGCGCCGCCATTGCCCAACCGCGGCTGCCGGCCGATGTGCGCAACATCGGCGTCACTGTGGTCAAGGCCTCGCCGGACCTGATGATGGTGGTGCACCTCTATTCGCCCGACAATTCGCGCGACACCCTGTTCATTTCCAATTATGCGACCCTGGAGATCAAGGACGCGTTGACACGCGTCGACGGCGTCGGATCCATTACGGTGTTCGGCGGGCGCGACTACTCCATGCGCATTTGGCTCGATCCCGACCGGTTGCAGTCGCTCGGCATGACGGCAACCGACGTAACGGCGGCCTTGCTGGGCCAGAATATCCAGGTCGCGTCGGGCGTGCTCAATCAGCAGCCGATGGAGCATGCAGGCGCCTTCGAGGTCGCCGTTCAAACCTTGGGGCGGCTTGCCGATCCAGATGAGTTTTCCAACATCGTGGTCAAGCAGACCCCCGGTGCGCTGGTCCGACTCAAGGACGTGGCTCGCGTCGAGCTGGCGGCCCAGGACTATACGACGAATTCCTATCTCGACCGTGATCCCGCGGTGGCACTGGCCATATTCCAACGTCCGGGCTCGAACGCGCTTGCGACCGCCAAGGGCATCATCGACACCATGAACGCGGTGTCGGTCCGCTTTCCGCCCGGCATCAAGCACGCCATCGTCTACAATCCGACCGAGTTCATCCAGCAGTCGGTTGATGCCGTCATTGAAACCATCGGAGAGGCGATCATCCTCGTTGTGCTGGTGGTCATCCTGTTCCTGCAGACGTGGCGCGCCGCTGTGATCCCCATCGTGGCGATCCCGGTGTCGCTGGTCGGCACCTTCTTCTTCATGGCCACATTCGGTTTCACGCTGAATAACCTCTCGCTGTTCGGCCTCGTCCTAGCCATCGGCATCGTGGTCGACGACGCGATCGTCGTGGTGGAAAACGTCGAACGCAATATTGCGGCTGGCCTCTCGCCCCATGACGCCGCAGTAAAGAGCATGGACGAGGTCGGATCGGCGCTGATCGCGATCGCGCTCGTGCTGTGCGCGGTGTTCGTGCCGGCGGGCTTCATCACCGGAATTTCCGGGCAGTTCTATCGCCAGTTCGCTCTCACCATTGCGGGCGCGACGGTGATATCGCTCGTCGTTTCGCTGACGCTGTCACCGGCGATGTGCGCGTTGCTGCTCAAGCCCCATGATGCGCATCCTCGGGTCCGTTGGTGGTCGCTTCCGCTGCGCGGATTCTTCAATGCATTCAACTGGGGATTCGACCGGCTCGGCCGCGGCTATGGCTGGCTGGCCGGACGGGTGGTGCGCGTCGCCGTTGTCATGCTGGTCGCCTATGTCGGCATCATTGCCTACGGGCTCAACGAATTCCGCAAGGCCCCGGCAGGTTTCATTCCCCAGGTCGATCGCGGCTATCTCATCGTGGTGACCCAGCTTCCACCCGGCGCTTCGCTCGCGCGCACCGACGAGGTCCATCGTCGCGCGATCGAAATCGCGCTCAATACCCCGGGTGTCGAGCATGGCGTCAATTTCGTCGGCTTTTCCGGGGCGACATTCACCAATGCGCCCAATGCCGGTGCGATCTTTCTCACCCTCGAACCGTCGGAACTGCGGGCTCGCGACCCCCGTAAATCGGCCGCCGCCATCACCGGAGCGCTGTTCGGCAAGTTCGCCGCGATCCAGGACGCGCTCATCTTCGTGGTGCAGCCGCCGCCGGTATCCGGCATCGGCAATGCCGGCGGCTTCCGCATGATGATCGAGGATCGCGGCGGTGCCGGTTCGCAGGCGCTGCAGGCCGCCGCGGTGACCTTGATGGGGCGCGCCAATCAGACGCCAGGCATTACGCAAGCTTTTACGTTGTTCGAGACGTCAACGCCGCAACTCTATCTCGATATCGATCGCGCCAAGGCGCAGCTTCTCGGCATCAACGTCGCCGACGTGTTTGCTGCTCTTCAGGTCTTCGTCGGTTCGGCCTATGTCAACGATTTCAATCTATTCGGTCGTACCTTCCGAGTGTTGGCGCAGGCAGACGGGCCCTTCCGCGAAGACGCCCGCGACGTCCTCAATCTACGGGTACGCAATTCGAACGGAGACACCGTCCCGATTGGTTCGTTTACGACGGTGCACAGCATTTCCGGACCCTACCGGGTGCCGCGCTACAATCTCTATCGCACGGCCGAGCTCGATGGCGCGGCGGCGCCCGGCTATTCCCAGGGCCAGGCCATCGACATCATTGAAAAGCTTGCGGCCGAGACGTTGCCGGAGGGCTTCGGACATGAATGGACCACGCTTGCCTATCAGCAGCTCAAGGCGGGCAACACGTCGGGCTTTGCCTTTGCGCTCGCGGTCGTGTTCGTGTTCCTGGTGCTCGCCGCGCAATTCGAGAGCCTGACGCTGCCGCTCGCCGTGATCCTGATCGTGCCCATGTGCCTGGTTGCCTCCATCACGGGCGTGATCCTGCGCGGTATGGACAACAACATCCTGACCCAGGTCGGCTTCGTGGTGCTGATCGGTCTTGCCGCCAAGAACGCCATCCTTATCGTGGAGTTCGCAAAACAGCTTGAGGATCGCGGACTCGACCGTTTCGCGGCGGCGGTGGAGGCGGCGCGGCTTCGCCTGCGTCCCATTCTGATGACGTCGTTCGCCTTCATTTTAGGGGTCGTGCCCCTGGTGTGGGCAATCGGCGCCGGCGCGGAGCTGCGGCAGACGCTGGGTACCGCGGTGTTCTCTGGCATGATCGGCGTGACGGCGTTCGGGCTCGTATTCACGCCTGTGTTTTATGTCATCACGCGCTGGCTTGCGGGTGTCGCGAGCCGGCGCCGTGCGCCGCCGCCGCAATCAGCGCCGCAACCGGCGGAGTGATATGGTTGACTGCGATTGCCGATACCGGCCCGGGCCCAATCGTCCGTTGGCACTATCTCGGCTATAGCGCCCTTGCGCTCGCCGTGATGACAGCCGCGATCGCGAGCCATGAGCGCTGGTTTCTCAATTTCGTTCACGTCATTTGCGGCGTGCTGTGGACCGGCATCGACCTGTTCATGGGCTTCGTACTCGGGCCGATCCTGCGACGCGTCGATCTGTCGGTGCGGCGTGAGATCATCGTCCGGCTGGTGCCGAAAACCTTGTTCTTGATGCCGACGCTCTCGATCATCACCGGCACCACCGGCTGGTATCTTGCTAAGTACCTGGGATTCCTCGACGTGCCGTGGCCGCAATTCGGATGGGTTGCGGCTGCCCTGACGCTTGTCGTGCTGATGACGATCCAGGGCACCGGTTATCTGCTGCCAACCAATTTGCGGGTGTGTATGCAATTGCGAAGGCCCGATCCGGATTTCGACAAGATCAGTCGCATGATGCGCAGCTTCTTTTTTGCCGTCGCGATGCAGGGCACCATGCAGGTATTGACCATTATCATCATGGCCCGTTTCGTATCCGGCCTGTGACCCCCTCCCTACCCTCCCCCGCTTGCGGGGGAGGGTAGGGAGGGGGGGTGGAGAGCGATCGGAGAATTTCATGCACCCGACGAAATTCGGCGTTTCCCAAGGTCTGACCCGCAAGGAGGACGCTGCGCTCATTCGCGGCCACGGCCGCTACGTGGCCGACATCGCGCCGGGCGGGGCGTTGCGCGCCGTGGTGCTACGCTCGCCGCACGCGCACGCGCATTTTCGCGTAACCGATGTCGCGGCGGCGCGCGGCATGAATGGCGTGCATCTCGTGCTCACCGGGCCCGATGTAACTGACCTCGGTGATCTTCCCTGCGTTGCCATTCCGGAAGGCCTCACCGTCAATGCGCCGCCCTATCCGATTTTGGCGCGCGACGAGGTCAGGCATGTGGGCGATGCCGTCGCGTTCATTGTGGCCGATACGGTCGAGCGGGCCAAGGATG
>WNFM01199119.1_pt1 | contig 12538 bp, 10 predicted proteins | sample 5400271 | NCBI WGS metagenome assembly WNFM01 (sample SAMN13153352, study PRJNA577476) | soil metagenome | isolation source: 60 cm saprolite on Douglas fir-dominated hillslope | place: USA:California | collected 2013-09-17 | reverse complement strand
GGGATGCGGTTGATGTCGATTAAAATGGATGGGTTTGCCAGGCGAAAGCGTATCATAGGAATGAGGCTGTGACCACCGGCCAGGATTTTGGCTTCATCGCCATGCTGGTCCAGTAAGGCGACAGCTTCTGAAGTGCTGTTCGCCACCAGGTAATCGAAGGATCCAGGTATCAAGGTATCACCTCCAGTAGTCGTGGATGCGCATCTTCCTGCGCTTCATCAGAACAAAAATACCATAGGGCAGCCAGGGCCGGGAACCATTTCAGATATGTAGCGCCCCATATGTACAGTATAGGCTGCAAGTTGAACAGGCGTTACCCTAAAAGGAGGGTATCTGGGTATACAAAAGGAGGTTTTTTCCCCGTATTTTAGTAGATATCATAGCCACCCTTGTTTCACCGCAACCATGACCGCCTCGGTACGATTCTTCACACCAAGGCGGTGTAATATCTCCTGCACATAGCTCTTCACAGTATTTTCACTGAGGTAGAGCTGAGTAGCAATCTCGCGGCTAGAAAATCCCTGAGCAATGAGGCGGAGGATGACGATTTGTTGGGTGCTCAGGGGTTCAGGGGACGGTTCCTGACTCATCTGCAGCGCACGACGAAGTTGGGCCAGGACTACAACAGCTGCCTTGGGGTCAATGGCTGCTTCACCTCGTACAACAGCACGAATCGAGCGTTTGAGGTCGAAACGCTCGATGTCTTTGACAATGAAACCACGTGCTCCTGCCTCAATGCATTGTACTACCAGGCTTTCATCAGTAAAAGTGGTGAGCATTAAGACCGCTGTTTGTGGGTATTGGCTCGATATGGTGCGACAGAGATCAATGCCGCTGATACCTGGAAGGCGGATGTCGAGTAAGACCACGTCAGGGCGCAGATGCCCGATCATTTCAAGTGTCTGTTCAGCATTCGCTGCATCCCCCACAATCGTAAAGTCAGGTTCTGCGACTAACATCGCCTTCAGTCCCTCGCGAACCATTTCATGATCATCGACAATGAATATGCGGATCACAATGGCACCACAGCCTTCAAAATCATTCCTCCCTCTTCCCCGTTGGTCAGCAAAAACTGCCCTCCCAGTTCTTCAAGGCGATAATGCATGCCCGCAAGACCAAGATGGGTTTTATTGCTGCGATAGGTCTGGAGTACCAGGGGAGAGAGACCAACTCCGTTGTCTTGCACAACCAGCACAGCTTGTTCACTGGTGATCTGTACAGTGACAATGACCGTCGTCCCCTGGGCGTGGCGACGCACATTCGAGAGAGCTTCCTGGGCAACGGTAAAGAGTGCATTCTCAATATGCGATGGTAAAGATACGGTCCATTCAGCTACAACAAGATCAGCTTCGATAGAGGTTGACTCCCGCAGATCATGTATCAACGTATAGAGCATACTCACCAACCCTCCCTCCTGTTTCGCGGATGAAGAGAGCGCAAAAATGGCATCCCGTACCTGCGCTGTACCGAGGGAGGCGAGTTGCTCGATACTCCGCAAAGGGCGAGCGAGTGGTGAGTCAGGGGGCAGACGTTCCAGGGCCCAGTCAGCTTTCAAACCCATCGTGAAGAGAGTCTGCTGCACCCGATCATGCAACTCCTGGGCAATACGATGGCGTTCATCGCCAAGCATCTGACGTTTCTGAGCCTCAGTGAGTTCATGATGGAGCGTTTGAAGGTCGGTGGCAACCTTACTCAACTCCTGGTTACGTCGTTCCAGTTCAGCAGTGCGCTCATTAACTTCGCTCTCCAGACGGGCCGCATGCTCTTCCATGGAGTGACGTTCACGAGCAATCAGTTGGGCATTATGAATCGCTACAGCAGCCTGGGCGCCCAATGCCTCGATCAACTCCACATGGCGAGAAGAAAATCGACCAGGGTTTGTATCGCCAATCAGAAATGCTCCCAGAATGGCTCCTTCACGAGTGCGCAGTTGAACTCCAAGAAAGCTCCGTACAGGGATATGACCCAATGGCACACCGATATAACGTGGGTCTTGATGCACATCATCCACAACAATCGACTCGCCCTCCCAGAACACTAGATGTAGAATACCTCTACCCTCGACCGGACCCAAGCGCCTGAAGTGCTTCTCAACCGCAGGGGTCGCACCAGAGATAGCAGCGAGGTGAAAAATGACCTTATGGGCTGGCTTATCAACCTGCTTCTCTGCAGGCCCAGGCGTCAAAAAGAATGAGGCATATTCGGCAGCAGTCACATTACGAGCAGCATCGGTGATCATCTGCAACAGTCGTTGCAAATCAAATTCGGAGGTGAGAGCAACAGCGATACGGTTGAGTTGTGCCAGCTCTTCTGCCCGATCTTGCAGATTCGCAATGAGTTGTGCGCGACTCTCATCAATTGTCTGACTCATAGGGCAAACACTCCATCAAGCACCATCGCAGCAGACGGAACGAGGCCATTATACCATAAGAGTAGCGTTTAATGAAGAGCAAGAGCACAAGATTCATATATATGCAGCCGCAGACCACGCAGCTTGCTGCCATCATTACCCCTCCCCTCGACGCTGCTCCCGGCAGTTGATATAATGACAATGAAAAAAGACTTGATAGGAGACACTTCTTGTCATCACATACACATGGCAATCTTATTATTGGCCAATCGGGTGGCGCAACCGCTGTTATCAATGCCAGCCTTGTTGGAGCGATCGAGGCAGCGCTCCAGGAGGGACAGATAGACAATATTTATGGCATGCTGCACGGCATTGAAGGCTTCCTCAAGGAAGATATCATTGATCTGCGCCAACAGCCCTCTGATTTATTGACTGGGGTGCTTCATACACCCTCGGCCGCGCTTGGCTCCTGTCGCTATAGACTACAAGAGCAAGATCCCGAACGCGTAATAAACCTGTTACGCAAATATAATATTCGCTATCTGGTATATATCGGTGGCAACGATTCGGCTGATACAGCTCATCGCCTGGCAGAGGCAGCCCGCCATGTAGGCTATGAATTACAAGCCATCAGCGTCCCCAAGACCATTGACAACGACTTGCCTTTTACCGATCATTGCCCTGGCTACGGCAGCGCGGCCCGTTTCATCGCTATGGCCACTATGGACTCCACCTTGAATACTATTGCCATTCCCCAGCACTACCCGGTCAAAGTGATTGAGACCATGGGACGCAATGCAGGCTGGCTGGCGGCAGCCTCAGCGCTAGGCAAGCGTGATGATATCGATCCACCACATATTATCCTCATGCCAGAGCAGGCCTTTAACGCCCAGCGTTACCTGGAGCAGGTTGAAGTCGTCTATCGCCGTATAGGGTACGTGATCGTGATTGTTTCAGAAGCTTTGCGCGACGAAACTGGCAAGCCACTTGGAACTGCAGGCCAGGCTGGCAAGGACGCTTTTCACCATCCATTGTTGAGCGGTGCCGCGCAGTACCTGGTAGAACTGGTCAAGAAAAATCTGAAATTGCGCGCGCGCTTCGATAAACCTGGCGACCTACAGCGCATGGCATCACACTCTATTTCACATACTGACCAGCAAGAGGCCTATCTCGTTGGAAAGATGGCCGTACAGGCCCTCCTCGCGGGTGAAAGCAACAAATTGGTGACCTTGATACGGCACACAGAGCCCACTTACCACTGTACAACTGGCCTGGTTGAACTGGCAAAGATTGCCAATGTACAGCAATTGATGCCTGCTGAATTTCTAGATGAAAGCAAAACGATGGTGACGCGAGCCTTCTACGACTATGCGTTACCTCTGATTGGCGAGCCATTGCCACAGCACGCAAAGCTAAAAATGACGAGGATACATGTATGACAGAACTCAAACGAGCTGTGCTCGTCGTCCTTGACGGTGTAGGGGCCGGAGCTAATCCCGATGCCGCCACCTATGGCGATGATGGGGCTAGTTCACTTGAACATTGCGCCCAGGCCATTGGAGGGCTGACACTCCCCCAGCTAGGGAAAATCGGTCTGGGTAATATCACTCCTATTGTGGGCACTCCTCCAACCGACCATGCCCTGGGAGCGTATGGCCGTATGACCGAAGCCGCGGCAGGTAAAGATAGCACTACCGGTCACTGGGAGATGACCGGCGTTGTCCTGCAAAAGCCCCTGCCAACCTATCCCCATGGCTTTCCCGCTGATCTCGTGAGCGAATTTGAGCAGGCCATCGGTCGTCAAGTAATTGGCAACAAAGCCGCTTCTGGCACAGAGATTATCAAGGAACTCGGCGCAGAACATATGCGTACCGGAAAACCCATTCTTTATACCTCCGCCGATAGCGTTTTTCAGGTCGCCGCCCACCAGGATGTCATCTCTTTAGAAGAACTGTATCATATATGTGAGATCGCAAGGAATTTACTCACGGGAGACCATGCTGTCGGACGAGTCATTGCTCGCCCTTTTATTGGCACGCCGGGCAATTTCAAACGCACTGAACATCGCCGTGATTTCTCGCTCGCTCCCTTGGGAACAACCCTGCTCGATCTCTTAAAGTCCAAAGGCAAAGCGGTTATTGGCCTGGGTAAGATAGAGGATCTCTTTGCAGGACGCGGGCTGACCCAGCGCGACCATACCGAAACGAACCGCGATGGCATGGCCGCTACCCTGCGCTGGCTGGAGCGAGACTTTACAGGGCTGCTATTCGTGAACCTGGTAGAGTTTGATATGTTATGGGGCCATCGCCGCGATAGCGACGGCTATGCCCAAGCTTTGCGCGATGTCGATGACTGGTTTGCCCAGGTGCAACAAGCAATGCGCCCTGGCGATGCCATCTTCTTTACTGCTGATCATGGGGTCGATCCCACGTATCGTGGTACAGATCATACGCGCGAACAGGTGCCTCTCCTGGTATATGGAGAGCCAGTGCGAGCAGGCATCAACCTTGGCATTCGTGCCACCTTTGCAGACTTGGGCCAAACTCTGTCCCAGGCCTTTGGCGTTGGAGACCTGGCAGCGGGAACCAGTTTCGCACACGAGATAGGGTTACTATGACTGACACGCAACGGAATCAATCAAGAGGACAGGAAATACAGCTGCGCGGTGAACGAGTACATCTGAGACGGCCCACCATGGAGGATGCCGCAAGGATCTTTAATTGGGAACGCGATGATGAGGTGTGGCGTTACGACCCACACCGTCCATATTCTCCCAGCATGGCCGAATTCCTTCCCATTTTTGAACGCAACTACGTACATGGCAACGGACGGCAATTCTGGTTCATCATCGAGGACGAAAGACATACACCCATCGGCACCATTACCTATTTCAATATGGACTATCGGGTCGGACAGGTTGAAATTGGCTTAGGTTTAGGGGATAAGAGCCGTTGGGGCAAAGGCTATGGACCAGAGGCCATTCGTACACTGGTGCAATATCTCTTTACTGTCCCTGGACTCAGACGCATTTACGCTGAAACAGCCGCCGCCAATCGTCCCTCACGTCGGGCTTTCGCCAAGGCCCATTTTGTGGAGGTTGGCGAAATTTTTGATCCTCGTAGTTCGGGTGAACCCTGGGTACTCTTAGAAATTTGGAAGAAGAGGAAGGATTTTACGACTCCATGAATACGAAACAAACAACAGTCGATCCCACTATCTTCAGCGCTTATGATGTACGCGGCATCTATGGCGAAACGTTGACCGATGCAGTGGCTTATCGTATTGGCCGAGCCGCCGCCCAATACTTAAATGTCCCGGAGATCGCCGTGGGTCGGGACATGCGTCTCTCGTCGCCCCAGTTGGCTGCCGCCATATTGCAGGGCATCACCGATCAGGGTGTCAACGTGGTTGACCTGGGAATGACAACCACCGATGGTCTTTACTTTGCTGTGGGTAAATTCAACTACCCTGCAGGCGTAATGATCACCGCCTCGCATAACCCGGGCAAATACAATGGCATGAAATTTTGTCGCGCCCAGGCTTTTCCCATTAGCCTCGAAACCGGCCTGGCTGAGATCCGCGATCTGGCAGTTAGCGGACACTTCACCGAGCCAGCAACCCATGGGAAGATCACTAAACGCGATATTACTGATGATTATATCAATCACGTTCTTACATTCGTAGATGTCAGCAAAATCAAACCCCTCAAAGTCGTCATTGATGCTGGCAATGGTATGGCTGGCCTGGTACTACCACGCGTCTTTCAACGCCTGCCCTGCGAGCTCGTCCCGCTCTACTTTGAACTTGACGGCAGCTTTCCTCATCACCCCGCCAGCCCTATTGAGCCAGAAAACATGGTAGATGTCCAGCAGAAAGTCCGCGAAGTCCACGCAGATCTAGGCGGTGCCTTCGATGGTGATGCTGACCGCATGTTTCCCGTAGATGAGCATGGTAACCTTGTAGATGGTTCCATGGTCACGGCAGCCATGGCTCAAAGCCTGCTGCGCAAACATCCCGGCTCAACTATCCTCTACAACCTGATCGTCTCTAAAAGTGTACCTGCCCTCATCAACAAATCAGGCGGTAAAGCTGTACGCACACGTGTGGGCCATTCCTACATCAAAGCTGAGATGCGCCAGCTCGATGCGATCTTTGGCGGCGAACACTCCGGCCATTTCTACTTCCGCGACAACTGGTTTGCCGACTCCGGCCTGATCGCCTTCCTGATTTTGTTAGAGCTTATCTCCGTTGAGGACAAGCCTCTCTCTGAGATCCTCAAACCCCTGGACCAGGGTGTACGCAGCGGCGAAATCAATAGTACTGTCAACGATGTTCAAGGCAAGCTACAGGCCCTTGAAGACCGCTTCGGCAAAGATGCGCAGTCAGTTGATAAGCTGGATGGCATCACCATAGATTATGGCAACTGGTGGTTTAATGTGCGTCCCTCAAATACGGAACCCTTGCTCAGGCTCAACCTTGAAGCAAACAGCCGCGAACTTATGGAACAGAAGCGCGACGAGGTGCTGGCTTTTATTCGTGGCTAACATTAGCCTCACTGCTACGGTTGAAGTAGTAAGTCACAAACTACTACTTCAACCTTCAGCCAGCAATGTGTATTTACTTCAGTATCTCAACGGGAGCACAATGATACCTTTCCATACTACTCCCTCATCACAAGATGAATGGCTGTTTGGCTGGGATCCTCTGCCAGGCATCGTCTCTGTCTGGGCTAACCATAGAGGCACCGCTATTCTCTGGCGGCGCGACGGTGAGCGTATTCTTTGCACAACAGAACATTTCCGCCCCTGGCTCTTTGCCACTACGCTTGCGGACCTGCCTCAGCTTGCTTCAGTCTCGCAAGCTTCCCTCGCATCCGCAAAGGATACCACCATATTCAGTTATCGCGAATTGGATGGCTCGGCCTCATCCTATCGCTATCTACTCTCGGCCCGCGACGGTCGTGAGCTTGAACGCGCCCTTCTAACTGGAGCTTCCCGGCGCTTAGGTCACCAGGTAAACAGCCTGAATGACCTGCAAGATACCTATTACCGCGTCGGTCCCGTTGAACAGTATCTTATGCTTACCGGTCGCGTTTATTTCCGCGGGCTCACGTATGAAAACATACATCGTCTGCAATTTGACCTTGAGACGACCTCGCTTGACCCGCAACGTGGGCGCATCTTTATGGTCGCCATCCGCGATAGTCTCGGTTTCGCCACAACGCTGGAAGCAGCTACCCCTGCCGACGAGGCTCAGCTCATCACCACTTTATGCGCATTGATTCGCCAGTGCAACCCCGATGTAATTGAGAACCACAACCTTTTTGGCTTTGATTTACCTTTTCTTGAGCGACGTGCAGCCGTCCTCAATCTGCCGCTGGTGCTGGGACGTGTAGGGGGCCCCAGCTTACTTCTGGAGAGCCGGGAGGAAACTCTCGCCATCGGACCCGAGGCACGTAAACGCACCCGCTATAGCCTGGCAGGACGCGAATTGATCGATACCCTGGATGCTGTGCGCCGCTATGATTTTGTCGTGCGCGACATGCCCAATCACAGCCTTAAAGAAGTGGCACGCTACTTCGGCATTGCCCCTCCTCAACGCGTGTACCTGGAAGGCGAGGCAATTTTTGAGACATACCGCAGTAATCCTGAGCTGGTTCGTCATTATGCCCTGGATGATGTAGAGGAGGTAGATGGCCTTTCACGCCGGCTCCTGGGCGCCCCCTTCGCCCTGGCAAGTATGGCTCCGCGCCGTTATGAACGCCTGGCTTCGGCCGGGCCAGCCATGGGCATTCTTGAACCAATGCTAGTACGCGCTTATTTACGTGCAGGAGCAGCACTTCCCCATCATGAAGCAAGCGATGCTGTGCAAGACGGCCTGCACGAAGGTGGCGCGGTCCACCTCTTCGCTGAAGGAGTGGCCGAACATGTGGTCAAAGCAGACGTGGCCTCGCTCTATCCCTCGTTAATGCGCAGCTTCCAAATCGGTCCAGCATGCGACCATTTGCATGTGTTGCTCAGCATATTGGGACGTTTGACCGATCTGCGCCTGAGTCATAAAGCTGCGGCTCGTATCGCTTCTCCTGGTTCTGTAGAAGCCAATGCGCATGAAGCAACGCAGGCTGCGATGAAGCTACTTATTAATGCCGCATATGGTTATATGGGTGCTGGTTCTATGGCCCTCTTTGCCGATAGTGCCGCCGCAGGTGAAGTGACGCGGCGCGGGCGCGAAATACTCAATCAGGTCCTGGCAGCTCTGCGTCGGCGCGGCATGGCCTTGATTGAAGCAGACACCGACGGCGTCTATTTTGCCGTACCTTCCGACTGGACAGCAGAGCAAGAGCGCGCCCTGGTAGCAGAGATCGGCACCGAGCTGCCAGCCGGTATTCGCCTGGAATATGAAGGGCGGTACCGTGCCATGTTCAGCCATGAGGTCAAAAACTATGCTCTACTTACCTACAGCGACCAGCTAGTGGTGCGCGGCGTTGCCTTGCGTTCCAGCCGCGCTGAACCATTTGGCGAGCGTTTTTTGCGTAAGGCGCTTCTCTGTACCATGACCAATGATATAGCTGGTGTGCGTGATGCCTACCTGACCACTGTCAATGCTCTGCGTAGACACTCGCTGTCAACCACCGACCTAAGCGCACGCATACGCCTCTCCAAAACGCCCGCAGCCTACATGGCTAGCCGTGTGACTCACCCTGAGCCGCAATATGAAGCCTTGCTGGCTGCCGGGCGTACCAACTGGTATCCAGGTGAACGTGTACGCTTCTATCGTGCTCGTGGCAAAAACTATGTCTGGCTGCCCGAAGAAAATACCGAAGCATCGATTAATCAGCCCTGGGAGCAAGAGGTTAATACAGACAAGACAAACACAGCACATAGCCAGGACTACGATGTGGAGCACTACCTGCAAGTGCTGGTTACATCCTACGCTGCACGTTTGCGCAAAGCTTTTCTGGCTGATGACTTTGAACAACTCTTCCGTCTGGATGGTCAATCAGGTCTCTTTGATCGTCCCATCGAGCATATCCAGCCTCGCTGGATCCGTTGCCAGCATAACAACAGCGATTGAGGCGGCTCAATCTGCATCGTTCCACCTTTTTACAGCAAGATGAACAAAGTGGGGACAGACGCCTGTCCCCACTTTGTTCATCTTGCTGTAAGTTTCGCTTAGAGCGAAACATGATAATTACTCCCTCCACTGCCGTACTGCACCAGGAAGTCAAGCGTAACTGCTCGCATGCCCGCTGGTCCAACAAAAGCCACCTGACCACCTGTTGTCTTGCCAGCACTAAAACCATAAGGTAGAGTATTATCAACCGGAGGATGCAGAGGCCCACCATTATACATGAGGCGAATGTAATCGTAGCCAAAGCCCGGCGACACTTTATTCACGTTGGGATTTTCTACACGAAAGTACAATACATAATATTGCTGCCCAGCTTTAACCTGCATGCCTCGATAGTCATAGCGAACTTCTACACGTGTCAAGTGATAAATTAGCAATTGTTGATTGTTATAGGGGAAGTAATAATTAATTGTCAGAGTTTGCGCCACTGCCCGGTCATTATAGCGGCTGCCATCAAATGGACCCGTAAAAGGTATTGTGACCAGGGATTCACCCAGGAGAGTAGATCCCATCTGTAACCGCATTGTATCAAGTTGCAATCCTGCGGGTACGGCAAAGTCAATCCAGCCAGATTCACTCGTACCAGGTTTGGGACCAATCGAGAGGTGTACATTGGTTGGATTGAACATGCTCGATTTAGACCTTAACAGGTGAGCAACATCATAATAAACGATAGTAACCTGGTCAGATGATTTATTAGCAACCTTCATATTCAAGCGTACAATGGCTGCACCTGAATGAATATTATCATCCAGGAACGATGTCGCATATTGTACATTCACCACCGTAAATTCCAGGCCCGCATAATCCGCTGTACGTTGCACGTTCAAAGTATTTATAGGCGCTTGCGTAGGTTCGGGATTTGTCGTGATTTTTACATTTTTCAGCAAGTTCCATGCAAAAGTGCTAGCTACAATAAGAATAACCAAACCCAGTACAAGAAAAGCGCTAAACCATACGCCAAGCCATGGTTTCGTTGGTTTCTGATCACTCTTTATATGCATACTAAATTCTGGTAATGGCATTTTATCTTTAGGTCGTGTCAGCAGCGGGGTAGCTGACGATTTTTTTGCCATGAACATTCCCCCTTTCGCGGATTTCATATCCTTCCCTATTGTAACAAGTTTTCACAATTCTTCATACCGCTCTCCTAAATTTGGATAAATCTAGGCAGCACCCTGTCATGGGTACTATTGAATTTCCTGGCAGTTGATGCCTATTTCAGCATCTATCAACGGGCCCTGGAGGTGAGTCCTAGCCCGTTGAACCGCCAGGCACGCCGAGAGGAGACCTCCCGACGGCCTGAGCAGGGCAACGCCAATGCCTTGAGCGTGCGCGTGAGTCCATTGCGTGCTGCGTTTTCGTCTCGGATGTGGTGGCACAAACAGTCAAGACTGGGGCAGTCCCACTCTCGAACATCGACAGGAATGCCTTCCTCCATGACCAAGCCACAGTCATGACAGGTGCGCGTGGAGCCACCTTCCTCCCATTCGAGATACTGCTTGCCTGATCGCAGTGCCACCCAGGTCAGCACTTCTTTGAAGCGCCCGTTCAAGGATCGGTTATTCATGGAGCGACGCATCTTTTTGGTGATGCCGCCCCCGTGGGGCACGTAGTTTCCGATGCCCACCGCGTCGTATTCAGCGTAGAGGTGATTGGCCACTGTGTAGAGAAACTGCTTAGTTTGTTCTCGCCGTTTCCGCAACACGTCTTGGAGAATCGCATTGAACATCAACCAGCGTCGAGAGGGCAACCAGAACTGCGACCCATCCTCACGAGTGATCAGTCGTGCTTTCTTTTGACAGCGATCTCGTTTGGATTGCAACTGGTCGCTGCGTCGATCGAAGCTCTTGAGGAAGTAGGGATTGTGAATCTCGGTCGCCATGCCATCCGAGCCAACGGCATACGCGAAGTTCTTGTGGTTGGGATCAAGGGCCACAACCTTTGAGGGCGAGAGCGACTTTGCGTGAGGGAGCTGCCGCTCAACAGTGAAAACCACACTGTAGAGACGACCTTCCTTCACGATACGGCATTGGCGAATATGCTCATGATTGACCCAGGCAGGCAGGCTCTCGACGATTTGGAGGGAGAGCGTGAGTTGTTTTCCTGCGGCATCTTTGCCCAAAGAAAGCGTCAGGATGCGTCCAGAGAGTGCATAGCCTTTCCACGGTTCATCGTATTGCAGGGAGAACCATTTGCTCTTCCAGGCACGGAACGTGGGCCAGTTGATGGCTTTGGCGCGCCGTCCATGCTTGCCATCCTGATAGTCCCTGATGGCTTTGGACAGACGCAGCGCGGCATTCTTGAGCACCGAGGAATAGACCACTTTGAGGAACGGATGCTGTGCTTTGAGATCAGGAATCAGGTCGCGCAAGCCGCGCTCCGTGTAGAGCGTTTTCCCCACGTTCTGATCCTTGCTCTCGCGATACTGCCGACGCAGACCATTGGCATGCTCAAGCAGGTGATTGTAGAGCCAGTTGGTGGTCCTAGATTGTCCATCCAGGATGGCAGCATCCCGTTCACTCACCGCAAGCGCGGTCTTGACGGCTGATCTCATAGGCTACCTCCTTGAATTGCTGCATCACCTGTTTGTTCTCGTGGCTTCGCGAGCCATAGAGACGCACACTGAAGACAGTGATGATTTCGAGGACGTCCTGCACCAGGTCCGCCTCCAAGCGGCGTTCCTCTTTCCCTCAATCTTATACAAAAAAGTGGAGATATGTCAAGGAATGCGCAAACAGATACCAATTTAGCTTTGGCTCCATGGCCTTCGCTGCAAACAACAGGTTGTACGTTAGAATGCAGTTTCGTATCAGGACGAGCACAGCGAGGTCCAGTCCCTAGTAGTGGTAGAGCTTGCCTCTACCATCGCGTCCCCTCCCGACCATGCCCTCAACTCACGCAATTCTTGACACCCCTTGTGCTATGATGTTAGCATGAACTAGCTAATTGACACACCTCCGCCCCGCAGAGGCGTACAGTATTTAACTAAGGAGCGTTTTTTCGTGAAGATTCATGAATATCAGGCCAAAGATATTCTGGCACGCTATGGGGTCC
>WNFM01087955.1_pt1 | contig 12539 bp, 11 predicted proteins | sample 5400271 | NCBI WGS metagenome assembly WNFM01 (sample SAMN13153352, study PRJNA577476) | soil metagenome | isolation source: 60 cm saprolite on Douglas fir-dominated hillslope | place: USA:California | collected 2013-09-17 | reverse complement strand
CCGCCGGCGATCTTCCCGGCCGGCGACCAGTCGCGCAGCAGCACGTGTTTGCGGCTTACCTGCGCTTCGATGGCTTTGCCGTCGGCGCCTTGCGCCGTGCCGCTCAGCGGGATATTCGCGACCCCCGCGGTGTCGCGCTGGAAGACCTGCTCATCCACCGCGCCGCCGCTAACGCGCAGCGTTTGCGCCTGCGTCTGCGCGGCGCATACAATGACAAACAGCGAGAAGGCGAGACGTTGCATAGAACTAGATTCTATGCCATTGAGCGCCCATATTCACGGAGTATCACCCGATTCTGAGCCGCGACAGTAATGGCGCGGTCTTGCTACGGAGCGTTGAATTCAGTTAGCAAAACCGCCCCATGACTGGCGCGGCTCAGAATGACCGACACCCTGCTTTGGGGGCGGCAGCCTTCTGCGTGTACGGTTTTCGGCGCACACTCAGCGGAATTCCTAGGTCAGGGGGCGGCGCTCACGGCATTTCTTTCTTGAGCGTGGCGCCTGCCGGCGTCTGAATGGTTGGCGGCCCCTTCACATAACCCAGCGAGGCAAGAAACAGATCGGTTTGATGGAGGCACGCCGCATGCCAGGGCGTCCCGTCCCGATCGTTGAAGAAACCGTGCTTCTGGCCCTCGGCCGTGTACAGTTCCACTCTGTTTTCCGCCGCGATCATCTCCTTCACAAAGGCTCGCGCCGGCGCGAGTAGCGCATCGTCCGTACCGAAGAAGAGGATGGCGGGCGGTCCGCCCTTCGTCACCTTCCATGCCGAGAGGAACTCGCGAATGGCCGCCTGCTCCTCCTTGGGACGGTTGGGGCTGGTGAACTCGGGTGTGCCAATCGCAGGATTGTACAGCACCAGGGCATTGGGTTTCGACGATATCGACGTGTCCTCGCCCTCCGGTTCGTAGGTCGTATTGTACGCCGTGAATACGGCGTCGGTTCCGCCGGCCGATCCACCACCCGCCAGGACGCGCTCAGGATCGATTCCCAGCCGGCGCGCATTCACACGCAGCCATCGGACCGCGCTCTTAGCGTCTTCGATGCACTTCTCGGGTCCGGTGTGGTGAGTGTTCTTGACGCGATACTCGGCTGAAGCGGCTACCATGCCGCGAGTGGCCAGGTATTCGGCCTTGGTCGTGAACTGGCGCGGGTTGCCGTTCACGAATCCGCCGCCGAAAAAGAAGACGATTCCCGGCCGCCGATCGGCTGGCTTCCAGTTTCTTGGGAAATAGAGGTGGATCTTCAACTCGCCTTCCGGCGTAGTCTTGTAGACCGCGACACTCTTGTTGTCCGAGGGGTTCAGATCGACATCGATCGTCTTGAGCGCGGCGCTCGCCATCTGCGCCGCAGCCAACGCTACCGTTGCTGACACGATTCGTGCGTGCATCATCTTGCTCCCGGCCTAATTATAATCCGCACTGGGTTTACGTGTGGAGCGGGCTTCCAGCCGGCCACGACGGCTTTCGGGCCGGCGTGTCTTTTTCCGCTCCGGAAGACATGCCTGCTCGATAGCGGTCGTGGCCACAATCAATCCTTCAACATCTGCGGGAGCCACTCGCGAAACCAGCCGCGGAAGTCCTCCATCTCGCGCTGCTTTTCCGGCGACAGCGGAACGGCTAGCGGCCCCACCTTCAACCCGCGCGCCGCGGTCGCTTCCCGCGTCGCGGCCGGCGCGGGAAATCGATTCAACCACTCGATGAACTCCTGCAGACGCCGCTCCAGACGCTGCACTCGATCCGCGTCGCCGGCCTGAATGGCGCGGTCCAGACCCAGCATCAGCTCGGGAAGAGCGCAAGCTACTCCGGAGACTCCGCCATCGGCGCCCGCACCGCGCGCGCGCGTAAAAACCACGTCGTTGCCTACCAGGAACGTGAACGGCGTGGACTCCCGCTGCGCCTTGAGCCGCAGAAACTGCTCGAAATCCCCGCTCGAATCCTTGATGCCGGCGAAGCGGCCCGTAGCCAGGAGCGCGCAGGAGGTGTCGCACGAAATCGCGGTGGTGAAAAACGGAATGTTGTACAGGAAAATCGGAATCGCTCCGGCGAGCCTGTCTGCCAATCGAAGGTAGAATTCGCGAACCTCGGTTTGCGCGTAGGGAAAAAAATAGGGAGGCATCGCCAGGATGGCGGCCGCGCCCGCTTGAGCTGCATCCTCGGCGAGCATCACCGTGCCATCGAACGTGGAATGCGTAATGCCCGCGATGATAGGGACGCGGCTACGCTTCACCGCCAGCCGTACGAGGTGCGCGCGATGCTCGGGAGTCAAGTGCAGAAATTCGCCCGTCGAGCCAAGCAGGGCAATGCCATGGACACCCGCCGCGCAAAGATAGTCGACCAACTCGAGCGTGGCCCCGAGATCGGCTTCATAGCCGAGGTTTCGGCGCGGCGTGACGGCGGCGACACTGATCGGTCCTAACTTCATATGATGAGTAGAGATTGCCTCGTCATAACGATAACACCTCCACGCTCGACCGCCGCCATTTGCTGGCGCTCGGCTTCCCATTCTTCTTCTGGCGCAAACGCAGCATTCGGCTGGAGGGCGCCAAATTCGACATCGTCCGGCGCGGCCGCTCCACGCGCCGCTACATCCACGTCCACGGCAATGAGGAGACGGCCCGCCAGATTCTGCGCGCCCATATGAAGACGCATTCCGGAATCGCCTACCTCATCGCAGGCGACAAGCGCAACGTGCCCGTGGACGGTGGTCTGCTGGACCCGAACCGCATGTTCTCGCGCGCGGGCGCGGAGCGGAACCTGCGGACGCTGAATCCGTCCTGGAGCGCCGGGCAGATCGCCGCGGCGCTCGACAAGCTGGATCGCGGCCGGGACCGTCTGGTCCGCGCGTTGGTGCCCGCCAGCGGTGGACTGCTGATCGCCGTGCACAACAACTCGGAAGGGTATTCGCAGCCATCCGCACGAGTTCTTTCTGTGTACGCAGGCAGGCGATTATGAGAAGCTGGCGTCGTCGCCCTACAATGTGGTCCTGCAGAACAGCACGCCGCCGGATGACGACGGGTCGCTGTCGAGGTTGGCGGCGAAACGCGGCGTCCGATATCTGAATCTGGAGTGCGCCCTGGGGAACAGCGACAAGCAGCGGGAGATGTTGGAGTGGGCCGATAGCCGGCTGTCGCAGGTTTGAAGGTCAGACACATCACCCGCGGAGCGAGTGGTTGCCTCGCGGTGATACAAGATTCCGATCCTTCCGGCGCCTCAAACGTCAGGAGATCCTTGACCTCGTTTCGTGACCATTTTTTCAAATAATCATAATCCTCCAAATGGCGCTTGCAATTGAATAAAGGCGTTTGCGGCATTTTTCAGTTCTGCCGCGACATGCTTGTCCGCATTCCGAAACTGCGCCCCGTTTGCTCTTTTAGCGGCTTCCTCATCCGGCGATGCTCACAGCCCCGGGCAAGACTGGAGCGATTCTTTCCGCTCCAATTGCCAACTATCTCTGCAACAAGAAGGTGGAAGAGCGCATAGTAGCCGGTTGACACGGCCCTCCGCAAGCTGGCCTGCCTCGGCTTATTCTTCTCTCTCCGGGCCAGATGATACGCCTGTTCGAGCAGATCATCGGCGAGCATCTTCCGCTACACCCAGACCTCTTCCTGAAGCTCCGCTTGCTCGGATTCACTGCGGAAGTTGAAGTATGGAAGAACGCCATGCTCGTCCGGCTTGATTTTCTCTCTGAGCCGCCTCCTCACCCTTTCGGCCGCATCGTGGAGACGGCTTTCCCTGCTTGCTTCATCGGACAGGAGAATGCGGAAGTAGATCGCCCGATCCCCACTCCAGTCCGTGCCGAGGTCGTAACGAATTCGCACAATGTCCCGCCTGAACTCCCGTTCGACGGTAGCCACGCCCTTTTCGATCTCCCTCTGCTTCAAAACGGCCATTGGGACCTGCATGGTGTTGCCTCTCTTTCTTGCGCCGCGAAACCAATGAAACCCTTTTCAATCACGCCCCCGTCTTACAGAATTCGACTTCTGTTTCCCATCACTTACACATATCAGCCGCTCTGTGGCCCCGAGCGCCGTTGTATGCTTTAGGCGAAAGAGCTGCTCGTTCGCCAAGATGCAGCCGACGGCAACCGTGCAGGGCCTACCCGGGAGGTTTCAACCCTGACAAACATGGCTCAACGTTCCAGGCGTAGCCCGTTGGCCGCGGGCTTTCAATACCGGCTACTGCCTTCTCCCCAACCGGGGGATAGGGATCGCGATTCCTCGTGCAGTTCAAAAAACTGCAATGTGGCAAATGGGAGGTCATACAAACACGTTCCCAAACGAAGGCGACTCGTGAACCGAGCCGCGTTCTTTGCCTCGTGAATAGAATTTAAGCAGTAACCGAAACCGGCCGTTCTCACCGTAAGGTGTCGGCGGCAATGGCTCAACAGATCTCTGAAAATTGAATAGCTCAGACAGGGCGTAGCGAGGCGCCGAACATCTGCGGCGGCCAACCCATTTTCATGCCTTACCTCCAAGCCATGGGTCTCCGCTGATTTCCAGGCAGCGCTGTCGAGGTTGCGGCGCTGCCTTCCAAAATGGGTTCGTTCTCATGGAAATTTGTTTAATACAAAGAACAAAATGGCTTCGTTATCGCAAATTTTGCAGTCTGCGGACGTCGGCCGTGGACCCCAGATCTGCGCTTTGGCGAGGGCGATCACGCCATCCGGATCAGAACCATCAGAGTCAGGCTATATCCGAGGCTTATCGCGAGCAGGATCGACCCGGCCACTCGTTCCTGATGCAGCTTGAACCAGAGATAGATCCCGGTCACCGCCATCACCATCAGCGACAACGAAACCAACACCACGAAGGAAGCCCATAGTTTCGTCGGAAGATATTCGTAGTCCAGGCCGGCAATATGGTGAATCCGATTGAGCATGCCCATCAGTCCGGCCTTGCTGATGCGAATACTGGCGGCGCCCAGTTCGCGCGAGTACATGATCTCCTGGACCGCCCCCGGCCTGACCACGCGAAAGCTAAAGCCGGCCTCGGTCGGTTTGGCTTCGTTGATCTCGCCGCCGATCAGATTCCGGTCCATCAGCTCTCGCGCCACGGCGCGGGCGTCCGTGCCCTTCTCCGGCGCGATCGCAACCCGCTTGGTGGTCACCGCAGGCGTCAGCCGGAACCAGGAATTGTGCGCCATCTGGACGCTGCTTACCGCATACATAATGATGAACAAGAAAGTAAAAAGTCCCAGGAACAGATGAGTATTGCGGAGCCATCGATACATGCAGTCACCTGGTCATGACGTACAGCGTGATGAACACGGCGCAGCCGCCCGCGAAAGCGTATTGAGCCAGACGGTAGCCCGGACGCGATGACAGCCAGAGATAGACACCTGAAAGAGCCATCCCCAGCAGCGACCAGATGGCAAGCTCGTTATAGTAGGTCCACAGCCGCATGCGCAGATCGCTCTTCGCAACCTGGTTCTGGATCGTCGCCGTGTGCAGGGCGTTCATGAAATGGCCCGCGTCATTCTTCAGCGTCCGCGCTCGCAAACGATTCTCTTTTTCGAGGACCGTGACAGCGACAATTCCGTTCGGCGAAAAGAAGTTGAATGAGAGATTCTTATCGGCGTCGCGGCGCAGGGCCTGGGCTGGGGGCGCGCGTGTCAGAGAAGGCTTCAAGTAGTCGTAGACCGCGTCGGCGATCTGCTTGTCGGTCGAGTTCGGCGGCGGCGTGAACGGCGCAAATCGCTCCACTGCCTCGTCCAGCCGCTGGACCGGCGGGCGGCCGTCGAAGGTCGCAGTCAGTCCCGCCACGCCGAACATGAACAGGATCGAGAAGTTCAGCAGCCCAGCGTACATGTGAAGCTTCTTGATTAAGATATTCATGGCAGTCTCGTCACTGAATATACTAGGATGATGAAACCGTTGCTACTGCTCCTGGCCGCTCTCCCTCTGGCCGCCGACGGCCCGGGCGTGATCCTGAGCAAACACATCAACAAAGATTTCCCGCTAACGGCCGATCCCGCGGCGGCGGCATGGAAAGCTGCCGAGGCCGTCTACGCCGAAAACGGTCCGAAGGGCGACCCCACGCCCGGCCATCGCACCGAAATCCGCTCGCGCTGGTCGGACAAGAATCTTTACTTCCTCTACGTCTGCCCGTACGAAACTCTGAACCTCAAACCGAGCCCCACCACCACTGAAGAAACCAACAAACTCTGGGACTGGGATGTGGCCGAGGTCTTCATTGGCACGGATTTCAAAAACATCCGGCATTACGCGGAATTCCAGGTATCGCCGCAGGGCGAGTGGGTGGACCTCGATATCGATCGCGATCATCCGCGTCCGGAAGGCGGCTGGCGCTGGAATTCCGGCTTCGAAGTGAAAGCGCGCATCGATTCGGACAAAAAGATCTGGTATGGCGCAATGCGCATCCCGATCGACAAGATCGACGAGCGGCCCCCGGAAGCGGGCCGCGAGATGCGCATCAATTTCTACCGCCTGCAAGGTCCCGGCCCGGTCCGCAAGGGCATCGCCTGGCAGCCGACCAACGCCCCGTCGTACCACGTGCCGGAAGCGTTCGGGCGCCTGAAGCTCGTGAAATAGACTTGAAATCACTACGTATATCGCAGGTGGGCTTGCGCGGCGTGGTCGGGGCCGGGCTGACGGCCGCTCACGTGATCGACTTCGCGGCGGCATTCGGCACGTTTCTCGATTCGCAGGGCGCCGTCATTATCGGACGCGATCCGCGGTCGAGCGGCGTCATGATGAGGGAAGGCGTGATCGCCGGGCTGCTGGCCTGCGGCCACGATGTGATCGACCTCGGTATCGCGCCCACACCCGTAATCCAGCACGCCATCAATCGGCTGCAAGCCGCAGGCGGAATTTCCATCGGCGCCAGCCACAACGCCTCGGAGTGGAATGCCCTCAAGTTCATCGGCGTCCGCGGGAGTTATCTATCGACTGCTGAATCGGAGGAGTTGCTCGACATCTACCATTTGAAGAAGTTCCTGTTCGTGGATTGGACGCGCATCGGCAAACTGCGCCGGGTAGACGACGCCATCGACAGGTATCTCGATGAGCTTGCCTCCGTCTACGACTTCGACTCTCTGCGGCGCTTCCGCGTGGTGGTGGACTGCTGCAACGGAACCTCCGCGCTGATCTTGCGGCGCCTCAACGAGCGCTTTGGCTTCGGATTCATTCTCATCAACGAGAAGATCGAAGGCGTCGCCTTCGCACACGAGCCTTCCACCACGCGGGATGCGGTCGCGCTGCAGCTCGCTCCGCTCATGCAGCCGCTCCATGCGGACGCGGGCTTCCTGTTCGACGTCGATTCGGACCGCGTCGCCATGGCGGACGAATCCGGCGCTCCCCTATCGGAGGAGATGATGCTGCCGTTGCTGGCCGATTACCTTCTGCCGCGCGGACCCGGGAAGCTGGTCATCACCAATCTTTCCACCACGGCGCTGCTCGAGGACGTCGCCGCGCGGCACGGCGGCAAAGTGGTGCGCGTTCCGGTCGGCCGTCAGGCGGCTATCGACGCATTGGGCGCGTACCGCCCCGAACAGATCGCGCTGGCTGGAGAGGGCACCGGAGCGGTGATGATGCCGCGCTTCCGCTTCGTCTATGACGGCATCGCCTCCATGCTGGCCGCGCTCTCGATGATGGCCGAACGCGGCGTCGCGCTTTCCGCGATTCTAGCGGGCTATCCCAAGTACTCGATCCTGAAAGAGCAGGTCCCGCTGGTGTCGCAGCGCATCCCCGCGCTGTTGACAAACCTCCGGGAAAGCTTCCCCGACGGCCGGGCCACGACGATCGACGGCCTGCGTGTCGATTGGCCCGATCGCTGGTTCCACGTCCGGGTCAGCCAGACCGAGCCGATCGTCCGCGTGATTTGCGAACAGCGCGGCGAAGCCCCAAGGCGGCTCTTTGAGACACTGCTCGAACAGGTCCGGAGCTTCGCCTGATTAACGCGGGGGCATGGCCTGATCGTACTCTCCGACCAGACCTGTCTGCGCCAGGCGAGCCTGCATCTGTTCCACAATGTCGTACATCTGATCTCGCGACGTTCTGGATTCGGCTACCAGTGTGAGGGATGGCTTATTCGAAGATGCCCTGACGAGACCCCAGCTCTCGTCTTCCAACAGGAAACGGACGCCGTTCACGGTAATAAGCTCTTTGATTCGCTTGCCGGCGATCGGCGCGCCGAGCTCCTTATCCCGTTCATATTGCCGGGTCATGTCTTCAACCACCTTGTATTTCACGTCGTCGCCACAATAGGGGCCCAGCGTGGGGGACTGCCATGTTTTCGGCAGCGCATCCACCAGGGCCGACAGCGGAGCGCCGGAGGCCACAATCATACGCAGCAGGTGAACTGCGGACAAGACAGCGTCGTCATAGCCGCGGCCCAGGGGCTGATTGAAAAACCAGTGACCGCTCTTTTCAAAGCCGGCGACAGCGTTCGTCTCGGCGACTTTCGCCTTGATGTAGGAGTGGCCTGTCTTCCAAGTCACAACTTGCGTGCCGCTCTTGCGAAGAATCGGATCGTCGTAGAACAATCCCGTACTCTTGACGTCGATCACCACGCTGCGCCCCGGATGCTGCGGGCATATCGAACGGGCGATCAGCAGCCCAAGCTTGTCGGAATAGACTTCCTCTCCGCGATCGTCGACCACGCCGATACGGTCCCCGTCTCCATCGATACCGATGCCGAGATCGGCCTGGTTGGCCCGAGTCGCTTCCGTAATGTTGTGCAGGAAGGCGATGTCTTCGGGATTCGGATTGTAGCGCGGGAAGTTCCAGTCCGCGGTACAGTCGAGCTCCACGAGGTCGCAGCCGAGCGACCGCAGGATGCTCGGAGCGAAACGGCCCGCCGTGCCATTGCCAGCCGCGAGAACCACTTTCAAGCGGCGCTGCAGCAGCCCGCCACTTAGCAAGTCTTTTGAATAGTGGTCGAATAAACCTTCGTAAGCCTCGTAGGATCCGCAGCCGCTTTCGTAGTCGCCCTTGGTCACGATCTCGCGGTACTGCTGGATTCCTTCCGGGCCCAGCGTGGAGGAAAGCCCCTTGGCCAATTTGATCCCGGTCCACCCGTTCTCGTTATGGCTCGCGGTGACCATGCAGCCGGCGGGACACTGCAAGTGATGCTGCGCAAAGTACAGCATCGGCGAGATCGCCAGACCGATATCGACTACGGAAACCCCCGAAGACAGCAAGCCTACGATAAACGCGTTGCAGAGGTCCTGACTGTAGGACCGGAAGTCGTGGCCGACGACGACTCGCGTCTGCTTGAGCGCTCTCCGGGCGAATGTGCCGTAACTCTTCCCGAGGACGACAAACCCGTTTGGGTTTACCTCCTTGCCGAGGAGCCATCGAACGTCGTACTCGCGGAAACCATTTCCGGTGATCAGCGTTCGTTCGAAGTAGTCGTAGGAATTATGAGGGACTTTGTCAGCCAGATCCCAGCGCATCAATCTATAATCATAGTCGTAGTCTCGAACGGGCCGCAAGCGGAAGCGGATTCCCAAAGACATGGCGTGAGAGAGCACCGGCTCAAAATCAGCATATCGGGCATTCGCGGGGTGGTGGGCGAATTCCTGACTCCCGCATTAGCTTGCGCCTTCGCGCAGGCGTTCGGCTCGTACGTCGGGGCAGGCCGCGTCGTGGTGGGCCGCGACAGCAGATCCAGCGGACCGATGTTGCAGCACGCCGTCACGTGCGGCCTGCTGGCCTCCGGCTGCGAAGCGATCGACGTGGGCCTGATGCCCACGCCGACCATCCAAATGTACGTCGCGTCCATTCACGCCCGCGGCGGCGTCTCACTGACCGCGTCTCACAATCCGCCGGAATACAACGCGCTGAAAATGTTCAACGCCGATGGACTGTTCTTCAACAACTACGAGCTGAGCGAACTGCTCGATCTGTACCACCAGAGGAATTTCCGCCAGGCCACCAATGTCGAAATCCGCCGTGTTTCCAGCGAACGCGACGCGCCCGCCCAGCTTCACGTACAGCGCGTTCAGCGGCACGTCGACACGGAAGCGATCCGGCGGCGCCATTTCCGGGTGGCGCTCGACGCCGTGAACGGAGCGGGCTCGCGGATGAGCTGCGACTTCCTGCGCGACACCCTGGGCTGCGAGCTGCACGCGATTTCGGTCGATCCGGACCTGCCTTTTCCGCGCGTGGCCGAGCCGCGGCCCGATACACTCGGCGATTTATCGGAACTGGTGGTTCGGAGCGGGAGCCAGATCGGCTTCGCCCAGGATCCCGACGGCGACCGGCTGGCCGTGGCCGATGAGACCGGCCGCGTCCTCGACAACGACGACGTGCTCGCCCTGGCGGTCGACGCCGCGTTGCGCCGTGTTCCAGGACCCGTGGTGGTGAACCTGACTACTTCGTCGGTAATCGACGACGTGGCTTCGAGTCACGGCTGCCGTGTGTGGCGGACGCCGGTTGGCGAAGCGAATGTCGTCGAGACGATGCAGGCCGTGCATGCCGTGATCGGCGGAGAGGGCTCGAACGGCGGAATCATTTTCCCCGCCGTCCATCTGTGCCGCGACAGCTACACCGGGATGGCGTTCCTGCTCGATCGCATGGCTGAAACCGGAGAGTCCATCGCCGCGCTGGCAGCGAGTCTGCCGCGATACTATCGCAAGCTGGGCAAGGTAGCGTATGCGCACGGACGGCTGGGAACGTTGATGCAGGCGCTGGAGGAGAGCTTTCCCGGCGCGCGTACCGATCGTTCGGACGGCCTGAAGCTAGCTCTCCCCGGCGGCTGGATCCACGTGCGAGCTTCCAACACCGAGCCGTTGCTTCGGCTGGCGGCGGAAGCCCGCTCACAAGGACAGGTGGAGGACTTATACGCGCGCATGGAGCGGCTACTCTCAGACGTGTCCGAGTAAGACCAGGACGAGGACGATCAGCAGGATCGTGCCGAGTCCGCCGCTTGGGTAATAACCCCATCCCCGGCTGTACGGCCAAGACGGCAGCGTGGCGAGCAGCAAGATCAAAAGAATGAGAAGTAAAATCATAACGCAACCTCCCAGTTTAGGTAAGAGCAATCAGGTTGCCAAAAACAGAAGCCAAGTATAGTGTGTGCTAACTTTGAAAAGGGAAAATCCATGAGCCGAGCACGCACTTGGCAATACCTTCTTCTTCTGTTCACTTCGGCGCTTCCGGCCAGCCCACAAGCCATCATCACCACCATCGCCGGAGGAACTGCCGTGTTTCGCGGAAATGGCGGCCCGGCCTTGGCAGCCACGCTGGGCGGAGTGTACGGTGTGGCGACCGACGCGGCCGGCAATATTTACGCCACCGATCGGGACAACAGCCTGGTCGTCAAGATTTCGCCCAACGGGACTCTCACGGTCATCGCCGGCAACGGGTTCAGCGGCTACTCCGGCGAAGGATTGCGCGCCACCAGCGGGTCGTTGAGCATCCCCATCGACCTCGCCGTCGACCCTGCCGGGAACGTTTATCTCGCCGAGAACGGCGCCGACCGGGTGCGGAAAATCACGCCGGACGGTATCATCACGACGGTCGCCGGCGGCGGCAGATCGCTCGGCGATAATATCGCGGCAACCGCTGCCCTTCTGGTGTCGCCCACGGGTATCGCGTTCGATTCAGCAGGGAATCTGTACATCGCCGAATTCGGCCAGCACCGCATTCGCCGCGTCAGTCCATCCGGAATTATCACAACCGTGGCGGGCAATGCGGTCCAGGGATTCGCGGGCGACGGTGGACCTGCCACCAGCGCCAACCTGGACTCGCCTGCTACCGTGGCGATCGATCCGGCCGGGATTCTCCTCATCGCCGATACGCGCAACAACCGCATCCGGCGCGTCAACCTGCTGTCGGGAACCATTACCACCTTCGCCGGCGGCGCGACGGCCGGTTTTTCAGGCGACGGCGGACCTGCCTCCGCCGCGCTGCTCAACAGCCCCACGGGCGGGCGCTTTGACGCGTCCGGCAATTTCTTTTTCGCGGACAACGGCAATGGCCGCATTCGCATGATCGCCGCCGCCGACCGCACCATCACCACCATCGCCGGCGACGGATCGAAGGGCTTCTCCGGAGACAACGGGCCTGCAAAGCTCGCTGCGCTCAATGGCCCGGGGCGCGTGGCCGTAGATGCCGTCGGCAATCTATACATCCCCGACTATCTCAACAACCGCATCCGGCGCATCGACGCGAACGGTGTGATCACTACGATCGCCGGCACGGGCGGACTTCAGTTCTATGGCGACGGCGGTCCTGGAAGAGGCGCCCTGCTCAACAATCCGGGCGCGCTGGCGCTCGCCGCCGGCGGGTCAGTCTACATCGCCGACACCGACAATCACCGCGTCCGCAAGCTGAGTGGCGGGATCCTGTCGACGGTGGCCGGCGACGGCGTGCAGCGATTTTCCGGTGACGGCGGCCCGGCGCTGGCTGCGTCGCTCAGTGCACCCTCCGGATTGGCATTCGATTCGGCCGGCAATCTGTACGTGGCCGATGCGGGTAACAACCGCGTGCGCAAGATCACGCCGGACGGATTGATCTCGACGGCGGCCGGCGATGGCGCCGCCGCTACGTTGAAGTCGCCGGCGGGAATCGCCGTGG
>WNFM01092002.1_pt1 | contig 12540 bp, 11 predicted proteins | sample 5400271 | NCBI WGS metagenome assembly WNFM01 (sample SAMN13153352, study PRJNA577476) | soil metagenome | isolation source: 60 cm saprolite on Douglas fir-dominated hillslope | place: USA:California | collected 2013-09-17 | reverse complement strand
GAGACAAAGGAGGATGAGAAATCTGTGCTCGCGTCGGTCCGTCGGCTTGGACAGAAGGGCATCCTCTACAACCGAGGTGCTGCTGGTGGTTATTGCCTCTGGCCGCACACGAGCGTCAATCTGGAGACGGCCTACGAGAAGGCGAGTCAAGCGGTGGGACGGAAACACGATTCTGTTATCGAGCAAGCCCGGCAGTATTTAACAAACCGGCCGCTGGTGGCGCGCCGCCATTATATTGAGACAGGAAATCTTCGGCACTTTTCTGTGGAGTATGTGGGTGTGGAACGCTTGGACGAAGTTGCTGCGAAGGAACTGGAGTCGGCGGACGGGAGTGTCATCGTTGTCCTCTGCGAGACCAAAGAACAGCGGCAGCGGGCGATCGAGAAAGCGCAATCGAAATTGCTGCGTGAGAGAAAGATCGTTTTGGTCGCGATTTCTCAGCCGCTCGAGACGCTGGGAGGACTGGTTCAAGAAGTTCGTCGGTGGGAACACGTACGCGACAATACCAACCAGCTTGCACATGACAAGTTTGCGCTGGACGAGCTGTCACGACAACTCAGTACGGCACGGGAAGCGTTGGTGAAGCGCGTCGGCGCTGTAGCCGGAGTCCATGGGACTGCGGAAACGGACCTGGACTGGTTCTGCGCAGGAAAGCGACTGGTCATCAAATCAGGGAAAGCGCTGACGAGCCATTTGTCGGTTCTGTGTAATGAGGTATATAGCTCGGCCCCACGTGTGCACAACGAATTGGTGAATCGTCGGATACTCAGTTCCGCGGCGGCTGCGGCGCGCACACGGTTGATCGAGGGTATCTTTCGATACGCGAGTCAGGAATATCTAGGAATGGATTCGAACAAAAAACCTCCTGAGATGTCGATGTACTTGTCGTTGCTCAAAGACACCGGCATCCATCGGCGCGGGAAGGATTCCTGGCGGCTGAAGATTCCGACGACAGATAGCGATTCAGCGAATCTGGCCGAAGCGTTTACGAGAATCCGGGAGATTCTGGTCTCGGCTAACATGGAGCGTGTCTCGGTCGCGCATATATTTGCGGAACTGCGAAGGCCTCCATTCGGCGTCAGGGACGGTCTATTGCCGATTCTTTTGGCCGTATTTGCGTCCGCCCACGAGCAACACATTGCGTTTTACGACAATGGAGTCTTCCTTCCCGAGATGTCGGGGCTGGATACGATGCGGGTGGGCAAGCTACCCGAAGTTTTTGAAATGCAGTATTGCGACGTGGGAGGAGTGCGTGCGGAACTGTTTTCGAAACTGATGGACCTGATCGCCTCTACGGGGATCTCGAAAGAGCAGCCGGAATTGCTCGACGTGGTGCGGCCGCTTTGCGTGTTTGCCGCGCAACTGCCACCATACACGCGGAATACGCGGCAGTTGTCGAAGATGGCGACCGAAGTGCGCGAAGCTCTGCTTGCTTCCGTTGAGCCAGCCGGGTTGGTGTTTCGAGAGCTGCCGCGAGTATGTGGATTTCACGAATTTACGGGGTCCACCAAGATCGAGCGCAAGCGAATTGAGGGGTTCGTTCGAGCTCTTCGGGGGGCGCTGGGCGAGTTGCAAATGGCTTATCCGCGAATGTTAGATCGAATCAAGGCGGCCGTGGTGGGTACACTGCGGGGAGAAAAAACGTTCAGCGAGTTTCGAGTTGATTTGTCGAGAAGGGCGAGGCAAGTGACGATAGGAGTGACAGAGCCACGCCTCAAGGCGTTCTGCAACCGGCTGATCGACGCAAGTCTGGATGACACGGCATGGATTGGGTCGCTCGGAAGCCTGTTGTGCTCAGTTCCGCCGGAGAAGTGGACGGACATTGATTACGAGAAATTCCTGCAAGAGTTGCAGCAATGCTCTGCGCGTTTCGAGCGGGTGGAAGCGATCACCTTCCAGACGACAGGCGAAGTTGAGGGTTGCGCTCCAGTGCGTGTGTGCTTGACAGCAGGGGACGGCTCGGAAGTTCAAAAGGTTATTTTCATGGACAAGTTGGAGAGTGAGCGCTCGCGTGACTTTCAAGAAAGGCTCGAATCAATGGTGAAAGAACATAAGTTAGTTGCGCAGACTGCCATCGCGCGCGCGCTATGGAGCGCGCTCGCTTCGGAGGAAGCATGAATTCTTTACTGACCGCTAAGACGCGGCACATCCTCAGTCTCTCGGGCGGAAAGGATAGCGCCGCGCTGGCGGTCTACATGCGGGATCGGGTTCCCGAAATGGAGTACATATTCCACGATACGGGGCATGAACTGCCCGAGACATATCAATATCTCGCGCGGCTCGAAGCGTATCTAGGCAGGAAAGTACAAGCAACACGGCCAGACTACAACTTCGACAAGTGGTTGCAAATCTATGGCGGGATGATTCCATCGAGCCGGCGGCGCTGGTGCACGCGAAAACTAAAACTGGAACCGTTCGAGAGCTTTGTGGGAACAGATCCAGTGGTGAATTACATCGGCCTGCGAGCGGATGAAGATCGCGAGGGCTACATCAGTACGAAAGGAAATATCCGAGCCGTATATCCGTTTCGGGAGGCCGGGCTCAAGCTCCGCGATATTCATGAGATTCTCGAGAATGCCGGCCTCGGGTTGCCTTCGTACACAAACTGGGGACGCACGCGGTCGGGCTGTTACTTTTGTTTCTTTCAGCAAAAAATCGAGTGGGTCCGCTTGAAGGAAACGCACCCTCTCCTTTTCGAGAAGGCCAAGGAGTTTGAATCGGTCGGAACGTCCACGGGAAATAGGTTTTTCTGGAGCGAGAATGAGTCGCTCGCGGAGCTGGAACGTCCCGAGCGCATAGAAGAGATCAAGCGGAAGTGGGAGCAAGGTCGGGAAAAGGCTAAACAAAGCTCGAACAAGTTGGTTCAGATACTCGGAAATGGGGAATGGGACGAGGAGGAGAGGGAAGGCTGCTTGATCTGCCAGATCTAACCAAGGTATGCCCTTCCGAATTTCAGCACGAACTCTTCTAGCGCTTGGCGCCGAGCTGATCAGCTCGGATGATGTGGCGATTTATGAGCTCGTAAAAAATGCGATCGACGCCCGGTCACAGAACGGGGTTGAAATCGACATCCATGTTGCTCTCTCCCACGGCGGCTTTGCGCAGTCCGTACAGGACCTAGAAAGCGCGAGCCCGCCATCGCTCTCTGACGCAAAAACTCAAATCGTTGACCGCGTCGAAGCGAGCTGCGAACCGGAAATCCTGAAGCAGCTAAAGGCGGAGGTTGAGGGCTGTGCCTCAATTGAAGCTCTTCGGAAGAAGTTGCCCGGGATTTACGCAAAGACGAGCTGGATAGAGATCCGCGATACCGGCGTCGGCATGAGCGCTGCCGACATCGTGGAACGGTATCTCGTGATTGGAACACCTGCCCGGAAAAGGGAGGTTGAGAAAGCAGAATCGGAGTTTGCGAAAAAGTCGTCCGACGGGCAGGGTCGCGGGATTAGCGTTCCATATCTTGGGGAAAAGGGCGTCGGGAGATTGTCTGCGATGAGGCTCGGTTGGCAATTTCATCTGGAAACCGCGATCCAAAGCGACAAGGTCCTGAACCAGCTAGACATCGATTGGCGCACCTTCGAAAATCTGGACATGTATCTTGAGGACGTGAAAATAGCACCCGGGCTGAACGGAGCTAAACCGACTGCCAGCTGGAGTGGGACCAACATAAAAATTTCAGGCTTGAACGGAAACTGGTCGCCACGCCGTATCCGCGATTTGGCAATCAGTCAGTTTGCGAGGATTTCGGACCCATTCTCGATCAGCAAGCGCAGGTTCCGAATCGCAATCTTTTTCAACGGAGAACGAGTCGAAATTCCGCGGATGGACCAAGAGATTTTGAAGATTGCGCATGCGACGGTGAAGGCGTCTTACAAACTCGATAAGGGTTCACCGGCGCTCGATGTGCACATGACCTTTCGGGGGCCGGAGCGTGTGGAAGACAAGCATCTCCACTTCGAGCGATTCGACATTTCCGCAATGATGGACGACGCGGACCAAGAGATTCCGCCGTACGCTTTGCGGACCGTGGGTCCATTTGAGTTCGAAGTATATTGGTACAACCGCCAAAAGCTGCGCGGTATCGATTCCATTGGAGATCTGAACGCTGTACGCGACCTCCAGAAACAGTGGTCCGGAATCATGTTATTTCGTGACGGGTATCGTGTCTTGCCCTACGGCGAGGAAAAAGATGATTGGCTTGGACTGGACCGCCGTGCTTTCGCGTCTCCAGGATACAAGCTTAATAAACTGCAGTTTATCGGTCGCGCGCAGATTTCGAGGTTGGCGAATTCCCAGTTATTGGATCAGACCAATCGGGAAGGATTGAAGGAGGGCCCAGAGAAATACGTCTTCGTCGAGGTGCTCAAGTTCGTTATTCAGAACTTGCTGCGAAACTTCATGAACGAAGTCGAGCGAGCCCAAAAACACATCGACATTGATGCCGAGCAACTTGAGGAAAGAACTTTAACGTTGGAGGGGCGGGCAACAGATGCCATTCGGCGTTTGAAACGACGGCACTCGGACAGCCAGATTGAACTTGAAGATCTTCGCTTAATGTTCGTGCAGCTGAAAGAGTATTTTGATCAGGCGCGCGCCTTGGCGGAACAGGCTGAGGACGAGAGGGCCCGGTTAATTCAGCTGGCGGGCATCGGACTGATGCTGGAAGTTGTGGCACATGAACTGGCGCGTTCGACGGAAACCGCGATGAAATCGCTTGCGAACGCGCAGACCGAGGACCTGCCGGAGCAAACTGCCGCCACGTTGAAAGTGCTTCGAACCGAGATGCAGAACATGAACCGGCGCCTGCGGGTTCTTGACCCACTCAGCGTTTCGGGCAGACAGCTAAAGGAGACGTTCGATTTGTCTGCTCTCGTAAAGGATATTTTCAGCGGCCGTGCACGACAGTTCGAACGCCATCAGATCAAGCACTCGGTAAAGGTACGGGGAGGGAACGGTTTCACCGTGACCGGCGTGAGAGGAATGTATGTGCAAATAATCGAGAATCTGACTTCGAATTCGGTCTTTTGGCTGAAGAAAGAGGCTCAGGAGAATCCAACGTTTAAGCCGGAGATCGAAGTTGAAATCGATGCGAAAGGGCGACGCCTTCTTTTCCGTGATAACGGTCCGGGGATCAGCACGGCCTTGAAAGAGGAGGTGTTCAAGCCTTTCTTCTCGACAAAAGACCGCCGTCGGCGGCAAGGACTGGGACTCTACATCGCGCGAGAATGCGCGGCATACAATGCCGCTCGACTATTCCTTTCCGACGAGCACACGGAACACAAGACGCGGCTCAATACGTTTGTTCTCGAGCTGCCGGAGCTCTAATGCTTGAAGAACTCTCCGAGCTTCTCAAACGTGAAGGCATTACGAGCGCTGCCATAATTGACGATGTATTTGACACGACGCCGCTATCAAACGACATTGACGATGCCGCCTGGAACTTGTTTCTTGATGACCTGACCGACCTTGAGATTGGAATTGTGCGAGACAGCTACGGAGTGTCGGACCCGGACTCCCGGTGGGACGAGCTGCGACGAGACGATAAATTTTTCTTGTTCCTGTGGGAACAGAAACAAAAAAGCGGTGTAATTGATGCATTGTTTCGCGATTACGTCGACAAGCTGAACACGGGGAAAAGGCTACTGGAACCGCTTCGCGTGTTGTTGTTCGATCAGCTGCATTTGTCGGGTGGGACATTCGGGTCGAGGGACGGCCAGGCTGGCGAGAGTGCTCAAATACTGTTCTTGGATCTTTTCCTCGGCACTCATCAGGATGAGGAAGCGAAACGAAGAGCTTTGGACCGAGTGAGACAGATTGTCGAACCTCGACGAGAGGCACCACCGATCATCGTTCTAATGTCCTCCAGCACGCGATTGCAAGACTTGCGAGACGCGTTTCGCGATGAGGCGGAGATTCTGGGTTGCTTGTTCCGGACGGTTCCGAAGAGCATGTTGGATGAGTCTGCTGAGGTAGAGGAGTTGCTCTACCAACTGGGCTCGTCCTATCAACGGTCGCTGCAGCTCACCGGATTTTTGGTCTCGTGGCAACTGGCCTTGGGTGACGCTTCTACACGGTTCTTGCGATCCGTAAGGAGGCTGGACCTCAGAGACTACGCAGATTTGCAGGATCTTATTTTAAACGCGGAGGGTGAGCTGATCGGGGCGTACCTACTCGAGGTGTTCGGTCAATATTTTCAATTCCAATTGGAAGAAGATGCTCGGCTTTCAGCGGCGGCGCTCAAGCTCAATCAGATGAGCTGGGAGAACTACCCAGCTCCGCATTTCCTTCCTGCGAGCGTGTTTGCGGACATCTCTGACGGGATGATGTTCCGGAGTCCGAAAATTCTGACAAAGGCGGGACCGATCGAGTTTGGCGATGTTCTATTCTCTGCTCGCGTGGACGCGCTGGGCGAAGGTGCAGAACCGGCGGCGGATTTCGCCAAGGGAGAGCGCATCGCTCTCCTCGCAACTTCGGCGGAGTGCGACCTGCAACACGGGAATGTGAAAAGGATACTGTTCATCGCTGGCGTCGCAAGGCCCTCACAGCTTATTCTGCATGAGAAGCCGCGTACGGATCGAACGCCGGTTCTCATGCACAACGACATTCGATACTCGATCAAATGGGAATTCGGCGCTCCAGTGGCCTGGATGCCTTCCGAACTCAAGCACTATCTTGAATCCGGATCGTTTGAGCGAGTCCGGAGATTCCGGTCCCTCTTTTCGCTGCAGTTACAGCAACTTTTTACCAGTTCACTTTCTCGAGTGGGAACGCCAGTTATGCCGCCCGTTCAACATCCCGCGGGTGTTGTTATTTCGTATGCGGATAAAGACGGTAACGTCCAAACGCTTGTCTCCGCGCGAGCAGCGGAAGGTAAGGCTGTGGTGCTCGTTGGACGAAAGGGCGACGACTTGGTTGATCGTTTAACGTTGGGCCAGGATCTGGTAGGCGAATTGCGCATCCGGACGCGCAGCTTGGACCCTGGCGCAATCGCTGCGAACATTCAAGACAAATGGGCGGCAGCTCTTAAGACACGGGAACTTTTTTCGAAGCTGGAAGAAGGGCTCCGATACAGCCGGTCCGGACTGATCAAGCCGTTCAAGGATACGACCTTCGATATTGTAACCGTCATTGGCCCTAAGTATGAGAAGGACGGGTTGATTGGGGCCGACAGAAAACTGAAGGCGCGACAACACGGACCTTTATTGATCGAAGTAGAGGTCGACATGAATTAAAAGGCCACCATTCGAGAGGACTCGGCTTGGTTGGCAATCGAACGTCAGTCTTCTTTTTTCTTGGAAGGATTCCCAGTTCGTGGGAACCGCATGACAGCAAAACGCGGACCGTGTGTGAAGTTCAAATAATCACACAGTCCGTTGAGATCAGGAAACATCGTTGAGTGGTTAACGCCTAACTGGTCCAGCTGATGTCGTAGCAGCAGGAAATGGCTGTGCGGCACAACGAGTTTCGCGCATTGACGTTTATAGAGTTTGTTCTTCTCTAGGGGGACGAACCTCTTTTCCTTGCGTATGAATTTGTGCACAGTGAACCAGCCGCTTTGGGCGACGATACTCTTCGTGACGTGACTCGGACGGAAGACCTTTGTTCGGTTGCCGTCGAAAGGTGTTTCCTCATCCGGACGTGCGACGTCGCTCTGTGTGACAGGCAACCCCCAAACGACCCCGTGGTCGCCTTCCTTCGGATCATCCTTAACTGCAAACCAAAGTGCGGCTAACGCGTTTTGTGACCAGTCGAGGAGCCGTGTGGACATCCCGTGGTGCTGCGCGATTGCCAACAAGTCCCAGGGATTGCGCTCGGGCGTTACCAAATGAGGTCGGCTACGGAGGCGGAACTCCTCAAGGAGATTTTGTTCCTGAGCCAAGAAGTCATCTTTCAAAGTTCCTCGACCGATCTTTGGTTTGAGGGGCCAATCTTCGGATTGTCCGCGAAAGAGATACGATCCGGAGTTGAACTGTGTTTCTACGAGTTTTGTGAGGATCGACACCGATGTAATGGTTTCCATGCCTCTTTTCCTCTATAGGATGCTGACTAGCTAGTGCTGCACAGACGCGTATTGCAATTGGGGAAAATGATTTGACTAATACCTTCGCCCCTCAAAATGAAGATCGACGGTTCTTACGCTGAACTGGCCTCCCCTCTTATTGACGAGAGTTCTGACCTTCTCAGACCGCTCAGACGCATAAACCCATCGCTCGGCACACATGATCATCATCTTGTTAACATACCTGATTCCAGCGGGAACCCATTGACCGAAGCCAGACTCTTCGCCTCTCACTATTCTGACGCAGACGGTACGGCACAACGGAAACCAGACGTTGACTCCCGGAGTGCCAACTCCCATTCGCAGATGCAATCTGTTGGATTGCTGGTCGATCACGTGTGAGAGGACGGGATCATCGGAAATGAGGAATGACTCATCGTCTCCCGAGCAGAACGTTTGCCAACTCATGTCCAACAGAACCTCAGCTACCATCTTGCCGATCTCGAAGATGCTAAGAAGCTTCAGGCCCTCCCGAGCGGCAAGCTCTTCCCCACGCCCAGCAACGATGCTCTGTCGGACCTCCTCCAAGTCGAACTGCTCATCATCATCTGGCAACAGATAATTCTCCTCGGCGAACGCTCGAAACCTGGCAGGATCGGCTGCCGCTTCCTTCATGAGCGTGGTTGCAAGTGGGCCCGTCCGATTTTCCGAGAAGTGGCGCCCTGCCGGAGTGCGCATCTGCATCGTGCCAATGAAAAGGGCTAATACCTGTTTCTCGGAATCTGAGATGTGACGAGGGCTCCGAGCTAGGTCGGAGATAATTGGGGCGACGAGAGCCTCGAGGTTCCCGAGCCAACCCTCGATCTCCACGTTTCTGGAACCGTTTTGGACAAACGTGTAATAGTCGCGCTGTCTAGCTTCGTTTGCCGGTGAAGAACGGCGCAGTTCTTTGCCTTTTTCATAGACCCAAATAACTTCTTTCTTATTGCGCGCAAGGAAGCCAGGGTCAGCAAACCCGCTTAAATAAAAACGTGGAATAAAGTGCTGTTGACGTGGCTCTTTCATTTTCCCTGTAATGAAAGTTTAGCGAACACAAACGGAACGCGCTAACCCAGTAAGTCCCAGTGGCTCAAACGTCATCGGATTGACACATGTTACCAGGAGCAGAAACCCAATTGTATACAGGGTCGATTTTGGCTGGTACCTGTCGCGGGCAAGCCATACTCTTTACAAGGCGACCGCCAGCTGATGAAAGTCATAACGATCCGCGGATAGGTCATATCCGCGAATCTCCAAAACCTCCGATACAAACCTCTTTCCGGGCTGGCGGTTGATCTGCACGACGACATTCAGTGAGTCCGCGATGTTGGTCTTGATGGCGAGATACGGAATTTCGACGCCGCTTTGCAATACGCACGTCGTAAAGCGCGAAATACCCTGGGCTGCGGAGTTGGCATGCACGGTGGAAATGGTGCCGCTGTGCCCCGTATTCAGAAGTTGAAGCAGGTCGAATGCTTCGCCGCCGCGAATCTCACCGAGTTAAAGTCAAGACTCAAAGAATCGACTATTGTAAACTCTATCCGGCTCGTGTCTTTTACGTTTCACATACCTTTGCCCAGCGGATATGTCTGAACAAACCCCACTAGATCTGTATAACGTGATCCTTTCGCTCGGCGAAGCCGAATGGGTCGAAGAAATCAGGATCTTTGGTTCCCGCCGCTACCATGGGAATGCCAGTTATGGGTCGGACATCGATCTGCTCATCGTCCCTAACCGCCAAGTCCCGATTGATAGGCTCCGTGCCATCGTTCGCGAACCGTACATTGATGCATTTTTGCTTGATGGCGCGCTTGCGATCAGCGCCATGAACGACACCCGGCTTAACGTGGAGGAAGCAGAGAAGGAAGTGAAGGGCCTCAATGCTAAAACGCTTTGGTCCAGGTCCAATGGCTGGCTCGCTGGGGAGGAATACCGCAATCTCGACATAATCCCGGATAAGAATCCGGCGATGACGCGGCCAAACGTGGGGGCCATCATCCTTTTTTGCGCTCTGGCGTCGGAGTTTCGTGCTGTGAGGAAGCGGCTAGGCGAGGGAATACAGAAGACTCATCCGCGCATTCCCCCTTACTACCGCTCTTATGTGAAGACATCTTCCGGAAGGGAGCGGTTAGTTGTGGCTGTACAAACGGGTGTCGCCGGTGTGAATGCTGGAATCTCCGCCACCCGGATTTTGGATTATTTCGACGACCCGTACCTGGCCGTTTTGGTGGGGATTACAGCAGGCCTTAAGGACAAGAAGCGCAATAAGAACTCTCCTCAGCTGGGAGACATTCCTGTGCCAACGGCAACGGTTGACGTTGAGACGGGAAAGGTCACGCCAAAAGGCAAAGAAAAGGCTGGCCAGAAGATCCCTGTCTCCTCCAATCATCAGAAGGCGATTTCCTCTTGGGCGGGTTTCGATGCTTGGTCGCAGAAATGGAAGCGGCCAATCAAGGGCCAAAAGATACCGCCTAGGATGTTTGCCGATTGCACGCTCGCCTGCACTGCAAGCGTCATTGCGTATGACAAGTATGCGCAATCTCTGAAAGGACACGATCGCAAAATTGCAGGAATCGAGATGGAAGCTGTTGGTGTGGCAACGGCTTGCCACGGCCGCTGCAATTTTCTTGTGGTGAAGTCAATCTCCGACTGGGCCAACGAGACAAAGGGCGATAGCCAACATTCTTACTGTACCAAGGTGAGTGCGGATTTAGTTGTCTCAATGATTGAGGATGGGACAATCTAAGAAGACTGTTCCCGTCGCGAATGATAACGTCCTTTATCACAACCTATTCACTCAAACAAAATTCGGGCCCGCCTAGGCGCGCGCCGGGTTACACGGTAGAACTTCCCGATAGCCCGTCGCTTTCGAGAGATCACCCTCGGACTGCAGCTTCCCAAGCTTCCTCTAGCAAACCCTAACACGCTGAACTGGCGGCACTTAAGCTGAACTTAGTTTGAACGTGGTTCCTGGGCTGGGGAATCTTCCTGCGGGGGAACCGAGTTCGTAGTTTGAATCGTTATAGCCGGCTGATTCAGTTCTACCATTGTCGAATTGGTCTTTTTGTCGGCGGACGCTTCCTTGCTCCCGGAATGGCCACTTAAAAGCTTCTTAATAACATCTGGCAATTCGGGAACCTGCAGAAACGTCTTAGCGATGGCGGAAGTAGCGGCAACAAATGCCTCTAGCTCAGCTCTGTCAAGTCGCCTGTCTACCTGCCGGCGGGTCGTTATCCACGGCGTAATCGGCAAGCCATCGAAAAGTATCCGCTCGTCGAAAACCGCGAAGTAGGTCTTGAAAACAATTCCATCAATGGAGAGAAGAGGCGGCTTTCTTTCTATATGAAATCGCTTCTTGAATGCCCACTCGGCTTCAAGCTTGGCGCGATTGACGGCGGCCTCTATTCGAGCTCCCATCAGAGCTTGGTTGTTGGCATCGCGCTCCGTCCGTGTTATTTCCTCCTCGCGGGCCTTGCCTCTCCATTTTTCTATTTCAGCGGAAGTCTTTGCGTCCGTGGCGCGCCCAACCCGTTCATACTCCAGCCGGACCTTCAACTCAGTGTTTTCCGTCGCAAGGGTCTGCATTTGCGCGGAGTGCTTTTGTGATTCGATCTGAGCGGATTCTACTGACCTCAGTCGTTCCTCGGCTTTCGCAAGATCGGAAAGCAAGGGCGTGGCCCGAAGGCGAAATGCCAGATAATACCCAAGGAAACCTGCAAGGGCCGTGATCGCTACGAACAGGAGTGCAATCCAGTACTGGCCGGGCATAATATGTTTACGATACCTCTAGGGCAGAGAAGCGCGCAAGGCGAACTGGCGGCGAAGGTTGCGGTGATTCGTTCTGATCGAGCCTTCGCTCGACAATTCTGTAATATTTCGTGTCGAGCTGCACGCCGATATAGGAGCGGCCCAGTACCTTCGCGGCAAGCAGCGTCGAACTCGCCCCCCGCGAAGGGATCGAGCACGGTTCCGCCTGGCGGTCAGAATTCCTCAATCAGGGGATTCAGAATGGACAGGGGATTCAGAATGGATAACAGTTTTTGCGAAAGGATGGAGGTCGTTCTTCGGGAAGTCCCGCCATTCGATCACGTCGGCCATCGCATATCGGTGGCAGGAGGAATGCCGGGATGTGCGCATAGCATTCGGCGAGCGTGAGAGAGCGGTGGGCGTTACCTAACCCCTTGCAGAAAAGCGGGTGTTTTCAGGAAGTTCATGTCCTTCTCCAGCTTGGCGTTCACCGGGCTTGGCAACGCGTCAGCCGCAACCGCCAGCGGCTTCCTTCTAGTCTCCTCATCGAAAATGTCTCGGATGGACATCCCGATCCACGCAAGATTTCCTGCCCGGGGCATTTCGGATCAAGGCTAGCGACAATTCGGAAGTTATCCCCACACCGGGGACTGAAGGCGCCCTCATCATGCTTTGGCCGATTACCGACCGCTCATCCGCAGTAGGTGTTCCGGATACCTATCACCCTGCACCGTGATTTTCGAGGCCGTGCTGTCGATTTC
>WNFM01215953.1_pt1 | contig 12542 bp, 13 predicted proteins | sample 5400271 | NCBI WGS metagenome assembly WNFM01 (sample SAMN13153352, study PRJNA577476) | soil metagenome | isolation source: 60 cm saprolite on Douglas fir-dominated hillslope | place: USA:California | collected 2013-09-17 | reverse complement strand
CTATGGATAGTGGGCCTGTGGTGCTAACTTATGGCTGATCGGGGAGCAGGCCAAGAGTACGCGCCCGTTTCACCGCCCAAGTACGATTACTCACCCCAGTTTCGAGAAGATATTGCGCACATGGCTTTTGACCGTGCTGAGGGCCAGCACAAGGACCTCAGCAATCTCCTGGTTGGAGGCACCCCTTCTAAGTAGTGCCTTGTCGATTCTAGCATAGACGGGGAGAGTAGGCAATACGATGCATATTTTCTATAGAAAATATATTTTTGTTTCATATACAATAGATAGGATAATATAAATACTTGACAAAGCGAAATGTACGATATATACTTGGTACCGTGAAGAGAAGAAGGCCTGGTTGGAGCTGTCAGACAGGCTTCTGGCAGGCGATCGCTCCGCGCAGATTGCACCGCACTTCACGAGGGATCAGGTGGTCCCATCCTGCCTCACCAGGCGCGGAACCTCTCCAGTGGTCACTTGAAGCCTGTAGCTATTTCACCGTCTTCTTCCAGTTGCCAAACAAGCGGGCGTCCTGGCTCCCTGAAGGAGCGGAATCGGAACAGATTCCCAATATCGGTCAAGTAGACAGCAGGCACACGCTCATGCTCAGATCTAATTGGAGCCACTTATTGAGCGAGATGGCAAATGCCACAAGAACTCTGCCTATCACTGTGGTGATCACACTGCCAGGTTCGTTGCCTGGCAGCGAGAATGCGTCGGAACAACGTCGAAACAACAAAGAAAGGAAAGGAGACCAACACTATGGCGGTTAGCACTCGTACAGATGAAGAGATCCAGAGGGACGTCCTGGAAGAAGATGAAGAGATCCAGAGGGACGTCCTGGAAGAATTGAAGTGGGATAGCCGCGTGCGCCCCAACGAAATTGGGGTGGCGGTCAAAGATGGCATCGTCACCCTGACCGGCTGGGTCGATTCCTATTTGAAAAAGATCGCGGCTGAGGAGGCCGCGCACCGCGTGCCTGGCGTCAAGGCGGTCGCCAACGACATCGAGGTGCGCCTGCCCACCTCGGCCGAGCGCACCGATGCCGACCTTGCCAAAGCCGCGCTCAACGCCCTCAACTGGGAAGCAGCGATCCCGGCTGACAAGTTGGACGTCACGGTCAGCCACGGCTGGGTGACGCTCAAGGGCGAGGTTGACTACGCCTTCCAAAAGCGAGACGCAGAGCGTGCTGTACAGCGCCTGTCCGGGGTCAAAGGCGTCACCAATCTCATTGTGGTCAGGACGCGTGTGTCGCCCACCGACCTGAAGCAGCAGATCGAGAAAGCGCTCATCCGCAATGCGGAGACGGACGCCAGCCGTATCAGGGTCGAAGTGGAGGGCAGCAAGGTCATCCTCAGTGGGACGGTCCGTTCCTATATGGAGAAACAGGCAGCGGAGGACACCGTCTGGGCCGCGCCGGGTGTCACCGATGTTGAAAACCGGATTGTGGTCTCGCCCATACCCTGATCCTTGCTGCATGGCCAGCGAGCTGGTCTATTCGCTTTTTCTGCGGTCATTACCTTGGCGTCGATGGACGCAAAGTGAAACTGGGGCAGTACCTCTTTCGCAAGCATGGCGGCAACGTGGTCTTCTTTGGGCGCTTTATTGCCGCCTTGCGCGCCTGGGCCGCGTTGCCGGCTGGGACCAAAAGAAGATGCCTGCTAAGGAGAGACAAAACGATGAAAAGACTTCTCACACTTCTTGTTACACTCGGTCTGGTTTCGGTGTTTATCGTAAGCCTGCGGCATATTCGCTTCTGCTAGCGGTAGTGGAAGTAATGGCAGTGGGAACAGTGGCAGCGTCACCCCCGTCCACATGGGGATGACCAACTTCCTGCAGAGCAGCGTCACGATCAACAGGGGCAGCAGGCTCGATCTGGTCAATGATGCTTCCGCTATCCATGTCATTGGCCTCGGGCAATGGGTGAACGGCTCCCCTAAACCTGAAACAGAACCCGGCGCGCCGCAGGTCCACAACCTGCTAATCACAGGGAATGCGAGCCAAACAATTGGCCCGTGGAATACTCCTGGAACCTACCACCTGTATTGTAGCATTCACCAAAACATGCAACTGACGGTGATCGTGAAATAGGGCCAGGCTAGAACTACACGAAGGTTTACACATGCAAACTGATGTGTGGGGTCTCATGCAAGAGGAGATAGATGCCCATGCCTACAAGTGGATCACTCTGGGCAGACGTACATGGCCTCGTCCTGGGCGCCGTTTTCCTGTTAGCTTATTCAGGTGGCCTCGCAGGGCTCTTCACCTTACGGACGAGATGGGAGACCGCGACGGGCTTGCGCGTCCTCGCGCGGCAATTGATCGCGGGGACCTGGATCATGGCGCTTGTGGCCTGGTTGACAGTTGTTACAGGCACCTACGTGGTGTATCCCCTGTATCGAAGCGAATTTCGCTCTGTCCTGGCGACATCGTTCTGGAATACCTTTAGTATGGCGTGGAAGATCCATATTGGCTGGTTTGCGCCTATCCTGGCGACGACGGTCGCCTATGTAGTCACTCGCTACAGGACCCAGTTGGCGGAAGAACCGAGGATGCGCCAGGCGATGGTCGTACTCTTCCCGTTTGCTTTTGTAATTGCTGGCGTTGCCGGGCTCTTAGGCGCGTTGACCAACAAAGTGCTTCCTGTTTACTAATGGGGACCGAGGAGGAACAATGATGGTGCGACGGCAAAGGCGATCTGAACCTGCACAAAGAGGGAAACCACGGGAAGCGCTCTCCAATGGGAGGGCTGCTGCTATGCTGGCTGCAGGTATTGGCAGCCTGGTGTTTGGTCTCTTGACAATCCTCGTGCAGGTGTCCCCAGCCGTTAGGAATGCACTCCAGTTTTACCAGCCAGCTGGTCAAATTACCGGTCTGACCACGCTGTCGGTTGCGGCGTGGCTCATATCCTGGTACATCCTGTTTCGGCTCTGGAAGGAGCGGCAGGTGCCATTTTCCTGGGTGTTTGCGGTCACGCTGCTCCTGATTGTTCTTGGACTGGTAGGCACCTTTCCACCATTCTACGGATTGTTCGGATGAAGGATCGCGACGAGTAATCATTTCGCTGTTACCAGCCGAAAATTGTTACTATCACGACTGCCATGACGCCGACAAGTACAATTGGTGCGGTAAGCAGTACGAGGCGCAGACTTGGACCAGGCTTGCGTGTGACGAACCAGAAGATGACTATATTCTCCAGTAACCCCACTAGTGTAGCCAGGAACATAGCAATAGCAGCAGATGAGCCTGCAACTTGCCCCCTACCGAGCTGCTGGCCTACCAGCACAGAGGAAGATGCTGCGCTCGCCAACGCGCCTGCCACCACTACGGCCAGGAAGCCAATAGCCCCAAACAGGCGATGTGCCACCCCGCTTATCACCGTTAGCAAGAGAAACAGCACGCCAAAACCGAGCACTGAACGCAACTCGAGAGGAGACTTGAGCTGCCGCTTCTGTGGAGCCTCTTGCTCAAGCTGTTGGGGGGCCTCCCGCCCAGGATGGTGAGAAGCTTTCTGCCTCGACCTCCTGGAACCCCAGATGGCGAATAGTGCCACCATCCCGGCGGCAAGCATCATCGGCACCAACACGATCACAGTGCTGAGGCTTGCCCGAAGGCCTTGTGGGAAGGAGAAGATGACGACCAGTGCCCAATTGCGTAGAATCATGGCCAGGTCGGAGAGCACTACATCCGTTGGCGCTGCGGCGACGGTACTTGCGCCATCTTGCACCGCTTGTCCCAGGAGCGCCGTCGTCGTCGCACTGTTCACTACTCCACCCAGGACCGCGCTATAGTGTATACCACGCGTGCCAAATTGCCGTAGCAACACATAGTTGACGAAGCTTAAACCCGACACGATCACTACACTAAGCCAGACCGAGCGTGGATTAAGCACTTTCCAGGGATCAATAAACCGGTCAGGAAGCAGCGGATAGACGACTACCGTAAGAAAACCGAGGAGTAATGTGCCGCGAATCTCGGCCACGGTCAATTTACTGCTGAATGTGACTAACTCCGTTTTCCAGGCGAGCAATGCGGTGATCACCAGTGCGCTAGCGAATGCGAGAAAAAAATTTCCTATCCCGATCACTATACCCAGCACATTGGCTGCCGCCAGGGCGAGGGAGGTCGTGATTTCCAGGGATCGTTCGTTCCACATAGCATACACATTCACCAGAAGCAGGACCACCAGCACGATCCCGACTTGCACATACGCCAACGTCGGGGCGACCAACCAGGAGAGGGTCCCGAGCAATGCGGCTATGGCGAAACTTCTCACCCCTGCTTCTTTATGTGCCCATGTGCGTTCCAGTCCGATGAGTATGCCCATACTGGCTGATGCCGCAACTTTTAGCGCAAGAAGGAACGGTAGATCCATCGGGTATCCCGCAATCTCTGTGACTTCGTGAGAGACATCGATGTAATTATGCCCTCTTCCTTCTGGATGGGTTCGAGTTGAGTTGCCGATCCAGTTCTGCTTCGGTCGTCTCCAGTTGGCCGCCTTGAGCCCCTGGACCGGCAATATTGCACAGAATATCGATCTGGCCGTAGGCCTGCAAGGTTGTTGCGATCAGGGCGTTGACCTCCGCGCGACGGGAGACATCGGTGCGGACAAACATGGCTATCCCCCCTTGCTGCTGAATCGCACGGGCTGCCGCTGTTCCTTTCTCGTCCTGGCGGTCGGCAATGACGACCCGCGCGCCTTCCTCTGCCAGCATGCGGCAGACGGCTGCCCCGATCCCTGAATCCCCTCCGGTGACAATGGCGACTTTGCCTGCCAGTTCAAGGTTCATCGAATGTTGCCCCTCCCTTTCACGCGCGCCCTTTTGCGGCATCGATCATGCCATGCAGATGTGCTGCGGCCTGTTCAAATGCTCGTGTATGCAGTTTGACTGCCATCGGTCAATGCTCCTTGTCAGCATATACTAAACTAACTACTCGTCCGACCACCGATGCTCGTTCACAAGAAAACTCGACACGAGTCCCCTCACCGGGGAAGGGTGTGGGGTTCCGCCGGTGCAAAACTGGCCGTACTGTGAGCGCACATTACTCAATGGTACGTGACTATTGTCCCCACGGTTTTCTTCCACGCTCGAAGTATACGTCGTACCTGTTGCCCTGTCAAGTATTTATATTAACCACATCAGTAAATAGTTGATGAGATAATATAAATACTTGACAGGGCGTCTTCCACACCCTATACTTAGTACAGTGAAGACAAGAAGACCCGGCTGTCACTACCGGGCAGTTTTCTTGCAGGGGGTCTCTCGTAGCAGTTGCAGCACCACCTCACCGGTGTGCTCGGTTGTCCCAACTTGTCTCAACCGCAGCAGTGTTACCGGCTTTCGCGGCGTGCCTGAAGCCTGGTTCACCATCGTGTTTTCACTGCGCAGCCGACTCGCCTTGTCGGAGTGAAAGCGGAACAGATTCCCATACAGGTAAAGTAGGCCGTAGGCAGATGCTATACGAGCACCCTCTATCACTACGGTGAAGAGGCTGCCAGGCGTATTGCCTGACAGCGAGCAGACATGACATGAGCAACCTATGGAAAGGAACTACTACGATGGCCATTAGCATCCGGACGGATGAAGAGATCCAGGCAGATGTCCTGGAAGAATTGAAGTGGAATCCACGCGTGCAGCCCAACGAAATCGGCGTCATCGTCAAGGACGGGATCGTCACGCTGACGGGCTGGGTCGATTCCTATCTGAAAAAGATGGCTGCCGAGGAGGTCGCCCACCGCACGCGTGGCGTCAAGGCGGTCGCCAACGAGATCGAGGTGCGCCTGCCCGGCTTTGCGGAACGCACCGACGCCGACCTGGCCAAAGCCGTGCTCAACGCCCTGCGGTGGGATGCCGCTATTCCGACTGACAAAGTGGACGTGACGGTCAGCCAGGGCTGGGTGACGCTCAAGGGCGAGGTCGAATTCGGCTTCCAGAAGAGCGACGCCGAACGGGCCGTACGGCGCCTCTCCGGGGTCAAAGGCGTGATCAATCTCATCACGATCAAGCCGCGCCCCTCGCCAGGCGACCTCAAGCAGCAGATCGAGCGCGCGCTCATCCGCAATGCGGAGACCGACGCCAGGAATATCACGGTCGAGGTGCAGGGCAGCAAGGTCATCCTGCGGGGGACGGTGCGGTCCTATGCGGAGAAGCAGGCGGCGGAGGATACCGCCTGGGCGGCCCCAGGGGTCAGCGAGGTCGATAATCGCATTGTGATCTCGCCCATGCTGTAATCCTTGCTTCCCGACCGGCGAGCTGATCCCTTGACAGAGATGAGGGCATTCCTCACCAGCGAGTCCCTCCCAGCGATGGGCGAGGACTCGCCTGGGCGAACGAAGAAGATGGGGTCGCTCCGCCAATACTATCATGTGCATATCATGACGCCTTTCAAAGCCGCGCACAGCAAATTCGGAATCGCGTCCTTCCTGACAGATGATTTTCCAAAGGAGTGGTGCTGACTGCTCCCCCTGATTCTACTTTTCTTCAGCAGAGAGCAGGAGGTAGGAGAAGATTGAAGGGCATACAGAGATTCATAAGTCTATGGAAGGGATGAGCAGTAACACCGGACCCGGCGCGAAAGCGGTATGGACCACTATTCCTTTCAGGTTGGATCGTCTCCCTTGGAGCCGGTGGCACTGGCTTGTGGTCATTTCACTTGGCATTACCTGGATTCTCGATGGCCTGGAGGTCACCATCATCGGTTCTATTGCTGCTGTGCTCACGGACACGCACACGCTGCACCTCTCCGAAGTGCAGGTTTCGGCCGCCGGCACCGCCTACCTGGTTGGTGCTGTCCTGGGTGCTTTGTTCTTTGCCCGCCTGACCGACAAGTTTGGGCGCAAATCGCTCTTTATGGTTACACTGAGCGTCTACCTCCTTGCTACTGTCGCCACGGCCTTCTCCTTCAACTTCCTCTGGTTTTTCGCCTGCTGCTTCCTGGCGGGCACGGGCATCGGTGGGGAGTACGCAGCCATTAACTCCGCGATTGATGAGCTCATTCCGGCGCGTGTGCGTGGACATACCGATCTCGCCATCAATGGCAGTTGGTGGGTTGGTACGGCGGTCGGCGCTGCCTTGACGACCGTCCTGCTCAACCCCCATCTGTTCCCGGTGAACGTCGGTTGGCGGCTGGCGTTTGGGATGGGCGCAATTCTTGGGCTGGCCGTCCTGCTCGTGCGGCGCAATCTCCCCGAGAGTCCCCGCTGGCTGATGATGCATGGCTGCTTCGACGAGGCGGAGCGGGTCGTCAGCATGATTGAGAGAGAGATCATGAAGGAGGAGCATCTCCAATCACTGCCGGAGCCACAAGCGTCCATAGCGATTCGCCCACTCGGCACGGTCAGCTTTCGTGAGATCGCTCGCACTATGCTGCAACGCTATCCCAGGCGTTCGCTCCCTGGGTTCTCGCTCATGGTGGGCCAGGCCTTCCTCTACAACGCGATCTTCTTCACCTATGGTCTGGTGCTCACTAAATTCTATCACATCCCCAATAACAGCGTGGGGTGGTACCTGATCCCGTTCGCCATTGGCAATATCCTCGGGCCATTGCTCCTTGGGCATCTGTTTGATACCATCGGTCGTAAACAGATGATCAGTTTCACTTATATCGTTCCGGGCATCCTGCTGACTATCACAGGCTGGCTGTTCGTGCAGGGCACACTGGGCGCGGTGACGCAAACCATTTGTTGGTCGATCATCTTCTTCTTCGCCTCCGCAGGTGCCAGTTCGGCTTACCTGACGGTGAGCGAGGTGTTCCCACTGGAGGTACGGGCCCAGGCCATCGCGCTCTTCTACGCTATTGGCACCGGGGCCGCTGCGTTGGCGCCAGTGCTGTTTGGCGTACTGATCCAGTCCGGGCAACCACTGAATGTCTTCTATGGGTATGTCATTGGTGCTGCGTTGATGACTGCTGCAGGCGTTATCGAGATCTTCTTCGGGGTCGATGCGGAACGGCAGTCGCTGGAGCGTGTTGCCCGGCCGCTCTCGTCTGTGGAGGTAGCGGCAGAGTGATGTGCCATAATGGTACACGTAATCGTCACTACGATTGTCATGCTGCTGACCGGCAACCCTAACCTGTACCCGACTGTCATCCTGATTGGGAACTTTCTGGTGCCGGTCGTCTTTGTCGCATTCCTGTACAACCACCAGCATTTCAGTCGGCAGGCAATGATCCAACAAATGCACTACACGCCATCGACACTGCCATAGGCCCAACCAGCGTAAAGCAGCTTCTCTGCAACCATTTCTAATCGATTGAGGATACGAATGGCAACCGAGCAGAGGTAGCGTCAGCACTTCCAGCCAATCCCACTGAACAGCTATTCTATAGAAAATATATTTTTGGTTCATAAAAATAGTTGATGAGATAATATAAATACTTGACAATGTAGCTATTACGACCTATACTTCGTACGGATGTCAGTGATCGATGAGAGAGGTTATATTGATGGAATTTTCAGGTACCGAGACGATTGCCGCCCCCATTGCAAGGGTTTGGGCATATCTTCTCGATGTGCATAAGGTCGCAGCCTGTACGCCGGGCTTTCAAAGCCTGGAAGAACTAGGAGAAGAACACTGGAAAGCGGTCATTTCCGTCGGCGTTGGAGCGGTAAAAGCGAAATTCACCCTGGATGTCACGCGACCAGAGAAACATGAGCCCGATCTGATGGTCGTGCAAGGACGCGGAAAAGCACCTGGGAGCACGGTCGACCTCTCCGGCAGGATGAATCTCTCTGCCATTGACGCTGAACATACACGCATGGATTGGACCGCCCAGGTGACGGTCAGCGGGACGATTGCCAGCGTCGGAGCACGTCTTCTCCGTTCAACCGCGGAGAAACTCACCAAGCAATTTTTCGATTGTCTCAAGGCGAAGTTGCAAACTGCTGAAACTGCGAGCGCTGGTGAGTAATTCCTCAGCACTCATTCAGGGAAAACAGAGATCATCGTGTCCACGCTCCGTCATGATACGTGAGCGTGGACGCGACTAGCCGAGATGGAGGGAGCATTCGTGACCATGAAGCGCGCAATTACGGTCACCGTGAATGGTCAAACGCATCATTCAGAAGTGGAACCGCGCATGTTGCTTGTCCACTATCTGCGAGAGACGCTCGACCTCACCGGAACACATGTGGGGTGTAACACCTCTCAATGTGGAGCCTGTGTCGTCATGCTCAATGGAGACGCCGTCAAGTCGTGCACGATCCTTGCTGTCCAGGCAGATGGCGGCGACGTCATGACCATCGAGGGGCTGGCACCAGAAGGCAGCTTGCATCCCATCCAGGAAGGATTCTGGGAAAAGCATGGCCTGCAATGTGGCTTCTGCACTCCAGGCATGATTATGACCTCATATCAACTGCTCAAACACAATCCTCATCCCACGGAAGCCGAGATCCGCGACGGGTTGAAAGGCAATATCTGCCGTTGCACGGGCTATCAGAACATCGTGCGTGCCGTCCAGTATGCCGTCGAGCAGATGCGTCCGAGTGCCTCTGAACCAGTAGGCGCAGGAGAAAAGAAGCAATAGCCGACACGGACGCGCACATATTCTGATGTTCTTTACGGCAGCTGTTCCATTGTACCTGAGAAAGGATAGGTGCACTCATGGGCATTACCGCATTAGTTGGGAGGCCGATCAAACGGCGTGAGGACCCACGCTTAATCACCGGCCAGGCGACTTACGTTGACGACATCAAACTCCCTGACATGCTCTACATGGCGGTGTTGCGCAGCGAGTTCGGCCACGCCCGTCTGAACAGCATCAATACCGATGCCGCGCGCCAGCACCCGGGTGTGATAGCCGTCTATACTGCGCAAGACCTCAAGGGACAGGTCGGCAACGATTACACTGCCTATCCCTTTGGGCATATTGCCCAGGGCATGGGAGTCCGCGGTGCTCTGGCAGAAGGCAAGGTGCGCTTTTTCGGCGAACCCGTCGCCGTGGTCATCGCGGAAGACGCTTACACCGCACGCGATGCCATCGACCTGATCGACGTCGATTACGAACCACTGCCGGCGGCTATCGATGTCGAGAGCGCTATGCAGCCTGGCGCACCGCTCTTGTATGAAGCGTTCGGCACCAATGTCGCCTATGGTATACATCCCCCAGCGGAAGATATGGACAAGATCTTCGAACAAACAAAGGCCGCGGGCGGCGTGGTGGTCAAAGCACGGCTGGTCAATCAGCGAGTCGCCCCCGTCGCGATGGAGACACGCGGCGTGGTGGCGGAGTTCCGCAAGGCGGATAAGATGCTCACCGTCTGGAGTTCGTCACAAATTCCGCACCTGCTGCGTGACATCCTGGCAGCGGCAGTTAATCTTCCCCAGCACCAGGTTCGTGTGATTGTGCCCGAGGTAGGAGGAGGCTTTGGCTCTAAGCTCAATGTCTACCCCGAAGAGTTTGTGGCCGCTTACGCCGCTATGAAGCTGGGTCATCCCGTCAAGTGGATTGAGGACCGCGGCGAAAATCTCGCGGCCACGACTCAGGGGCGCGGCCGGGTCGACCACATTGAGGTTGCGGCCACCAAAGATGGCCGGGTCACCGGGCTCAAGATCTATGGCATCTCTGACCTGGGCGCGTACTCTCAATTACTCTCCAGTGGCCTTATGCTCGTCCTTGGTTTCCCGATTTCGAACGGGGCTTATGACATTCCCGTCCACCTGAGTGGGGATCTTGTCTTCACGAATAAGACGCCGACGGATTCCTATCGGGGAGCCGGTCGCCCCGAGACCATCTATGTCGTGGAACGCGCGATGGACCTGGTCGCTCACGAATTGGGCATAGACCCGACAGAGGTGCGCAAACGCAACTTCATCAAACCGGAGCAGTTCCCGTATAAGTCGTCCGCCGGTGCGGTCTACGATACAGGGAACTACCTGCCCGCCCTGGAAAAGGCGATGGCGTTGATTGACTACCAGGCCCTACGCGCCGAACAGGCACGAAAACGCGCCGAAGGCAAACTGATGGGCATCGGAGTATCCTCCTACGTTGAAATCTGTGCGTTCGGCCCCAAAGGGTGCGCGTGGAACAAAGCGGCACGGTCATGGTCTACTCGGGCTCCTCTCCCCATGGGCAAGGCGAAGAGACGACCTTCGCCCAGCTGGTCGCCGAGGAGCTAAGCATCCCAGTCGAGAACGTGATGATCATTCACAGCGACACCGACTCCACGCCAGAGGGACGCGGCACCTATGGCAGCAGGACTACAGCGGTCGGCGGCTCCGCCATCTTCAACGCAGTCCAGCGCTTGAAGGAGAAGATGACACACATCGCCGCGCATCAGTTAGAGACCAGCCCATCTGATATCGTACTGGAAGATGGCAAGTTCTCCGTCGCCGGCTCGCCGCAGAAATCCGTCGCGTTCGCCGAGGTAGCAGCCGCAGCCAATCTCTCGAACACCCTGCCGCCAGAGATCGAACCAGGCCTGGAAACCACCGTCTTCTTCGAGCCGGCGGCGAACGTCTTTGCGTTTGGCACGCATATCTGCGCCGTCGAGATCGATAAAGAGACCGGTGAGGCCACGCTGACCCGCATGGTGGCGGTCGATGACTGCGGGCGACAACTCAATCCCATGCTCGTCCAAGGCCAGGTCCACGGCGGTATCGCGCAAGGCGTCGGCCAGGCGCTGTGGGAAGGGGTCGAGTACACCGAAGATGGTCAACTGCTGACAACGACGCTCATGGATTATGCGATGCCCCTGGCCTATGAGTTCCCCACCTTCGAGCTCGATCACACCATCACGTTGACACCCGTCAATCCACTTGGGGCAAAGGGCGTTGGCGAATCAGGAACGGTTGGCGCACCGCCGGCCGTCGCCGCAGCCGTCGCGGACGCCCTGGGCGTGGCTCATGTGGATATGCCATTCAAGGCGGAGAAGCTGTGGAACATCATCCACCAGAAGTAAGGGAGAGCAGAGCGCGCCTGTCCCCGCACCATTCGAGTATCATCCTGCCAGGTGAGAACATGCCAGTACTCACACCCGCCCTGTTTCAACAGCATGCTGGTGCAGGTCAATGATACTGAAGTTCCCCTCGGCCAGGCTCCCCGGCATCACTACCAATGAGGTGCCCAGCAGTTCACGCTTCGGCTCCTTGCCATTGACGAGCACGAGGCGTGGCTTGTAGGTTTTGATCAGCGTAGCCAGCGTGGCGCTGCCTGGCTCATGGAAGCCCTTGTGCTCTGGAGGCGTGCTAAAGAGGAACACTTTCTGGTAGTCTTTCAGTTCCTCCAGGAACTTGAGGCGGTATTCCACCTCCCATCCTGGATAGCGCAGGGTTTCTAGCTCATCACGCCTCATCTGAGGGTCGTCTAGCACCGTGCCACCTAGTCCAGTGAAGACGATGTAGCCGGGAGCCATGGCAAAGGTCCCATGCACCCCTCGGAGAAAAGGATAGACAAGCTCAATATTTGCCGCTTCCCGTAGGTACTCGTCAATGGGCACGTCCTCCGGCCCAGGGATGTAAAAAGTCGGTAAACCGGTCTCAGCAAGCATCTTGAAGAGTTTGCCGTAGGCCCGAGGCGTAGCGCTCTTTGAAGCCAGGCTACCG